>Ga0326597_10001986_pt1 | contig 31406 bp, 28 predicted proteins | sample RVTome_12_FD_203789 | JGI IMG/M metagenome (GOLD analysis project Ga0326597, IMG submission 203789) | Soil microbial communities from uranium-contaminated site in the Upper Colorado River Basin, Wyoming, United States - RVT100D185 | ecosystem: Environmental > Terrestrial > Soil > Contaminated >...
CGAGCACCGCATCGAACTCCCCCCGCATGGCCCGCACGAACACGGTGTCGGCCGGCAGCGGCCCCGCGGCGCCCAGTGCCGCCGCCGCCGGACCCAGCACCCGCTCCTCCTCGTCGCCAAAGAGCCCGCTCTCGCCCGCGTGAGGGTTGAGAGCACAGACCGCCAGCCGGGGGGCGGCGATGCCCCACCACCGGCGAAGCGCCCGCTCGGTGATGCGGCCGGCGCGAGTGACGCGGTCGAGGGTGAGCAGCGCGGGCACATCCCGAAACGGCACGTGGGTGGTCACCAGCACCACCCGCAGCTCCGGCGCGGCGAGCATCATGGCCACGTCGACATCCCCCGCAAGATGGGCCAGCCACTCGGTGTGGCCGGGATAGGGAAAGCCGGCGAGGTGAAGCGCGTGCTTGTGGGCCGGCGCGGTGACGATCGCATCCACCGCGCCTTGCAGCGCGAGTCTGGCCGCGGCCTCCACCGCATGCCCCGCGATCTGGCCCGCCCGGATGACCCGGGTGCGGTCGTTCCCGGTCTCGCCGCTCCCCTGGCGCCAGATCCCGACCGGCACCCGGCGTGAGGCCGCAATCGAGGCGATCTGGTCTTCGGCACCCACCACCGTGACGTCCGCCGCGAGGTCGTCGGAGAGAGCGGCGGCGGTGATCTCGGGGCCGATGCCGCGGGGGTCGCCGAGGGCGACGGCTAGGCGGGGACGGGAGGACACGGGCATGCGGGAGACGCAGGCGGGGTGGCCCGCCCCCGGTCGTCAGGACCGGATGTCGACGTAGGTGGCCTTGCGGAGGCGATCGAGATAGCGGCGAATGGCGAGCTCCTGGCCCAGTTGGTCGCGGATCCGGTCTTTCACGTCCTCGTAGTGAATATCACCCGGAGGCCGGCGTCCGATAACCTGCAAGACGACAAACTGGAGGTGCCCGCCAGCGCCTGGAAGAGTGAACACCGGCGCCACCGCCCCGGAGTCCGACTCTCCGATGATCTTCCCGTAGGGGTCGGGCAGTTTGCCGATCGGCACCTCCTCGGCCATGCGCTCGACGGACTGGTCGTGATAGATCCGTTGGAGCGAGTCGAAGGAGGCCCCGGCCACCAGGGCCTCCCGCACCGAGTCGGCCAGGGCCTCGGCCCGGCTCGCCCGGGCGGAATCGACCTCGGGAATGAGCAGGATGTGCCGAGCCTGGACCTCGCCCGGCTGGACCCGCTCCACCTGAATGATGTGAAACCCGAAGGAGCTTTCCACCGGATCGGAGACCACTCCCGGCCTCAGCGCGAACGCCACCCGCTCGAACTCGGGCACCATGACACCCCGGCGGAACCAGTTGAGCGAGCCGCCCTGATCCTTGGTGCCGGGGTCCTGGGAGAACCGCCTGGCGGCGACCGCGAAGTCCGCCCCGCGGCGAAGCTCGAGCACGATCGAGTCGGCCTGGGCCAAGGTGCTCGCCTTGGCCTCCGGGGAGGCCTTGGGGGTGATGACGATTTGCCGGAAGGAAACGGTGGCGGGCCGGCTTCCGAGGCTGCCTTTCTGCTCCTCGAAGAAGGCCCGCATCTCCTGCTCCGTGGGCGAGACGGCCTTGAGCTTTCCCTCTCCCCGGAGCTTTTCGATGAGCCGGTTCTGGAGCGCCGCTCGCCGCTGCTGGTCGGTGAGCCAGCGCCGGTACTCTTCGGGGGTCTGGAACCCGGCCTTCTTGAGCTCGGTCCGGTACTCGGGCTCCGACCCGAAGTTGCCACGCACCTTTCGGACCTGCTGCTCGACGCCGTCCGCGATTTCCTGGTCGGTGACGGTGATGGTGGTGTCGCGCTGGGCCTGCTGCACCAGCAACTCCTCGTCGATGATCGAGGAGATGACCTGCGACCGGAGCGCCGCCAGCGCGGCGCCGTCGCTGGGAAGCCGCTGGCCTTGCGACTGCCGGGAGAACATCTCTTCCTCGACCTGGGACGCGAGCACCGGCCGGTTACCCACCACCGCGACGACCTTGTCGACCACGATAACTTTCGTCGTGTCGGCCGGGCCCGGTTCCGCTGCGACGCCCGCGGACGTGTCCGCCGCCGCCACCTGGGCCGAGTCCTGTGCCGCCAGCCTTGCCGGCGCCGGGGAAAGGAGCAACCCCCCGAGCGCGCACAGCAGGACCGGACGCACCCCGCGCACCGTCATTCCTAGTTCCTCGGAGAGGACCCCGTGGTGTCCACCGGCGCCGGCGCGGCGCCTGGTACCGGAGCGGGCCCGGGAGCCGGTGTCAGCGGACCCTTGCCCGGCGCCGTCGAGTCCGTCTTGGCCTTGAGGTCGGTGGCCAGCTCGACCGCGGTGGTCACCCCGGCCGCATGGACCCGGTAGGGCAGTCGGTCGCGCAGCAGGGTCGCGAGGGCCGAGGGCAGCGGCCGCAGCCGGGCTTTGCCGTTGACCAGGTCGTCGAAATAGCGCTCCACCTTGAGTCCGGCAACTTTCTCCCGCTCGGCCTCCGCGATGCCGCTGTCGCTCACGTCGGCCCCATCGAGGCCGATTTCCGCCTTGAGGGTGTCCAGCTGGCTCAGATACCGGCTGCTCAGCTCCCCCCACTCCTCCGCCGTCACGCTGACCTTGGCCGAATCGGCCTGCCGGAGCAGGAGCACGTTCTGCGCGAGAATATGGGCAAACCGGGCGAGGACCGTGTCGTCGGCTGATCGAAGCTGCCCGGTGATCTGCGGCGGCAAGGCCCGCACCCAGCGGAGATACTCCTGGACCGTCAGGGCTCCACCCCGGAACCGCACCAGCGCCTTGGTGGACTTGCGCGACCCATCCTGGTCGGCGATGGCCGCCCGCATCGCGGCGGGGGCTCCCGACACGACCGCGACCTGGTTGGCGATCCCGAGGCTGTCGAGATACATCGAGTCGAGACGGACCCCGGCCCGCTCCAGCAGGTAGTCCGAGACCCGGTCGCGGACGTCGCCCGCGGCCGGGCGCTTGATGATGTGGTACCCGAACGGAGTCTCCACCAACCCGCTCACCTGGCCCGGCTGCAAGACCCACCCGACGCTGTCGAAGGCGGGCACGAACCTCCCGCGCGGACTCACCGGCAGATACCCGCTATCGGCCCGGCTCCCGGGATCGTCCGACAGCTGCGCCGCGAGCTGGGAGAAGCTGGTTCCCCGCCGGACCTTCGCCAGGGCCGCTTCCGCCTTCTGCCGGGCGGCTGCTCGGGCCGCCGGCGTGGCGTTCTGCCGTGCTCCGAAGAGGATGTGCTGGAGCACTCGAACGTCGCCGTTCTGAAACACACTGTCGACCTGTCCGTCCGTCAGGCCCCCCCGCCGGGCCGCCAGGCTGTCGTGCCAATGCACGCCCCGAAGCTCCGAGAGCTCCGGCCAGACGGCCTCCGCCACGCTGGCGGAGTCGGTGGGAAGCCGACCGGCGGCCACCGCCTTCCCGAGGAGCGCGTAGTCCACCCAGACGTTGGCGACGAAGGTCCCGGCATCCTGACTGATCCGCGCGCCCTTCCCCGCCCCCACCATGATCTCCGCCAGCCGCTGGGCCGACAGCCGTTGCGCTCCGACTTCGGCCGCGACGTCCGCGTGGGCCGAGAAGAGATCCCGGAAGCTCCCGCAGCCGGCGAGGCCCGCCCCCATCAGCAGCATGGATGTGAGTCGGCCGGCCAGGATCGCGAGTCGTCGCATGAAGTCTCCCATGGTGGTCATTGCACTACGGCTTTCAGCGCCCGCACCAGAGCGGGGACGATCGGCTCTCCGCCCAGCCGGAGCAGGCGGAGTGAGAGCGGGACCGTCCTCCGCACCTCCCCGGCCAGCTGCACGTGGTCGAGGGCGGTGGTCAGCCCTGCCAGCCGCGGGGTGGTGCCGGGCCGGAAGGTCAGCCGGGCTTCGTCCCCCCGCACCAGCACGTGCTGCAGGCCCAGCAGGCCGCCCAACACCCTGAGGCGCGCCATATCGAGCAGCGTCTCGGCTTCGGGCGGGAGGGGCCCGAACCGATCGCGCAGTTCCTCCCGCAACCCATCAATGTCGCCAGCCGACTCGACCCGCGCCAGTCGCCGATACAGATCGAGCTTGACGTCATCATCGGGCACATAGCCGTCCGGCAGGCGGGCCGCCCGGTCCAGAACCACCTCCGGGGGCGCCGGCTGCTCCGCGCCTCCCTGCCCCCGAAGGGCCCGGACCGTCTCCTCCAGCCAACGCAGGTACAGATCGAAGCCCACCGCCTGCGCGTGGCCGGATTGCTCGGCACCCAGCAGGTTCCCCGCCCCGCGCAGCTCGAGGTCCTTGAGCGCGATCCGATATCCCGCGCCCAGGTCGCTGTGGTGTTCCAGGACTTTCAATCGCTCCTCGGCGTTGCGGTCGATGGCATCGGGCACCAGGAGGTAGCAGTATGCCCGCCGGTGGCTGCGGCCCACCCGTCCCCGCAACTGGTACAGCTGGGCCAGACCGAACCGATGGGCATCGTGCACCACCATGGTGTTGGCGTTGGGGACGTCGAGCCCCGACTCCACGATCATGGTGGAGACGAGGAGATCGACGTCGCCCGCCACGAACCCGCGCATGACGGTCTCCAGGGCGTCGGCCGACATCTGCCCGTGGGCCACCCCCACGCGGGCCCGGGGCGCGAGTGCCTGGACCCGGGCCGCGACGGTGTCGATGGTCTCGATCCGGTTGTGCACCACGAACACCTGCCCGCCCCGATCGATTTCCCGGGCGAAGGCCTCCTCCAGCAGGCCGTCGTCCCACGGTTCGACGAAGGTGAGGATGGGAGACCGGTCCCGCGGCGGCGTCTCGATCAGGGTGAGGTCGCGGAGCCCGGAGAGCGACAGGTGCAGCGTGCGGGGAATGGGGGTTGCGGTCAGGGTCAGAACGTCCATGGAGAGCCGCAGCGCCTTCAGCCGCTCTTTGTGCTTCACCCCGAAGCGGTGCTCCTCATCCACCACCAGCAGTCCCAGATCGTGAAACGCGACGTCCTTCGACAGCAGCCGGTGGGTGCCGATCACGACATCGGTCTGGCCGGCGGCCAGCCGTCCGAGGGCTGCTTTTTGTTCCTTGGGGGTACGAAAGCGGGAGAGGACCTCGGTCGCAACCGGAAAGTCCGCCAGCCGCTCGGCGAAGGTGCGGCCGTGCTGCTCGGCCAGAATGGTGGTCGGCACCAGCACCGCGACCTGCTTGCCCCCCTGCACCGCCTTGAACGCGGCGCGGACCGCCACCTCGGTCTTCCCGTACCCCACGTCTCCCACCAGCAGCCGGTCCATCGGCCGGGGCCGTTCCATGTCGGCCTTGACCTCCTCGGTCGCCTTCCGCTGATCCGGCGTGTCCTCGTAGAGGAAGCTCGACTCCAGCTCCCGCTGCCACCGGGTGTCGGGTGGAAAGGAGTACCCGCCGCTCACGGTGCGGCGGGCGTAGAGATCCAGCAGCTCGGCGGCCATCTGCTTGATGGCGCCCCGGGTCTTCTCCCGGACCCGCTGCCAGGCGGTGCCCCCCAGGCGATGGATCCGGGGGGGAGGCCGCTCGCCATCGTCGCCCGCGGCCCGGTAGCGCTCCAGCTGGTCCATTCGATAGAGGGGAACGTTGAGCCGGTCGCCGCCCTCGTACTCGACGATGGCCACCTCCAGGGTCGACTCCCCCGCGGTGATCGTCTGGATCCCCCGGTAGACGCCGATGCCGTGGTCGAGGTGAACCACGTAATCCCCTTCGGTGAGCGCGCCGGTTGCCCCCGATGGCGCGGCCTGGCGATAGCGGCGCGCCCGGCGGAGTCTCCGGGCCCGCCGGAAGATCTCGTGATCGGTGAGCACCCGAAGGGTCGGCATGACGAAGCCGCCATCCAGGGCGCCGATGGCCAGGGTCGCGAACGATGGGGTTCGCCGGTCTTCCTCCAGCAGCTCCTGCAGCCGCTCCAACTGCCCTTCGTTGTCGCAGAGAACCAGGCTGGGCGGCGACCCTGCGAGCAGCGTCCGCAACCGGGTCAGGTTCCGGTCGACCCGGTCGGGGGGGAGGAAGCCGAACTGGAGATCCGCCCTGGCATCCCGCAGCAGGAGCCGGGGGAAGGTCTCGATTCTCGCGCCCCACTCCTCCGGCGGCTCGAGAATCGCGCTCCGGCTCGGCACGTCTTCGCCCAGCCGGCGGGCGACTTCCAGGTGATGCTCCGCTTCGTTCCAGGCCCGCTCCACCTCATCGCGATCGGAGCCGAAGGCTTCTTCCACCACGAGGGTGTCCGACGGAAGCAGCTCCAGCAGGGTGCGGCGGGCCACGGGGGAGGCGTTCCGCGGGGAGCCCGCCTCCTCGCCGGCCAGGATCCCCTCGGTGGTGATGGGAAGCACCGTGATTTCGGCGAGCTCTTGGAGGGAGCGTTGCGTCGTCAGGTCGAACCCCCGGATGGAGGCGATGTCGTCGCCCCACCACTCCAACCGGGCGGGCACCGCCATGCCGAAGCCATACACGTCGAGAATCCCGCCCCGGACGCTGAACTCCGCGACTTCGCTGACGGTCGCCACCCGGCGGTAGCCCATCCGCTCGAGCCGGCCGGCCACCTCGCCGGGAGGCCGCCGATCCTGCACCGCCAGCCGGAGCCGGAGCCGCTCGAGCGCCGCCGGCATCAGGGTCCGCTCGGCGGTCGCCCGGGCGGTCGTAACCATGACCCGCAGGCGGCCTTGCAGCAGTGCCTCGATCGTCTCCGCCCGCTCGCCGGCGATCTCGTAGTGGGGCTCGTCCTCCCCCAGCGCCTCCCGCTGCGGATAAAGCGCCACGGCCACCGAGGTCAGGTGCGCGAGGTCGCTCAGCCAGCGCTCGGCGTCCGCCGGAGACCCCGCGACCACGGTGAGCATGCGCTGGGGGAAGGTCTGGGCCAGCCAGGCCACCAGCACCGCGGCGCTGGAGCCGGGAAGGCCGCTCAGCCGGCGGGTCTCTCCGCGGCGCGGGAGCTGTCGCGTCAAGTCGGCGACGGCGGGGACGCGCTGAAACGCGTGCAGGAGGGGTTGCAGGTTCATGACCGCTGCCGTCTCACCAGGCTCGCGAGCGCGAGCTCGGCCAGGCCCAGGAGCAGCGCCATCCACAGCAGCGGGCCTCGCAGGTCGCCCCGAGCCGCCGACGAGAACGCCGCGGCGCCCGCCTGGCCCAGGTCCACCACCCGGGCGCCGGGCCAGAGCTTCCGCAGCTGGGCGTCGGTGGCGCGGGCCAGCAGCGACTCACGCGAGTCCACGTTCACGGCGATGGCCCCCACGGTGTCCGCACCGGCCAACAGATAGTAGATGCCCAGGTCGGCGGGGCGGAAGCTGCCCCCGCCCTCCACCCGCCACTCCCGGTCGTTCTGCCGAACGGCGGTCACCAGGTCGGGAAGAGCCACCGGGTCTCCGGGCGCCGCGTCGATGAGCGCCAGCTCGCCGCGCGCCAGGCGGTTGAGCAGGACGTCCATGAATGGCATGAAGCCGGCGGAGACCGGGAGATCGGTCCACTCCGGGTCGAGGCGGCTGCCGAGGAGCAGGACGTCGCCACTGCGGACCAACCAGGGCTGGCGCTTGACCGTAGCCAGGACCCCGGTACGCCCGCTCCCTCGGGCCTGCAGGCGGTAGCGCCGCATGACCCGCACCGGTCGGATGATGGCGCCGCTGTCCGTGGCGCCGGGCTCGATGTCGATCTCTCCATAGCTCCACCCGATACCGCGGGCCGCCAGGGCGCGGTTCTGCGCCCCCACCGCCGCCGGGTCGGCCGGCGGCAGCACGATGGACAGGCCGGGCGCCAGCCGTCCGATGGTGACGTCGGTCCCGCGGACCAGGCGATGGTTCGCCTCCAGCACTTCGGCCGCCGCGGTGATGAAGCGCTCGCCGGCCTCCCAGTCGACCCGCGCGAGGGGTGCGATTCGCACCACACCGACCCGACCATCGTCGACCCGAAGCTCATCCGGAGGGAGCGTCGCCGACAGCGGCCACCAGCCGCTGGGTGCGCCGGACAGTGTGATCGTGGCCCCGCCTCCCACTCGGACCAGCGCCTGGCGGGCGGGGCGCGCTCCCAGCCGGGCATCGACCGGAACCGTGATCCCGGAGTCGCCCACCGCCAAGATGGTGATGCGCCCGCCGTCGCTGGGCCAAGGCTGAGTCCCGGTCTCCAGGCGCCCGATCCCCACGTTACGCGGCGGCGGGTCGTCCGGCCGGCCCAACACCAGTGGCGCCGTGACTTCCGCGGGGGACACGGCGCTCGCCTGCAGATCGCTCAAGACCATGATTTCACCCGGCCGGCGCTCGGCCGCCAGGACCTCTCCGGCGAGCCCGATGGCGCCGCCGAGGTCCAGACGGCGGGGCGACGGCGCGAGCGACGCGAGCTCGCCCTCGAGCGTCCGGCGGTCGCCTCGCCGAGGGATGCCGTCGGCGGTGATGAGCCAGAGCCGGTCGTCCGGCGTCGCCCGCGCGAGCGCCTGGCGCGCCGCCTCGCGCAGCGCGGTCAGCCGGACGATGCCGTCCACCACCAGACCGCTGCTGGGCGAGTTGTCCACCACCAGCACCAGCGCGCCCGGCGAGTGTCCGGTGACGCCGCTCCGCGGGATGGTGGGGCCGGCGGCGGCCAACACCAGCGCCAGCAGCAACAGGGTCCGCACCAGCAGCAGCAACCAGTGCTGCAGCTTGAGTCGCCGCTGGTGCTGCTCCGTGGTGGTTACCAGGTAGCGTACCGCCGGGAAGATCACCGTCGGGGGCTCGCGCCGCGCCAGGAGATGGACCAGCAGGGGAATCGCGGCGGTGGAGAGTCCCAGCAGCACCCAGGGATGGAGAAAGCTGATCATACCGCCCGGGAAGATGGAGCCAGCGCCTCGCGCAAGACCATGCCGTAGGGCGTGTCGGTCGTGACCCGGTGGTAGGCGATGCCATGGCGCCGGCAGCCCAGCCGCCACTCGCCCACCACCGACCGCACCACGTCGCGGTAGGCGCCCGCCCAGTCGCGCGGCCGGAGCACGACGGCGGCCCGGGTCTCGGGGTCCTCGAACCGGGCCTCCGCGGGCCCCGCCAGGGTGACCTCGGCCGGATCCATCACGTGCAGCACCAGCACCTGATGGCCTCGATGCCGGAGAAACCGCAGGGCCTTCATGGTAATCGGGCGGTCGAGCAGCAGATCGGAGACGAAGACGACCAGCCCGCGCCGCCGCAACTGGCCCACCACCCGCTGGAGTGCGGGCTCCGCCGCCGTCCCCCGCCCGGCCTCCAGCGCCGCCAGGGTCCCGATGAGCTGCCGCCAGTGGCTGAGCCGGGCCCGCGGGGGCAGCACGGAGCGGACATCGTCGTCGAAGGTGATCAGCCCGGTGGCGTCGCGCTGCCGCAGGAGCACCAGGGACAGGGCGGCGATCAACCGTTGCGCGTAGGCGAGCTTGGGCAGCACCGTGTCCGGGGCGCCGGTCCAGGCCATCGAGCGGCTGGCATCGCACACCACCATGGCCCGCAGGTTGGTCTCTTCCTCGAATTGCTTGACGTACAGCCGGTCGTTGCGGCCCACGATCTTCCAGTCCACGTAGCGCAGCTCGTCGCCGGGCTGGTACATCCGATGCTCGGCGAATTCGACGGAAAATCCGCGGCGGGGAGAGCGGTGCAGACCGGAGAGGAACCCCTCGACGACTCCTTCGGTCACGACCTCGATCCCTCCGAGCTTGGAGACCTCGAAGGGGTCGAGCAGATCGAGACGCTGGCCGGTCGCTGGCGCGGGACGATTCATCCGGCCGCAACGTATCCGCTCGAAGCGGGGGAAGTCAACGCGAGGCAACGGGATGGCGCCGAACCCGCTATCATCCTCTGAACCATCTTTCCGGACCCGGGACCTCGGCCCATGAACCGTCTCACTCTCTTCGGCCTCCTGCTCAGCTGGGGCTCGCTCGCGGCCCAGACCACCAACCCGGCGAATCGCGCGGTCGCCGGAATCACCGCCGAGGCCGTCGCGCGGCACATCGGCGTGATCGCGGACGATTCCATGATGGGGCGGGATACACCCAGCCGGGGGCTGGAGCTGACGGCGGAGTACGTCGCGGCGGAGTTCGCCCGGGCGGGACTCCTCCCCGGCGGAGAGGGCGGTACCTGGTTCCAACGCTACCCGATCACCCGCCGCCGCCTCGATCTGGCCAGATCGCAAGTCGGGTTCCGGGCGGGAGCGGTGGTGGCGACGGCGGCGCTCGACCGGGACGCCCGGTATCTGCAGGGAGTCGGGCCCCAGCAGCCGGTGCGGGGACCGGTGCTCCTGGTCGGAGGGTCGTTGACGCCGGGCGACCTCACCCGGGTTCGGCTGCGCGATCGGGTGGTTCTCTTCGTACCCGGCGGCGATCGGTCTCTCCCGACCCGCGACGCCCGGGTGGGGCGGGCCCTCCGACTCGCGGGACCCAAGGCCGTCATCATGGTCTCCAGTCTCGACTCGGCGGGCTTCGCGGACCGGCTGCCCCGGCGGGTTCCTCCCCGAACCGCCGTCGACCTCGGGGCGCCCAATCCACCGTTCGTGGAGGTGAACCGGTCGGTGGTCGCGGCGGCGCTCCTGGCGGCCGGCGTCGACCCGACCTCGGTCGGGGCCTCACCTACCCCCGTGATGCGCGAGGTGCCCGGCCTGACCATCGAGGTCGCACTGGCGGACTCGGTGCTGCTGGCTACCTCGGCGCCCAACACCATCGGGATTCTGGAGGGCAGCGATCCCCGGCTGAAGCACGAATTTCTGATCTACTCGGCGCACATGGATCACATCGGCATCTCGCCGGGCCAGCGCGACAGCATCAACAACGGCGCGGACGACGACGCCTCCGGAACCGCCGGGGTCATCGAGCTGGCCAAGGCCTTCGCCCAGCCGGGGGCGCGCCCGAAGCGGTCGATCGTGTTCCTGACGGTGAGCGGAGAGGAGAAGGGCCTCTGGGGCAGCCGATATTTCAGCGAGCACCCCACGGTACCGCTCGACCGGGTGGTGGCCGACTTCAACATCGACATGATCGGCCGGAACTGGCGGGACACCATCGTCGCCATCGGCAAGGAGCACTCGGACCTGGGCGCCACCCTCCAGCGGGTCAACCGGGCGCATCCGGAGCTGGGCATCACCGCGATCGACGATCGCTGGCCCGAGGAACGGTTCTACTTCCGGTCGGACCACTACAACTTCGCCCGCAAAGGCGTTCCGGTCCTGTTCTTCTTCAACGGGGTTCACCCGGACTACCACCGGCCTACCGACTCCGCCGAGAAGATCGACAGCGAGAAGGAGGGACGCATCCTCCGGCTCCTGTTCTTCCTCGGCCGGGAGGTGGCCAACGCCCCCCGGCGGCCGCGGTGGAACCCCGAGAGCTATCGGGCCATCGTGGAGGCGCCCGACGCACCCTGACGCGCCGGCCCCAGGTATATTGCCGCCATGGCCGACCCCATCGCCGACTTCAACTCCTTCCGCGCCCGGATGAACGATCTCATCATGGGCGCCGGAAACCTGACCATCAATCGCTTTTTCGCGCTGGACCACCGGGCCTACGAGCCGGGTGTGCTCGGCGCCAAGACCAAGGAAATGCTCGGCCTGGTCTCGTCGCTGGTGCTGCGATGTGATGACTGCGTGACCTACCACGTGATCCGCTGTCGCGAGGAGGGGGTGACCCGGGAGGAGCTGCTGGAGATCTTCTCCGTGGGGTTGGTGGTAGGCGGCAGCATCGTGATCCCGCATCTTCGCCGGGCGATGGCCCGGCTGGAGGAGCTGGAGGACGGGGTGGAAACGAGTCCATCCTGAGGGCGGAGAGGGCGGAGAGGGCGGAGAGGGCGGAGAGGACGGAGAGGACGGAGAAGACCCTCCGACCCGGGCTGCTCCCCGTCACCGGCGGGTCAGCAGCACTCCGCTGACGATGAGTGCCGCGCCCACCCCTTGGAGCGGATGGGCCCGCTCGCCCAACATGATCCAGGCCGCCGCCGCCGCCACCAGCGGGGTCACGCACATGTAGATCGCCGTCCGGGTCCCCCCCACCGCCTTCACGCTTCGGTTCCAGAGCAGATACGCGAGCACCAGGGAGAACACGGTGGCGTATCCCAGCGCCCCCCACGCGCTCGCGGGTACCGCGACCCAGTCAAGGCGGGTAAGGCCGGGCAGACCCGCGAGCAAGAGCAGGGGCGTTCCCGTCAGGGTGGTGACGGTAGTAACCCTGAGCGGCGTGAGGCCCGCCGGCAAGGTGCGCAGCTCGATCGTGTACCAGGCCCAGCACAGCACCCCGACGACCGTCAGCAGGTCTCCCACCAGCGTCCCCGTGGTGAACCCGACTCCCCGGGTCGCGATCACCAGCAACACCCCGATGGTGCCCAGCGCGATTCCCCAGATCATCCGGGAGGTGACTCGCTCGAGGCCGAGTGCCGCGGCGAACACGGCCACTACGGTGGGCACGGTCGACAGAATCAGCGCGCTGTTGGTCGCCGAGGTGCGGAAGAGGCCGAGCATGAACACCAGCTGATAACCGCTGTTGCCGATCACACCGAGCCACACCAGTTTCCCGAGACTGCCGGGCGGAAGCGCGCCCCTTCCTTCGCTGGCGCGGAGGACCGCCACCAGGAGCACGCTTGCCAGGACGAATCGGATGGCGGTGAAGGGAAGCGGGGGGATGTGCCCGATGGCCAGCTTCATCACGCTGAAGTTGACGCCCCAGATGAGGCACACCAGGAGCATCCCGGCGTCCTGGGCAGACAGACCGGGCGACGGACGGTCGGCAAGAGGGTTCGACACGGCCAGAAGAGTAACACCGTCCTCTCCCACCGCTCCGTCTTCTCCGTCCTCTCCCTCCTCTCCGTCTTCTCCGCCCTCCCTTATATTCCCGCCATGTCTCAAGCCCGGATCCGCAATTTCTGTATCGTCGCCCATATCGATCACGGGAAGTCCACCCTCGCCGACCGCCTCATCGAGGCGACCGGCGCGGTGTCCAAGCGCCAGATGCGAGACCAGCTCCTGGATACGATGGACCTGGAACGGGAGCGGGGCATCACCATCAAGCTCAACGCCGTGCGGATGACCTACACGGCCCGGGACGGGGAGCCGTACGAGCTCAACCTTATCGACACTCCCGGTCACGTCGACTTCACCTACGAGGTGTCCCGCTCGTTGGCCGCCTGCGAGGGCGCCATCCTGGTGGTGGACGCGTCGCAGGGGGTCCAGGCGCAGACCCTGAGCAATCTCTTCCTCGCCATGGACGCGGGGCTCGAGATCATTCCGGTGCTCAACAAGATCGATCTCCCGGGCGCGGAGCCGGAGCGGCGGGCGCAGGAGATCATGGACCTGATCGGGGCGAAACGGGAGGAGATTCTCGCGGTGTCGGCCAAGGAGGGCACCGGGGTACCGGAGCTGCTCGAGCGGATCATCGCCCGGGTGCCGCCGCCCCGGGGCCGGGAAGACGCGCCGCTCCGCGCCTTGATCTTCGATTCGTACTACGACCGCTACCGGGGCGCGATCCCCAGCATCCGGGTGGTGGATGGAACCGTGCGCGAGGGCATGGACATCGCCATCGGCTCCCACCCCGACGAGATCCACCACGTGGACGAGGTCGGCTACCTGCAGCTGGGCCAGCATCCGGCGCACGAGCTGGAGGCGGGCGAGGTGGGTTACCTGGTGGCCAGCCTGCGCGACGTGCGCGACGCCCGGGTCGGCGACACCATCCTCGACGCCCACGACCGGGCCGCCGAGCTGCTCCCGGGCTACCGGGACGTCAAGTCGATGGTGTTCGCCGGCGTGTACCCGACGGACTCCGAGCGGTACGAGGGGCTCCGCGACGCGCTGGAGAAGCTCCGGCTCAACGACGCCAGCCTCCAGTACGAGCCCGAGTCTTCCACCGCCCTGGGCTTCGGATTTCGCTGCGGCTTCCTCGGCCTGCTGCACATGGAGATCGTGCAGGAACGCCTGGAGCGGGAGTTCGACCTGGACCTGATCACCACCGTCCCGACGGTGGAATACCACGTCTATCAGACCGACGGCGACATGTTGCTGTTGGAGAATCCCTCCAAGCTGCCCGACCCCGCCTCCATCGACCGGATCGACGAGCCCTTCGTGAAGGCGCGGATCATGGCCCCGGCGGAGTACATCGGCGGAATCATGCAGCTGGGGCAGGACCGGCGAGGGATCTACCAGGGCATGCACTACATCGATACCGCCCGGGTCGAGTTCGATTTCGAGTTCCCCCTGGGGGAGATCGTGCTCGACTTCTACGACAAGCTCAAGTCGCTGAGCCGCGGCTACGCCTCGTTGGACTACGAGATGGCGGGATACCGGGACTCGGACCTGGTGAAGCTCGACATGCTGATCAACGGGGACGCGATCGACGCGTTCAGCGTGATCATCCACCGGGACAAGGCGCAGGAGTACGGGCGCAAGGTGGCGGAAAAGCTCAAGGAGTTGATCCCCCGCCAGCTTTACCAGGTGGCCATCCAGGCGGCCATCGGCAACAAGGTGATCGCCCGCGAGACCATCTCGGCCTTCCGGAAGGATGTCCTCGCCAAGTGTTACGGCGGAGACGTCACCCGCAAGCGGAAGCTCCTGGAGAAGCAGAAAGAGGGCAAGAAGCGGATGAAGCAGATCGGGGCGGTGGAGATCCCCCAGGAGGCGTTCCTGGCGGTGCTGCAGGTCGAATGACGGCGGACACGCTGGTCATCCAGACCGCCTTTCTCGGCGACGTGGTGCTCACCACCCCGCTGCTGACGCTGCTGGCGGAGCGACACGGGCCGGTGGACGTGGTCACGACCCCGCCGGCCGCGGGCTTGCTGGAGTTCCATCCCGCCGTGGCCGCGGTCTTGCCCTACGACAAGCGCGGACGCGATCGCGGCGGGCAGCGCCTCTGGCGACTGGCTCGCCGGCTCCGGGCCCGGCGCTATGCCCGGGCTTACCTCCCGCACCGCTCCTGGCGCTCGGCCGGCTTGGCCTACCTGGCGGGCGTGCCGGACCGGACGGGCTTCGCCGATAGTCCCGCCGCGGTTACTTATACTTCCCGTATTCCCCGATCCCCAAGCGGACACGAGGCCGACCGGCTGGCCTCGCTGGCGGGGGTGGCGCCGGAACGCGTCCCCCCGATGAGCCTGGGCCTCACCCCCGAAGACCGGGCCGAGGCCGAGCAGTGGCGGCGGGACCGTGGCGTGGGGGAGGGGTATATCGTGCTGGCCCCGGGATCGATCTGGGGCGGCAAGCGGTGGCCCTACTACAGCACATTGGCTGCGGGACTCGAGTGCCCCATCGTGGTGGTGGGGGGCGCCGAGGATGTCGACCTCGCCGCGGCGGTGGTGGCGGCCGCACCGGGTCGGGCCCACAGCGCGGCCGGCTCGCTGAGCCTGCGCGGCTCCGCGGCCCTGATCGAGTGCGCCGCGGTGCTGGTCACCAACGATTCCGCCCCGCTGCATCTTGCCGCCGCGGTGGGCACCCCCAGCGTCGCGCTCTTCGGGCCGACGGTTCCGGCCCAGGGGTTCGCGCCCCGGGGCCCCCGCGACGCGGTCATCGAGCATGGAGGCCTGGCGTGCCGTCCCTGCTCGGCCCACGGACCCAAGCAGTGCCCGCTGGGGCACCATCGGTGCATGCGAGAGTTGACCGTCGACGGGGTGGCGGCGGCGGTCGCCACCGTGGCGGGCATGGAGAAGCGCCGTGCGATGTGTCGTCGGGATTGACATCGGCGGGACCAATCTGGTGGTCGGATGCGTCGCGGAGGACGGATCCCGGCTGCACGCGCTCGCGGAAGAGCCCACCTGCGCCGAGGCCGGAGCCACGGACGTGCTCGACCGGCTGGTGGCGCTCGCGGCGCGGACCATCGCGCGGACCCGGGCGGAGCTGCCCGGCGTGGAAATCGCCGGGGTGGGAGTCGGAGCGCCCGGCCCCCTGGACACCCGCAGCGGGGTGGTGCTCCTCACTCCCAATCTGGGGTGGGTGAACCTTCCGCTCCGCCGGATCATCCACGACCGGCTGGCGCTGCCGGCCGCCCTCGACAACGACGCCAACTGCGCGGTCCTCGGCGAATGGTGGGTGGGGGCGGCCCGCGGCTCCCGCACCGCCATCGGCATCACCATCGGCACCGGGATCGGAGGCGGCTTGATTCTCGATGGTGGCCTCTTTCATGGCGCCTCGGACGTCGCCGGCGAGATCGGCCACACCACCATCGATACCGACGGGCGCCGCTGCAAGTGCGGCAACTACGGCTGCCTGGAGGCCTATGCGTCGGGCCCCAACATCGCGCTCCGGGCCCGGGAGGCGATCGAGGCGGGCGCGGAGAGCCGCCTCCCGGAATACGTCGGCGGCGACCTCGCCCGGATCAGCGCGCAGACCGTCTACCAGGCGGCCAAGGAGGGCGACGTCCTGGCCCTCGAGGTGGTGAACGACACTGCCAAGTTTCTCGGCGTCGGGCTGGCCAATCTGGTGAACGTCTTCAACCCGGAGGTGGTGGTGGTGTGCGGCGGCGTGACCCTCGCCGGCGAGCATCTCTTCACCCCGCTCCGCCGGGAAGTCGCTCGCCGGGCGTTCAAGCCGGCCGTCGCCGCCTGCCGGATCGTGCCGGGGGAGCTGGTGGGGACTGCCGGCGTCTACGGAGCCGCCAAGGTGTTCCTCGATCAAGCGCTCGCGCGTGCCTAGAGTCGGCGTCATCGGATCCCTGGTGTGGGACCTCATCTACGGCCGCGACCCGCTGGCGCCGCCGGTCGAGGAATGGGGCGGGATCGCCTATGCGCTGGGCGGGCTCGACGCCAGCCTGCCCCCGGAGTGGGAGATGGTTCCGCTGATCAAGGTCGGCCGCGACCTCTCCCGCCAGGCGCAGGAGCTGCTCCAGGGGCTCGACCGGCTGGCGCCGGGCGCCCGCTGCGCCGAGGTGCCGGCGCCGAACAACCGGGTGGTGCTCCACTACCAGTCGTCGGACCGCCGGTGCGAGCGGATGTCGGGCGGGGTGCCGGGGTGGACCTGGGACGAGCTGGGCCCGATGGTGCGCGATCTCGACGCGATCTATCTGAATTTCATTTCGGGGTTCGAGCTCTGCCTGGGAACCGCGCAGCTGCTCCGGCGGGGATTCGCCGGCCCCATTTACGCCGATCTGCACAGCCTGTTTCTCGGCATGCAGCACGACGGCATCCGGGTGCTCCGTCCCCTGCCCGACGCCAGCCAGTGGTTCGGCTGTTTCACCGTGGTCCAGGTCAACGAGGAGGAGATGCGGCAGCTCTCACCCGACCCCCTCGCGCTCAGCGCGCAGGCCCTGGACGCCGGGGTCTCCCTCCTGGTGGTCACGCTGGGCCCCCGCGGGGCCGCCTACGTCGCCGCGCCCGGGTTCGACGGCTGGCCCGCCGATGCCGGCCGCGACGCCGGCGGCCGCGCGGTGCGCACCGCCCGCGTCGGCGCCCCCCAGGTGGAGCCGATCGACCCCACGGGGTGCGGCGACGTCTTCGGGGCGGTGGCGTTCGCCCGGCTCCTGGCCGGCGAGCCGGTCGAGGCCGCGTTGCGGCAGGCGGCCGCCCTGGCCGCCCGCAACGCGGCCTTCAGGGGAGCGGGCGGCGTGGCCCGGCATCTCCGCGGCGAGCTGCTCACCCGGTGACCCGGATCATCGAGGTGCCGGCCCATCTGGACGACCGCAGCTTCGACCAGTTCGCCGCGGGGTTCGGGGGCTGGCCCCCGGAGGAGAAGGTGCTGCTGGACGCCCGCGGGGCGCAGTGGGCCTCGCCCTACGGGTTGATCGGCATGCTGACCGCGGGCCAGGCCCTGGCGGAGGCCAACCGCGACAAGCCGCTCTTCACTATCCCCCTCAGCGACGACGTGAAGCGCTACTGGACCCGGGCCGGGTTCTTCCGCTATGCCGGGGACCTCTTCGAGCTGCACGGGAAGGTGCCCAAGGTGTCCGCCACCGGCCCCTCCGACGTGCTACTCGACGTGACCCCGGTCCGGGCCACCGAAGATGTCCACGAGGTGGTCGAAAAGATCTCGGAGAGCGCGTCGCGCATCCTCCACGGCGAGCTGGGCCTTGAAATGAAAGCCACTCTCCGCTTCAGTATGGCGCTTTCGGAGGCATGCCAGAATATTGTGGAGCACGCCGGCACCAGCGGGTGGGTCGCGGTGCAGGCGTATACCTTTCGCCGGCGCCTCGGACGACGAGTGGTGGTGATCGCGGTCAGCGATGCCGGAGTCGGGTTCCGCCGCTCCCTGGAGGCGGTGCACGCCCAGCGATTCGGCGAGCGGTGGGGCGACGGCGCCGCGCTGGAGGCGGCCCTGATCCAGGGCGTCAGCCGATTCCGCGATACCGGACGGGGTCAGGGATTGGCCTTCATCAAGCGGTTTCTCGACCTCTGGAAGGGCAAGATCTCGATCCGGAGCGGCACCGCGAGGCTGTCGATCGTTCCCCCCTGGGACGAAGACGTCCCGTTGAGCGAGCATCTCCCGTTTTTCCCCGGAGCCCAGGTGCAGATCATCATCCCGGCGCAGGACGCTCCCCGATGATTCAGACCATCAGGATCGGCCGCCTGCTGCGCGAGACCGCCGCGGCCCCCTACCGGAATCTGGTCACCCGGCCGACCGGCGCCGCGGTGCGCTCTCGGATCGAGGAGACGTTGGCCCGCTCCGAATGCCTCACCGCCTTTCTGGATTTCTCCGAGATCGAGCTACTCGACTTGAGCTGCGCCGACGAGGTGGTGGCCAAGCTGCTGTTGGCCCATCTGATCCGGGAGACCCGTTTCCTGGTGCTGCAGGGGCTCCGGGAGGATCAACACGAGGCCATCGAGCACGTCCTCACCCACCACCGCCTGGCGGTGGCGGCGGTGGCGCTGCCCGGAGCCGGCGAGTCGGGGCCCCGGCTGCTCGGCTGGGTCACCGCCGATGCGCGCCTGGCCTTCGCCTGCGTGTGCGACCACGGCCCGCTCAGCCACCAGGACCTGGCCCGCCGCTTGGCCTGGAGTGACGCCCGCAGCCAGGGAACGCTGCAGGGGTTGGCCGTGTATCGGCTGGTCCGGCCCCTGGGCAATCTGTATCACCCACTGCCGTTTTCATGACGCGGCGACGCCACGGCCTCTCCACCACCGCCGTTCACGGCGTGCCGCGGCGGCGTCCGGACTGGTCGCCCATCGCGCCGCCCCTGTTGCAGAGCAGCACCTTCACCAACCCGGTGGGGTCGGACGAAGAGGTCATCTACAGCCGGTACGGCAATAACCCCACCCAGGTCGCGCTGGCCAGGAAGTACGCCCTGCTCGAGGGCGCCGAAGACGCCATCTTCCTGGCCAGCGGCATGGCGGCCACCGCGCTGGCCCACCTTGCCGTTCTCCGCCCCGGCGATCATCTCATCAGCAGCGGCTGGATCTACGGCGGCACCCAGCGCCTCTTCGATGACGAGCTGGGCCGCTTCGGGATCGAGATCACCTACGTCCGGCCGGACCAGCCCCGCCTGTGGCGCCGCTCGGTGCGCAAGTCGACCCGGGCGATCTTCGTGGAAACCCCCACCAACCCGACCATGCGGCTAGTCGACCTGGGGCCGGTTGCGCAGGTGGCGCGGGAATTCGGCCTCGCCTTGCTGGTGGACGCCACCTTCGCCAGCCCGATCAACCTGCGGCCGCTCGAGCAGGGCGCGGACGTCGCCATTACCAGCGCCACCAAGTATCTCAACGGCCACAGCGATGTGGTCGCAGGCGCGGTGGCGGGGTCGAGCGCGCTGGTCGAAGAGGTGAATCGCCTTACCCGGCTCTGGGGCCAGGCCATCGATCCGCACGCGGCCTGGCTGGTGGACCGGGGCCTCCGGACCCTCGCGATCCGGATGGAGCGGCACAACGCCAACGGGATGGCGGTGGCCCAGTGGGCGGAGCGGCAGGACGCCATCGCCACGGTGCACTACCCCGGGCTCCCTTCCCATCCCGATCACCAGGCCGCGCAGGCGGTGCTGGACGGGTTCGGCGGCATGGTCGGGCTCGAGCTCCGGGGCGGCGTCAAGGCCGCCGAGCGCATGCTCAAACGGTTGAAGCTGATCGCCCACGCGCCCAGCCTCGCCGGCGTGGAGTCGCTGATCTCCGAGCCCCGCCTCACGTCGCACCGGGGGCTGAGCCCGGAGGCCCGGGCGAACCTCGGAATCCCGGACGGGTTTCTGCGGCTGAGTTGCGGGATCGAAGACGCCGACGACATCATCGCCGATTTGAGTCAGGCCCTCGGGTGATTATTTTCTCTCGGTGATCCGCTTCTCCCACGTCTACAAGTCGTACCCCAATGGTGCGGTGGCGCTCAAGGACGCGACCTTTCGCGTCGGTAAGGGCGAGTTCGTGTTCCTCACCGGCCACTCGGGCGCCGGGAAGTCCACCATCATGAAGCTGCTCTTCGCCGAACAGCGACCCTCCGGCGGCGACGTCCGGGTCTCGGGCTACAACATCGGCGCCCTCCGCGGCGACGAGATCCCCAAGCTGCGCCGCCGCCTCGGCGTCGTCTTCCAGGACTTCCGCCTCCTGGAAGACCGGCCCGCCGCCGAGAACGTCGCCTTTGCGCTGGAAGTCACCGGCGCCCGGCGGGATACCATCGCCGCCCGGGTCACCCGGGTACTCACCCAGGTCGGCCTCTCCGCCAAGAACCGGGCCTTCCCGGGGGAGCTCTCCGGCGGGGAGCAACAGCGGGTCGCCATCGCCCGGGCGCTGGTGAACGATCCCGCCATCCTGCTGGCCGACGAGCCCACCGGCAATCTCGACGAGCGGGCCACCCGCGGCGTGTTCCAGCTGCTGCGGGACATCAACGCCGGCGGGACGGTCATCGTGATGGCCACCCATGACCTCGACCTGGTCCGGCAGACCACCTACCGCACCATCGAGCTGCGCGAGGGGGCGGTGGTCTATGACAGCGCGGACGACCGGGCCGGCGCGGAGCCCTCCCCGTGAGACTGCTGACCCGCGAGGCCGTGCTCTCCTTCCGCCGGGCGCCTTTGCTGTCGGTGCTTTCGGTCACGACCATCGGGTTCTCGCTCTTCACCCTGGGGCTCTTCGGTCTGGTGGCCATCAACCTCAGGCAAGCGCTCCGGGGCTTGGAGGAGCGGGTCGAGATCGTGGCGTTCGTGCTGCGGGGCACCCCCACCGAGACCATCACGCTCGCCACCCAGGACATCGCCGCTTTTCCGGAAGTGCGGGAGGTCGCCTTCGTGAGCGAGGACCAGGCCCTGGCTCGGGCTCGCCGGGAGCTGGTCGAGTTTCGCGACGCCTACCGCGACCTCCAGACCAACCCGCTGCCGGCCTCCATCGAGGTCCGCATGAAGGAAGGCTCCCAAGATGCCGCGACGGTGGGGCGGGTCGCGGAGCGGCTTCGCGGGTTCGGGTTCGTGGACGACGTGCGGTTTGGCCGGGAATGGGTGCAGAAGCTCGATCATCTGCGGAATATCACCGGAGTGGTGGGGCTGGTCATCGGTCTCGCCTTCGCCGCGGTGGCCGTCGTCATCATCGGCGTCACCATCAGGCTCACCATTCTCCAGCGCGCCCGGGAGATCGCCATCATGCGATTGGTGGGAGCGACCAACTGGTTCATCCGGGGCCCCTTTCTCCTGGAGGGCACCCTCAAGGGATTCCTCGGCGGCGTCTTCTCCCTGGGGCTCTGCTACGGCGGGTACCGCCTGTTTCGGGACCGAAGCGGCGGCACCTTCGCGGATCTCATCTTCTTTCGCACCGAGCAGATGCTGCTCATCCTCCTGTTCGGCGTCCTGCTCGGCCTCGCGGGCAGCCTGGTGAGCGTCGGACGGCATCTGCGCGATGTCTGAGAGGACGCAGAGGACGGAAAGGACGCAGAGGACGGAGAGCTTCCGTCTTCACCGTCTTCTCCGTCCTCTCCGTCCTCTTCTCGCCCTCCTGCTCCTGTTCCCCGCCGGCGCCGGCGCCCAGACCCGGGACCTCGAGGACAGCCGGCGGCGCCTGGAAGAGATCCGCCGGGAGCGCGACCGACTCCAGGAGCAGCAGATCCGGCTCCAGGGTCAGGTGCATGACGTCCACGACGAGCTCACCAACCTCGAGCGCCAGCGAGAGTCGACCCAGCGCATCGTCGCCGAAATCGAGCGGCAGATCGAGGGGCTGTCTTCCCAGCTTGGACGGTCCAGCGCCGAGCTGGTCCTCGCGGAGGACAACCTGGCCGACCGGCGTGCCGTGCTGCAGCGCCGGCTGGCGGACATCTACAAGCGGGGACCGCTCCATGCGTTTCAGGCCCTTCTCGCCGCCGAGTCATTCGGCCAGCTGCTGAGCCGCTACAAGTACCTTTATCTCACCAGCCGCCAGGACCGCGCCCTGGTGACCGATGTGGAGGCGCTCCGCAATCGGGTCGCCACCGAGCGGAACAAGATCTTGGACGTCCGCGGTCAACTGGACCGCTCCCGCCAGGAGCGGGAGGCCGAGTACGCCAAGTACTCCGAGCTCGCCCAGGCCCGCGCCCGCCGGTTGGCCGCGCTGGAGCGCTCGGCGCGGAACACCGAGCGCCGCCTCGCCTCGTTGCGAAAAGACGAGACCCGGCTGAACGGGTTGTTGGCCTCCCTGGAGCGGGCTCGTCGGGAGGAGGCGGCCCGGGGGGCGCGACGGGGCGCCGTCGCCGGCCCCGGCTTCATTACCACGGCCGACCTGGGGAAGCTGGACTGGCCGGTCGAGGGCACCATCCTCTACCGATTCGGACGGGACACGCTCCCCAGCGGAGGCGTGATCCGGTGGAACGGGGTGGGGATCGCCGCGGCCGTGGGCTCGCCGGTGAAGGCGGTCGGGTCGGGCAAGGTGCGGCTGGTGGGGCAGTTCGGAACTTACGGACTCACCATCGTCCTGGAGCACGGCAACGGATACTACTCGGTCTACTCCCACCTCGACGCCGCCGGCGTCAAGCTCGGCGCGACGGTGGCCAAGGGACAGGTCATCGCGACCGTCGGCGGGCAGAACTCCGATTACGGGCCCCATCTGCACTTCGAGATCCGGGGGGAGAACCAGGTGGCGCTCGATCCGACCACCTGGCTCCGCCGGCGATGAGCCTCAGTCGGCTATGCCGATCCGCTCCCCCGTTTGCGCCCGGCCACGCCTGAGGGCGGCTTCCGCGAGGGCGAGAAGATCGTCCGGCTGCGAGACCGCCGGGTGCGGGTAGGACACGATGCCCGCGCTGATGCCCAAGAGCCGGTCCGCCGGGTCGAGGTCCAATGCACCGCACGCGAGGCGTTCGCGCAGCCGCGCGATCCACCGGCGAGCGCCTTCCGCCGCCGTCTCCGGGAGCACGATCACCAGCTCGTTGCCCCACCGTGAAACGACGTCCGGGCGCCGCAGCTCCCGGCGGAGGCGGGCGCTCACGTCCCGCAGCAATGTCTCGGACGGGCCCGCGGGGTCGGCCGACTCGCTGGCGCCCTCGACCCCGAGGAGCACCAGGCTGAGGGTGAGCGAGTAGCGTCGAGCCCGCTCGACCTCCGCGCTCAGACGGAAGTCGAAGTCGGTCGCGGCCGGGTCCGCCAGCGCGAAGCCCCCGGACCCCCGCGACCGGAAGGCCCGGACGGCGGCGTGTCCCAGCTCCTCCGCCATGCCCAGCTCGGCCGGAGCCAGGGTCCGATCACAGCTGGAGGATTGCAGCAGCAGCACCCCGGGCACGCCGCCGTCCTGGGAAATCGGCAGCACGACCCAGGGTGGACCCGGATCGGGCGACAGATCCGTCCCCAGTCCCGCCAGGGTCACCGGAAGGCCGGTGCGGGTGGCCTCCCCGATCTCGGGAAACCGTACCAGGTCCACTCTTCCGGCGGCGCCTTCCGGGAGGTTACCGATCACCCGACCTTCATCGGGGCCGCAGGCCGAGACGACGTAGAGGCAGCGCGCCAATCCCAGCGCGGCCTCCAGCCGGCGAACCAGCGCCAGGACAATCTCGTCGGGGCGCAACGCGGTCCGCGCCTCGGTGACGAACGCGTGCAACGACTCCCGGACCCGGGTCTCGTGGGCGGTCCGGACCGGGCCCTGGCGTTCCCGTATCCGGGCGTCGAGTCGGGCGCAGAGCTCGGCCAAGCGCACCGGTGCCGCCAAGGCGTCCTCCGCGCCGGCGGCCAGCGCCAGAGCGGGAGCACCGGCGTTGTCGACCGCGAAGACCACGACCCGCGGGGGCGACGGGTCGGGCCCGCCGAGCAACTCGGCCAGCCGGTCGGGCTCTGCGGTGGTGGTGGTGATGACGATGGCATCGGGAGGCGAGTCGAGGCCGCTCTCATCGGACTCGAACACCTGGAAGCCCGCCCGGCTCAACGCGCGCTCCAGCCCGTCGGGACGCGCGGCGGGATCCCCCGCGAGGGCGACCCGCCGGCGTGCCAGTGGCTCCCGGGGGAGGTCGTGCGTCACACGATGGCGAGGATGGGATGCATCAGCCGACCACCTCCGACTTGCTGGGTGCCCACGTGTCGACCCGAGGGGGCGTGGCCACGGCGCCGGCCCGCGGTGCCGCGATCGGCGCCAGCGTGATCCAGGTCTTCACCAAGACCCCAAATCAATGGCGTGACCCGCCGATCGCAAGCGACGCCGCGAGCGCGTTCCGGGATGAGCGCCGCCGCCATGGCATCGCCCGTATAGTGTCCCACGACTCCTATCTAATCAACCTCGCCTCGCCCGACGACGCCCTTCGCGCCCGGTCCGAGGGGTCCTTCCGCGCGGAGCTGGAGCGCTGCGAAGCCCTGGACATTCCATTCGTCGTCTCCCATCCCGGCAACTACATGGATAATCGCGACGCCGGGCTGGCGCGCAACGCGGCGGCCTACACCCGGTGCCTCCGCGCCGTCCCCGGCAGCGTGAGCGTGCTGCTGGAGACGACGGCCGGCACCGGCACGGCGCTGGGAAGCACCTTCGAGGAGCTGGCCGCGCTCCGAGCGGCCATCGGAGACGGGGTCAGGCATCGCGTCGGATTCTGCGCCGACACCTGCCACCTGTATGCCGCCGGATACGACCTGGTGCAGGACTACGACGGCGTATGGCGGCGATGGGAGGACGCGGTCGGACTCCGGCACCTTCGGTGCCTCCACCTCAATGACTCGAAAACACCCTTCGCATCGCGCCGCGACCGCCACCAGCTCATCGCCGAGGGGAGTCTGGGTCCGACGCCGTTCCGCCGGATCATGCGTGACGCCCGCTTCGCGGCGGTGATCAAGATCATCGAGACCCCGAAAGGGGACGACGACGTCACCCAGGACCGGCGCATGCTTCGACGGCTGCGCGCCTATGCCCGAGGCCGGGCGCGTTGACCGTCGGACCCTGTGCGGGCATCTTCTACCGATGCGAAAAACAGCGTGCTTCCTGACCCTGCTCCTCCCGGCCGCCGCCGCGATTCTGGAGGCCCAGGTGGAGTATTACGCCCGGGTCGGCGCGGTGGGGGGAAGCGACCTGGTCCGCGACGCCATCATCAACGAGATCACGGTTCGCCCGTCGGTCGCGCCCCTGCTCGTCCTCGGGGGGTCCCTGCCGGTGGGTCCCAGCGGGTTTCGGGCCGACCTCGAAGGCGCGCTATCGTCCGGGAAATACCACAGCAGGGAGCTCGGCGCCAACACGGATCTCGGGACCCTGCGCACCGGATCGCTGACCCTGGGGCTGGAAGGACCCATCCGCCGCCAGCTCCGCTGGCGCTTGGGCCTCGGTGTGCTGCAATACTGGCCCGCCGACGACCAGGGCGTCTTTCTTGAAGGTGGCGCCACCCGCTACCTGGTCGCCGCCGGCGCGAGCTACCGGCACCCCGTGCTCCCAAAGTGGGATCTCATGACCTCGCTGCAGTATGACTTCCATCGGTTCACCACCGACGCGCTGCGCGCCCGCGGGTTCTCTCAGACCCAGGGTGTGAGCCGCATCGCGCTGTCGGTCGGCCTGTCCCGGAGAACGCGGTGACCCCGCGGGGCCGCTGGACGGTGATCGGCCTGTCGATCGCCGCGCTCGCCTGCAGCGATATCGCCGCCCCTCTGCGGAGCGATTTCTACGAGTGGCGGCTGTTCCCGCCCTCGGCCTCGGGAACCGGCGTCGACACCCTCTCATTCCATTGGCCGCCGAACCGCCTTCCGGTTCGCGTCTGGGTGGAGGACAGGGCGGGGCTCCCGGAAGACATGGATCGCGCGATCACCACCTGGAAGGAGGAGTTCCTCCACCGCGAGTTCGACGCGATCCGGGTGAGCGACTCAGCCGCCGCCGACGTCATTGTGAGGGCGGCGGGCGCTCCGTCGTTCCAGCGCTCGCGGCTGCGCCTGCTGAGCGCCCTCGCGGACCAGTGCACCGGCGCGACCGACCTCGCGGTCAGTGACGACCATCGCCAGCTGCTCCTCCCCGTCCGGATCTTCATCGACCCGGGGTTCGACCAGACCATTCCCGGGTTGGAGGAATGTCTGGCGCTGACCAGTATTCACGAGCTGGGGCATGCCCTCGGAATTTTCCAGCACTCCACCAATCCCGCCGACATCATGTTCTTCAATCCGGTGGTCGCGCTGCCGAGTGCGCGCGACCGGGCGACCGCCGAAATCCTCTACCACCTGCCCTCGACTCTGGAGGCGGTCGGACCGTAGCCCTGGCACCGCCTGGTTCGGGACGGCCGTATGGCGGGTAAGCTGCTCCGCAAGTGGAAGATAGGTACCACTCCTCGGTTCACCTCCCCGGTCTCATCCCCAACGGCGCACCCCGCCCGGTTGCTCTCGTGGCACGAGGTGCCGATAATTCCCCGCAGAACGCGGCCGGCACCGACGCCGACCGGGTCCTTTTCCGCGCGTCGCCGCGCACCAGGAGCGTATGACCACCGAGACGACCGCAGTTCCTCGCGAGAGCCTCACCCTCGTTGAACACGGCCTGTTTCCCATTCGCCTTCATGCCAATCTGACGCCACCGGCTCTGATCGAGCAGGCGCTCGCCCGGAGCGAGGGCCAGCTCACCGCCGCGGGGGCGTTCGCCGCCACCACCACGCCGCACACCGGCCGGTCTCCCAAGGACAAGTTCCTGATCGAAGAGCCCGGCCTGGCCGACCGCATCTGGTGGGACAAGAACCCCCGGCTTGATCCGCAAGCGTTCGACCGGCTGCACGAGGACGTCCGGGCCTATCTCGACGCCCGGGAGCTCCACGTGCAGGACCTTTTCGGCGGTGCCGACCCCGCCTATCGGCTGCCGGTCCGCTTCATCACCCCCAACGCCTGGCACGCGCTCTTCGTGCGCAACATGTTCATCCGCGCCCTCCCGGCGGAGCTGGCCCAGTTCCGGCCTGGCTTCACCGTGCTCCACGCGCCGGATTTTCAAGCCGACCCCGCGCGGCACGGCACCAGAACCGGCACCTTCGTGGTGATCAATTTCGGCAAGAGGCTGGTGTTGATCGGTGGAACGCGGTACGCGGGCGAGATGAAGAAATCGATCTTCACCGTGCTCAACTACCTGCTGCCCGCCCAGGGCGTCCTGCCCATGCACTGCTCGGCCAACATCGGGCCGGCGGGGGACACGGCCGTGTTCTTCGGCCTGTCCGGCACCGGCAAGACCACCCTCTCCGCCGATCCCACCCGGCAGCTCATCGGCGACGACGAGCACGGCTGGAGCGACCGCGGCATTTTCAACTTCGAGGGCGGCTGCTACGCCAAGGTCATCCGCCTCCGCCCCGAGACCGAGCCGGAGATCTACGCCGCCACCCAGATGTTCGGCACCGTGCTGGAAAACGTGGTGCTGGACCCGACCGGCCGGCAGGTAGATTTCGATTCCGATCGGATCACCGAGAACACCCGCGCGAGCTACCCCATCCATTACATCCCCAATCACCTGCCGAGCGGGGCGGGAGGGCATCCCAAGAACATCGTGTTCCTGACCGCCGACGCGTTCGGGGTCATGCCGCCCATCGCTCGTCTAACCCCCGACCAGGCGATGTACCACTTCCTGTCGGGCTACACCGCCAAGGTCGCCGGGACCGAGCGGGGCGTCACCGAGCCGTCCGCCACCTTCTCCGCCTGTTTCGGGGCCCCCTTTCTCCCCCTCAACGCGGGGGTCTACGCCCAGATGCTGGGTGAGCGGATCGCGCGGCACGGCGTCGCCGTGTGGCTGGTCAACACCGGATGGACGGGAGGTCCCTACGGCGTGGGAACCCGCATGAAGTTGCCCTATACCCGGGCCATGGTCCGCGCCGCGGTGTCCGGCGCCCTCGACTCGGCCCCCTTGATCCCGGGCCCCGTGTTCGGAGTCGAGATCCCGACTGCGGTGCCCGACGTGCCACCCGACGTCCTCCTCCCCCGCCGGACCTGGCCCGATGCCGGCGCCTACGATGACCAGGCGAAAAAGCTCGCCGCCATGTTCCAGGCCAACTTCCAGCAGTTCCGGAGCCAGGTCCCCGACCGGGTCGCCGCCGCGGGACCCGCCGCGTGACGGCCGGCCCGCCAGACCGGCGCCCCGGCACGCTCACCCTGCGGTCTCGCGGATGGCCCCGCCGATTCCCGCATGCCGAACCCCGCTGAGCTGGAAGTCATCCGGGATCCTCTCTGGGACAACATCAGACTGGACCGGCGCGGGATGTTGGCGCTGGATACGCCCGCGGTGCAGCGACTGCGCTACGTGCGCCAGGTCGGTCACGCCTTCCTGGTCTATCCCGGCGCCACCCACAGCCGGTTCGAGCACGCCCTCGGGGCTTACCATCTCACCCGGCGCGCCCTGGCCAGCCTGGAGGAACGGGGTGAGCTGGAGCGGGTTCCCGAGCGGGACCGGCTGGCGGTCCGCATGGCGGCCCTGCTGCACGACATCGGTCACTATCCCTTCTCCCATGCGCTGGAGGAGGCCGGGTTCCCTTCCCATGAGGCCCTCGGCGTCGCCAAATTGGAGCAGGGAGAGTTGGGCGAGCGGCTGCGCCAGATCGGAGGCGTTGAGTTCGCTGGCGAGGTCGGCGCGCTCATCACCGGAGCCAGCCTCAATCCCCTGCGGGGGCTCATCTCCGGATCTCTCGATTTGGACAAGATCGACTACCTGAGCCGTGACGCCCACATGTGCGGGGTGCCCTACGGGACGGTCGATGTCGACCGCTTGCTGGCCACCCTCACCCTGGTGGAAACCGCGCCGGGCACGATCGAAGTCGGGGTGCACGAGAAGGGCGTGAGCGCGCTCGAGTCGCTGCTCTTCGCCAAGTACCAGATGTATCGCAACGTGTACTGGCACCACGCGGTGCGATCAGCCACCTGCATGTTCAAGCGGGCCGTCCGGGGGGCGGTGGCGCGGGGCAGCCTGACGGTGGCGGCGATCGCCGACGCCACCGACGACGGGTTGATGGAGATCCTGATCGCCCGGGACCGGAACCCGCTGGCGACCTGCATTCGGGCCCGCCGCCTCCACAAACGGGCCCTGGATCTCCCGGCCAGCGACGTCCCCGAGGAGGTGCAGCCCTGGATCGCGGAGGATCCCGGCCTGCTGGAACAGGTGGAGAACGCGCTGGCCTGTGAGGTCGGCCTCTCCGCCGGAGACCTGCTGGTGGACTTCCCGGCCCGGTCGTCGATGCTCGGCGTGGATCTTCCGCTCCGCACCCGGAACGGCTCGATCGAGCGCCTCACCGATGCGGGGCGCGCCGGGCAGCTGGGCCTGCCCCGGGTGGCCGATGAGCTCTACCGCAGCGCCCGCCGCCTGCGGATCTTCGTGGCGAACCCCCCGGAGCGGCCATTATCCGGGATTCTCGATTTCCTTACCCGGCCCGCCGCCGAGGTGGCGCGGCAGCTCACTGAGGCGTTACCCTTATTGTGAATGAAGGAGTATTGTGAATGAAGGAGTCCTCTCGATGACCACCCGTCGCACCTTCATGGCCCGGACCGGAGGCTTCCTCTTGGCGGCTCTCACCGGCCGCTGGCTCTCGGGCCAGGCAACCGCGGGCCCCGGCACTCCCATCACCGTCTTCAAGGACCCCTCCTGCGGCTGCTGCACCAAGTGGGTCGACCATCTCCAGGCCAACGGCTTCAAGCCGACCGTCCGGCCGGAGACGAACATGGACGCGATCAAGGATCGGCTCGCCATCCCGAAGAGCGTGCGGGGCTGCCATACCGCGCAGCTCGACGGCTACCTCATCGAGGGACACGTCCCCGCGGGCGACATTCGCCGCCTCCTGGCCGACCGGCCCAAGGTGGCCGGCCTGGCCGTTCCCGGCATGCCGGTGAGCAGCCCCGGGATGGCCGTCCCCGGCGGGCCGGTCGAGCCGTTTGACGTCGTGGCCTTCCAGAGCAACGGGACCACCCGCCGCTTCGCCCGCCACTGACCCCGCCGCACGACCCTGTGGTCGACCAGCACCACCCGCGGCCCTCTCCCTCGGTCCGGGTGGTTCTGAGCATTGGAATGCCTGCAATCGAGGAATCGACCGGTGCCTGTCGTTCTGCCCTACCAGGAGCGTTTTCGGGCCGCTTTCGAGACCCTGAACCGGGAATGGATCGACGCCTACTTCCGGCTGGAGGACGCCGACCGCGCGGTGTTTGCCGACCCCGCGGCCGCGATTCTCGCGCCCGGGGGGCAGATCTTCTTCGTAGTCGAGGGCGACGCGGTGCTGGGCACCTGCGCGGTGGTTCGACACAACGCGGAGCTGTGCGAGATCGCCAAGATGGGGGTGGCCGCCGCGGCCCGAGGACGGGGGTACGGCGACCTCCTCATGGAAACGGCCATCGCCTTCTGCCGGGACATCGGAGGCCGGCGGATCAGGATCGTCTCCAACACCGCGCTCGAGCCCGCCATTCGGCTCTATGAGAAGCACGGCTTTCTTCGGGTTCCGCTGAGCGCCGGTCAGGGCTACGAGCGAGCCAACATCCAACTCGAGCGGGAGCTCGGGGAGCGCGCGACATGAGCGGCTTGCTGCTGTCGGTGATCGTCGGTCTCCTCGGCGGTATCGCCGTGGGCTTCCAGAACCCTCTCGCGAGCCAGATGGGCCAGCGACTCGGGATCCTCGAGAGCGTCTTCGTCATTCATCTGGGCGGGGCGGTCCTCGCGGGGCTCCCGCTGCTGCTCCTTGCCGGCGGCGGACTGGGTCGGTGGAGAGGAGTACCCTGGTACGTGCTGGGGGCGGGGGGACTGGGCGTGGTCCTGGTCAGCGCCGTCGCGTTCATCATTCCGCGCATCGGGGTGGCGGCTACCGTCTCCCTGGTGGTGGCCGCCCAGTTGGCCGTGGGCGCGATCCTCGACCACTACGGCTGGCTCGGCGCCCCGCTCCGCCCGCTCGACCCGGCGCGTCTCGGGGGGATGGCGCTCCTGTTGGCCGGCGGATGGCTGGTGCTGCGCTGAGGCCCGCGGTCGCGGCGGCGCGTTATCGAAGCTCGAGCGACCATCCCCTAGGAGGCGCCGCCGGCCGCCGCCGCGGAAGCGGGGTATTCGCCGGAGGTGCTGTCCATCGAATCGATCCTGATGACGATGGCGGTGATGTTGTCCAGCCCCCCCCGCCGGTTGGCTTCCGTGATCATCTGGTCGACCCACGCTTGCGGATCGCCATCGCGGGAGAGAATGTGGCTCAACTGCTCGTCCTCCAACATGCCGGTGAGCCCGTCCGACGCGAGCAGCAGGAGATCCCCCCGCTCCAGTGAGCCGAAGTAGATGTCCGGCACGACCTCG
>Ga0326597_10001987_pt1 | contig 31402 bp, 33 predicted proteins | sample RVTome_12_FD_203789 | JGI IMG/M metagenome (GOLD analysis project Ga0326597, IMG submission 203789) | Soil microbial communities from uranium-contaminated site in the Upper Colorado River Basin, Wyoming, United States - RVT100D185 | ecosystem: Environmental > Terrestrial > Soil > Contaminated >...
CCCGGCTTCATCACCACACGCGTCGGACAGGCCTACATGTGCGAAGCGTTGCGCTGTCTGGAGGAAAAAGTGGGCACCGCCGAGGACATTGATAAAGGTGTGCGCCTGGCCTACAACTTCCCCATGGGCCCGTTCCAATTGATCGATTTGATCGGTTTGGATACGGAGTTGAAAATCATGGACTCGCTGGTGCGCGACCTCGGTCCTCGGTTTGATCCTGGCCCCATCATGCGGCAGATGGTTGCTGATAACCGCCTGGGGCGAAAATCGGGCCGCGGCTTTTTCGAATACGAACCTAAACCGGACAAGCCCGCCAAACCCTAGCCTGGGGGCATTGTCCTTGTTCTAGCCCAGCCGGTTCCACGAATCCAGAGGGATCTCGATTCCGAGGATGCCTTCCACTTCTCGAATCAACAGATGAAGCTGCGGAACCGAATATTCAGCATTCGAAGGGATGGCGAGCCGCTGCTGTTCGCTAACCATGAACTGATGGCGGGTTCCCGAGTACGGACCGTCAAAGCCAAGCTGGCGCAAGCGCCGGATAAATTCACTCCGCTTACAGGGAGTCCACCGGCTCATGCAGGGGCTCCTGGTTCAGGTCAATTCCTTCGATGACCGGCAGGGGATGGCCGAGCTTGAGTCCGACCACGAGCCAATCTTCGAAGGTGGACCGCAACTCTCCGGAGCATTCTTGAAGCGTTCCCCCAAAGGCAACCACACCCTTGCACGCCGGAATATGTCCGGCGAAGGTCCCGTCCTCCAGCTTGTCGAATTCAGCTAGTGCGATCGCTTTTTCCAGGTATTCGCTGAGAATGTAGCGAACTGGCATGTATACAGTATCGAATCATGGGGCCAGGGACGTCAAGCCCGGCGTTAGTGCATGACCTGGCCGCCGCAGACACCGATGGATTGCCCGGTGAGGCTGCGCGCATCGTCCGAGGCCAGGTAGACAACGGCGGCAGCGATCTCGTCGGGCTGGATGATCCGCTTTTGCGGGGTTTCACTGGCTAGGTTTTCCCGTGCCTGATCTTGAGTCAGCGTGGTTTTTTCACTGATAGTGGAGAGGGCCTGTCCCAGCAGTGGGGCCTGCACCCAACTGGGGCAAATGGCGTTCGCGGTGATGCCCGAAGTGGCCGTTTCGAGCGCGATGGTGCGCATCAGTCCCATCACGCCGTGCTTGGACGCCGTGTAAGCTCCCGCATACCTCACTCCAATTTGCCCGGCCACCGAAGCGATACTAATGATGCGGCCCGACTTTGCGGGCAGCATGCGGCGCAGGGCCGCCTGCGAGCACAGAAACGTGCCGGTGAGGTTGACTCCCATGATCCGGTGCCACGTCTCAAGTGATGTCTTCACCACCAGATCGCTGTGCGCGATACCGGCGTTATTGACCAGGATGTCGAGTTTCCCCCAGCGCTGGTCTACCTGCACGAAGGCGTTCTCGACCGACTGCGGATCGGTAATGTCGCAGTGCATGGCCAGCGCATCGCGTCCCAGGCCGCGAATCTGCTCGGCGACCTTTTCGGCATTCGGTACGATCACGTCAGGGATGGCCACCGAACAACCTTCCCGCGCCAGGGCCATGGCAATAGCCTCGCCAATTCCTCGCCCCCCGCCGGTTACAACCGCTGTCTTTCCATCTAACCGCATTGCAGACTCCTTTCACTCGGGTTCGCCGGTACGGAAATCCGCCGGGGAAGGAACCGTGCTGCGACTCTTGCTCCCGGCGGTGGAACCAGCTTGCTGCGATCTTACTTCTTGTGGAACTGCGGCGCCCGCTTTTCCTTGAAGGCGCGGTAACCCTCTGCAAAATCCTCCGAGAGCATACAGATGGTCTGAGCTTGCGCCTCCGCCTCAATCGCCGCCTGAATGGCCATGGTCCACTCGTTGTAGATCATGACCTTGGTCATGCCGGTGGCGAAGGTGGGCCCATCGGCAAGCTTGCGCGCAAGCGCCATCGATTCGCGCTCCAGGTCCGCCGGCTCCACGACCTTGGTTACCAGGCCGATCTCTAGCGCGCGGTCGGCGGGGATGGGTTCGCCGAGGTAGAGAATCTCTATGGCGCGCGCGGTGCCTACGATGCGGGGCAGCAGGTACGCCACGCCCATGTCGGCTCCGGTGAGACCTACGCGGTTGAACAGGAAGGCCATCTTGATGCCTTTGGCGGCGATGCGGAAATCGCTCGCCAGCGCGATGGCCGCTCCGGCCCCGGCGGTAACGCCATTCAATGCGGCGACAACGGGTTTGCGCAGCTCGCAGATGTTGCGCGTCAGATCGCCGGTCATGCGCGCAAATTCAGTCATCGCTTTGCTACCCCGCGAGAGCAGCTGGCCGATGATCTCCTCGACATCGCCTCCGGAGCAGAAACCGCGCCCCTGGCCGGTGATGACGACACAGCGAACCTGGTCCTCGCGCTGCAATTGCGCGAAGGTGTCGCGCAGCTCGGCGTACACGTCAAAAGTCAGTGAACCAAGGGTGTCGGGGCGGTTGAAGGTGATGCGAGCGATTCCATCGGACTCAGAATATAAGAAGGTCTTTGCTGTAATCACGGTTTTCCGTTGTCCTTTCGTTCGATTGAGCGGCTCCCCGCCGGCAGCCGCCGCGTTAGAATGGGAAATTCCCCGCCGGTGAACATCACCACGTGGCATGCGGTACTAGACCAGGTGGATGTTTATTATCTCGGAAAGAAGGCTTCTTGCCAACTGGATTCATTCATTCGGACGGGGGACCAGGCATTGGGCGGGCCGTTCGCTTCCAGAAGCGACTGCGGAACCATGCGAGCAATCTTCGGGCCCAGTGAAACTCCCGGCTCAGCAAGATCAGCCCGGGTATGAACAGAGCCCAGCCCGGAACGATCGGGAGCAGCCAACCGGCGACTCCGGCGAGCATCATGGCAAATCCTGCGAAAATCCGGAGCCATCGCTTCAATCTGTTTTCCTCCGCTCAGTATTCCCAGTATATGTCATCAAGTGAGTTCACGGTTCATAGTGCGCTTGCTGGAATGCGCGGTGCACCGGGTTGTGCACCCCTGCCGAATTGCTATGTATCAGTAGGATCGCGGTGGCGTCGCTCGGGTCGCGTCGTCGGGCGGCGTCATTGACACCCGCATTCGCGCAAAGCTAGAATCAGATTCCAACTGCGCGGGTTGTAGCATGTTTGCGATGCATTGACGTGTTCGTCGGATGCCTTTAACGCATTTATGGCCAATAAGATAGAACCTGCTAACGCCGTTCGCCCGGGTATCGAGCCGGATTCTTTGCTGTCGTACATCGGCAATACTCCACTCATAAAGATCAATCGGATTTCGCGCGCCGTGGCGCCGGTGGAGATCTATGCCAAAGCCGAGTGGTTCAACCCCGGAGGGTCTGTCAAGGACCGCCCGGCGCTGAACATGATCCTGGAGGGCGAGCGCAGCGGGCAGCTACGCCCGGGAAAAATCATCCTGGATGCGACCAGTGGGAACACCGGAATCGCTTACGCCATGATCGGGGCGGCACGCGGGTATAAAGTGAAGCTCTGCCTGCCAGCCAATGCCAGCCCGGAGCGGAAACATATTTTGCGGGCCTATAGTGTAGACGTGGTCTTGACGGATCCGGCGCTCTCCACCGATGGCGCCATCCACAGGGCGCGCGAGTTGTACCGTGCCGATTCGGAACTTTATTTTTATCCGGATCAGTACAACAACGAAGCCAATTGGAAGGCGCACTACGAAACCACCGGCCCGGAGATCATTCGGCAAACCGCTGGTCAGTTAACCCATTTTGTCGCCGGGCTGGGCACCACGGGCACGTTTATCGGGACGTCCCGCCGCCTGAAGGAACACAATCCTTCTATCCGTGCTATCTCCTTCCAGCCGGAGTCCGGCTTCCATGGATTGGAGGGGCTGAAACATCTTCCCACCGCGATGGTCCCCGGCATCTACGATGCCTCCGTGGGAGATGACAATCTTTGGATCTCAACGGAAGCTGCGTACGAGATGGTGCGGCGATTGGCCTCCGAGGAGGGCTTGCTGGTGGGCATATCCAGCGGCGCGGCTCTGGTTGCCAGTCTGCAAGTCGCGCAGGGCCTCTCTGCGGGCAGGATCGTTACGGTGTTCCCCGACTCTGGCGACAAGTACCTCAGCGAAAAATTCTGGGAGGAGGACTAGGAAGCAGGGCGATCCGGCCTTTTCAACGAATATGTCCTTCGAAATTCGACAGCAGGATGTGGAGCGTATCCACCGGCATAGCGCGGAAACGTATCCGAGCGAATGCTGCGGTTTCCTGCTGGGCCGGGAGGAAGACGGCCGCCGCGTTGTGCTGGACGTAGCTCCGATGGAGAATGCCTGGCAGACTGCGGAAGATAATCCATACGAAATTCGACCAGAGGACTCCACGCGCAACCGGTCGCTGGTTGATCCCAAGGACTACTTGCGAATTGATCGCGAAGCCCGGCAGAAGGGGATGGACATTATCAGCTTCTATCATTCGCATCCGGACCATCCGGCACGGCCCTCGGAGTTTGACCGGAAGCACGCCGTGCAGTTTCTCATTTATGTTATTCTGGCTGTGGAAAAGGGTGTTCCCCGCGAGATGACCGCATGGCTCCTCAGCGACGATGGATCGCAATTCCTTTCCGAGCCCTTACGCATCCGATGAGCATCCAATAAGGGGCCAGGATGGAGCAAGCTGCCGCGGCATTGGCGGGAATGTGTAGGTAACCCCAATCAGTAGAGGAGTTCGCGGAATGGGTGTGAAGGTGATTATTCCCACTCCCCTGCGCCAGTACACCGGAAAATCCGACAGCGTACTGGTGGAAGGGCGGACCGTCGAAGAGGTCCTCGGCAATTTGATGTCGCTGTATGGCGACTTGCGGAAACATCTGTATGGTCAGGACGGCAGGCTCCGCAGCTTCGTAAATATTTACCGCAATGACGAGGATATCCGCTACCTCGAGCGCGAGAAGACCGCACTCAAGGAGACGGATGTCGTGAGCATCGTGCCGTCCATCGCCGGCGGAAGTGGAACGCTTCCTTGAATCCACCCGGCGGGAAGAGGTCGTATGACTGCAACCAATCCAAATGGCAAAGACAATACGGCGAAGCTGAGCAAAGATGAAGTGCTGCGCTACAGCCGGCACCTGATCATGCCGGAGGTCAGCATGGAGGGCCAGCTCAAGCTGAAGCAGGCCAAAGTGCTGCTGATCGGCGCGGGAGGCCTGGGATCACCGCTTGGTCTGTATCTTGCCGCGGCCGGCGTTGGCAAACTCGGCATCGTGGATTTCGATGTGGTCGATTTCACCAATCTTCAGCGCCAGATCCTGCACTCCACTGCGGATGTCGGGCGTCCGAAACTGGATTCCGCGCGCGACCGGCTGAGCGGAATGAACCCGCACATCGAGATCGTGCCTCACGAAACCGCGCTGACCTCCGCGAACGCGCTTGATTTGTTTCGCGACTACGACATTATCGCCGACGGCACCGACAATTTCCCCACCAGGTACCTGGTCAACGACGCCTGCGTCCTGCTGGGCAAACCCAATGTCTACGGCAGTATCTTCCGCTTCGAGGGGCAGGCCTCGGTCTTCGCCACCAAGGACGGCCCCTGCTACCGCTGCCTGTATCCCGAGCCGCCGCCGCCGGGCTTGGTTCCCAGTTGCGCCGAGGGAGGCGTTCTCGGCATTCTGCCGGGTTTGATCGGCGTGATCCAGGCAACCGAGGTGGTGAAGCTGATCTTAGGCAAGGGCCAGCCGCTGATCGGCAGGCTCCTGCTGGTGGATGCGCTGGAGATGAAATTCCGCGAGTTGAAATTGCGGAAGAATCCCGACTGCCCCATTTGCGGGAAGAATCGTACGATCCACGCGCTCATCGATTACGACCAGTTTTGCGGCATCCACCCGGAGCCGGCGCCGGCGTCCGGCTATTCCGATTGGGAAATCGAACCTGCCGAGTTGAAACTCAAGATGGATCGCAAGGAAGACTTTGTTCTGGTTGACGTTCGCGAGCCCCACGAAGCCGAGATCTGCACCATCCCCGGCGCGCGTCTCATCCCCAAGGGTCAGGTTCCGGAACGGATGCATGAGTTGAATTCGGCGGACGAGTTCGTCATTCATTGCAAGAGCGGCAAACGCAGCGCCGAGATCGTAGACTTTCTGCGCAAGGCGGGCTTTCGCAAAGTGAAAAATTTGCGCGGCGGCATCCTCGCCTGGAGCGATCAGGTGGATTCTTCCGTCCCGAAATATTGAGAGCGCTGCTCCGAGCCCCGATGGAACATCCCGGTCCCGGCGCGCCGGGATGGACCGCAAGGGAGCGGTGGCTTATTCCTTCACTTGTGAACGTTATGGAAAAACAGCATCTTGTCATCACCGCCGTCGGGCCGGACCGCATCGGGCTGGTCGAGCAGATCAGCCAATTCCTGCTGAAGCAGGGTTGCAACATCGAAGACAGCAAGATGGCTGTCTTTTGCGGTGAATTCACCATCATCCTTCTGGTCTCGGGCGCGCCGGACGGGCTGGAGCGGGTTTCCCAAACACTCAATGCGCTGACATCTCAAACCGGCCTTGTTTTTTTCGCCAAGAAACCGGCTGTGCGCGCGCCGGTCGCATCCGCTCTGCCATGCCGTTTGCTGGCGTCCTGCCTCGATCATCCGGGCGTAGTGCATCAATTGAGCTCGGTGCTCAGCCGGCTGGGCGTGAATATCGAATCGCTCGAGACCAAAACCGAGGAGTCGGCAATGAGCGGAACGCCCATCTTCGGCCTCGATGCCCGCCTCTCTGTTCCCGCGCAGGTCAATCTGCACACCCTGCGCCAGGAGTTGGACGAAATCGGCAAGCGCGAAAACATTGACATCGAATTCGCCCTGCTTTCAAATAAATGAAATCATCTCTTATGAGGGCGAAGCGCAATTGAATTTTCGGCAATTATCGCCAACTGGGTTTTCTAGGGGAGTCCAATCTCGTCATGAGTGAAGATTCTGGATCAAGAGTCGCCCTGGATTTTATCGACGTGCTTTTCGCGATTGTGGTCGGAATAGGGCTTGAGCGCGTGATCGACAAAACCTGGATCACAAGACTTGATTTCTCAGAGCTACATCTTTGGTTGTTTGTTTTGGCAAATCTAATTGTAATTGGTAGCTGGATTGGCTACCACGGGGCCATGAAATCTGGTCTCAAATCGGGGGTTGAAACCAAGCAAGCACTTGCCAGGTTTCTGATCGATATCGTGCTGCTATTTCAATATGCCCGCTTATTAGCAAGTTTCGACGACCCACAGCGCCTTTTCAGCCTAATCTTCCAAGTATTTTTTTGGTATGTTGTCTGGGACTTGGTGGTCGCAACGGAGAGAGTGCCGGATATGCATTCCGGAGTCACCCTATTCTGGTGCTTCTACATGGGTTTGATCTGGCTAGTGGGCCAGGGGGATCCTCGGCCCTTAAAGGAGACGACTCTTTGGTGGTTGTTAACTTCTCTCACATTGTTTGGAGTATTTGCATACAGAATAAAACCCAACCGAACGTTTCTTGATTCCCTCTTTTCTAAACTCGCGCTACCCCATGTGTGGTTAAATAAGTGTTCTATGTGAACTTCTGAATCTAACTGGGTTGGGCACCAAATGAGAATTTACATTGCCGGTCCATACACCGGTTCCACAGAGAGAGAGAGATTGGACAATGTACGCAAGGCGATAGACACAGCCCTCGTGCTCTATGAGAAAGGGCACCAACCTTATATCCCCCATTTGACGCACTATATCGCCGAACGGGCCGAAGAGACGGGTACTCACATCGATCACCACGAGTGGGTGAACGACTGGGATGGCCCCTGGCTAACGGTGTGCGACGCGCTCTTGCTCATAGGAGAGTCTCCAGGGGCAATTCAGGAACTAGAGATGGCTAAGCGCCAGGGAAAGCAAATTTTCTATGGAGATGCCGCCTCAATCCCCGATGCACGAGCGGAAGTTAAAAGCTGACGAGATGGACTACTCGATGTCGAGCGAGACGAGCTGGAACTGGGGCGGCTGGACGTTCCACGATGAAGGTGGGCGGTTGAAGCGCAACTGGAAATCGCGCGTCTCGCCAGCCGCCAGGGGTGCGCTGTTGATGCCAACGATATCCCGCTCCTCCCGTAAATTCACCTGGTTCAGCGTATCGTAAAAGAAGAGGCGCACGCGCAGCCGGCGGACGGTTTTGTCCCCGCCGTGGGTCACTCTTCCATCGAGGTAAATAATCACCGAGCCGACCATGTTGTCTGCCGAACTCAAATGGAACTCCGAGATCGTGATCTGGGGCAAATAGGCGAGCGATTCCGCAGAAGGCGGCGGCGGTGGCGGGATTTGCGGCCGCCGCACGACCCAGAAAATTGCCCCGAATACAACGAGCAAGAATATCCCGCCGGCAAGGACCGGAACGGGCAACGCGGATTTTGCCTCCGGCTGCGATTGCTCGGCAACGACGGGCACGGTTCCTAGCGGCTCCTCAGCCATTCATCTCTCTTTCTTCCACAAAGGTGCGAACAGGCCTGTTACTGAGCTGTTCCAGCCTCAAACCCGTTCGAGATCGGCGTAACGCTCGACCAGTTTCTTCACCCCGAACCCGGGGAAGCTCACCGTCAATTTCGTGTCTTCGCCTCGCCCCTCGCGCCGGAGCACGGTTCCATATCCGTACTTCGCGTGCCGCACGCGGCTTCCGGGGCGAAGCGGACCGAGGCCCTCCGGCTGGCTGTCGACTCGTCCGTCGGCCCCTCTGCCGGCCCTTGTGTCGGCAATGCCCGGTTCACCCTCTTCCGCTCCGAAGTACCGCCGGACATTGTTCAACGAAGCGTTGCGTCCGCCTCTCCGTCCGTATTCCTGCGGATCGAATTCATAGCTGCGCTCCGATCGGGAGGGAAGCGGGACCGAGAAGTCTTCCACCAGTTGCGGCGGAATCTCGCTGAGGAATCTCGACGGGCGCGAAGCCTCCGGCATCTGGCTGCCGTAATGGCGCCGGGCAGCGGCCCGGGTGAGGATCAAGACGTTTTGCGCTCGTGTCATGCCGACGTAGCACAACCGCCGCTCCTCTTCGAGTGCCTGCGCGTTGAGCAGCGACCGGCTGTGCGGCAACAGGCCTTCCTCCATACCGCCGAGAAAGACCACCGGAAATTCCAGACCCTTGGCGCTATGCAGCGTCATCAGCGTAATGCGCGCGCTGCCATCGTAGGCATCCACGTCGCTGACCAGCGCGGCATGATCCAGAAACTCCTGCAAATTCTCGCCACGGTCGCGGCTGTCGGCGGCGGCGTTGGCCAGCTCCTGAATATTTTCCATGCGGCTGAAGGCTTCCGGCGTGCCTTCCTGTTCCAGCACGTCGACGTATTTGGTGCGCTCGATCACCTCGCCCAAGACGTCAGCGACGTTTGCTTGCGGGAGCATCCGGTTCAACTCTTCCATGAGCGCACGAAACTCCTTTACCGCAACAGCCGGGCGGGGCGGCAGCAGGTTCTCTGCGAGCGCTCGGCCCATCGCGTCCCAGAAAGCGATCTCCCGATCGAGCGCCAGCGCCTCGATCTTGCGCACAGTCGTATCGCCAATGCCGCGCGCGGGTGAGTTGATGATGCGAATCATGCTGATGGAATCCGGCAGGTTGGCGGCGGCTTTGAGATACGCCAGCAGATCCTTAACTTCCGCGCGCTCGTAAAAGCTGATTGCTCCAACTACGTTATAGGCCAGCCCATAGCGACGGAGGGCTTCCTCATAGAGGCGTGACTGCGCGTTGGTGCGGTAGAGAACAGCGAAGCGCGTCTCGGGTTCAGGGCCGTGGCGCTTGGCAATCCAGTCGGCGACAAACAGACTTTCGTTTTCGGCGTCCAGGCCCGCATACAGTCCGACCTTTGCGCCGCCTTGCCGGGAAGTCCAGAGCTTTTTCCCCTTGCGATACCGGTTGTGCGCAACTACCGCGCTCGCCGCATCGAGAATGCTTTGCGTGGAGCGATAATTCTCCTCCAGGCGCAGAATCTTCGCCTGCGGATAGTCGTTCTCAAACTCCACGATGTTGCGAATGTCGGCCCCGCGCCACGAGTAAATGGATTGGTCCTCGTCGCCGACAGCGCAGAGGTTTTGACGCACGCGAGTGAGCAACCGCACCAGCTCGTACTGCGGGCCGTTGGTGTCTTGAAATTCATCCACGAGGATGTAATGGAACCGCTCGTTGTACTTGAGCGCGGCCTCGGCATCCTCGCGAAACAGGCACGCCGCTTCGAGCAGCAGATCGTCGAAATCAACCGCGCTGGCCTTCTTCAGCTCGCGGGCATAAAGGCCGTAGACTTGCGCGATGCGCTCGGCTTGCGGGTCCGCCGCGGACTGGAAGAATGTCTCCGGGCTCTTGCCATGATTTTTCGCAAAGCTGATTTTCGAAAGCACCGCGCGCGCCTGCAACTCCTTTTCGGCGAGGCCGAGATGTCGCAGGCAGGCCTTCACCACGCGCAACTGGTCGTCTTCGTCATAGATCGAAAAGTCGCGCCGCAGCCCGATGCGCTCGCCTTCGTCGCGAAGCACGCGCACGCAAAACGAATGGAAGGTGGAAACCCACGGCCGGGAGACGCCCGCCAGCGGGACCAGTCGTCCGACGCGCTCGCGCATCTCTTCGGCGGCTTTATTGGTGAACGTTACCGCAAGGATCGACGACGGCCGCGCGCCGCAATGTTCTATCAGCCAGGCGATGCGGTAGGTGATGACGCGGGTTTTGCCGCTTCCGGCCCCGGCCAGGATCAGCAGCGGCCCTTCGGTTGATTCCACCGCCTCGCGCTGCTGCGGATTCAGTTCATCCAGCAAACTCATATGGATTCTATTGTAGAGCGCGAATCGTATCAGGCCAAATTGCGCATTGTCAGATGTCGAAGTAGACGGTGGCTTGCCAGTCAGCGGGTGTCTCGATGACCGAAAGCTGGTGATAAGTGACGGCTTTGACGGCGACAGCGCGCGACCGCATTGCCGGATCACGACGCTCACCCCAGCCTTCGCCAGCGATGGAGGTCAGCGAGCAATCTTTGACTGTGAAGCGAGCGAACATCCATCCTTCCGCGTCCATGTGATACAGGATTTCGCTGAGCCAGTTGACCAGCAGTTGTTCGGCGTCGGACCCGGATGCCGAGAGAGGAAGCGGCTCCCTGCTCTGAATCTCTTGCGTGTCGCTTGCCTCCGCGTTCATGGCCAACGCCATGAGTCCAAGCCCGGCGTTCGAAAATAATTCCGACATAGAGCGGCCATGAATACGCAGGCCCACGTCAGCGGTGTGTTCGAGCACTTCATAGGGCGGTTGGGTCATCGCTAGCGAACCCAATAACGGCCACAGAGACACGGAGACGCAGAGAAAATTATAGAAGCAGATATCAGTACAACCCAGCGCCTCTGTGTCTCTGTGGCAAAAATTGTCCGGCTCGCTGACAGTCGCGGCCCGGATCAGGCGCGCAGTTGCAGCCGCTCGATGGAAATGGCGCGGCCGGTGTCCGCATCGGCCCGGATCAGCACAGCGCAAAGGCGCGGGTCACCTTCGGCGGGTGTGAATCGCGCCGGCATCTGCGTCAGAAATTTCTGCAAGATAGTTTCCTTGGTGATGCCGATAACGGAGTCGTAGGGCCCAGTCATGCCGACATCGGAGATGTGGGCAGTGCCTTGGGGTAAGACGCGCTCATCGGCCGTCGCTATGTGCGTATGGGTGCCGAGCACGGCGGTAACACGGCCATCGAGATACCAGCCCATGGCTACTTTCTCCGAGCTCGCTTCGGCGTGCATGTCCACGATGCGAACCTTGCAGGAGGCCGGCAGTTCTTCTAGCTCGCGGTCGGCGGTGCGGAACGGACAGTCGCTCTGGCCCATAAAGACGCGGCCCTGGAGATTCAGAACCGCGTATTCGATGCCCGACCGGGTCGTGCCTTGATAGAGTCCGCGGCCCGGACCGGAGACAAAATTCGCAGGGCGCAACAGGCGCGGCTCCTGCGGCAAGTATTCCATGATCTCGCGGCGGTCCCAGACGTGGTTGCCGGTGGTGAGCACGTCAATGCCCAGCGCCAGCAATTCCCGCGCCAGCCGCGGCGTAATTCCGAAGCCCGCGGCCGCGTTCTCTCCGTTGGCAATCACCAGTTCCAGTTGGTGGCGCTCGATGAGGTCGCGCAAGTGATCCGCCACCAGCGCGCGGCCCGGCTTGCCGAAAATGTCGCCAATGAAAAGAATGTTCACTCAGGGTCAAGCTTTCTAAATGTTGTGGCAGAGCCAAGGACCGACCAGGGCATGGTGGGCAGACCGCTGGGCCGTGTGTGAGCTATTTTTTGAACCCGTACAGATACGGGGGTGGTCCGATGCGCTCCATTAGACTTCTCTGCCTGCGGATCCAATTGGCCTCAGGCTGAGCCTGCACACAGGAACATCGATCGAACCTCCAGGAGTTAGATGTTAGCTCAAAAAATAGGTGCACGATCACCTGCCTCGCAGTGCTACCCGGCTCCTATTATACTCACAGCGGAAGCCAGGACGGCGCAGGGAATTCAACTGGCTTTTTTGACCGCGCCATCAAGCGCCTTGGCCAGACGAACACTCTTCTCCGCGACCATCTCACTCAGACGTTCGTGGCTCTTGCGAATGCGTTCGCATTCGTCGGCGAAGTGCAGCGCCGCCAGCACTGCCAGCCGCAATGAATCATAGGTATTCGTTTTCTCCGCAATGGTCCGCATGACGGCATCTACCGCCTGCGCCAGCTCGCGAGTGTAGGAGTCATCCGATTCCGACTTTAACTGATAATATTGATCGAAGATCTGCACCCGGATTCCCTGCGATTTGGTGGTCATTCGATTCCTTTCCGCGTTTGAGCCCATTTCGCGCGAACGCCCGCGCTAATCGGTGTCGGTGGCCGCCTGGGTCAATGCGTCAACCTGGTCAAGAATTTTCTGCACGCGGGTTTTTATGCCCGCGCGCTCCTTTTCAAACCGGTTTAGCTGTTCCTGCATCACCCGGACGCCGTGTTCCTGCTCCGCGAGTTTGCGCCGCATCTGGCTAATCTCCCGCGCCAGCTCTTCTTTTTCAGAACGCGCCGCCTGGAGCAGTTCAACGGCGCGGAGGATTTTTTCCTCCAGCAGCCCGAGTTGCTCTACGCCTTCATCCGTTTCGACCTTCTGGGACATCTTTTGGTTCCTTCCCCCCGTGGCTCGTCTGCGACCGCGCCGGTGTGCCCCGGCTGCTTTTACCCGCTTATGCGAATTCTAGCACCGAGCGTGCTCTCCAGCGCCTGCATGATTCGCGCGCTGCGGTCGGTCAGCTCCGACTCAGTCAGAGTGGCCTCGCCGCTCTGCAAGGTAATTCGCAGTAACAGGCTGTAGCGCCCTTTTTCAATCGACCCAGCCCGGAATACCTCCAGGGGCTTCATTGCCACTAGCTCAGGAATGCTAAGCGCGGCGATTACTTGCTGCACTGCGTCGAAGGAGACACTGTCCGGAAGCACGACGGAAAAGTCGCGCTCGACTGCCGGGTAGCGAGAGAGCGGCTGCGCACGACGCAGGCGCGTTGGAAGCGCGTACAACACTTCCAGGAACAATTCAGCGAGGTACAGCGAACCGCGGAATTTCCATTTTTCGGACTCGATCACGCTCAACTCGCCAAGCCTCGCGACGGTGGTTCCATTGAGCAGCACACGTGCCGAATGATCCGGACGATAATATTGCGGCAGTCCATCGGGGACAAACTGGCATTCATCCTCGCTGAATATTTCAATCAATTGCTGCAAATCGCCTTTGAGGTCAAGAAAGTTGAAATCCGGGGAGGGCCGGGTTCGGCCATCTTCGCCCAGGCTGTCTTCCAACACTGTTCCTACGGCGGCAAGCGCTGCCATCGGCGGCTCGCGGTACCCCTCGCTCTCGCGCAGATAGATGTTTCCGAATTCACACAGCCGTACGTTCTGCTGGCCGCGATTCAGATTCCACTGCACAGCGGCAAGCAGTCCCGGCACGAGACTGTTGCGCAGCACGGCGGCTTCCTCGCTGAGCGGGTTCGCCAGCGGCACGGACGCCGTGCCGCCATAGGGCTCGGTGGAGGCGTTAACCAATCCCATCGAAATCGTTTCATCGTATCCGAGACCGAGCAGGAGCGCGCGCACGCGCTCGTCTTTCTCTGTGTTCGGAGTATTGTGAGACGGTTCTCCGAGGGTGGCGGGAAGCCGCAGCGGGAACCGATCATACCCGTAGTGCCGCGCGACCTCCTCGACCAGATCAATCTCTCGCGTGATGTCCACGCGATGGGAGGGCACGGTGCAGGTCCATCCGGTACGTCCTTTGGTCCGGGGCAGAAATCCGAGGCTGTAGAGAATTCTTTCCACTTCTTCCGGAGGAACCTCAAGTCCCAGGTGGCGCGACAGCTCCCAGCGGCGCAATAGCACAGGATGGCGGGCTGCCGGCTTTGGGTAAGCATCCACAATCACCGGATCAACGTCGCCGCCGGCAAGTTCATGGATCAGTTCGATACATCGCTCGGCGCAGAACACCGTCGCTTCGATGTCGGCGCCGCGCTCGAAGCGGTGCGAGGCCTCGGTGTGAAGTCCATGTCTCTTGGAAGTTCGCCGGATGGTAACGGGATCAAACCATGCGCTTTCGAGCAGCACATTTTTCGTTCCGGGAGAAATTTCCGTGTCGAGACCGCCCATGACTCCGGCCAGCGCAACGGCGCGACCCGCGTCGGCGATTACCAGATCGTCGGGAGTGAGCGAGCGGTTGACGCCGTCGAGCGTGGTGCAGCGTTCGCCGCTTGCGGCCCGGCGCACGAGGACGCGGCCGCCCTGAAGACGATCGAGATCGAAGGCGTGCATGGGATGGCCGTAGGCCATCAGAATATAATTGGTGGCGTCAGCAACGTTGTTGATGGAGCGCACGCCAACAAGTTCGAGCCGCCGCGCCAGCCAATCCGGGGAAGGCTTGACGGTGAGGCCGCGAATCAGCCGCGCCGAGTAGCGCGCGCACAGATCCGGCGCCGCGATTTCCACCATGGCGTCTTTGCGGCGCGCGCGGGTGCGATGCTTCAAAGCTTCATTCGATGGCGCGATGGGCGCCAGTGCGAGTCCGTAGCGTGCCGCCACTTCGCGGGCCATACCGAAATGGCTTAAGGCATCGGGCCGGTTCGTCGTAACATCGATGTCGAGAACTGTTTCGGTGCCGTCGGTGGAGATCTCATCGACGGCAAATCCGAGCAAGGAAAGGTCGCTCGCCAGCTCGTCCGGCTCTTTCTCGACGGAAACGAATTCTCGCAGCCAGGATAAAAGTATTTTCATCTAGCGAAACTGATGCAGGAAGCGCACGTCTCCCTGGAAAAATTGCTGAATGTCCTGGACGCCATATTTCAACATCGCCGGACGCTCCACCCCGAATCCGAATGCGAAGCCGCTGTATTGCGACGCATCGTAATTAACGTAAGCGAACACTGCCGGATCAACCATACCGCAGCCGCCCAGCTCCAGCCAGCCCGTTCCTTTACATACGCGGCAGCCCGCTCCGCCGCAGAAGATGCAGGATACATCCATCTCGGCGCTGGGCTCAGTGAAGGGGAAAAAACTGGGGCGAAACCGGGTGCGCACTTGCGATCCGAAAAATGCCTTCATGAAATGGTCCAGTGTCCCCTTCAAATCCGCGAAGGTGATATTCGTATCGACGGCCAGACCCTCCACCTGGTGAAACATCCAGGAATGTGAGGCGTCCGGCGTCTCGTTGCGATAGACCTTTCCGGGCACAATGATCCGGATGGGAGGCTTGCGTTTTTCCATGGTGCGAATCTGCACCGGCGAAGTGTGCGTGCGCAGCACCGTCTTGCGGTCAATGTAAAATGTGTCCTGATCGTCGCGAGAAGGGTGATCTTCTGGAATGTTTAGCGCCTCGAAGTTGTAGTAGACGCTTTCAATCTCGGGGCCCTCTTCCACGGAGTATCCCAGCGAGATAAAAATGTTTGTGATCTCGTCAATGACCTGGCGCAGGATGTGCCGCACGCCGATGGGACGCCGGTTGCCGGGCAGCGTGATGTCAATGGGGGGAGTCAGTCCAGATGCGAGCGCAAGTACGGCTGGATTCGAGTCTCGATCAAACGTCAGTCGCTGCTCCGCAGCTTGGCGCAAAGCGTTCAATCGCTGCCCGACTTCGCGCTTCAAGTCTGGCGAGGCAGCCTTCAACCAATTATCAGCGATTAAGCTGACATTGCCCTGCTTGCGTCCAAGCCACTTTAAGCGAAGGGCTTCCCATTGCTTGGGATCGGTTGAGCCGAGAATTCCAGCAGTATCGCTTTCGAGCTGCAGGTGAATCTGTTGGAACAGGTCACCCAAACCCGCGACATCGCGGACGCCGAGCTGTTCGAGCGTACGCTCGACGGCTTCTGTAATTGGGGGGATCGGTTGGTCAGAGGAGCTCATTCACATGCAGGCTCGCGGAATGCGCAACAACAGAAGCCCCGGAGGGGCGATAGATTCTAGCCCACGGCGTAAGCCGTGGGTGGAAAGGCATCGCGGCAATTAGCCCCGTAAGGGGCGGAAGAAAACAAAATAAAAATTCTTTCGTCCCTTGCGGGACTTGCTGTGGTGCCGCTGACATTTTCCCAGGGCTTGTGCCCTGGGCTAGATTCTGACGCCCCCTGTCGGGGGCTAGTGGCGTGTGCGCTACGCCGCTAGGGCCTGCTTGGCCTTGGCTACAAGCGTGGCGAAACCGGGGGCGTCCTTGACGGCAATATCCGCCAGAATCTTGCGGTCCAGCTCGATGCCGGCGCGCTTCAGGCCGTTGATGAACCGGTTATAGGAAAGTTCGTGTTTGTGGACCGCTGCGCCGATGCGTATGATCCACAGACGCCGGAACTGGCGCTTGCGTTGCCGGCGGTCGCGGTAGCTGAAGCGCTGCGCCCGCTGGACCGCCTCCTTGGCGGAGCGGTGCAGCTTGCTCTTGGTTAAGAAATATCCTTTGGCGCGCGACAGAATTTTCTTGCGGCGCGCGATTCGCTTCGGTCCTCGTTTAACTCTAGGCACGGTTCTTTCTCTCCCTCAAATCTTGCCGGCGCATTCTACGCGTGCGGCAGCATCATGCGCAGGCGCCCCACATCCCCCGGGGACACAATGGCGCTTTTCACCAGTTTCCGTTTCCTCTTGCGCGCCTTGGAGGTCAGAATGTGGCGGGCATAGGAATGGTGCCGCTTGAATTTTCCGGTTCCGGTGGCCTTAAACCGCTTGGCCGCTCCGCGGTGGGTTTTGATTTTAGGCACTCGAATCCTCCGTGAATATTTCTGAGTAACGGGGGCCTCGCCAGGGCCGACCTTGGTTGCGGTCTGCTTCGGTTTCTTCCGGAGTGATCGTCCGGGCAGGCAAACGCGCGGCAGCCTGAACTCTTGCTCACAACTGCATCACCCTATTTCTTAGGCGCAAACACGGCCAGCAGGTAGGGGCCCTCCAAGCGAGGCTGGAACTCCACCGCTCCGGCTCCCGCCTCGGTAATATCTTCGATCAGTCGCTTCATTAAGTTTCGCCCGATCTCGGAATGCGAAATCTCGCGGCCCCGGAAAAAAACCACCGCCTTTACCTTGTCGCCTTCCTGCAAGAAACGGATGATGTGGTTCTTCTTGAACTCGTAATCGTGATCGTCGGTCGTGGGCCGGAACTTGACCTCCTTGACCACGATCTTCGTCTGGTTTTTTCTGGCCTCATGAGCGCGCTTGTTTTGCTGGTAGACATACTTCCCGTAGTCCATGATCTTGCAGACAGGCGGCACTGCTGTCGGCGAGATTTCCACCAAATCGAGATTCTGTTCGCGCGCAATCTTCAGCGCCTCGAGCGGGGCCATGATCCCGAGCTGCGTCCCACTATCGTCAATCACGCGGATCTCTCTTGCGCGGATCCGCTCATTCATGCGAACACTTCCAGCGGAGATACAGTCCTCCTTCGGCGAAACTTCTCCCGCCCCGGATCGCGTCGGGAAGTTCCGACTAGCCTGGACAGGATTCAAGCCACTGATTACGAACGCATAGTATAGCACAGACGGGAAAACAAGCTCATGCTTCCAGGCGCCGCGACTGGATGGCGGCCGTAATCCGGGCGAGCACTGCTTCCATCGAAAGGCTGCCCTGGTCGCCCTCCTTCCGCGTTCGCAGGCTCACCATACCGCTGGCGGCCTCTTTTTCTCCCACCACCAGCATGTAGGGAACCTTCTGCAACTGCGCCTCGCGAATCTTTAACCCGATCTTTTCGTTACGAGCATCCAGCTCAGCGCGCACGCCCGTCTCGCGCAAGGCGGCGATCAACTTCTGCGCGTAATCGTGGTGCTTTTCGCTGATGGGCATGACCTGCGCCTGCACCGGCGAAAGCCAGACCGGGAAGTTGCCCGCAAAATGCTCGATCAGCACGCCGCAGAACCGTTCCATGGATCCGAACGGTGCGCGATGAATGATGACCGGCCGATGCAATTGATTGTCGCTGCCGACATAGCCAAGGTCGAAGCGCTCCGGAAGATTGTAATCCACCTGGATCGTGCCCAGTTGCCACTCGCGGCCGATAACGTCCTTAACCACGAAATCAATCTTCGGGCCGTAAAACGCAGCTTCGCCGGGCTCGTCGGTCGAACGGATGCCCAAGGTCGCGGCGGCGTTTCGGCAAGCCTGCTCGGCCTTGTCCCAGTTCTCCGGCTTGCCAACGTACTTAGATGAATCCGGGCCGCGCAGGCCGACGCGCACGCGGTAGTCGGTCATATTCAACGTGCTGAAGATGGTCTTCACCAGCGTGAGACAGCCATGCAGCTCCTGGCTGAGCTGGTCCTCGGTGCAGAACAGATGCGCGTCATCCTGCGTGAACCCGCGCACGCGCACCATGCCGTTGAGCTCGCCCGACTGCTCCCATCGGTAGACCGTCCCGAACTCGGCAAGGCGAATCGGCAGGTCGCGGTAAGAATAACGCTGGCTCGCGAAGATGCGGATGTGGTGCGGGCAGTTCATCGGCTTCAGCAGGTACCCGTCGATGTTGCCGCCTTCCAGTCGATGCACCAGCTCGGCGCAAGTAGATTTCTCCGACGCCATTCCGGCCAGGGTCTCGCGCTCGACAAAGGGAGGATATTGCGATTCGGCGTAATAAGGGTAATGTCCGCTGGTGCGGTACAGGTCGAGCTTGCCGATGTGCGGCGTGAAGACCTGGAGGTACCCCTGCTTCTTCAACTCTGCGGAGATGAAGTTTTGCAGCTCCTGGCGAATCACCGCGCCCGCCGGAGTCCACAGGATCAGCCCCGGCCCCACCATCTCATCGAGCAGAAACAGACCGAGCTTCTTGCCGATGACGCGGTGGTCGCGCTCGCGCGCTTCTTCCAGTTGCTTGAGGTGCGCATCGAGCGCATCCTTCGATAAGAAGGCGGTGCCGTAGACGCGCGTGAGCCGGTCGGATTTTTCATCGCCATGCCAGTAGCTCGACGCTAGCGACGTCACTTTGAAGGCCCTAATCCGCCCAGTCGAAGGCACGTGGGGGCCGCTGCACAGATCCTCCCAGTCCTTGCCGGGCTGGCCCGTGGCGTAGAACGACAGGCGGCGGCTGCGCGTCGCAGGATTCATCATTGCGCTCGACATGGCACTGGGGGACTTGCCTTCGAGAGCGCGCGTGGCGTTGTCAACTTTATATTTATTCCCCTCTTTGTGGAGTTTGGCGAGCGCCGGCTCGTCGGCCATCTCGTAGCGCGTGATGGGCTTGTCGGCGGCGATGATCGCCGCCATGCGTTTTTCGATCTCCTCAAATTCCTTGGATGAGACCGCTGCGCCATCGGGGAATCGTATGTCGTAGTAGAAACCGTCGTCCGTCGGCGGGCCGTAAACCAATTGCGCGCCCGGCCAGATCTGCTGGATGGCCTCTGCCATTACGTGTGCGCAGGTGTGCCGGACGAGGAACAGTGCGTCATCCGTCGGCTTCTGAGAGGCCTTCGGCTCGGTAACAATCTGCAGCTTGCTGTCTTCTTCAATGACGGTCGCGAGATCGCGCAGCACGCCGTTGATGCGCACGCCAAGCGAGGCCTTGGCAAGGCCCGGCCCGATGTCCGCAGCGACCTTGCTCGCCGGGACCGGCTGGTCGTAGGTTCGTGTCGATCCGTCAGGCAGCGTAATTACCGGCACAATGCGTTATCTCCCCTGTACTCGGGCCAAAATTTGCTCGGGATAAAGACTGGCAAACCGAGGCGCCTGCTCCTTATTTCTACCAGTTTGGGGCGAAAGGAATCAAGCTGAGGGTGCCGATAGTGGCGTGCCCTGACGGAAGCATCTGATCCAGACCCACTACCGAGACTGGCCTGGAAACAACCAGAAGAGGTCTTCTAGAAGACTGCGCCCAGCTCGAAAAACGAGGCATGATTCTTGGATTGTATCCGCTGTTCGAAGGTAAACAGAAATGTAAACTTACTGCCGGGGAAGCTCAAATTGAAATGCGGCAGAACGGCGGGACGCCGCCGCACTCCGGTCTGATGATCCAGGCGAATACCCGCAGCGAACGACCGGCTGGGAATCCAGGTATCTCCGATGCTGAGGCGAAAGTCATGGCGGTCCTGGCGGAAGCGCGCCGTGCCCGCTGAAGCCATCAGCGAATGGCGGCCCGCTTGCAATACACTGGTCAGATTGCCTGCCCACCGCTCGTCGCCGATGAAGAGCGCGCCGCCGAGAGAAGAAAGGCCCCGGCGGTAGTAGGTTTCATAGACCAAACCCTTTGGGCGGCCCTCGAGCGCGAAACTGGCGTTCCGCCCCGCTTCGTCGCCCAGCGGCAGGGAAAGTTCGCCGCTAAAGGGCAGGACGAAGTCATGAAACCAGCCCTCGGCGGGAGAACCGCCTGCGAAGGTTTGCAACGTGGCGCGCAGGGCCGGAGCACGGCCACTGAAAGAAAACCCGCGCAATGAGCCGAGCCGGACGTCCAATGCGGGCGAGCCGGGTACTCCGGCAGAGAACGCGAGCGGTTCGGAAAGCGACAGACGGCGGGAAACATCCACCTGGTTCAGCATCCGGAACTGCCCTACAGTTAACGAGAGATTCCGAGGGAAAGAAAACAGCAGGAATAAATCCTCGAAGCGCCCGTGGCGGCCGAGCAGACGGTGGGCGGAGGTCGTTTGATAACTGACTGTGCGCCATTCGGCGAAATACGAGAGCCATGGCAAGAGAGAGTCGGAGGAGATGAGCTCCACACGGTTGGGAAAGGCCTTGGCGCGGTCGCCCGTCGTGTCTAGTTCGGCGCGGTGCGAAAACCAGACTGCAACAGGAATGGTCGTCGCGACGGGCGGAAGCTCCGGCAACTTGTATCCGCTGACTACGAATCTCTGGCCGAACTCATTCAGCACTGGGGGAAGGGAATGGCATTGCGAACAGCGGACATCGTACTTGCGCGCGAAGTAGGGAATCGCCCCGGCCTCCGGAACCATCAGCCCCAAAGATGCGACGATCAACAAGATGCGAACGTTTCCTTCGTGTCGATAGTTAATCATGATTAAGATAATATCGTAATCATACTGAAGCTGTAAATGAAGATGTAGTTAGCGTGGTGGGCAGCTTTGCGGTTATCCCGAGGAGGGCAGCGTAATTACCGGCACCGCATTAACTCCTCTGTGTTCCGCAATTGATGATAATGCGGGATCACTATTTTTACCAGTCAAGTACGATGTTATTCAAGTTGGAGCCGAGAAAGAGTGGTAGAATTTCCGCAATTATGACGGCACAACACCGTGGCGACAACGGTGGAAAAAGTGACTTACTCAAATACTTAGCTGAGGTGGAAGCTCGTCAAAAGAATATTGTCTGGCACGATTTCTTTCGTAATTACCCCATTTTTACTGAATTCGTAATGAGAGGTCGACCGAATGCTTCAATCGTTCAAAGGATTGGACTGGCCTGGCTAGGAGCAGTTGTCGCAATTTCGTCGACAGTAGGAGTAACCATGGCGGTAACCCAACCAGAATTCGTTTTGGCGCTTCCCGGTTCGCCGTTGTTCCTCTATTTCGGATTTAGAATTTTCCTAAGCGCATTCCGAACATAGACGCTCCATTTCCCGCTATAATGCCCGGTCGGTGTCAATGAGGATGGTTACCGGGCCGTCGTTGACTAACTCCACTTCCATCATGGCGTGGAAGCCACCGCTTGCTTGCCGGCTAACAATTGGGTTATACTAATAGTATGAAAACGGCTGTGTCCATTCCGGATGATATTTTCAAGGGAGCAGAACGCCTGGCAAAGCGGTCCCGGAAGTCACGCAGCCGGCTGTTCAGCGACGCGCTGAAAGAGTATCTTGCGCGGCACACTCCGGACGAAGTTACCGAGGCGATGAACGAAGCCTGCGCTGCGGCGAGGGATACGGGCGATCCTTTTGTTTCTTCCGCATCCCTCCGCACTCTAGAGCAAAGCGAGTGGTAATCTCACAAAGCGAAGTTTGGTGGGCCGAACTGCCGGCCCCAACAGGCTCCGGCCCTGGTTTTCGAAGGCCAGTTGTCGTGGTACAGGGTGACGCCCTGAATCGGAGCCGCATCGCCACCGTGGTCTGCGTACCTCTGACCAGCAATCTGAAATGGGCTGCCGCACCGGGGAACGTGTCGCTCCCGGCACGCGTTACTGGCCTCCCAAAGGATTCCGTCGCGAACGTGTCACAGATCGTTACGGTTGATAAGGCTCTCCTCGCCACGCGGGTGGGAAAGCTGCCACGCTCTCAATTGGAACTCGTGCTTGCTGGGATAGATGTAGTCCTTGGCAGGTAGACCAGTCTAGACGCAGCGGGTCGTCTCCATGCCCGCCTTGCTCGCAGGAACCGGTTGATCGTGGATTCGTGTTGATCCGTCGGGCAGCGGCGAGGGGTCTGCTATTGGGAAAGCCTCCATCAAACAGCAGATTCCTCGCGGAGTTTATCCTGAGCGAAGCCGAAGGGCTCGGAATGACAGCGATGCAGTCGCTCAAAGAGCGGCTACAGGATGACCCGAGGGATTCGCTCGCCGTGTCGCAGGCCGTACTCCACGCCGAACCGCTCGGCGACGAAGTGCGCCAGTACGTCTTCGTAGAATTGTTGACTCTTTCCGCGCACTCTAGCTTCCGATTCCTTAGGTGAGACTAAATGATTTAGCTCATGCAGAAAAACGGCCAGCAGCGCCAATTGCCACTGGAATGAGCGGAACTCGTCGGTCTCCGCTGCAGAGTGCAGCGCCGGTAAAGAGAGCGGCTGTGGCTCCCACTCTCGAATCGCTTCATAGGCCAGATCGATTTCGCCGGTGGCGACGCCGCTCATGCCGCGCAGCCGGCGCGTCAAGCGGCTCTCGGTTCCCGGCGGATGGTGATGGCCCAGGCAGGCGCAGAGGTTCCGCCGCCGCAGCAGCGTTACTACGAACGGAGGCACCTGGCCGAGCACCTCGGCGTAACGCTGGCGAAAGGTTTCCGGAAGAGTCATCCAAGTCTCTTCCAGGGACTCCTTCAGGTGCTCCATTCCTTCGCGGTCGCCCTTGGCGTAGGAAATCAGCACCAGCGGAAGTTCCGCGGCAGGGCGCACTAGTATCTGCTCCGTGCCGCGTATCCAGAGATAGATCTGCCGCAGCAGGCTTTGTGGGTGTATGCGAGTGTGCCCGTGTATCCCCTTGGCAATCATTTGTGGCTCCCCGGCAGCCTCCCCCCTCTTGCCGGCGGAAGCGAGCTAGGAGAATTCTACCGGAGTCACAGGTGCTGCGGCCAGTTTCTTGAAAACTATTTCGAAAGCCGAACCGGGGATGACCGGTGCGCTGTCATTCCGAGGTCCGCCGCTTCTTGGCGGACCGAGGAATCTGTTTTTGTTTTCCACCGAGGAGGGTGAACAGCAGATTCCCCCTTCGGCTCATGCTCAGGGCCGTGAGCGACAGTCGAACGGTCGCTCTCACTCGGAATGACAGCATATATTGTTTCAACAGGCTCTAGAACAGCGCCAACTGATCGCGCGGGCCGAAGGGAGCGGCCGGAGACTCATGCCCGGAGTGTCGCAGGAAATACTTGTCGCGCAGACGCCGGGAAATGGACTGGATGTCTTCCTCGACGGCCCCGCTCAGGTAGGCGCTCCGCCTATAGAGCTGACGATAGCGCACGGCCAGGTGTGGGAATTTCTCATCCAGAAAGGGGAAGAACGCCTTCTGCGCGGAAGGCATCAGGAACAAGAGTTTTGCGGCGAACGATCGCGCACCTGCCGCGGCTCCGGCACGGGCGACCGCTTCGAGGTTCGACTCCGAGTCGGTGATGTGCGGCATTACCGGCATCGCAAAAATCGCAACGGGTATGCCCGCCGTAGCCAGCGCCTCCACAGCCGCGAGGCGCAGATCGGGGCGGGGAGCGCGCGGCTCCAGCTTGCGCGCCAGATCCGGATCGAGCGTGGTGATGGTCATATTCACTTGAATCGAATTTCCCTGGGCTAGTTCTTGTAGCAAAGGGATATCGCGCACAACCAGGTCCGACTTCGTGGTGATCGAGAGGTGCAGCCCGCGAAACGCAGCGAGAGTTTCCAGAATCGAGCGTGTCGTGCGGTAAAGCCGCTCGGCGGGCTGATACGGGTCAGTTGCCGTGCCGATGACGACGGCGCCGCCAGGGTCTTGCCGCAATTCGTTTCGCAAGGTCTCTGCGGCGCGGTCCTTGCTGTAGATTTTTTCTTCGAACGCCGCCGGATCCTCCATCCCCATAAACTCGTGCGTGTATCGTGCATAGCAATACTTGCAGCCAAACTCGCAGCCGCGGTACGGATTGATGGTCCACTCGAACGGAAGCCGGGGATTCGAGCAACGGTTCAGTATGGACTGGCAGGTGAGGCCGAAATACTCGACACGCCGCTTGGCCGCCAGTTGCGGACTTTGGGCGGCGAGCCGGGCGATGCCCACCAGGCCACTCTTGCTGGGTGGAGGACTCAGTTGCTGCCCCAGTTGCTGCAATGATGGATAGGTAGCCGCCACGCTCTCATATTCGCCTTTTATTCGCTTTGTGTCAAGCTTCAATTTGGTGCGGTGGCCAGCCGCAATCCTGTGCTATAAGAAGTAGTGAATGGTGGATGACAATTTGTGGCCGGTCTTTGGGTGGGGGAAGCTTGAACTAAGTTCCAGTTGCAGCCAGCAGATTGCTGGAAGGGAGAATCGATGATGCCACACCTAAAGACGCTGACGTTTCCGCTCGTCTTGCTGCTGACGGGTCTGCTGGTTTCTTGTAGCCGCGAAACAACACCTTCACCAAATCAGGCGACCTCGGATTCAGCGACGCAAACCGTCCCCGCTGCGGAATCTTCCCCCAGTCCATCTCCCGGTGCTGCCGATGCTGTTGACCCGGCTGGGAACGCAGCCCACACGCCAACCGAGGGGTCAGCGGAGGGGCATGACGGACTGGCTCATCAGGACCACGATTCCAAGCACGGCGGCACCTTCTTCATGGCGCTCGACAACAAACATCACCTGGAAGGAACGCTGGAGCGCCCCGGTGTATTTCGCGTGTACATATACGACTCTTTTACCCAACCCGTCCGTCGCGAAGTGCTGGCGCAGGTGGACGCCAAGGTGATTTGGGGAGCCCAGGACGGGTCACCGGAAATTGAATTGAAGCCCAACGCCGGCGGCAGCGCGCTGGAGGCGCAAGCTCCCGAGGCCATCCATTTTCCAGTAACCTTGACTCTGCTCTGTCGATTTCCCGGCGCGGCGCTGTCGTCGCGGCCGGAGTTGTTTACATTTCCGTTCAGTCATTTTTCGCATATCGATACGACACCGCACGCGCACGCGGCCGCTCAATAGTGCCGGACGTGTGCTTGCAGGCACCCGCAAGGGCAATACCGTATCCGTGTGAGATTCGATATTTACCTCTCCTTCACGCGGCAGTACAATGCCGCTTGACGGGCCCCTTGACGGAGCAGGTAGTTCGCTCAGAACCGGTCGCGCAAGCTGCATGAAAAAAGTCGCTGGAAACAGTTGCTCGAAATAATTTTCTGCTGAGGTGAACTCAAATGGCTGCGGGTACCCCCTCTTTGACAGCGCAAAAACACGGCGGACTCGATCGTGAGCAGATGATCTGGGTCTACCGCACCATGGTTCTTTCCCGCAAGATGGATGAAAAGGAAATTCAGCTTCACCGGCAGGGGCGCAGCTTTTTCCAGATCAGCGCCGCCGGACATGAAGCGCTGCAGATTGCCGCGGCGCTTTCACTGCGTGCCGGTCACGACTGGGTTTCTCTATACTACCGGGGGCGCACCCTGGCGCTGGCTTTGGGGATTACTCCTGCCGAGCAGTTGCTCGAGGCGGTCGGCTCGGCCAGCGCACCATTCAGCGGCGGCCGCCAGATGCCTTCACACTGGGGGAGCCGCCCGCTGCACATCGTTTCCCGCTCCAGCGCCACCGGCATGCAGTGGGCTCACGCGGTTGGCATTGCCGAAGCTGGCGTCTTCTATCATGACAGCCCGGATGCCGCCCTCGAAGCGGTGAACGCTGGAACCAGGTTTGAGAAAGACGAAATCGTTTGCGTTACGGGCGGAGACGGCGCCACGAGCGAAGGGGAGTTTTACGAATCGCTGAACGCCGCCTGCCTGCACCGGGCGCCGGTTCTGTTCTTGATCGAGGACAACGGCTTTGCGATCTCTGTGCCGGTGGAGGCGCAGACGACCGGTGGAAATATTTCCCATTTGCTTTCGGGTTATCCGAATTTGCATCTGGAAGAAGTGGACGGGACCGACTTCTGGAAAAGTCTCGAAGCTTTGCGGAGGGCTGCCCTCCACTGTCGCGAGCGGCGCGGCCCGGCCCTCGTTCATGGTCATGTCCTGCGGCTCCATTCGCATTCTCTTTCCGATGACCAGAGGCTTTATAAGTCTCCCGAAGAAATTTCCGCCGAGTTGCAGCGCGATCCCGTCGCCAAATATGCGGCGTATCTCGAGACCGAGGCGATCCTCACCGGAGAAGGCCGCGCACAACTGCAACAGGAAGTGGAACAGGAAGTCGAGCAGGCGGCTGCCGAGGCATTGCGCGCGCCTGCGCCGGATCCGTCGCGTATTCGCCGGCATGTCTATTCTCCCGATGTGGATCCGTGCGGACCGGAGTTCGACCGCCCTCCTCGGTTCACCGGCGAGCCGCGCACCATGGTGGAGTCGCTGAACGCCTGCCTGCGCGACGAGCTGAAGCACAATCCGCGGATGGTGCTGTTCGGTCAGGACATCGCCGATTGCAGCCGGGAGGCGAATCTCGCCAAGGTGAAGGGCAAGGGAGGGGTATTCAAAGTTACCCACGGATTGCAGCGCCACTTCGGCAGCGAGCGCGTTTTCAACGCTCCCATCGCGGAGGCGAATATCGTGGGCCGTGCCATCGGAATGGCTATGCGCGGCCTGAAACCAGTCGTCGAGATACAGTTTTTCGACTACATCTGGCCGGCCATGACGCAGATTCGCGACGAGCTCGCGGTCTTGCGCTGGCGCTCAATCAGCAACTTCTCCTGCCCGTTGGTCATTCGCGTTCCGATCGGGGGCTATCTTGCGGGGGGGGCGATCTATCACAGTCAGTGCGGCGAGAGCATCTTTACGCACACGCCGGGGCTGCGCGTCATCATGCCTTCCAATGCTCTCGATGCCAGCGGCCTGCTGCGCACCGCCATCCGCTGCGACGACCCGGTGCTATTCCTGGAGCACAAGCACCTTTACCGGCAGTCGTACAATCGCAGCCCCTACCCCGGACCGGATTATATGATCCCATTCGGCAAAGCGTCCGTTGTGCGCGAGGGCAAAGACCTCACCGTAGTTACTTACGGCGCGTTGGTGCAAAAAAGTTTGCAAGCGGCGGAGAAGCTCGCGGAAGAGGGCGTCAGCGCCGAGCTGATCGATCTGCGCTCGCTGAATCCGTTTGACTGGGACACGGTTGTTGCATCGGTTCGCAAGACCAGCCGCGTCCTGGTCGCTCACGAGGATTGCCTCTCGTTCGGTTACGGAGCGGAGATCGCCGCGCGCATTGCCGAAGAATTGTTTCATGAGCTCGACGCACCGGTGAAGCGCGTCGGCGCGGAAGACACCTTCGTCGCCTACCACCCGACGCTCGAAAAAGAAATCCTTCCGCAGGCCGCCGACCTGGAGCAGGCCATGCGCGAGCTCGCCGCCGGCTGATTTCCCGCCGATGTCATCCCGAGCAAGGCGATGAATTTGCTTTTCATCGTTGGTTGAAAATCCTATTCATGAATAGATATGCAGTGTAATTAAAGTATTACTTTATGTAGCTTCCGGCCTCTTTGAAGACTGACTGGAACATTTGGGGTGTCAATCTGCCGGTCTGGGTATTCTGACGGCTGGGATGGTAGGAAGCGATCAGCGCGGGTAGCGGAGCGGGGAAACGATACATCGCCGCGTGGCCGAATCTGTATTCGCGGCGCGAGGCGATCCGCCCCTGGCTGTGAAGAATCGAGAGGTAAGCATCGAAGGCAATCCTGCCGAGAGCAACCACCACCTCCACATTCTTGAGCAGCGCAATCTCTCGCTCCAGATACTCGCGGCAATTGCGCGACTCGGCGGGCAGAGGCTTATTGGCTGGCGGCGCGCAACGCACCGTGGCCGTGATGTAGGCGTTGTGTAAATTCATCCCATCGTTGCGCGAGACGGAATTTGGCTGGTTTGCGAATCCGGTTTCATAGAGCGTGCGGAAGAGCAAGTCGCCGGAGCTGTCGCCGGTGAAGACCCTGCCCGTCCGGTTGCCGCCGTGAGCCGCGGGCGCGAGACCAATGATCAGCAGGCGCGCGCGCGGGTCGCCGAAACCCGGCACGGGTTTTCCCCAATAATCCCAATCGCGATAGGCACGGCGTTTGGTGCGCGCAATCTGCTGCCGAAATTTCACCAGCCGCGGGCAGCGCTGGCAGCCGATCACTTCGCCGCAAACTTTCTTAAAGCTGTCCGGCATGTTCTCTGGATTATCCTATAATGCCAGCTACAGACGTAGCGCCGGCTTCCAGCCGGCCCTTGGAGCCGCCAAGATGGCGGCGCTACGCTAGAAAGGCCACCGCCGTCTGACGGATAAGTGTTCCTATGAAACCTGCCGAAACATCCACAGCAAGCATTCTGCGCGAGCGATATCTCTGCCTGATCGGCGGCGAACTGGCGCCATCGGTTTCCGGCGAGACGTTCGTCTCGATCAATCCCGCAACCGGCGAGAAGCTGGCCGACGTTCCCGCGTGCAATGCCGATGACGTGCACCGTGCTGCCGAGGCAGCGCACCGCGCGTTCACGTCGTGGAAGGGACTGACGTCGGTGAAACGCGCCGCATACTGCCGCAGATTCGCAGAGCGGCTGCGAGCCCGCGCAGCGACCTACGCGATGCTCGACGCGCTCGATCTCGGAAGCCCTCTGCAGGCCATGCGCAAGGACGTGGCCTCGGCGGCGGCGCTCATCGATTGGTACGCGGGAATCGCTCCGGAAATCAAAGGCGAGACCATCCCGGCCACGGCGCAGACATTGAATTTTACCGTTCGCGAACCATACGGTGTCGTCGGACGCATTACGCCGTTCAATCATCCCATCATGTTCGCATCACGCATTGCTGCACCGCTGATCGCAGGCAACACGCTGGTGCTGAAGCCGGCCGAGCAGGCGCCGCTTTCGGCGCTGGAGATGGCTCTCGACGTGAAAGAACTATTCCCGCCCGGAGTTGTCAACATCATCACCGGCGACGGGCCGGGCGCAGGCGTGCCACTGGTGAAACATCCGCTGGTGCGGCGGATTCATTTCACCGGCTCGGTGGAGGTTGGCCGCGAGATCATGCGCGCTGCGGCGGACGGATTAAAATCGATCACGCTGGAGCTTGGCGGCAAAAATCCCATGATCGTGTTCCCAGACGCCGATCTCGACAAGGCGGTCGCGGGCGCATTTAACGGGATGAACTACTGCTGGTCGCAGGGTCAGTCCTGCGGCTCGACCTCGCGGCTGTTCCTCCACGCCGATATCCACGATGAGTTTCTCGCCCGCTTGGTCGAGAAGACAAAGTCCGCGCGCATCGGCATCCCCACGGATGAAACGACCGATATGGGGTGCCTCGTCTCGCAGAAGCATTTTGACAAGGTGATGTCGTGCATTGAGCTCGGCAAGAAGGAAGGCGCGCGGCTGGTCGCGGGCGGGGGACGTCCCCCGCAACCCGAGCTACAACGGGGATTCTTCGTGCTCCCGACCATCTTCGATCAGGTAAAGCAAAGTATGCGCCTGGCGCAGGAAGAAATTTTCGGGCCGGTGCAGGCAGTGCTTACTTGGCGCGACGAACGTGAGGTCGTCGAGATAGCCAACAGCCTTCAGTTCGGACTCACTGCGAGCATCTGGACCCGCGACTTCACGAAGGCCTACCGCATGGCGCGAGAGATCGAAGCTGGCTTTGTCTGGATCAATGACTCCAGCCGCCACTTCGCCGGCGTGCCCTTCGGCGGGGTCAAGCAAAGCGGCTTCGGCCGCGAAGAAACAGTCGGCGACCTGCTGAGCTATACGCAGCTCAAAAGCATCAACGTGAATTTGGCGTGAAGTCAGAGCCGCGATGGAACATCCCGGCTGGCCGTGGACCGTAAGGGAGTGGTCGTTAATGCCGCGAACGCAAAGCAAGTCCTTCCGCCTCCCTTCGCTCGGCGTCAGGATGACCGCAGTGGTGGGCATTTGTGCCTCTACATGGAGCCGTGCTTGCGGTGAACTAGATTCTTCCAGACGTCATAAGGAACCCGGCGCGTCCACTGAAGCATGGAATGAATGGCGAATAGCGGCGTGTCATTGTAGAACCGGTGCTGCTTCTTGATGGTGAAATGCGGCTTGTCGGCGCGGTCGGTGGCGGGCAGCAGGGCGTCGTGGCGGGCATCGAACTCCACCAGCCGGTAATTTTTGCGCTCGCACAGATTCCGGTCCAGGGTGCAATCCACTTTCAACCAGCGGCCGTCGAGATAGACGGCGTTCATGCCGTGGAAATCGAGTTCGTTGCCGCCCATCATTTCAAAGAACCGGCCGACGATCTTGTAGTCCGCGATGTCCTGAAAGCCGATGCGCGCGGGTATGCCGCTGGCCCGGCACAGCGCGGCAAACGTGGCTGCCTTCTGCATGCAGAAACCATTGCCCAGCTCCAGTACGCGCGAGGCGCGGAAGTCGCGCCGCTGCTGCACGTCAGGCGCAAAGTTGTAGCTGATCTCGTCCCGCACGTACTCGAAAATGCGCCGCGCTTTGTCGCGTGGCTGCGCCAGGCGCGCTGTGAGCTTGGCGGCCCGCTCGCGCACGATCCTGGCATCGGAATCAATACAGAAGCGAGCTTGCAGGCTGCTCCAGGGATTCATCGGCTGTTCCGGAGAGGGGCGTTTCGAGTGGCGATTTGTCATACAGTAGCATCGGGCCGCTGGAACCGCTTCCTAACGGTCTACGGCACGCCGGGATGTCCGATAGCGGCCTGGAGTCCGTTTACGGCAGCAGCCCTTTCTCTTTGAAGTATTTTTCCGCGCCCGGGTGCA
>Ga0326597_10001989_pt1 | contig 31379 bp, 28 predicted proteins | sample RVTome_12_FD_203789 | JGI IMG/M metagenome (GOLD analysis project Ga0326597, IMG submission 203789) | Soil microbial communities from uranium-contaminated site in the Upper Colorado River Basin, Wyoming, United States - RVT100D185 | ecosystem: Environmental > Terrestrial > Soil > Contaminated >...
GGCGGCGTTCCGGTCGTGGCTCAGCCGCCGGATTGCGGACGCGCGTTCGTGACGCTGAGGGACGTTCGTCATCGCGCCGAGTACGCGATTGTGCTGGCGCTGCGCGGCGCGATCGCGATCGTGCCGGGCGCGCCGGCCCGGGGTCTCGGCAGCCTGATCGGCCTGGCGTTTTGCGTGCTCGACCCGCGTCATCGCCGCGTGGCCACCGAGCAGCTCCAGGCCGCGTTCCCGACGAGGTCCGCGGCCGAGGTTCGGGCGATCGTCAGGGCCACGTTCGCCCACTTCGGCCGGCTGCTCGTCTTCGTGCTCCGGCTGAGCACGCTCACCCGGGACGAGCTCCGCGCGCTCATCGAAATCGAGGGCGAGAGCCACTTCAGGGCGGCGCTCGCGTCGGGGCGCGGCGTCCTCATTTTCACGGGGCATTTCGGATTCTGGGAAGTACAGGGGCTCGCGCACGCGCTCGTCTGGCCGCGCCTGTGCGTGCTCGCGCGGCCGCTCGACAATCCATACCTGCACCGGTTCCTGGAACGGACGCGCGAGTCCACGGGCAACCGGGTGATTTACCGCCAGGGCGCGATGCGGCGCGTCCTGCGGGCGCTGCAGTCGAACGAAACGGTGGCGATGCTCATCGACCAGCACATCCAGCCGTCGAACGCCGTCATGGTGGACTTCTTCAACCGGCCCGCCGCGACGACGACGGCCGTGGCCACGCTCGCGCTGCGCACCGGCGCGCCGCTCGTGCCGATCTTCGCGTTGCCGCTGCCCGGCGGACGGGTGCGGCTCGTCTACGAGCACCCCGTGCCCCTGCCGCCGCCGGATTCGCCCGATCCGGTGCGCGAGCTCACGCAAAGTTGCACGGACGTGCTCGAGATGTACGTGCGGCGCTACCCGCAGCTGTGGCTCTGGATGCACCGCCGGTGGCGCGACGGCGACGAGCCGGTGGGTGAGCGCGGCATGTTCCCGACGGCGGCCGGCGGCGATCCCGAGGCGGTCGATTCATGACGACGGACCTGGCGTCGGCCGGGCGCATCGTCATCGCGCCGCCCAACTGGCTTGGCGACGCCGTGCTGGCGCTTCCCGCGATGGCGGCGATTCGGGGGGCCGCGCCGGGCGCGCACCTCGCCCTGGCGGCGCCCTCGTCGGTGGCGGCCCTGTTTCGGCAGCCGAGCGGCGTCGCGCCAGACGACGTCGTCACGCTGCCGTCCGGCCGATCCGAGGCGATCGCCGCGCTGGCAGGCGGGCGCTTCGATCTCGGGATCCTGTTTCCGAACTCGTTCGGCTCGGCGTGGCGCTTCCGGCGCGCCGGAATCCCGCAGCGCTGGGGTTACGCAGCGAGCGGCCGCGGGTGGCTGCTCACGAGGCGAAGCCCGCGTCCCGGCAGGCGGCGCGCGCGGCACATGCACGAGTACTATCGCGCGCTCGTCGAGGGCCTGGGGGTGCCCGTTGGCGACGCGCCGCCCCGGCTCGGTGTGTCGGCCGAAAGTGCGCGGGACGCGGATCGCGCCCTGGCCGGGTTCGCGGACGGGCGGGCGCGACTCGTCGTGCTCGCGCCGGGCGCGGCCTACGGCCAGGCGAAGCAGTGGCCGCCCGCGCGGATGGCCGAGCTCGTCGCGCGGCTGGTCCGCGAGGCCGGCGCCCGCTGCGTCGTCGTCGGCGCGGCGCACGATCGGCCGGCGGCGCGTGCGATAGAATCGTGGCTTCGCGCGCGCGCGCCGGAGACCGTTGAAGGGGTACTCGACCTGGCGGGCCGGACGAGCCTGGGCGCGCTCGTCGGCGTGGCCGCGAGGGCCGCGGTGTTCGTGTCGAACGACTCCGGTGCGATGCACGTCGCGGCGGCCCTGGGCCGGCCCGTCGTCGCGATCTTCGGCCCGACCGACGAGCGCGCCACGGGCCCGATCGGCGCGCATCGGATCGTCACCGAGTCCGTGTTCTGCCGGCCCTGTCTCTTGCGCGACTGCCCGATCGACCATCGCTGCATGACGCGCATCACGGTCGACCGCGTCGCCGCCGCCGTCATGGCGTGCCTGGAGCCCGTGTGACGAACAAATGCGCCGTCTTCCTGGATCGCGACGGCACGATGGTGCACGATGCGGGCTACCTCGATCGGCGCGAGGATCTGCGCTGGTTTCCCTGGACGATCGACGCGATCCGGCTGCTCAATCGCGCCGGGTATCTCGTGTGCGTGACGACCAACCAGGGCGGCGTCGGCCTCGGGTTGTATCCCGAGGCATTCGTGCGGGAAACACATCGCGAGATGGCCGAGACGCTCACCCAGGCCGGCGGGCGCGTGGACGGGTGGTACTACTGTCCGCACCATCCGCGGGCGGTGGTCGAGGCGCTGCGCGCCGACTGCGCGTGCCGGAAGCCGAAGACCGGCATGATCGAGCAGGCCGTGCGCGACCTCGGGATCGACCCCCGGCGGTCGTTCGTCGTGGGCGACAAGTTCGCCGACGTCGGCATGGGCAACGCCGCCGGCGCGGTCAGCATCCTCGTCCGGACCGGCGCCGGCGAGAGCGAGCTCGCCCGGCATGGCGGGCAGGCGCCCGAGGCGGCGTTCGTGGCCGTGGACCTGATGGAGGCGACGTCGTGGATTCTGGGAGCGGGCCCCGCGCGGGTGGGCGAATGATCGGGCGCGCGACGGGCGCGGCGCGATACCGGCGGCTCATCGCGGCCTTCCGCCGGACGCGGCTGCTCGTCGTCGGCGACCTGGTCGCGGACGAGTTCATCTACGGGCAGCTCGATCGGGTGTCACGCGAGGCGCCCGTCCTCATCCTCAAGTACGACTCGACCGAGATCGTGCCCGGCGGGGCCGGCAACGCCGCGAGCAACGCCGCGATGCTGGGCGCCCGCGTGGACGTCGTCGGCCTCGTCGGGCGCGACGAGCCCGGCCGCCGCCTGCTCGAGGCGATCCCGCGCCGCGTCCGGACGCGCGGTGTCTCGCGCATTGCCGGTTTCGTCACGCCGGTCAAGACGCGGATCCTCGCCGGCGGCGTGCACTCGGCGAAGCAGCAGGTCGTCCGCATCGATCGCGAAGGCGGCCGGCCGGCGCCCGCGATGGCCCGGCGGGTGGAGGCGGCGCTCGCGCGCGCCATCCGCCGCGCCGATGCCGTCGTCATTTCCGACTACGGCAGCGGGCTCGTCACACCCGCGCTCTGGCGGCGCGCGCTGGCGGCCTCGAAACGGCGCACGCCGCCGCCCGTTTTCGTCGACTCCCGCTACGCGCTCACGTCGTTCGAGGGCATGACGGCCTGCACGCCCAACGAGTCGGAGGTCGAAAGCCTCTTCGGTGCGCGGATCGACGACGACCGGGCGGCCCTCGAGCGCGCCGGCCGGCGGCTGCTCGACACGCTGGCCTGTCAGGCCGTCCTCGTGACGCGCGGGAGCCGCGGCATGGCGCTGTTCGAGCCCGGCCGCGAAACCGACTACATTCCCATCGTCGGATCGGACCAGGTCGCCGACGTCACCGGCGCCGGCGACACGGTCATCGCGACGTTTAGCCTGGCGGTGGCGGCGGGCGCGTCGTTCGGCGAGGCGGCCCGGCTCGCGAACTTCGCGGGCGGCCTCGTCGTCATGAAGCGGGGCACGGCGACGGTCAGCGGCGAGGAGCTGTTCGAGGCCGTTGCCAGGGGCGGGGCGTAGATGGGCAGCATCGTCACCGATCGTGACCTGACACGGCTCGTGGACGCCGACCGGCGCGCCGGGCGGCGCATCGCCCTCGCGAACGGCTGCTTCGACATCCTGCACGTCGGTCACGTCCGGTACCTCGAAGGCGCGCGCCGCGAAGCGGATCGGCTTGTCGTGGCGGTCAACGACGACGAGTCCGTCGCGCGGCTCAAGGGGCCCGGACGGCCTGTCATGCCGGGGTCGGCGCGCGCCGAGCTGGTCGCCGCGCTGCGCGCGGTCGACTATGTGGTGCTCTTCGCCGAGCCGACGGTCGAGCGACTACTGACGACGCTCAGGCCCGACGTGCACTGCAAGGGCACCGACTACACCGTGGACACCGTCCCCGAGCGCGACGTGGTGCGGGCCTACGGCGGACGGATCGCCATCGTCGGCGACCCGAAGGGCCACTCGACGCGCGGCCTCCTCCGGCGCCTCGGCGGAGGCGCCTCGCCCGGAACGCCGTCGTGAACCGGCTGCTGGTCGTCCGGCTCGGATCGCTCGGCGACCTCGTGCACACGCTGCCGGCCGTGGCGGCGATCCGTCAGGCGCATCCGGCGCTCGAGATCGACTGGCTCGTTGACATCGTCCATCAGGATTTCCTGTCGCTCACGCCGGTCGTCACGTCGATCGTGGCGCTGCCCGATCGGACCGCGCGCGGATGGTGGCAGGTGCGGCCGGTGCTCGCCGCGCGGGCCTATGACGTCGCGGCCGACTTCCAGGGCCTCATCAAGTCTGCCGCCCTCGCGCGTTTGTCGGGCGCGGCGCGCGTGCTTGGCTTCGACAAGGAGTCGCTGCGCGAGCCGGCGGCCGGCTTCTTCTACACGGAGCAGGTGGATGTGCGCGGCGTCGGGCACGTGATCGCCAAGAACCTCCGACTGGCTGCCGCGCTCGGCGCCTCGGCCGGCGGCACCCGGTCGTTTCCTTTGACCACCGTCGAGTCGGCGGCGCTCGCCGACGTCCGCAGCCGCGTGGGCGGGCCGTTCGCGCTTTTGAACCCCGGCGCGGCGTGGCCGAACAAGCGGTGGCCGGCCGAGCGTTTCGGGCAACTGGCCGGGCACCTCCGCAGCCGCCATGCGCTGCGCTCCGTCGTGCTCTGGGGCCCGGGCGAGGCCGGGCTGGCCGAGGAGGTCGTCGGTCATGCCGGCGGGGCTGCCCTGGCGGCCCCCCCGACGACGCTGTCCGATCTGGTGGCGTTCGCGCGCGGCGCGCGGCTGATGGTGTCGGGCGACACGGGACCCCTGCACATCGCGGCTGCCGTCGGTCTGCCGGTGGTCGCGCTCTTCGGGCCCACCGATCCGGCGCGGAACGGGCCGTGGGCCGATGACGACATCTCGCTCGCCCGGTATGGCGGATGCGAGTGCCACTACGAACGGCGATGCCGCCAGGAGGCGGCCTGGTGCCTGCGGACGATCTCGCTGGACGACGTGGCGGAAGCCGTGGACCGCCGGCTGGCCGCAGCCGAGCCGGGGGACCGGCCGTGACCGCGGCCGGCCTGCACCCGCTGCTCACGCGGCTGGCGCGCCGGCGCGTGCCGCTCGGGTTTGCGGCGGCGGTCGTCGCCTTCGCGTTCGCCACGCCGACGCCCGAGTCGCTTCTCTGGGGGCTCGCGATCGCCTTGCCCGGCGAAGCGCTGCGCGTGTGGGCGGCGGGCCACATCGAGAAGGGGCGCGAGATCACGACGAGCGGTCCCTATCGGCTGACGCGACACCCGCTGTATCTCGGGTCGTCGATCCTCGGAGCAGGCTTCGCCGTCGCCGCGAACAGCCTGTCGGTGACCCTCGTCGTTGCCGCGTATCTGGGCGTCACGCTTCTGGCGGCCGTGCGCACCGAGGAGGCCGTGCTCGACGCGCGATTCGACGGCGCGTACCTGCGCTATCGTGAGGGGCGACACGAGCGTGCCGTGCGGCCGTTTCGCTGGGAACGTGTCATGGCCAACCGCGAATACCGTGCGATCGTCGGCTTCCTCCTGGCCGGACTACTGCTCTCTGCCAGGGCGTGGGGGTGAGCGAGCATGATAGCTGACGTCGTTCGCGTCGCAGTCGTTCTTGTGTGTGGCGTCGGGCTCTGGGCCGCGCTGCGCGCCTTCCGCGGCGACCGCGCGCTCGTGTGGATTGTGGGTCTTGGCTTCGCGGCGCGCGCGTGCGGCTCGGCCATTCTGTTCTGGGTCTCCTACCTCGACTTCCCGCTGGCTTCGTCGCTCCAGCTCGGCGGTGGCCACTGGTTTTTCGCCATCGACGGCGTCGGCTACTTCGAGTCCGCCGAACGGGCGGCCAGCGCCGGCCCGGGCGCGATCTGGACGCTAGACCCGACGCTGCCATCGGTGTTCTACATCAAGACGCTGGCGCTTTCGCTCTACGTGTTCGGCCGCGTCGTGTCCTCGTCCATGCTGTTGAACCTGATCGCGTATCTGGGCACGGTGCTCGTACTCTGCCGCCTCGCGGACGCAACTGGCGCCACCCGGGCGACCCGCGTCTTCGTGGTCTCGGCCGTCAGCTTCACGCCCAGCTGGATTCTCTGGTCCACCCAGCCGCTCAAGGACACCTTCTTCCTGATGCTGGTCGCGGCGTTCGTGGTGGCCCTGCACCACACGGCTCGGGCGACGAGGGTCGGACGTGACGCGCTGGTGTCGGCGGTGGTCGCGTCCGCGGCGGCTTGGGCTCTGCTCTACGGAGTGGCCGGCATTCGCTGGTACTTCGCGATTCTCCTGCTCATCGCCACCGCGCTGACCACGGTCGCGACCACCTGGTTGGCCACGGGTCGGCGGCTGCGGGTAGGCGTCGCGCTGGCAATCGTTCTGGCCGCGCTCTCGCAGGCGGTTCCAGCTGGCGCAGGGCCCTACCTGCCCGATTGGGCTCTCGACATCCTGCATCCGTGGCGGGGCTCGGCGCCCAGCCTCGCGATCGCCATGGTGCAGGCGCCCGCCGAGGCCGCCGCCGTGGCCGAGAGGGCCCGCCAGGGTCTAATCAACTCGCGCGGCAGCACCGAGATCCAACTGCCGCCGGATCCGGTTGCCGAGGCGCCGGCCCTGTTGCCGGTTGCCGACGTGTCGGTTCCGACCGACATCGCTGCCGCAACCGCCGTTCCCGACGCGCCGGCGCCGGTGCAGACCGCGGCGCCGACCGCTGTGCGGAGGCCGGAGACGACAGCCCAGAAAGTCTTCCTCGGAGGCGTGGCGATGTTCGTGCCGCGCGCCATCGCCCAGCGTGCAGGGTGGATCTACATCGGCGGCGGCCGCGGGCTGCTCGCCTTCGCCGAGCTCGACACGATTGTGTTCACGACGTCGTGCCTGGGGGCCGTTCTGCTCGTGCTGATCGCGGTGCGCCGCGGCCTTCGGCCCGACCCTGTTTTCTGGAGCGTTCTCGGGCTGACCGTCCTGATTGCCGTGCCGCTCGCCTACGAGGCGACCAACTTCGGTACGCTGATTCGGCAGCGCAACATGGTCATGCTGGGCTTCCTGTTGCTGCCGCTGCTCCTGGGGCGGCCCGGCGATCGACGAACGTCTGGTGCCACAACTCGAGCATGAGGAGATTCCAGAGGCGGATGCCTCGTGATTGGCGTCCCGACAAGTGATCGTCGAGATACCGTCTGACGACAGCGAGGTCGAAGTACCCGCGCGACCGCGCGGCGGACCCGAGCAGGACGTCACGGGAGAGGTCACGTAGCTCCCGCCGGAACCACGCGTCGAGGGGTACGCCGAACCCTTTTTTCCGGCGCGCGATCGCCGCCGCCGGCAGCCGATCGCGCGCGAGGCGGCGCAGCAGGTACTTCTGCGTTCCGCCCCGAAGCTTCATCGCCACCGGCAGACGCGCGGCGAACGCGAGCACGTCATGGTCCAGGAACGGCGAGCGAGCTTCCAGCCCGTGGGCCATCGTCGCGATATCGACCTTCACGAGAAGGTCGTCCGGCAGATAGGTCTCGACGTCCACATCCAGGAGCCGATCGACCAGCGTCGAGGCGTTCGATTGCCGGAACCGGCCGGCCAGCAGCGATTCCGACGGCGGCGCTCCGGCGGCCTCGACGAACTCCGGAGTGCACAGGTGGTGCTTGGCCGCCGTCTCGAGATCCATCATCCACGCCGCGTAGCGGACGTCCGGCTCGAGCGCGAGCCCCAGCAGGAATCGTCGTGCGCGGGCGAGGACCCGGATGGCACCCGGTGCCGGCAGATGCCTGGCGGCCGAGGCGGCGATCGCGCGAATCGGTCGCGGCAGGACGTCGAGGCGCGCGGCGAGGACGCTGGCGCGGTAGCGGTCGTATCCCGCAAAAGCCTCGTCACCGGCATCTCCGGTGAGCGCCACCGTCACCGAACGGCGCGTCAGCTCGGCCAGGCACCAGGTAGGCACGGCCGACGAATCGGCGTACGGCTCGTTGTAGTGCCAGACCAGCCTGGGCAGGAGTGCCATCGCATCAGGGGTGACGATGAACTCCTGATGCTCCGTCCGGTACCGATCGGCGATCTGCCGCGCCCAGGGCAGCTCGTTGAATCGCGCTTCGTGAAACCCGATGGAGAACGTGCGCACGGGCACCGGCGAGGCAGCGGCCATGAACGCGACGACGAGGCTCGAGTCGATCCCGCCGCTGAGGAAGGCGCCGAGCGGCACGTCGCTCACCAGCCGCTTGGTGACCGCCGCGCGGAGCAGCCGCTCGAGCTCGGCCAGCGCCGCCGGCTCGTCGAGCGCGTGTGTGGGCTCGAAGGTCAGCTGCCAGTAGCGCTCGACGGCGATCCGGCCGTCGCGCACCCGGAGGAAGTGCCCGGGTGGCACCCGGTGCACCCCCGCGAACGCCGAATGGGGCGTAGGCACGTACTGCAGCGACAGGTAGTGGTAAATCGCCGTCGGGTTCGGCTCGACGACGAACGCCGGGTCCGCGAGAAACGCCTTGGGCTCCGAAGCGAAGGCGACGCCGTCGCGGTCGAGCCAGTAGTGGAGGGGCTTCTTGCCCACGCGATCGCGGACGAGCCAGAGGGCGCGGTCGGCGGCGTCCCAGAGGGCGAAGGCGAACATGCCCTCCAGCCGACCCAGGGCGCCGGGACCCCACTGCTGCCACGCGGCGAGCAGCACTTCGGTGTCGGTTTCCGTGTGGAACCGGTGGCCGTGGCTCTGTAGCTCGCGGCGCAGACTTCGGTAGTTATAGATCTCCCCGTTGAAGGAGATCCTCAGCGTGCCGCGCGTCATTGGCTGGCGTCCGTCGTCGCTCAGGTCGATAACGGCAAGGCGGCGATGGCCGAGCCCGAGGGGGCCTTCCGTGTGGGTGCCAGCTCCATCAGGCCCGCGATGGGCGACGAGATCGCACATGCCCGCGACGACACGTTCGTCGACCGGGGCGCCCGAGAGGAAATTGTACCGGCCGGCGATTCCACACATGAGTTTCAGCTGCCAGCAGGCTGCGTCAACCTCGCGATCACCGCAGCTTCATGACGCGTCGCAGCGTGCTCTGGTGCCTGGTCATCCAGGTGAGGGGCCACATCAGCCCGAGGCCGATTAGCAGCTGCATCGCCCCGAAAGCGGCGTACTCCGACGGGGCGGTCCGGAGTCGCTTCATCTGCGCCAGCGCATGGGCGAACTGTTCCGGCGAGAGCCGGTAGTCCATGATCTCGAATAGGGTGCGCGGGGCCGCGGCATCCCGCGGCAGGGGCCGCCGGAAGTGGAGCGCGACCTCGTAGGCCAGCGCCCAGAACAGAAACCGCCGGATGCTGGTCTTCCATGTGGCCACGATCGCTGTGTGGTCCGGCCATCGTTCGAGGTGCTCGGAGCAGTAGCGTTCGAGGTTGTACTGGTAGTCGCCGGCGATTCCCTCGATCGTTCTCGCGCTGTGCGACTCCTGGTTCTGGCGCCAGCTCCACAGCCGTTCGCGAATGTGCCCGATCGCGGCGCGCTCCGCCAGCCGGAACCAGACCGGGAAGTCGCCGAAGCCGATGGGCGCATCGTCGATGAACCGGGCGGACCCGAGCGCCGAGCGCCGAATCATGGCGCCCGGAATAGCCACCGAGGATCGTCCGGACCGCATCGTCCGCGTGATGTAGTCCAGGCCCGCCGTGACGGGCGGCACCGCGTGGTCGCGAATGCCGATCGTCGAGCCCGTGTCGTCGATGAGGACCCAGTCCGAGCAGACGACTCCGACGTCGGGGTGCTGGCCGAGGAAGGCCACGTACCGGCTCACAATCCGCGTATCCCGCACGTCGTGGTCGTGACAGATGCACACGAACTCTCCTTCGGCTTCGTCTAGGCAGAAGTTGTGATTGCGGTGCAGGCCGATGTCCGTGGGGTGTCGCACGTAGCGGATCCGGGAATCCTGCGAAGCCAGCTCGCGGCAGAGGGCCTCCGTGCCGTCTTCCGAAGCGTTGTCGCTGATGAGAATGTGCAGCGGGGCGTAGGTCTGTTCGCGGATGTTCTGCAGGCTGGCCGCCAGGCTGGACGCCCTGTTCCTCGTCGGCACGCAGATGGAAACGAGCGGGTTCGTCATGGCAGCGGTCGGCGCGGGTGTTCCGCACCAGCAGCGGTCGCGATCCAGCTCACGAACTGCTCCATGGATCGCACATCGGGCAGCGGCCTCAGGGCGGGCCACATGTCGGCGAAGAGCGTGCCGCGGCGCAGGCCAACGGCTCGAAGCGACCTCAACACGGCTCGATACGCCAGCATGGGCGCGACAAACGTGAACCGCTCGGACCAGGACACCAGCGTCGACCGGCGCAGCAGCTCGCCCAGTGTGAGCCGACCGAACTCGAACTCGCGCGTCCAATGGCGGACCTGCCGGCCGACGTAGTTCCACCGGCTGATCCGGACCGAACCCAATCTGGAGGGAAACGCCGCCTTCACCAGCCCCAGCCACTCGCGCATGCAGTTGAGCAGCTCGCTGCCGGGCAGCCGATCATCGTCGACCGGCACCAGCCCGAGGTAGCGGGCGCCGTCCGCCGTCTGCCCGCTGTAATAGAAGTGTCCGAAACTCTTCGGCGAGACGCCCACCACGACGAGGCGGGCGTCGAGGTAGACGAAGGTGTCCGAGATCAGCAGCAGCGACATGAGCGCGTAGTGATCCGGGAAGGGCGCCCGAAAGGGCCCCTCGGGGATCCTGCCGGCGAGCCTCCGCGAGAAGAGCGTCAGTTGCATGTTCAGTGGGAACCGTACCCGAAACGCGAACATGTCGCGGACGAGCGCGTACCTCATGGTTGCCGTCAGCGGGTGGTCGGTGTGGAAGTCGACGCCGAACCGGAAGTGACTGGGGGCGAAGTACGCGTTAAGGTGTCCGTCTACCGAGTCGGGAAACACGAAGCTGAAGCCGTTGTACGTGATGCAGTCCGGACCGCCATGGCGGTCGATAGCGGCCTCGAGGGTGTCGAAGAAGCCGGGCATCAGGCAATCGTCGTCACCGATCATCACGAGGTAGTCCCCACGGCTTGCCTCGAGCGCCCGGTTCCAGTTGTCGGTCACCGGCAGAACGTGCTCGTGCCTGATCGCCGTGAGGCGGGGATCTCCCGCGAACGACGTGATGATCGCCTGCGTCTCCTCGTTCGACGCGTTGTCGGAGACCACCAGCTCCATGTCCTGATAGGGCTGGCTGAGCACCGACGCGATGGTCTCGCGGAGGTACGGGGCGCCGTTTCGGGTCGGCAGCAGCACGGAGAACTTCACGCGCGGCTCCCGGCGAGGGCGTCTGGCGACGTCTTTCGGAAGGCCGCGGTGTAGGCGCTCCCGTTCATGTCTGCCGATTCCCACGGACGCAGCGCCTGGGCCACTGCGGCGCCGGCCACGCGGCTGGCGAGCCTCACAGCGAGCGCGTTCCCGAGCCCCGTGGGGGCGAGGTTGCGCAGCCACTGGGACCACCCGAAGCAGTTCCAGGCTTTGCCCTCGGGGTCGTCCGTCGTGGCCCACGCCAGGGGAGCGCCGGCATGCTCGACGTGCCGGCGTAACGCGTCGAGCGGGATCAGCCAGAGGTGGCGTGGCGCATCGACGTGCGGCCACCGCGCGCCTAGGCGCTGAAATTGCCAGGCCTCTGGATTCGGCGTGGCGACAATCAGGATGCCATCGTCCCGAAGGGCGCGGAGGGACTGCGTCAGCGTGTCCCACGGGTCCTCGAGGTGCTCGATGACGTGCCAGAGCGTGACGACGTCGTAGCGCTCTCGGCTGGCGGCAAGCACCAGCTCGGGATGCGACGTCCGGGTCACGGCGACGCCCACGACGTCCTCGAGGAACCGGCAGGCCCGTTCGTCCTGTTCGATGACGTCCACCGCAAAACCGGCGCGAGTGGCGAGCCAGGCAAAGCTGCCCATACCGGGGCCCACCTCGAGCAGGCGACCCCCCTCGACGAAGGTCTGGACGATGTCGAGCTTCGGCTGCTCGCGGCGGCCGAAGCGCTCGAGCTCAGCGACCGAGCGCGGCTCCGCGAAGTAACCGTTCCCGTAGTACGCGCGCAGGTTCGAAGGGCGGTTTTCGAGCACCACCACGCCGCACGCGCCGCACCGACGGTAGTGGAAGACCTCGCGCGTCACTCGCCGGTTGACATCGACCGTCGAGAACAGGGGCAGGCACGATCCTCCGCAGACCTGGCAGGACGTGCCCGCAGCCGTCGGCCTCACAGAGGCATACCCCGAAGGACGACGCCACGCCACAGCCGCCGACGGAGATCGGCTCTCACGCCCGGATCGACGAACACGGCAGCGAGCACGCCGTAGAGCAGGCCGCCCAGTGCGGACGCCGCCAGGGCGCGGGCCGTGTCACCCGTACCGATGAGCCATCCCGCGCCGCCGATCCAGACAAGACTGCTCGCAAGAAACGGCGTGACGCTCCGCGCAAACCAAGGCGGGGCGTGATAGGCGGGCAGGCGACGACGGATGAGAGGCACCATGACGAAAAGATAATAGCCGTTGAGTGCCACCCACGCGGCCGCCGCACCGGTGATGCCCCAGACGATTACCAGTCCGCACAGGAAGGGCAGGTACACTCCAATAGCGCCGAGGTTCACGAGCAGCGGCACGCGCGTTTCACCGCCGGCGATCGAGAGCGTGTAGGGAATGGCCACCGCTGCGGCCAGGACAAACCCTACGGTCAGCAGCACGAGCGGGGGATAGGCCGCCGACGCGCTCGCGGCAGCGATCCACGTCAAAAGGTCCCGGCCGAGCACCACCACGAGCCCCGCACCGCCCGCGACGAGGTACATCGTCACCTGCGCCGTGACGCGGGCGCGACGACGCACCTGCTCGGCTTTTCCGAGGCTCAAGTCCTGCGCGAACTGCGGGAACAGCGCGCCTGTGAGGACGGTCGGGACGACACTGAGGCCCGAGGCGATCGCGTAGGCGAGCGAATAGTACCCGAGCTCGGTAACCGACAGGAACCGGCTGATGATCAGGCGATCGCTCTGCACGAAGACGACCGACATCATCGAAATCAGATTCATGTGAGCCGAGTAGTGCCAGACCTTGCCGATGATCGTCCACGACACGCGAGGCCGCAGCGAGACACCGGGAACCAGTCTGGTGAGCACCACCACGCAGGTCGCAAGCTCGAGCGCGGCCGTTCCGCCCAGCCAGAAGAGGTACGCCACGAGCGAGTGAGTCGCCAGCAACACCAGCAGTCCGCCGACCAGACGGACGAGTGACGTCGAGATCCGAATCGCGTTGACGAGGTCGAGGCGCTGCAGGCCCGTGATGGCGCCGGCGTATAGGGAGATCGGCCAGCGAAGCAGGACCGACACCGCCATCAGCCGGATGGCCAGGACGACGCTGGCGGGAGACAGGCCCTCGAACTGGAGCCAGTGCTCCGCCAGCCAGCCCGCTGAGGCGAACAGGCCCGAGCCGAGCAGCACCGCGACGGTCCAGTACAGCGCGGCGAAGGTCTGCACGACGCGCGCGCCGTGCGCGTGGTCCGGATCCCGGTCGCCGGCCATCTCCCGCACGATCGTCGGCGCGAGGCCCAGGTCCAGGATGTTGCAGATTACCTGGAGAGACGTGACGAAGCTCAGCAGCCCGTACGCCTCGATGCCGAGCAGCCAGACCTGAAAGGGGACGATCGCGAGCGTCAGGGCTGCGGTCACGGCGCGCTCTACGCCGCTCGTCAGCACGTTGCGGCGGAAGCTCGACATCCCTACCTGCCCGGGACGCCGCGCGCCCGGCCGATGAGCGTGTCCAGCCTGTCGCGCGATCCCCAGAACTCGGTGGGCTCGTAGTCCGGGTAGCCGTAGCGGCCGAGGTTGAGCGTGAACTTCCAGCCCTGGATCTTCATCCAGCGCTCGACCTGCTCCCGCACGCTGACGGGTTCACCCGAACAGATGTTGACGATGCCGGCATCCCCGCCCTCGAGCGCGAGCGCGACGAGCGAGCGTGCGACTTCCTGCACCGGGAGGTAATCGCGAATCTGCCTGCCGTCGGACATGTCGAAGCTCGTGTCGCCCCGGCGCGCGGTGGCCTGGAGCAGCGGGTACAGCGAGGTCGCCGCCTGTCCCTCGCCGTAGGTGTAGAAGAGTCGGGCCCACACGAGCGCGAACGGCTGAACCGTACGGAGGAACTCCAGCTGGCGTCGCAGGCCGTCCTTGGCGTAGCCATACGGCGTGGTCGGCATGGGCTTGTGTGCTTCGGTCAGCCTCCCGGACTGCATGCCGTATTCCAGGCACGTGCCCGCGACCACGCACGCGCCCAGGCCGGCGCGGACCAGGCCGCTCAGCAGCGCGTAGTGCGCCGGCAGTTCCTCTTCGAAGTGATGGAGCGACTGGTAGCGGGGCAGTCCGCCCCACGCGAGATGGATGAGGCACCCCGGACGTCCAAGCCGCTCGAACAGATCCGCCGGCGGGTTCCTGAGATCGCCCTCGACCAGCGGGAGATCGGCGAGGGGGCCTTCACGGCGCCGACCCGACCGCACGAGGAGAGCGGGCGCCAGGTGCCGGCCGCGGAGCTCCGCGACCACGTGACGGCCGATGAACCCCGTGGCCCCGGTCACGGCGATGTTCATTCGATGACCTCGAGAGCCGGCACGGCCGTGGCGAACCGGCCGCCCCACGATCGCACGTACCGGATCTGTTCCACAATCTCGGCCTTCAGGTTCCAGGGCAGGATGACGACAAGCGCCGGCCGGTCGTGGCGAAGCCGGTCTTCGTCCACGATCGGAATGCGGCTGCCCGGCATGAACTTCCCCTGTTTGGCCGGGCTGCGGTCGACGACGAAGCGCACGAGGTCACTCCGGACGCCGGCGAAGTTCATGAGGGTGTTGCCCTTCGCCGCGGCGCCGTAGGCCGCTACCACCTGCCCGGTTCGCTTCGCGTCGAGGAGGAAGGCGAGGAAGTCGTTCTTCACGCGCTCCGCCGTTTCCTGGAAGCTCTCGTAGAAGGCGCGGGCGACCATTCCGGCGGTCAGCTCCTCCTCTCGCACGCGTGCCACGGCGCCGGTGACCGCCCGGCGTCCGGTGTCCGAGCGCTGCGCGAAGACTCGAAGACTTCCGCCGTGCGTCGGGAGCTCTTCCACGTCGAAGACGGTCAGGCCGTTCCGGCCGAAGGCTTCGAGCACGGCCGTCAGCGACAAGTACGAGAAGTGCTCGTGATAGATCGTGTCGAACTGATTTCCCTCGACCAGCCTGAGCAGGTGCGGGAACTCGAAGGTGACCACGCCCTCCGGCTTCAGCACGCGTGCGAATCCTCTGACAAAGTCATTGGGATCCGGCACGTGGGCCAGGACGTTGTTGGCGACCATCAGATCGGCAGCGATCCCGTCGTCGGCCATCCGGCTGCCGAGCGCCTCGCCGAAGAACTCGCCGATGACCTGGAGACCCCGGGTGCGGGCCGCGCTCGCCGTGCTGGCGGTCGGCTCGACGCCGATGCACGGGATGCCTCTGGCCTGCACGAGCTGCAGCAACCCGCCGTCATTCGACGCGACCTCGACCACGAGGGACGTGGAGCCCAGGTCGTAGCGTGACGCCATCGTGTCCACGTACTCACCGACGTGCCGGAGCCACGTGCTCGACACGGAGCTGAAGTACGCGTAGTCTGGCGGGAAGAGCTCCGCATGATGGGCGTAGTCCTCGGTCTGGACAAGCCAGCACCGCTCGCAGGTCAGCACGCGAAGCGGATACCACTTCTCGGGAGATCCCAGCGTCTGCTCGGTGAGGTACGCGTTGGACGGCGGCGCGCTGCCCAGGTCCACGAAGGGGAGGCTCACGTGCGCCCCGCAGTGACGGCACGTCACAGCATCACCCCGTCGAAATCCGGCGCGAGCATGCGGCAGCCACGGTCGCGATCCGACATCTCGGTGATCTCCAGGGGCCATTCGATCCCCAGCCGGGGGTCCAGCGGATGGACGCCGTCCTCGGCCGCCGGCGCGTAGTCGGCCGTGTGGAGATAGATGAGCTCGACGTCCGGCGAGAGGGTCTGAAATCCGTGAGCGAAGCCCTCTGGAATCAGCAGGCCGCGTAGGTTTGACGCCGACAATGTTTCGGCGTGCCATCGGAGCAACGTCGGCGAGTGCTTTCGGAGGTCGACGGCCACGTCGAGGACCTCGCCGCGCAGGCAGAGCACCAGCTTGGTTTCCGCGTGGGGTGGCCTCTGAAAGTGCAGGCCTCTCACCGTCCCGGCCCGGCGCGTCAGAGTGTGGTTGATCTGCACGACGGGTTTCTCCAGCCCCAGCGCGTCGAAGGCCCGCGTGGAGTAGAGACGGGTGAGGTGGCCGCGGCTGTCTTCGACGGGCGTGCGCTCGACGACCGTCAGGCCGCCGAGCGGACACGGCGTGAACCGGATGCGGGAAGCACCAGCCTCAGGCATCATCCCGCAGGTAGTCGTCGATGTGCGCACGCGTGATTGCGGCCATGTCGTCGCCCCGCTTCCAGGCCGCGTGCCACTCGGCGGTCCTGCCGAGGGCACTGGCGAGCGACCAGCGGGGACGCCAGCCGAGGCCCTCGCGCGCCTTGCTGCTGTCGAGCTTCAGCGAGTGAGCCTCGGGTGGCTGAGCGGTCGTGTCCAACTCCCAGACCAGATCCGGGCGAACCGAGGCGAGATGTTCCACGACCCAGCCCACCGGGCGGACCGCGTCCGGATCCGGTCCGAAATTCCACGACCCGGAAAACGCCGTTCCCTCGGCGTGCAGACGTTCAGCGAGAATGAGATAACCCGCGACGGGTTCGAGAACATGCTGCCAGGGCCGGGTGGCCTTCGGCGAGCGGACGCGCAGGGTCGTACGGGCATCCAGGGCGCGAAACACGTCGGGCACGAGGCGATCCGGCGCCCAGTCGCCGCCTCCGATGACATTACCGGCGCGCGCCGTCGATACGGCCAGACCGGCGCCCTCGAGGAACGACCGGCGGTAGGCCGCCGTCACCAGCTCCGCGCACCCCTTGCTGCTCGAGTAGGGATCATGGCCGCCCATCGGGTCCGATTCCCGATAGCCCCACGGCCACTCCTGGTTGTCGTAGCACTTGTCGCTCGTGACGTTCACGAGCGCCGTGGCGCCTGGCGCCGCGCGCAGGGCTTCGAGCACGTGCACTGTGCCCATCACGTTGACTTCGTACGTTTCGACCGGTCGCTCGTACGAGGCGCGCACGAAAGCCTGGGCCGCCAGATGGAAGACGATCTCCGGACGCACGCGGGCCACCACGGCGCTGACGTCGGTGAGGTTACGGATGTCGGTGATGGTGGACGACGCCATGTCGTCGCCGACGCGGGCAACCCCGAACAGGTTCGGGCCGGCCGGCGGCGCCAGGGCCAGCCCGTGGGTCTCTGCCCCCATGGACGCGAGCCAGATGGTCAGCCAGCCGCCCTTGAATCCGGTGTGGCCCGTGATCAACACGCGCTTTCTGCGCCAGAATGCGGCGTCGGGTCGGGTCATTCCCACACTTTCCACGGAGCCCGCTTCGAGGACCAGAGCTGCTCCAGGTAGTTTCGGTCGCGCAGCGTGTCCATCGCGTGCCAGAACCCGCGGTGCTCGAATGCCGCCAGTTGCCGGTCCCGGGCGAGGGCAATCAGCGAATCCGACTCCCACGAGGTCGCGTTTCCATGAATGTAGTCGAGGCACCCCGGGGACAGCACGAAGAACCCGCCGTTGATCCATCCGCCGTCGCCCTTCGGTTTCTCGAGAAAGCCTCGAACGATGGCCCCGTCGGTGTCGAGCGCGCCGTACCGGCCTGGCGGCTGGACCGCCGTGACCGTCGCCAGGCGTCCGTGCTGCGCGTGAAACGCGATGCTGGCTGCGATGTCGAGGTTGGCGAGGCCGTCGCCGTAGGTGAAACAGAAGGCGTCCGATCCTTCGAGGTAGCTCGAGACGTTCTTGAGCCTTCCGCCTGTCATCGTCTCGTCCCCGGTGTCGACGAGAGTGACCCGCCAGGGCTCGGACTTCTGGCGGTGGACCTGCATCCTGTTGGCTTCCATGTCGAACGTGATGTCGGACATGTGCAGGAAGTAGTTGGCGAAGTACTCCTTGATCAGGTAGCCCTTGTAGCCGCAGCACACGATGAAGTCGTGTATGCCGTGGGCGGAATACAGTTTCAGGATGTGCCAGAGGATCGGTCGTCCGCCGATCTCGATCATCGGTTTGGGCTTCAAGTGCGTCTCTTCCGAGATTCGCGTGCCCAGGCCCCCGGCCAGGATGACCGCTTTCATCGATGAGGTCTCCTCAACAGGGCGCGCTCCAGCCGCCGCCCGAGGCGCAAGACGTCCCGGGCATGGATGCTGGCGCATCGCGCGAGACCTGTCAATCTGGAGGTGCCGCGCGCGGCCGTCCAGGTGAGCGCGTGCGATCCAACTCGCCAGTACCGCCTTCCCGGCACTGACGCGCCCGCCGGCCGAGCGATGCCGCACATCGCCGGCAGCCCCGGCGTAAGGGTCAGGTGCGCGCTCGCGCTCGTGGGTCGCGCAATTCGCATAAGGACCGGTACAGACTCTCGTAGCGGCCGACGATCTGCGTTAGATCGAACTCGGCCAGAATGCGTGCCCGAGCGCGCTGCCCGAGGGCCCTGCGTTCCCCGGGTGCGGCCTCGAGCAGGCGCTCGCAGGCGGCGGCGAGCGCGCCGGCGTCGCGCGGTGGCACGACGTGTCCGGTGTCGCCAACCAGCCAGGCGGCGTCGCCGACGTCGGTCACGACGCAGGGCACTTCGCACGCCATGGCCTCCGCGACGGCCGTCGGGAAGCCCTCTCCGTCGGTCGAGGCCATGACCGCCACGTCGAGCGCCGCGTTCAACCGCGCGACGTCGTCGCGCGCACCGAGCAGGGAGACCCGACCGGCGATCCCTTCGGCGGTCAGCCACTCTCTGAGCGCGCCGTTCTCGCTGTCCACCCCGGTGCCCGCGAGGAGGACGCGTACGTCCGGCCGGCGGCGGCAGACCGACGCCGCGGCCTGAACGAACGTCTGGTGGCCCTTCATGCTGTGGAAACGGGCGATGAGCCCGATGAGGGGGGCCGAGTCGTCGATGCCGAGCGACCGGCGGACGCTCGCGCGTGCTTCGCGGTCGGGCCGGAACACCTGGCAGTCGATGCCGTTCGGGATGAGACACCACCGCCGCGGGCGGTACCCGATGGCCTCGTGTGCGGCCCGGCCTGCGGCTGAATTGACGACCACGACCGCCGGGCGCCGCGACAGCCAGCCGGCCATCCGCCGGGTGGCCGACGACAACACCCGGTACTGGGTCAGGTCGACGTTCGACGCCCGCACGTTCCAGGTGACCGTCCGAACGCCGGCCAGCGGGGCGGCCAACGTGCCCAGCACGTCCGCGTGATACAGCCACGTCTGGAGAATGTTCGGCCGGAGGCGACGAAGCAAGATGGCCAGGTGCGCCATCGCGGTCGCGTTCGGGCGGCCGCGCCGCATCGCGAGCGACCGGACGGGGACGCCCAGGTCCTCGATCGGGCCGGCCAACGGGCCGACCGGCAGCAGGCTGATGACGTGGTTGTCGAACTCGGCACGATTCATGGCACCCACGAGCCGCACGAGCATCGTCTCGGCACCGCCGACGTCGAGGTCCGTGATGAGGTGGGCGATCCGGATCACGATGCGTCGCCAGGAAGTGACGGGCCGGCCGCAGACGCACCGCGCGCCAAATCCACGACGCCGGCCGCGGCGGCAAACGTCACCACGCCGCCGCCTGTGTGATCGACCGGATCTCTGAGCGGGCCAACGCGCTCGCATCCTATCGCAGGCGGCTCTTCGTTGTTGACAGCCTCGGGTGCCGCTCGCCACAATCGGGTTCGACCGAATTCATGATCGCCGCCAGCGCTCGCGTCGGGCTCGCGATCGGCGCAGGACTCCTGCTCTGGCTGATGTGGCGCCGGCTGCAACGCCGGACGGACCTGCTGTGGATCGTCGGGGCAGGTCTGGCCGCGCGCGGGCTGCTCGGCTCGGTGCTGTTCTGGGTTTCGTATCTCGAACTGCCCATCGGACGGTCGTTGCAGCTCGGCAACGGCTTCTGGTTCATCGCGCCTGATGGCGCAGGGTACTTCCGGCTTGCCGACCTGGCAGCCGCCGGCGGACCGCTGGCCATCTGGCAACTGGACCCGACCTTGCCGTCGGTCTTCTACATCAAGGTCCTCGCACTCGTCATGTACATCGTCGGGCGCGTGCCCTCGGCGGGGCTCCTCCTGAACGTGCTCTCGTATCTGGGGCTCTGCGGCGCGATCGTCCTTCTGGCCGAACGGGCTCGCGCGAGCCGGGCCGCGACGATTCTCGCCGTCGGCGCGGTCACGCTCAGCCCCAGTTGGGTGCTGTGGTCGCTGCAGCCGCTCAAGGACCCGCTGTTCATGTGTCTGGTCGTGGCGTACGCGCACGCCGGTTTTCTGTGGCTCGACCATCGCCGGCCTGGTGGCCGGCGGCTGTCGGCGGCCCGCCTCGTCGCCACCGGCGTCGCCCTGTGGGTGCTCCTCTACGCCGTGTCCGGCATCCGCTGGTATTTCGGCGTGCTTCTGTTCGCCGCCACCGTGCTGGGTTGGCTCATCGCCGCCATGCCGGCCGGCCGGCCCGGCTGGCGACGCCTGGCCGGGGGCCTCGCCCTCACCGCGGCCCTGTCGCAGGCGATCCCGATCGGAGCGGGACCGTTTCTGCCAAGGTGGGTGCGACCGCTCTTCCGACCCGGCGCCAACACCGTGCAGACGATGCAACAGGCCGCGCCGAATGCCGTCAGGGTCATGGACAACTTCCGGGCGAGGATTGCGGCTACGGGCGAAACCGAGATCCGGCTCGGCCCTGCCGAGACCGCGGGAGAGGGCTCCGAGGTCGTCACGCGCGCCGCGGTGGGCGTCGGGCCGTCCTCGCGGCCGCCCGAGTCGCGTGCCGAGAAGTTCTTCGTCGGCGCGGTCGCCATGGGCCTGCCGTTGTCGATTGGCTCGGCACTCGGCTGGGTTCACGTTGGCGGCGGCCGGAGTCTCTGGGCGTTTGCCGAACTCGACACCGTCTTCTTCGACGCGACTCTCGTTGCCGTGCTCGGGTTTGTCGGCATCGGCCTCGTGCGCCGCCGGGCGATGTTGCATCCTGCCTTCTGGCTCGTCCTGTTCCATACGATCGTGATTGCAGCCCTGCTCGCCTACGACAGCGGCAACTTCGGCACGTTGTTCAGGCACCGTGGCATGGTCTTCGTCGGCCTCGTCCTGCTGCCGCTGCTCGTCGTGGACCGTCCACGCGTCGAACCGCCTTCGGGTAAGACCGGCCCGTGACGGCCGGTGACCGGGCGCCGGGCGGCGACAAGAACTTCCGCGCGCGTTACGAAGGGCCCGAACACTTTCTCTGGGACGAATCCGATCGCCCCCGCATCCAGTTCGACGGCTACACGCGCATCGTCCAGGCGCTCCTGCCTCCGCCGCCCATCGACGTGCTCGACGCCGGATGTGGCGACGGCCTCTTCAGCCGTCGCTTGCAGGAGGCCGGCTATCGGGTCAGCGGCATCGACTTCTCGGAACGGGCGATAGGGTTCGCCCGGATCCTCGCGCCCGGCGCCGCGTTCGAGGTCCTCGACGTCCGGGCGCTCGCGGCCGAGCCGGCCTTCGAGCACCGGTTCGACGCGGCGGTTCTCGTCGAAGTCCTCGAGCACGTGGCGCCTGCCGATCACGCGCGCGTCCTCGCGGGCCTGTTTCGCACGGTTCGACCCGGCGGCTGCCTCGTCGTCACCGTGCCGTCCGTCCACCTGAAGCCCGTCAACCGGTGGCATTACAAGCACTTCACACTCACTGAATGCCGCGATCTCCTGGCCGCCGCCGGGTTCACCGTCACCGATATCGTCGGCCAGCGACGGCCAAGCGTGCTGTGGTCGCCGTGGTTCTGGCGCCTCGTGCAGAACCGCTACTATGACGTCGCTGTCGCGCGCCGCGGCCTGCGGCGGTTGCTGCTCTGGCGATGGAATGTCGCCGACGATCCCGAGCGCGCCGGGCGCTACGTCGTCAAGGGGGTGAAAGGCTAGTGTGCGGCATTTTCGGCGCCGTCGGCGACGACCTCACGCACGAGAGCCTGCGTGCGATGGGCGCGCGGCTGGTCCACCGCGGACCCGACGACCGGGGATTGGAGACGTGGGATGCCGAGGGCGTCGCTTTGGGCCAGACGCGACTCTCGATCATCGATCTCAGCCAGGCCGGCCGCAATCCGATCCCGAATGAAGACGGCGGCGTGTGGGTAACCTGCAACGGCGAAATCTACAACTACCTCGAGCTGCGGCGCGAACTGGAGGCGTCCGGACACGTCTTCCGGTCGCGCACCGACACCGAAGTGCTCGTGCACGCCTACGAGCAGTGGCACGACGATCACGTGGCGCGTCTTCGAGGCATGTTCGCCTACGCGTTGTACGATCGGCGGCGCGCCGGCGGCCGTCGCGGGCGGCTGCTGCTCGTGCGCGATCGACTGGGGATCAAGCCGCTCTATTACTACCGCGACCGCCGGCGCTTTCTCTTCGCTTCCGAGATTGGTCCGCTCATGGAGTATCCGGGTGTGGATACGGCGCTGGACCTGCCGGCGATTGGCGACTACCTGACGTACCGGTACGTGCCGGCGCCGCGGACGCACGTGGCGCGGATCCGCAAGCTCGAGCCGGGTTCGCTGCTGGCGCTCGAACCCGATCGCCCGCCCGAGGTGCGTGAGTACTGGAGCCTGGCCATCCGGCCTCGCGCCGAGTTCGGCTCGCCGGACAGGGCGGCCGAGGCCCTCGCGGCCGCCCTGCCGGCGGTGGTCGAGCGGCAGCTCGTGAGCGATGTCGACGTCGGCGTCCTCTTGAGCGGTGGCATCGACTCGACGGCCGTGGCGGCGTTCGCCGCCCGAGAACACGCTGGCCTCTCGACGTTCACGCTCGGGTTCGACGTTCCGGGCAAGAGGGAGATCGCGGTCGCACGCGAGGTCGCGCGGCACCTCGGCACCTCGCACCACGAGGGCACCGCCACGCGCGAGTCGATGGACGCCACGCTGCCGGGAATGCCGCGACTGTACGGCGAGCCGTTCGCCGACGGCTCGGCCATCCCGACACTCGAGGTCTGCCGGCTGGCGAGCCGGAGTGTCAAGGTCGCCCTGTCGGGCGACGGCGGCGACGAGCTTTTCGGCGGCTACACGCACTACCGCCGTTCGATCCGGCAGCGCGCCTGGTTTGGCGGCATCCCTGGCCCGATTCGCCGGGCCCTCTTCGCCGCGGTCGCGCCAGGCGTTCGACGGGGCACCCGGGCCGCGCGCATCGCCGAGGCCCTGGGACGGGAGGGAGCCCCCGCGTACGGCGCCCTGCTCGAGCTTTTCTCGCCAGCCGAGAAACGGCTGCTGGCGGGGCCCGCGCTTGCGCCGGTCCTGGCCTCGTCCGACGACCACTGGTTGTTCAGCCGGCACTGGCGCACCGAACTCGATCACCTGACGCGGTTGCAGTACGTCGACCTGCGGACATTCCTCGCCGACGACATCCTGACGAAAGTGGATCGGGCCAGCATGGCGTGCAGTCTCGAAGTGCGGCCCGTGCTGCTCGATCACGAGCTGGTCGAGCTGGCGTTCGCGATTCCGGCCCACGTGCGCTCGGGCCGGCTCGGGCTCGGCGGCAAGCATCTCCTGCGCCGGATCCTCCGTGGCCGCGTGCCCGACGCCGTGCTCGACCAGCCCAAGTCCGGCTTCGGCGCGCCGCTCGATGACTGGCTGCACGCGAGGCGCGAGCGGCTGCTGGCCGACCTGGCTGCCGGCCCGCTCGTCTCGGCAGGGCTGATCAGTCCGGATGGCCTGCGGGTGCTCGCGCCCCGTCTGGCCGGCCTGCGTCTCTGGTCGCTCGTCGTGCTCGAACGGTGCCTGGCCGACATCGACGGGCCGGCGCGTGCATCAGCGGCGCCTCAGGTCACCACGTCACGATGAGCGACGGACCGCACTTTCTGCTCGTCGGCGCCGCCAAGTCGGGGACGACGGCTCTCTATCACGCGCTTCGGGCGCACCCGCAGGTGTTCATGCCCGACAACAAGGAGCCGCATTTCTTCGCGTTTCCGCCGGGCCCGCTCTCGTTCGGCGGACCACGCGATCACGAGCGGCATGGGCGGACGATCACGGATCCGACGGCCTACGCGCGCCTGTTCGCTGGCCGGCGCGCCGATCAGATCGCCGGCGAGGCGTCGACCTACTACTTGTACAGCCCGATCGCGCCCGCGCGGATTCGTGAGTCGCTGCCGGATGTCCGGCTGGTCGCGATCCTGCGCGAGCCGGCGCGCCGCGCGTTTGCAAACTACCTCCACCTCGTGCGGCAAGGCTTCGAGACCGCGGCGACGTTCGAGGAGGGGCTTGCCAGGGAGCCCGGCCGCATTCGAGCGGGCTGGGATTTCTTCTGGCGCTATCGCGACATGGGCTTCTATCATCGGCAGCTTACGCGCTACTTCGAGGTCTTCGGCCGCGATCGGATCCTGGTGACTTTCCACGATGACTTCCAGAAAGACCCGGCGCGGCTCGTGCGCGCCGTGTACACGTTCCTCGGCGTCGATCCGTCATTCACGCCGGATTTGTCGCGACGCGTCAACCGGTCCGGCGTGCCGAAGTCGCGCCGCCTGCAGCAGTTGCTTGCGACACCGCCGCCGCCCGTCCGACGGCTGGCGCGGCGCTGGCTGTCGGCGGACCGGCGAGGGCGCCTGGCGGAGTTTGTCGGGCGGCTGAACTTGTCGCGCCCCGACCTGCCGGAGACGACGCTCGCCCGCCTGCGGCGCGACTACGAGGCCGACATCGTCGCGCTCGAGCAACTGCTCGGGGTCGACCTCAGTGGCTGGCGCCACGACACAGCCGCCGGCGCCGGCCGGCGGGCCGAGGCCTGAGGGGACCGCCGGTGCGCATACACCACCTGTCGGCCGCCGCCATTCCGTCACGGACCGCCAACTCGATCCAGGCGATGAGGATGACGGCGGCGCTCGCCTCGCTCGGCCACGAGGTCACGCTGTTCTGTTGTTCGGGGGAGGGGGCACCGGCCGTCGATCCCCACGTCTACTACGGCACCGCGCCGACGTTCGAGATCGTGCGTTGTCCGTGGCCGCCCGTCAGGGGCGTGGGCAGCCTCTGGCACGCGCAGGCGGTGATGCGCGAAGCCGCCCGGCGCGGCTTGCCGGACGTGTTCTACGGCCGGCATCTGCCGTCGCTGGCTCTGGCCGGCCGGGCCGGGCGTCCGCTTGTCGCCGAGGTGCACTTGCCGCCGGCGCACGTGTTCCAGCGCGCCGCGCTGCGGCGCATTTTCAGCTCGCCGTCCTTCGATCGGCTGCTGGTCATCAGCGAGTCGCTCCGCGCCGAGTATCTGCGGCTGTTTCCCCGCCTCGGCCCGGCGCGTGTCGTAATCGCCCGAAGCGCCGCCGAAGCGGCGGCTCCGGAGGGCAATGCCGTCCGCCTCGGTGGCCGTCCCGCCGCGCCGCGCGTCGGCTACGTTGGCCATCTGTATCCGGGCAAGGGTCTCGAGATCATCACCGCGCTGGCCGAGGCGATGCCGGATGTCGACTTCCATGTCATCGGGGGCACCGAGCACGACCTCTCGCGGTGGCGGGTCCGCCGGACGTCGTCGAACCTGCTGCTGCATGGTCATGTGCCGCCGGGACGCCTCGCCGCGTGGATGCAGACCTTCGACATCGCCCTGGCGCCGTATCAGCACCACGTGAGCGTCAGCGGCGGGGGCGATGCCGCCCGATGGATGTCGCCGCTGAAGATCGTGGAGTACATGGCGTACGGCAAGGCCATCGTGGCGTCGGACCTGCCGCCGATTCGCGAAGTACTCGATCACGGCCGGACGGGCCTGCTGTGCTCTCCCGATGCCCCCCGCGAATGGTGTGCGGCGATTCGGCGGCTGATCGACGAGCCGGATCTGGTCCGGCGGCTCGCGCGGGACGCGCGCCGCGAGTCCGACGAACGGCACACCTGGATCGCGCGGGCACGTCTCGTGCTGGCGTGAGCGGGACACCCTCGGTCGATCCTGCGCCGGCAGCGCCGGTGCTGCGATAATCGCGTCAGATGCGCCAGCCGGCACGCGGTGGCTCGCCCGCGCCCAACGTCGATCCCCGCACGGTCCGCGGTTTTGGCGACGAGTGGTCGCGCTTCGACCAGTCGGGGCTGTCACCTGCCGAGTGGCAGGCGCTCTTCGACCAGTACTTCCACCTCGTCGACTGGGCGACGCTGCCCGACCGTGCCGAGGCGTTCGACCTCGGGTGCGGCAGCGGCCGCTGGGCGCGCGGCGTCGCGCCGCGCGTCGGCACGCTGCACTGCATCGACGCCAGCGGCGAGGCGCTGGCCGTGGCGCGACGTACACTCGCCGGCCACGCGAACTGCGAGTTCCATCAGGCATCGGTCGGGGCGATCCCGCTCGCCCCGGCGTCGATGGACTTCGGCTACTCGCTCGGCGTCCTGCACCACGTGCCCGACACGGCCGCGGGACTGCGCGCCGCGGTGGCCTGCCTCAAGCCGGGCGCGCCGCTGCTGATCTACCTGTACTACGCCTTCGACAACCGGCCCACCTGGTACCGCGCCCTGTGGAAGGTCAGCGACCGGCTGCGGCGTGTGGTGTCGGCTCTGCCGTTCCCGCTGCGCTACGCCGTCTTGCAGGTCGTCGCCGCAACCGTCTACTGGCCGCTCGCGCGGACGGCGGCGGCCGCCGAGCGTGCCGGCCTGTCGGTCGAGTCGTTCCCCCTGGCCTTCTACCGGCGCCGCAGTTTCTACGTCATGCGGACCGACGCGCTCGATCGGTTCGGGACGCGACTCGAGCGGCGCTTTACCAGGGACCAGATTCACCGCCTCATGACCGACGCCGGCCTCGAACGCGTCCGGTTCAGCGAGTCGCCACCGTACTGGTGCGCCCTGGGCCACCGGCGCGCGGAGCCCGCCCAGCCGTGAAGATCCGCGTCCTCCGCGTCATCGCCCGGCTCAACATCGGCGGGCCGGCGATTCACGCCACGCTGCTCTCGCGCGGGCTCGACCCGGACCGCTACGAGAGCCACCTCGTGCACGGCGCCGAGGCCGCCTCGGAAGGCAACTACCTCGCCCTGCAGGGGCTGGATCTGGACCGGCGCCACCTGGTCCCGGCGCTCGGGCGCGAGATTCAGCCCTGGCGCGACTGGCAGGCCTACCGTGATCTCGTGCGGATCATCCGCGACGTACGGCCGCATGTCGTCCATACCCACACCGCGAAGGCCGGCGTGCTGGGCCGCCGGGCCGCGCGGCGGTGCGGCGTGCCCGTCATCGTCCACACTTTTCACGGACACGTGTTTCACGGGTACTTCTCGCCGGTTCGAACGGCCATGTTCGTCCGTCTCGAGCGCGCGCTTGCGCGGACGACGACCTGCCTCGTCACGGTGAGCGAGGAGGTGCGGCAGCAGATTCTGTCGCGCGGCATCGGCCGGCCGGACCGCTTCGAGGTCGTCCGGCTGGGTCTCGACCTCGCGCCGTTCCAAACCGCTGAGACCCGACGGGGCGAACTGAAGCGGGAGCTGGGCCTTCCCGACGGCACGCCGGCCGTCGGCATTGTCGCCCGGCTCGTGCCGATAAAGGCTCATGAGGTGTTTCTGCGGGCCGCCGCGGCGATCGCCCTGCGGGCGCCGGATGCGATGTTCCTGATCGTGGGGGACGGCGAGCGGCGCGCGGAGCTCGAAGGCCTCGCACGGTCGCTCGGGCTCGGCGACCGGGCGCGCTTCCTGGGCTGGCGCGCGGATCTCGACCGCGTGTACGCGGATCTCGACGTTGTCATGCTCACCTCGACCAACGAAGGCTCACCGGTCGCGCTGATCGAGGCGATGGCCGCGGCGCGGCCGGTCGTGTCGACGCGGGCCGGCGGCGTGGCCGAGCTCGTGGGCGGGGCCGGCCTGCTCGCTGACGTCGGCGACGCGCAAGGCCTGGCGCGGCACGCCGCGGATCTGCTCGCCGATCCGGAGCGCCGGCGCGAGCTTGGCCGGCTGGCGCGCGCGCGGGTCGTGCCGCAGTATGCTCAGGAGCGGCTCGTTGCCGACATCGATCGGTTGTACGCCCGCCTGCTGGCCGAGGCCGGCCGGCCAGAGACGTGATGACCTTCTGGATCCCCGCCGCCGTCGCGTTCGGCCTTTCCGTCCTGCTGACGACGGCGTGCCGGAGCGTGGCCCTGTACGCCGGCATCGTCTCGAAGCCGGCCGCCGACCGGTGGAGCCCCAACGTGGTCCCGCTTCTCGGGGGGCCCGCAATGGTCACGGCCACCGCGCTCGCCATGGGCCTGGTCGGGGGCCTTCCGCTCGAAGTCTGGATTCTGCTGGGCGGTGCCGTCGCGATGTCCGTGGTCGGCGTCATCGACGACCTGCGTCCCGTGAGCCCGGCCGCCAAGCTCACCGCCCAGCTCGTCGCGGCCGCCGCGGTGACCGGCGCCGGCCTCCGGTTTCCGCTGACCGGCATTGCCGTGGTGGACGTTCCCATCACGATGCTCTGGCTCGTCGGCCTGACCAACGCCTTCAACCTGCTCGACAACATGGACGGACTGGCCGCCGGCATCGCCGCCATCGCCGGCAGCGTGAAGCTCGCGCTGTTCGTGCTCGACGGAGAGCTGGCCGGCGCCGCGGCCGCCGCGGTGTTCGTCGCGGCCTGTCTCGGGTTTCTCGTGCACAACCTCGTGCCGCGCCGCGTGTTCATGGGCGATGCCGGCAGCCTGTTCCTCGGGTTCTTCGTGGCCGGACTCAGCACGGTCGGACCCGAGCCGGGCTCGCGCGCGACGATGTCGGTTCTGATCGTCCCCGTCGTCCTGATGCTCGTGCCGATCTTCGACACGGTGCTGGTCACCGTCGTGCGGACGCTGACCGGGCGCAGGATCTCGCAGGGCGGCCGCGACCACGCGTCGCATCGTCTTGTCACCGCCGGGCTGACCGAGCGGAGCGCCGTCGTCACCCTCTACGCGCTCGCCGCCATTTCGGGGGTGATCGCGATCTCGACGAGGGGTGCGGGGCTGTACGCCGGGCTGCTGTTCCTGCTCGCGCTCGGGATGGCCATGCTGATTCTCGGCGTGAGCCTCGCCCGAATTGCGGTGTACCAGACGGACCCGGGGGGAGCCGACCGGCGCCTGAGCCTGCCGCTGACCCCGGGCGCCACGTACGTGCGTCCGGCCGCCACGGCCGCGATCAACCTCACGCTCGTCTTCATGTCCTACTACGCCGCGTACGCCTTCCGGTTCGGGACCGCGGGGACGCTGGCCGATCCGACCTTCGTCGAGTCGCTGCCGATCGTCGTCAGTGCGAAGATGCTCGCGCTCGGCCTGTTCGGCACTTACCGGAGCGTCTGGCGGTACACCGATTCCCGCGACCTGACCGCCCTCGTGTCGGCCAGCACCGTCGGTTCGGCGACGGCGCTTGTCGTTGTCCTCTTCGCCCATCAGTTCGACGGCTACGCGCGCTCCGTGTTCGTCCTCGACTGGATTCTCTTCACGACGATGCTCGCGGCCTCGCGGCTGTCGCTGCGCGCGTTGTCGGAGATGCTCCGGCCCGTGCCGTCCGGCGCCACGCGCGTGCTGATTTACGGAGCCGGCGAGGCCGGCGTCTCGCTCCTGCAGGAGCTGCGCCGCAACCCGCGGCACGGCCGCACCGTCGTCGGCTTCTGCGACGACGACCCGATGAAGCAGCGCACGCGCATCCAGGGGCTGCCCGTCTTCGGAGGGCTGGGCGCGATCTCGCAGGCGCTAACCACGCAGCGCGCGCAGGAGGTGATCATCGCGGTGAGCGATCCCCCCGCCGGCGTGATCGAACACATCCAGGCCCTCGGCGCCACGGCTGGCGTTCCGGTCAGCCGCTTCGACATCAGCGTGTCGATGGCCGGCGTGGACGCCAAGCTCGATCGCCTCACGTAATCGCCGCGGCGCGCCACCCGTTTTCCGTGGACCGGTGTCTAACTCTTCAGGCCGGCCTCTCTGAGTTCTCACCACTCGGCGGCAGCAGGAGCTGCGGTCCGCGCGTGACGCACCCGCACGGACCGTGCCGGAGGTCTGTCATGACACGCGAGATGTTCGGTGCCCTCAGCAACCCCTCGAGCGTGATTGGCACGCAGCGCAGGTACACCGTGCCGCTGTCGATCCTCACGCATGCGGCAGTCCTTGCCGTCGCGCTCATCGTGCCCGTGCTGGCGAGCGACCTCGTGCCGAATCCCGCGTCGGTGCTCGCGTTCATCGCGGTGCCACCCGCGCCGCCGCCGCCCGAGCCCTCCCAGGTGGCGGACGCGAGGCCCGCGGTGGCCGTCCGCCCCGAAGCGGCGCCGATCGAAGCGCCGTCGGTCGTCGTGCTCGATCCGGCGCCCGCGCCGCCGCGCGCGTACTCGCTCGCGCAGGGCGCTAGGGTCCCCGGCGGGATCCCGGGAAGCGCGGTCGGCAGCTCGCCGGTCGAGCTGGCCGCCCCGCCGGCCGTTCCCGATGCGCCAATCCGTCCCGGTGGAGACGTGGCGCCGCCGGAAAAGATCAAAGACGTCCGGCCCGTCTACCCGCCCCTCGCGGTCGCCGCCGGGGTCAGCGGAGTGGTCATCATCGAGGCGATCATCACGCGGGAGGGCACCGTCCGGGATCCGAAGGTGCTGCGATCGGTGCCGCTTCTCGATCAGGCGGCGCTCGACGCGGTGAGGCAGTGGCGGTACACGCCAACCCGGCTGAACGGCGTGCCCGTGGAGGTCGTGATCACGGTGACGGTGAACTTCACCCTCCGGTAAATGGTATCTAATAGCGCTCGTGAGTTGGCCTGCCGCTGCCGGTCTGGGTGTGCTCGTGATTGGCGCGGGCCTCCGCATCTGGAACATCGGGCTCGATAGTTTGTGGCTGGACGAGATCATCTCGCTGATGCTCGCGACCGGGCATGCCCCGACGCTCCAGCCGTCGGTGAGCACCGCCTCGGGCTTCGCCTCCGCGTACCTCGACTGGCAGCCGGTCTCGCCGGCCGACCTGATCGCCGCGGTCAGGCAGGACATTCACCCGCCGCTCTATTTCTTTCTCCTGAACCTGTGGACGGGCGCCTTCGGCACGACCGAGGTCGCCCTTCGGAGCCTTTCGGCCTTGAGCTCGTGGCTGCTGCTGTGGCCCGTCTACCTGATCGCGCGCGAGCTCGGCGGCCGACGGGCCGCACTGGCCGCGATGTTCGTGGCCGCCCTGAGCCCGGCGCAGTTGTACTTCGCGCAGGAAACGCGGATGTACAGCCTGGCGATGCTCTTCGCCGCGCTCTCGAGCCTCTGCGTGTGGAACGTGCTGCGGGGGGAGCGGCCGATCGTGTGGGCCTCGGCGTACTCGGCAAGCGCCGCGGCGGGCCTGTGCACGCATTACGTGTTCGTGTTCATCCTGGTCTTCCAGGGGCTCTATGCGGCCGTTGCGGCCTGGCGCGCGCCGCGTCGATCGCAC
>Ga0326597_10001990_pt1 | contig 31362 bp, 30 predicted proteins | sample RVTome_12_FD_203789 | JGI IMG/M metagenome (GOLD analysis project Ga0326597, IMG submission 203789) | Soil microbial communities from uranium-contaminated site in the Upper Colorado River Basin, Wyoming, United States - RVT100D185 | ecosystem: Environmental > Terrestrial > Soil > Contaminated >...
CGCTCTCCGCTGCGCCAAGCTCAGTGGACGCTTCGAAGACTTCTGGGAGCGCCGGTCAGCCGCAGCCGGTGGGACGCCCGATGAGCGCGTCTCATAAATCTGACGTGCACCCCGCGCATTCTGCAGAACGTCTTCGACAAGACCACGCGCAGCTTCGTGAACGTTGACTACAACCACGCATTCGAGGCGGCGGGCCTGCACAGTCTCAAAGGCGGCTTCGGGTTCCAGCACACCGCCAACGACGTCAACACGTCGTACACCGGCGGCGCGTACGTCTACCTTTTCTGGGACCAGAGTTTTGTGTTCGGTGGCCAGGATCGAGGAAGGGGAACCTACGGATACTATGAGGTGAACAACATCGGAACCCAGGGCAAGGCTGGCGGCGATATTACGTCCGTTTATATTCAGGACCAGTGGAACCCGACGCCGCGGCTCTCTGTGCACCTGGGCCTCCGCACGGAAAGGGAGATCATCCCGTCGTTCAGACCGGAAATTCAAGAGAACGCGATCGAGTTCGGGTTCGGTCAAAAGATGGCCCCGCGGCTGGGCGCCACGTACGACGTGCTCGGCGACGGCAGGTTCAAGCTGTACGGCAGCTACGGCCGGTATTTCGACTGGACGAAGTACGAACTGTCCCGAGGCACCTATGGCGGCGACGTCTGGCAGGTCTACTATCGGGGCCTGGATACGCTCGACATCGCGAGCCTGAGCCTCGACACCAAGCCGGGAGACGATCTCTGGGTCGTGCCGGGCGGCTTCCGCGACAGGCGGGTGCCGAGCTTCGAATCGACGGATCCCGACCTCAAGCCGATGTCGCAGGACAGTTACAGCGGGGGTGTCGAATATCAATTGGCCGACACCATGGCGGTGACAGTGCACTATGTGCACAACGAACTGATTCGGACGATCGAAGACATCGGGACGCTTGACGCCCAGGGCAACGAAGTCTACATCCAGGGTAACCCTGGCGAAGGCCTCACGGAGTTTCAGCTACCTACAGGTCCGACACCGGTGGGCCAGCGGAATCCAAAAGCCAAGCGGAAGTACGATGCGGTCGAGCTTTCCGTTTCTCGGCGCTTCGCCAACAACTATTTCTGGAGCGCTGGCTATACGTGGAGCCGCCTGTATGGAAACTACGCCGGCCTCGCATCGTCGGATGAGATCACGCCGGCATCGACAGGATTTGGCAGCACGACCGCCCAGCAGTCGGGAGGCAGTGTCGCGCGGCCCGGCAGCAACGTCACCCGCAGCTGGGATATCGACGAGCTTCTCTACGACTCGCGTGGGAATTTCGTAGAGGGAAATCTCGCCACCGACCGGCCGCATGTGGTGAAGCTTTACGGTGGCTATTCGTTCCCGTCCGGCACGACGGTGGCCGCCAACTTCTACGGCGGCAGTGGCACGCCGCTGTCCACCTACGTCTACGCGACGAACGGGTACGGTCTCTTTGTCAACGGTCGTGGCGACATGGGACGCACCCCCGCGTTGCTCAGAACCAATTTGCTGGTGTCCCATGAGATCAACCTCGGTGGCAACAAGCGCCTCCGCGCCGAGTTCAACGTGCTGAACGTCTTCAACCGAAAGGTCGAGCGATACGCGTGGGTGTGGCTCAATCGAACGACGCCGTCCATCCGCGCGCTTGGGTCGTCAGCGATCGACTTGAGCGATACCGACCTGACGCAGGGATACGACTATCTGGCCAAGCTCGCCGCCACGCGGGACGGGCGGAACCCGGAGCGCGGCTATCAGGATCCTCGCTACGGGATGGGCGATGTGTTCGACACCGGCGCGCAGGGGTACTTCACCATCAGGTTCCTTTTCTGAGGTCTTCGAACGTCCGCGTCCAAGGGGAGCCGATTCCGGCTCCCCTTTCTTTGTCTGGCTCAGAGCAGATCCCCCTTCTGAAACCGCCAGACAATCCTCCGACCTGCGGAAACCGGACTAAAGTCCGGTGCTACACAAGCGAGCGGATCACCGCCGGACGCGTACCGCGCGTAGAACGTGCTGGTGACCTCCTCTGGGGTGTCGGCTGGACAGTTGTAGCGCCGGACTTCAGTCCGGCTTCTGCGGCGGCACGAGGACTCGGTCCGGAGGCCGGAACACGAGCGAACGGATCACCGCCGGACGCGTACCGCGCGTAGAACGTGCTGGTGACCTCCTCGGGGGTGTCGGCTGGACAGTTGTAGCGCCGGACTTCAGTCCGGCTTCTGCGGCGGCACGAGGATTCGGTCCGGAGGCCGGAACAAGAGCGAGCGGATCACCGCCGAACGCGTACCGCGCGTAGAACGTGCTGGTGACCTCCTCGGGGGTATCGGCTGGACGGCTGTAGCGCCGGACTTTAGCCCGGCTTCTGGTGTAGCGCCGGACTTTAGCCCGGCTTCTGCGGAGAGACCGGCCCTGGTCGGGCCGCCCTGAAAGTCGCGAAACGAACGACGAAGGTCACTCGGGCAGGGCAAGCGCCACGAGCGAACCGGGATGTGTGCCGCTGCCGATCGGGATAACGATGAACTGTCGTCCTTCGTGCAGGTAGGTCATCGGCGTGCTGTTCGACGGCGCCGGTATCTCGACCGACCCGAGCTGCTCGCCGGTCCGCTTGTCCACGGCATAGAACATAGGTTCCGCACCGCGGCCCGCCGCGTACATCAGCAGCGTCTTCGTCACCAATTCGTTGCCGTGGGCTCCGTTCCCCGTGTTCCCGATGTCAAGCCCCCTGAGAGCTGGATGATTCTTGACACGGTCCGGCGTTTGACCGTTCGGGATCCACCAGAGGTGCTCGCCCGTATTCAGGTCAATCGCGGTGATACGGCTGTAAGGCGGCTTCCAGAGTGGAAGGCCGTCTACTCTCTCAGGTCCCACACCTGGACCGCTCACATAGTTCATGACGGTCTTTCCCACCGGGTTCGGATCGAGCGGGTCAATCTCCGCACCCGGCACCAGGTTTACCGCCGTGCAGCCCTTGATGGACGCGACGTACAGAATCCCCGTTTCAGGATCGACCGCGGCCCCACCCGGGATGTTGGTCCCACCGTTGCCTCCCGGACAATGCAGGGCCGCGAGCTTCCCGAGAGGGTTCCCGCGGTAAAGGGGCGGCAGGAACAGCGGTCCCGTCTGGAAATCCTCCAGAATGCCCATGGCCTTCGCGCGCAACTCTGGCGTGAAGTCGATCACCTGGTCGGGAGACATCTCCTGCATCTCGTACGCCGCCGGGCGCGTCGGGAAGGGCTGCGTCGGCCAGGTCTTCTCACCCGGCACGATTGACTGGGCAACCTCCCGCTCCTCAATCGGCCACACAGGCTCGCCGGTCACCCGGTTGAACACGTACGCGAAGCTCTGCTTGGTCGTGACGACGATGGCGGGAATGGTCTCGCCGTTCACCGTGATATCGAGAAGGTTCGGTCCGGTCGGGATGTCGTAGTTCCAGATGTCATGGTGAACGAGTTGATAGTGCCAGAGCCGCTTACCGGTCTTCGCCTCCAACGCGATCAGCGTCGTCGAGAAGAGATTCTGGCCCGTGCGGTGGCCGCCGTAGTAGTCGTTTGTCCCTGGATCGGTGCCGACGTAGACGATCCCCCGCTCGAGGTCGGCGGAGAGCGGCGCCCAAGCGGAAACATTGCCGGTGTACGACCACGACTCGTTCTCCCAGGTGTCGTTGCCGAACTCACCAGGTCGAGGAATCACGTTGAACTTCCACAGAAACTTTCCGCTGGTGGCGTCGTAGCCCAGCACGTGCCCCGGCACGTTCTCCATCCGCGTCTGGTTGTAGCCCTGCTCGTGCGAGTTGCCGACCACGATGACGTCGTTGACCACCATCGGCGGCGACGACGATGTGATGTAGCCCACTTCGTCCGGGATGCCGTAGTCAGGATCGAAGGGATATCCGAAGTTCTCCAGCAGGTCGATCGTGCCGTTGCGGCCAAAGTCTTCGAGCGGACGACCGGTGTCCGCGTCAAGGCCGTGCATGAAGAACCCTGGAGTCTGGACAAAGACGCGGCCACGCCCGTTTACTTCGGTGTAAGCGACGCCTTTGCCGTAGTTCTTGCGCATCGAGCGCTCCCATCGGCCAGTCGGTGGTTCACGAAAGGTCCAGAGCGTCTCACCGGTCAGGGGGTCCAGAGCCGCCACGGTGCGTCGTTCGCCGGCCACGGTGAAGAGCTTGCCATTGGCATAGATCGGCGTCGAACGAAGGATATTGTCGGCGCTCCGGCCGAAATTGTCTCCTCGCCAGACCCACTGCACCTCGAGATCCTCGAAGTTGTCGGCATTGATTTGGTCCAGCGGCGAGTACCGGGTGTTGCCCGCGTCGCCACCCCAAGAGCGCCATTCACCGTTGTCGACGCCGCTTGGCTGCTGTCCCGTGACAAGCGGCGTCACGGCCAAGGCGACGGCGGCCGCCAGACTGAGGGCCCCGGTCCTTCGCCAAATTTCCCAACTCATGCAAGCTCTCCTCACAGGAATGGTTCAGACGCACCAATCAGGAAGTCACCACGAACCCAATATTCTGTACGAGCCGGCGCGGATTGTCACTGCCGGTCTGGCGACTCAGCAACCGACCAGCGACTGGGGCACTAGCTTAGCTTAGACAGCGACCTGTCTCAGGAGCAGGCGAAGAAGGCGGTGGCTGAATCTGAACGGCCTGCATCGCGGCCTCGGTGCCCTCCAGTTGGGTCTCCCCGGCCGGGAAGCCATTGAGTGACAGGATGAACGAGAGCACGTCTGCGTACTCCTGGGGCCTAAGACTTCCCGGGTTGTCTTCCGGCATGGTGGCTTGCATGAGGCCGAAAAGGTCAGCGAGCGAGCGCTCGCTCCAACTCTCGAAAAAGGTCGGCACCGTAAACCGACTCGTGTGGCAAGACGTGCAGTTGATTTCAAAACTTCGAGCGCCTCGACTCGCCTGACGGGACGTATAGACGCCTTCGTTGGTCGACTGCATGGGGTCCTGCGCAACGAGACTCACAGCGCCGATGGCCACCAGCGAAAAGCCCAAACACGTGATGAGCCTTGCACAGGGCCAGGGGTTCTTCACGACTTGGTTCATCTGATGTCCTTCCTGCGGTCGCCGCACAGTACTTCGGCCACTAGTCGAGCGTCAAGGTTCGCCGGTCTCCGGCGGGCACACCATCCGACGAGGCCCTTTCAGTCGTGCTTGCCAGCGTTCCAACCAGCATGCCGGGAAGGCTGCGGCCTTCTTGTATCACGCAGCACTTTGGGCTGTCTGCTACAGTAGGAATCGTCTGTGTCAGTAGTTGAGACCCATCCGGGGGAGGTCATATTCATCATGAAGGCGAAACTGGTACTTGTCGCGTTCGGGATCGCGGCGCTCGGGGCTTTCACGCTGTCGGCGCAGGATGAGCAGACCCAGTGGGACGGCATTTACACGGAAGCACAGGCCCGGCGCGGGTCTCAGCTTTACGCTGAGAACTGCGCCGCATGCCACGGTGAGGTAATGCTCGGAGGCGAGATGGCACCCGGGCTGATAGGTGGCGAGTTCACCACGAACTGGAACGACCTATCCATGGGCGACTTGTTCGAGCGGATCCAGATTACGATGCCTCAGGACAATCCGGGCAGTCTCTCGAGCCAGGACAATTCGGATGTTCTCGCCTACATGCTTCAGGTGGGCCAGTACCCCACGGGTGAGGCAGAGCTGCCGACGCGCATCGAGTATCTGCGCAAGTACAAGTTCCTGGCCATGAAGCCGAGTCCATGACGGACGGTGGAGTTGGCGAGCGGCGGTGAGCCCCTGCAGGATCACCGCTGGTCGGCCGTCTGAACGGCCTGGGGAGAGTTCGCCTTCAGCTGCTGCGCCAGCCGGTGCAGAAACAATCCCACGTCGGTGACGATGCCAATCGTTTGTGACGACCCGCGGTCGGCCAGCTTGGTCACCACGGCCGGGTTGATGTCCACACAGACCATCTTCACCTGCGCGGGAAGCATGTTGCCGACGCCAATTCCATGCAGCATCGTTGACAGCACGAGGACCAGACCGACACCCTCCAGCGCCGCCGCATAGCGATCCTGGGCCGCCACGAGGTCCATGATGGTGTCCGGCAGCGGCCCATCGTCTCGAATGCTACCGGCAAGCACGACATCCACGTTGTGTCGGATGCACTCGTACATCAGTCCCGACGACAGCACACCCTGTTCGACGGCCGGGCGAAGACCACCGGCGCGGCACACGGTATTGATCGCTCGCATGTGATGACGATGGCCCCCTTCGATTGCCCGTCCCGTCTCGTCCACGCCGAGAGAAGTCCCGAACAGCGCCTGCTCCACGTCGTGAACCGCAATGGCATTGCCCGCCAGCAGCACGTCGACGAAACCTTCGCGCACGAGCGTCTGGAAATGCTCAGAGCCGCCGGTGTGCACGACGACGGGGCCGGCAACCACGGCAATTCGCCCGCCGGCCGCCTTCACCGTTCGCATCATCGCGGCAATACGCGCGACTCCTACTTCGACCCGCCGCTCGGACGAGATATCGTGGGTCATGAACGCAAAGCCATGCCGGTCGCGCTCCTGGAACTCGGGGATGACACGTATGCCGTTGACGCCGCACACAATGGCGTCACCGACCCGCACGTCGCGCAACTTGCGACAAGACGGCGGCCCCTCGCCAACGACGACGACGGCATCCATCCGCTGGTGCTGGACGTCAAGCCATCGGCCCTCGTACCGAATCATCGTCCTGTGGTTGGTGGTCGAGTAGAAGTCGTCAGGTACGCAGCCATTTCGGTCGGCTTTGCGCAAGAGCACGTCGTTCTGGTCGGCCAGTCGGCATCCCAGTGCGACAAGCTCCTCGAGCACTTTGGTGAGCTCGGGCTGTGTGGGCGCCGAGATCCGCATCGAGATAAACGACGGCTCGTCGTTGCTTCTCCCGATGTTGAACTTCAGCACGTCGAAGGCGGCGTTCCATTTCACGACCGTGTCGAAGACCACGTTCAGGATCTGAGAATCAATCAGATGGCCTTCGGCTTCGACGACTTCGCTGTGGACCTTGGGGCGGGCCATGATCAGGAGAAGATCGGCAACGACAGCGGTGGTTGGACATGATAGGTCGCGGCAGCGACCTCGGCGAGCGCGCGGTCGAGCACCGACTCTGAGCATTCCTCGAGCGTGGTGACGAACGGCAGGCGATCGCGTCTGAACCTGGGCAGCTGGAGTACCCCTTCGATGTTGATCCCGTACTTCGCGTAGGCTGCCGTAATCGCAGCCAGGATGCCCGGCTTGTCGTCAACGATGAACCGCACGTAGTGCGGAGCAATGAAGTCGCCGTTCACTTCGTGATACGTCATCGTGGCCGACTCGCCCGATGCTGCACCACTCGACGCCCGGCAGATCGACAACACATCCGACACGACGGCAACCGCCGTCGGGTTACCGCCGGCCCCGGACCCTGAAAACGACGTCTCACCGCCAAAGACACCACGAACCGTGACGAGATTCTGGCTCCCGTCGTTTCTTCCAAACGGCGAAGACAGCGGGACGAGCGCGGGGCGCACGGCGGCGAACACCTTACCGTCGTCTTCGGCTGACGCTCTGGCGATCTGACGGATCGTGCAGTCCAGCTGGCGTGCGTAGTCCAGATCGACCGACTCGATGGGCCGGATCGACCGGGTGGCGATATCGGCCACTCGCACCGGACGCCGAAGTCCAACCGCGGAGATGATGGCCAGCTTGGCCGCCGCGTCGGCGCCGTCAAGGTCCTCACTGGGGTCCGCCTCGGCGTACCCTGCGGCCTGAGCCGCGGCCAGCACGTCGGCAAAAGCGACCGGCTCGGCTTGCATCCGGCTGAGGATGTAGTTGCAGGTCCCATTCAGGATACCTCTCACCTCGACGAGGCGGTCGCCGGACAGCCCTTCCTGCAGCGCACGCAAGACAGGAATACCGCCGGCCACAGAGGCCTCGAAACGCACGTGTTGGCCGCGTTCGCGCGCCAGGTCGAGCAGTTCGCTCCCGTGGTGCGCCATCAGCTGCTTGTTCGCAGTCACGACCGACTTTCCGGCCGTGAGCGCACCGCGGACCCACTCGTGCGCCGGCTGGAGGCCTCCGACCACTTCAATCACGATTGAAACGTCGGACGCCAAGACCTCATCGGCCGATTCGGTCCAGCGCACAGACGATGGAACCCAATCCACCTTTTTTCGTCCGACGTTGCGGTTCAAGATATGGGTCAATTCGACGTTCGGCACTTCGCCGCTGCACAGAATGCGAGCAACGGCTTGCCCGACCGTTCCAAAACCCAACAGAGCCACGCGCCGGCGTTCAGTCGTCATATGTCGTTGGCGGCAAATCTATCACACGCCGTAACCGTAGCCTGCCTCCTCGAGCGTCGTTTCGTCGGTGTCCTCGTGCACCCCCGTGCCCGCGGCGGTGTCGACCTCGGGCGCCGCCTCGCGGCGAGACACGGCGCCGTCGTCCCGGGTCTCTGTGTCGTCGGGTACGTCAAACATCTTGCGTCCTTTCCATTTCCTCGTGGGCCTCACACTCCTCGGAGGCCCGCTCGGCCTTCTGGAGTCTCCAGCAAAAAAAAGGGCCACCACCCGCGTGGGTGATGGCCCTTGTCGAATTCGCCTGCTCGTTTTCGTCCGGTTACATCACCCGCATGTCAGTTCTCCCGGGGGCAAGCCCAGGTTGTTCGGCAGCAGCGGTAGGTGCCGGACGAGACCTGTCGTCACGCACGCCAGATCGGCACACACCCGCGTGCGCGGATCGACGAAGGCAGCTACTGAGTGGTGTCTAACGATCATACTTTGACAATACAGGAGACCACAAGTCCTCGCACAAGTCAAACACCACACTGGACCGGGGGGCTCATCGGTTCGGGCGAGGAGCAATATCTTGAGGAGCCGGCGGGGCTCTGGAAGACAGGCGCCGCAAGGCGACCATTCCGTGTCATGGATGCCTCGTTCAGGACCAGCTTGTGCGCGACGAGAAGCTAGCGTAAGAGCGGCGTCCACCCGTCTTCGAACGTCGCACCAAGCACCAACTTGACGACATCCGCATAGCTCGCAGCGCCGGCTTCCACGCGATTCGCGCGCAGGTAGCGATCGTAGGCCTGCCAGCTGACTCTCGACATCGCGAGGTTTACGTGTCGCCGGCGCCGATCGACAATCGCCTGGAGGTCGGCACGGGGCCCATGGGAGAGTGCCCTGGCGACGTCCGCGCGATCTTGATCGCCTAGCCTGGCCACGGTTTCTCGATAGAGGAACAGCCACCCGCTGTAACGCTCGGCAGCACTCCCCGCCATGCAGGTCAGCCACCCCACGAAGTTGGCTTCGCCCTCGTCGGCAAACCCGGCGAGATGGCTCCATTCATGGGCCACGACGAACGGACGCTCGACATCCAAAAGGCTCGAGACAACGAGCGTTTCGAGAAAGAACGGATTGGTCATCCCCTCGACCGCCGTGGCACGAAAGTAAGGATCGAGGAGCGTCGACTTGGGCCGAGCTGGTCGAGCTGGTCGTTTGACTCCCAGGGCTCGCTGAGCGCTGGCGAACGCCTGGGAAAGCTCCGCGAGGTCGCCTCCCGATGGCGCTGCGTGCGCCGGTTCGTAGGTCGCATTGAGCTCTCTTGCCACGCGGTGGGCGAATTCGACGGCGGCAGCCGCCGTGACCGCCGACGGATCGAAAGCAATCTTCTGCACGATTGGGACACGGCGGTAGTTCAGACCCCACACGCCAAGAAAGACCAAGTAGCCAGCGGCACCGATGGTCGCCGTCAGGATCAGAGCTCGCGCCATGACCTTGCCCCATCCAAGACGCGGTCCTTGCCTGACGGCCAGAACCAGAATCACCAGAACGCACGCAGCCAACCCGAAGCCCACAATGTCGAACAGTGCGACCGGCACGAGATTCGACAGACCGGTCACCCCACCTTGCAGCAAGGGGTACACGCCGGTCGAGTAGTACCGTTCGACGAACACCGGCGGCATCGGAAGCCACGCGGCCAACGCGGCCGTCAACACGGTCACCACGGCCACGCCGGCAGGGCGACCGCGCATGTCAGCTCTTCAACTCGTGCCGAAAGAACGCGATGGTCTTGCTCCAGGCATCGGCCGCGGCGACGGCATCGTAGACATCCGGCCGCTGATCATTGAAGAACGCGTGTGAGGCGTCCGGATACGTATGAAACTGGTGACGCTTGTTGAGATCGGTCAAGCGCTGGTCGAGCTCGCGCACGGCAGCCGGCGTCGTGATCGTGTCGCGTCCGCCATAGATGCCGAGCACCGGCGCCCGCAGGGCGGCGAGATCCGGCTTGACGTTGGGATGGATACCGTAGAACACGGCGCATGCCCCGACCTCGGGATTGCTGCTGGCGGCAAAGAGCGACAAGGCCCCGCCCATGCAGAAACCAATGGTGCCGACCGTGGATCCCGTAGTCTCGGGCTGATCGAGCACGTATCGGATCGCACCAGCCAGGTCACGCGCGGCTTCGTCGATGCGAAGACTCATCATCAGCTTGCCCGCTTCGTCCGGCGAAGTTGTCTGTTGGCCATGGTAGAGGTCCGGCGCGAGAGCCACGAACCCCTCTCCGGCGAAGCGGTCAGCAAGATCCTCGATATGGGGCACGAGCCCCCACCATTCCTGGATAACGACGACTCCAGGCCCTGGGGCCTCTGGCCGAGCCAGATAGCCAGTACCTGAGCTGCCAGCACTTCCGAATGTCACTCTCGTTCCCATAACAGACCCTCCGATTCAATGGCTGCGCGTGAGCGCCGGTAGCTTCACACAGGTGCAGACAGTGACACCTGCGTCAGGAGCTCGACGGGCGGCCGAGCCACTATTGTGGCACCAGATCTTCCGATCTGAGTCGTTCCAACCGATAGCCTGGAGTAGAACGTACCTTGATGCAACGACTTCTTTGGCTCGTGGTTTGGATCGCGATCGGGTCCGCAGGGGCAGCGGCTGCGCAGCCCGCCCAAGACGGCGGCCCCGATGGGGCACGACCCGTACGTCCGGTCGCAGCCGCTTCGACCGTTGCCACGATTCAGGGGAATGTGCTCGACGCACTCGGTCGGCCGCTCTCACGCACCTCGGTCCGGCTGCGCGATGTGAACACCGCGCGGATCGTGGGCCAACAATCAACGGATGACGCCGGGCTTTTTTCGTTCACCGACGTTGACTCTGGCAGCTACGTCGTCGAGCTGATGGGCGACAACCTTCGCGTCGAGGCAACCAGCGCCCTGCTTACCGTGGGCATTGGCATCCTGGCCGTAATCGTGACGGGCGAAGAAATAAGCCCGAACTAACGAAGAATGGAAAAATCGTCTCATCCTCCCCGTCCACTCTCTCGAGGAAACCGCGTGCCTGGCGGTGGCTCACTCCATGGTGGCCCGCTCTCCAGACAGGAATCGGAGATTCACCTCCTCGACCGACTTGCCGTGCTTTATCGCTACCGCCGGATCGCGCTCGCGGTCTTCCTCTTGACCTTGGCCGTATTGGTGACTCAAAGCGACTCCAGGGTGCAAGTCTACCAGGCCCAGGCGCGGCTCCTGATCGAAGACGGAGCCGTGCGGTGCGCGGGATAGTGCGCGTCCTGAAACGCCGAGAAACGACGCTTCGACACGAGGGTCAGGAGACTCAACAGGCTGAGCTGATTGGGTGTTGTCACCACCACCAAGCCTCCTGGCTTCACCAGCGCAGCCAGGCGCCGCATGAACGACCAAGGATTTTCAAGGTGCTCGATGGTCTCGACCGCTGTCACCACATCAGCCAAAGAGCCAGGCGTGGGCCAGCGATCGCCGTCGAGGTCAACGGACTGAAAGTCTGCGTCGTCGGGAAAGGCGTCGTACCGAACGGCATCCAGGCCGTCCCCGTCCACGAAGAACTTCTTCGCGGCTGGCACGTTGATAATGTCTCCGTCGTGCAGCAAGAGGTCGTAACCCTTTCCCCCAAGCTCGAGCTCTCTCCGATTGACGCGAATATTCTCGGGCTCACCCCCAGGGTCCGTCGCCTGACGGGACACGATCACCTCCTGGCTGGCGTTGGGAGTCGGTGACCCGGCCAGTGCAAGAGCCTGGAGTAGCGTCATCGTGGCGCTCGTCATCGGGAACTCGTTGGGATTCCGGACCTCTCCCGTCACAAATACGCTGCGGCTCCTGTACTGGTCCATCTCCACCCGGACCTGCGGGTCGCGGAGGTAACCAGCGGCCAACATTCGGGTGAGCTGCGTCTGTAGTTGCGTCAGACTCTTGCCGTTGGCCTCTACACGGCCGACAAACGGATAGCTGAACGTCCCGTCGCTGTCGACTCGGAATCGTCCTGTCAGCTCGGGTTCGTCGGCCACTGTAATCGCCAACGTGTCCTCTGGCCCGACGACGTAGACCGTCGCTTCCGCGGAGGTCATCGGGGGCTGCGGATCGGTCGGCTGGGCGCCCTGCGCAGATACCGGCGGCGGAAGCCCAATAGAAGCGGCGAGCAGTATCAGCGTGACGTAGTGGGTAGCCATCGTCAGCATCATCGTGATCACTCAGCCAGGCGCGACACCGGGATACCAAGCTGGCGCGCCTTCCTGTAGAGATTGGGACGTTGTATGCCAAGTGTGCGGGCGGCCGCCGCCACCCGCCAACCGTGGTGTTGCAGGACGGACGAGACGTAGTTCCGCTCGAACTGCGTCCGTGCTTCACGCAGCGTGCCGACTGGTGAGAAGGATGGTCGGGCGCGAGTCAGCCGCAACATCGGGACGATCTGTTCGATCCGGATGAATTCGTCTGACGTCTCGTCGACGACGCGCTCGAGAAGGTCCTTCAGTTCCGCGAGATTACCGGGCCAGTCCAGCGCCGACAGCAACGCCAGCGTCGCGTCCGCGAAGCGTCGACGAGGTACCCGTCGCGCCGAGCACACCTGGTCGAGCAGGTACGCTGAAAGTTCCGGCACGTCCTCGCGCCGATCTCGCAGCGGAGGCAAGTCCAGACGCGATCCGGCCAGCCGTCGGTACAGGTCCTTCCGGAATCGTCGATTGAGAACGTCGCTGTCGATCGTCACCGGGGCATCGGCGATGAGACGAACACGAGCAGTCGCACCATCGCCGTCTATCTGGACTTCTCCGTCACGTGCGACCCGCGCCATCCGCTCCTGCACGCGGGCCGGAAGCTCGCTGACGTCCTGCAGAAACAGCGTGCCGCCGCGGGCTGCCGCGAGCCGACTCCCTGTGGTCACCAATTCGAGATCCGATGGCGAGGGTGCGGGAGTACCGAAGAGATGCTCGTCGAGCATACCGCTCGCTTCGTCACAAACGACCTTGACGAACTGTCCCGCCGCTCGGCCGCGTTCATGCAATTCGGCGGCAACCGACTCGACGTCGGTGCCCTGCTCTGAAACCAACAGGACGCTTCGAAAGAGGCGGGCCGTCCGCGCGACGAGCTCCCGGGTCCGGACAACCACTTTCGAGCAGCCGACCAGCTCGGCGGATCCCGAGGTCACTGGAGGCAGTTCGAACGCAACGGCCGACGCGGCTGGATCACTCATAAATATGAAGCAGAGAGGAAGATATGGTCCCGAGCACGCGCGAGGCTCCGCCCTGTCACTCACAGGAAAGGAGCTGGAGTGTCTCTCGCGGGTGACATCAGGCAGGGTTCCGTGATCAGACTGCGCGGTCTTCGCCGCTACCCGTCTCTATCGGTTGCACGATGTGTATCAATCAGGCCACTTTATGCATTTTCTGGATCGGCCCGCACGGCCCGCTCGACCATTGGATAGACTGGGTAGTACGCGATGTTTAGGCAGGTACGTGCAAGGAGCGGGGGCCGGGGCGGCGTCCCCCCCGCCAACCACAGAGAGCGGTCCGGACCTCTCTTGAAGTGGGCTGGAGGCAAGCGCCAGCTGCTGCCGCAACTACGCCGGTTCTATCCCAGCTCGTTCGGCCGCTACGTCGAGCCGTTCTTCGGGAGTGGGGCGGTTTTCTTCGACCTCGTCAAGAGGGGGCTGCTCAAGGGACGTGAGGCGCTCCTGATCGACTCGAATGCGGACTTGATCGGATGCTACGAAGCCGTTCGGGATTCGCCTGAAGCCGTCGCCGTCGCGCTCGCGGAGCTCGCCGAATCACGCGCTCGGCTTGGAAAAGCGCACTACTACGAAGTACGCGATCAGCGGTTCAATCCTGCGAGGCTGACTCGCCGGAAAGCCGACGGTCGGATCGCCTACACCCCGGAGCTCGCAGCGATGCTCGTGTATTTGAACCGCACCGGGTTCAACGGGCTGTTCCGGGTCAACGCCAGCGGTGGATTCAACGTGCCGGCAGGCCGGTACGCCCGACCCCAGATCCTCGATCGTGCCCGGCTCTGCCAGGTGTCAGAGGCGTTATCAGCGGACCACGTCCAGCTGGCCTGGGGGTCTTTCGAGCTGGCAGACGACCTGGCCGCGCGCGGAGACTTCCTCTATATGGACCCGCCCTACGCACCGTTGACAGCGACGTCCAGCTTCACCGCGTACACATCTTCACGGTTTGGGACTGATGACCAGGTGAGATTGCAGCGGCTCACGGTCTCGCTCGCCAGGCGTGGCAGCCACGTGCTGTTGAGCAACTCCACAGCGCCTGAAATCAGCGCCTTGTACGAAACGAGCGCCGAGGCCAGGAGCGCCGGCCTCAAGATATTTCGCGTGCCTGCCCGGCGAGCCATCAACAGCGACGCGGCCCGCCGTGGTCCGATCGACGAGTTCTTGATCACGAATATCGTCGCCGGCGACGACACGGCCGGCAACGATCCTGCCAGACGGACAGGCTCGCGGCAGACGGGGCGCACGTAATCCGCTTTGAGGTACAGGTGGAACGAGGCGTCCCCGCGGCCTCTGTTGCCTCTGTCGCGGGCACCGACCATGCCGTCGCGGGTGGTAGCATACTCGCTTGCGAAAGTGGCGGAATTGGCAGACGCGCCGGACTTAGGATCCGGTAGCCGAAAGGCTTTGGGGGTTCGACTCCCCCCTTTCGCACCAGGCTTCGCTCGCGAGCCTTGACGCGAGCTTCGGGTAGCAGGCCACGCGAAGATTGTCCGCCGATATGACGAAGCCGTGGGCGAGGACCGGCAGGAAGGTGACAAGGTTCCAGTGAAAACCGACATGGTAGACGTCAACGAGACGCGGAAGAACTTGCTCGTGGAGATCCCGAGCGAGGTCGTCGATGCGGAAATCGAACGCGTCGCCCGTCAGTACTCGCGCAAAGCGCGGGTTCCAGGATTTCGCCCGGGCAAGGCCCCGGCCCGCGTCATCAGGCAGCGCTTTCGAGATCAGATCCTGCATGATGTCGCGCACGATCTGATTCCGCCAGCCATCGACGAAGCCCTTCGCACCAGAGGCGTCGAAGCCGTGGACACCCCCGACGTCCGCGATGTGAACGTCGACGAAGGGAAGGCCCTCACGTTTACGGCATCATTCGACACCCTGCCCCCGTTCGACCCAGGGCCGCATGACACCTTGGCGCTTCGACGGCCGCCGTCGACCGTCGAAGCTGAGGCCGTTGACCAGGCGCTTCAGAGGTTACGCGAACGCGCCGCGCGCTTCGAGCCAGTCACCGGGCGTGGCGTGGCCGAGGGAGACACCGTCACTCTCGACATCACACGGAGCCAGATCGAGACGTCATCGGATGGCGCCGCGACAACAGCCACACGACTCCTGGACAAGCACGAGGACGTGGCGGTCGAGCTGGGGGCCAAGGGAAACCCGCCCGGCTTCGACGCGCACCTTCTTGGCCTCGAAGCCGGGGCCGAGCAGACCTTCACGATTCACTACCCGACCGACTACCAGGTGAGCGAGCTCGCCGATACCGACGTGTCGTACGCCATCGTGATGAAAGACATCCGCCGTCGCGTGCTGCCCGATCTGGATGACGAATTTGCCAAGGATCTTGGAGAATTCGACACACTGGGACACTTGACGACTCGGGTACGAGAGGACCTGGAGCGGGAGGCACGGCACGGCGCGCAGCGCGAGCTACGAGCCGCGCTCATGACGCAGCTTGCCGCTCGGCTGTCCTTCGAAGTGCCGCGGTCACTCGTGGAGCACGAGATCGATCGCCGACTCGAAGAATTTGCGCGTCGTCTTGTGGAGCAGAACGTCGACCCGCGGAAGGCCGGCATCGACTGGACGGCCTTCCGTGAAAGCCAGCAAGGCGCCGCGCGCGAGGCGGTGGCCAGCTCGATTGTCCTCGACCAGGTCGCCCGAATCGAGCATCTCGAAGTTGGAGAAGAAGACGTCGAGCGCGAGATTGCGCAGTACGCCGCGCGAGTGGGTCGAACCCCTGCGGCGGTGCGAGCGGTGTTGGAAAAGGAGGGCGGCCTGTCCCAGATGCATCGAGGGCTCCGGCGCGAGAAGGCGATTGACTTCATATTGGCGCGTGCTACAATCACTGAAGAGTAGGCCCCCGCTTCGCCGGTCCCCAAGACGGCCCCAGAACCCAAATACAAGCCGGAAGAAACTACATGCGTCACTTGCCCGATCCGCGGATGCAGCTCGTGCCCATGGTCGTCGAGCAGACGAACCGAGGCGAGCGCGCGTACGACATCTTCTCGCGATTGCTGAAGGACAGCATTATCTTCGTGGGGACACCGATCGACGATTCGGTCGCGAACCTGGTCATCGCCCAGATGCTGTTCCTGGAAGCCGAGGATCCCGACCGCGACATTCTCCTGTATATCAACAGTCCGGGCGGGTCCATCACAGCCGGCATGGCCATCTACGACACCATGCAGTTCGTCAAGCCAGACGTCCAGACCTTGTGTATTGGCCAAGCGGCGTCGATGGGGGCTGTCCTGTTGTCAGCCGGGGCGAAGGGAAAGCGGTTTTCGCTCCCGAATGCACGGATTGTCATACACCAGCCGCTGATGTCTGGGCTGGCCGGCCAAGCGACCGATATTGATATTGCGGCCCGGGAGATTCTGCGGACGCGCGAGCGCCTGAATGAAATCCTGGTAACTCACACTGGACAGACGATTAAGCGTATTCAGGACGACACTGAGCGTGACTACATCATGACGGCCGACCAGGGGAAGGAATACGGTATCATTGATGAAGTTATCCGGAAGCGGGCATAGGGAAGCTGTGTGTCAGGTGGGCTGTTAACATCGTGGGCGTCTAACGGGGTGCCGCGCGCGACACCGAGGCTCAACGCATGGTGAAAAAGGCGGGGGAAACCGAGGTCCTGCGGTGCTCCTTCTGTAACAAGGACCAGAACGACGTCCGGAAGCTCATCGCCGGACCGACCGTGTTCATCTGCGACGAATGCGTTGAGGTCTGCAACGACATCATTGCGGATGACAACCGCTTCGAGCACCGCGGCGCCCGCTCGTCCTTGCCGACCCCCCAGGAAATCAAGAAATTTCTCGACGAGTACGTGATCGGCCAGGAACTGACGAAGAAGAAGCTGGCGGTCGCGGTCTACAACCACTACAAGCGAATCGAGATCCAGAAGCAGCCACGGAACCGGAGCGACATCGAGCTGACCAAGTCGAACATCCTGCTGATCGGTCCGACCGGCACGGGCAAGACGCTGCTCGCTCAGACGCTGGCGAAGTTGCTCTCCGTCCCGTTCACGATCGTGGACGCCACGACCCTCACGGAGGCGGGCTACGTCGGGGAAGACGTCGAGAACATTATTCTGAAACTGCTGCAAGCCGCGGGCGGTGACATCGAGAAGTGCCAGCAGGGCATCATCTATATCGACGAAGTCGACAAGATCTGCCGGAAGGACGAGAACCCGTCGATCACTCGTGATGTATCGGGCGAAGGCGTCCAGCAGGCGCTCCTCAAGATTCTCGAAGGCACCGTCGCCAACGTCCCGCCGCAGGGCGGCCGTAAGCACCCGCACCAGGAATTCTTTCAGGTCGACACAAGTAACATCCTGTTCATCTGCGGGGGGGCGTTCGTTGGCCTCGATAAGCAGATCGAACGACGCATCGGGAAGAGGACGCTCGGATTCAAGGCCGACGTCAAGTCGATCCGCGGAGGCGATATCGGCACCACCCTCGAGCAGTTCGAACCTCAGGATCTCATCAAGTACGGGCTGATTCCTGAGTTTGTCGGACGGCTGCCCGTGGTCGGCACCCTCCACGAGTTGGACAAGTATGCGCTCGTCCAGATCCTGACCCAGCCGCGCAACGCGATCACTCGACAGTACCAGAAGCTCTTCGAGTACGAGAACGTCAAGCTTCGTTTCACCGACGACGCGCTCGAAGCTATCTCCGAATTGGCGCTCGATCGAAAGATCGGGGCTCGAGGTCTGCGGATGATCATCGAAGACCTCATGCTCGATCTGATGTATCAGGTGCCAAACCAGAAGAAGGTTCGTGAGGTCACCATCACACGCGAATCCGTCATCGCGAAAGACAAGCCGATCGCGCTCATCGAGAAAGCCGGGTAAGCGCTGGAGCTTGACGCGCCAAGGTGGAAGCGAGAGCGATTTCAGACTGAAGATTTTCCCATCTGACCTCGTTCGTCTGTGATTATTGGAGCCATAGTGGAAGTCTACGAAACCCTGCCGATTGTTCCGCTGCGCGACGTCGTCGTATTCCCGCACATGATGATGCCGTTCGTGATCGGCCGGCCGAGCTCGACCCGCGCCCTCGAGCACGCGCTGATGAAAGACAAGCGGATCTTCCTTGCCGCTCAGCATGACGCGTCGGTCGACGATCCCCGGCCCGAGGACATCTACACAATGGGCTGCGTGGCCAACGTCGTGCAGTCGCTCAAGCTTCCCGATGGAAACATCAAGGTACTCGTCGAGGGCGTCGATCGCGCGCGCGCTGTGGAATGGAAGGAAGACAAAGGCTTCTATCGCGTCGTGGTCAAGGTCCTACCCAAGCAGCGCGAGGCGAGCAGCGAGGCAGAGAGCACGATGAGCCGCGTCGTGGCGTTGTTCGAGCAGTACGTCAAGCTCTCGAACAACCTGCACTACGACGCGATGATTGCCGCCGTGCGGGTGGACGATCCAGGCAAGCTGGCTGATACCATCTCGGCGCACCTTCTCGTTGGCGTGGACGAGAAACAGAACCTCCTCGAGATTATCTCCCCAATCGAGCGAATGAATCGAATCGCCGGCATTCTCGAAATCGAGGTCGACAAACTCCAAGTCGATCGCCGTGTCCAGTCGCGTGTCAAGAAGCAGATGGAGAAGGCTCAAAAGGAGTATTACCTCAACGAGAAGATGAAGGCGATTCAGAAGGAGCTTGGGCGCAAGGACGAAAAAGGCAATGAGGTCGACGAACTGAAGAAGAAGATCGAAACGGCCAAGATGCCGAAGGACGTCGAAGAGAAGGCTATCCAGGAGCTCAAACGTCTGGAGGCCATGCCGCCCATGTCAGCGGAAGCGACGGTCTCGCGCAACTACCTCGACTGGCTGATCGCGGTACCGTGGCACAAGAAGACCCGAGAGAGCCGTGATCTGAAGCGTGCCGAAGAGATTCTCCACGAAGATCACTACGGGCTCGAAAAGATCAAAGACCGGATCCTCGAGTTTCTCGCGGTCCGAGCACTGGTCAAGAAGCCAAAAGCGACGATCCTCACGTTTTCCGGACCTCCTGGCGTTGGGAAGACGTCGCTGGCCAAGTCCATCGCTCGGGCGATGAACCGCAAATTCGTGCGCCTGTCGCTCGGCGGCGTGCGCGACGAAGCCGAAATCCGTGGTCATCGCCGGACCTACATCGGCGCCTTCCCCGGCCAGATCATCCAGATGATGAAGAAGGCTGGGACGGTGAATCCCGTGTTCCTCCTGGACGAAGTCGAGAAGATGTCGATGGACTTCCGGGGCGATCCGTCGTCGGCGCTGCTCGAGGTGCTCGATCCTGAACAGAACAACACGTTCCTGGATCACTACCTCGACGTCGAGTACGACCTTTCACACGTGATGTTCATTTGCACCGCTAACGTCCTGTACACGATTCCTCAGGCGCTACGGGACCGCATGGAAGTCTTGCAGTTGGCCGGTTACACGGAGCTCGAGAAGATCGAAATCGCGAAGAAGTTCCTCGCACCCAAAGCAATCGAAAACGTCGGGCTGAGTCCGAAGAACATCACGTTTGGCGACGAGGCGATCCAAGCGATCATTCAGCGGTACACGCGCGAAGCCGGAGTTCGTAACCTCGAACGCGAGATCTCGTCGATCTGCCGGAAGGTCGCGCGCAAAGTCGTCGCCGAGGGTAAGGATTTCAGCGAAGAGTTCACGCCCGACAAAGTCACCGAATATCTCGGTGTTCCACGTTTCCGGAACACCATGGCCGAAGAAACCAACGAGATCGGCATCGCAACCGGACTCGCCTGGACCGAAGTAGGTGGTGAAATCCTGGTCACGGAGGCGACGATCATGCCGGGCAAGGGGACGCTGACGTTGACCGGCAAGCTCGGCGACGTCATGCAGGAGTCCGCCCAGGCCGCAATGAGCTACGTACGTAGCAAAGGCGAGGAATACGGTATTCCGAAGGATTTCGGGCGCAAGACCGACGTGCACATCCACGTGCCAGAAGGCGCCATCCCGAAGGATGGCCCGTCAGCCGGCATCACGCTGGCGACTGCCCTGGTGTCGGCGCTCACACGGATCCCTGTGCGTAGAGACGTCGCCATGACCGGTGAAATCACCCTGCGCGGCAAGGTGCTGCCCATCGGCGGCGTCAAGGAAAAGGTGCTCGCGGCACACCGCGCGGGCGTCAAGAACATCATCCTGCCGAAGGATAATGAAAAGGACTTGGCAGACATTCCCAAGAACGTGCTCGATACGTTGAACGTCTACATGGTCAAAACGGTGGACGAGGTCCTGAAGACCGCACTGGTCGGGCCGCTGACGGGCCAGGTGCCCGCAACCGAGCAAGGCGACAGCGCAGTTTCTGACGACACCATAACTCACTAGCGGGCAGGACGGACTGCTCAGGTAGGACGGCCCGGAGGAGCGAACTCGATCCTCTCACCGAACTTGCCTCCCCCGCCCATCCAGCCCCCATTGAAAACCGAAGCCACATTCGTTACGAGCGCCGCCGCCGCCACTGATATGCCGCGCCACGACTTGCCAGAGGTGGCGATGGTTGGCCGTTCAAACGTAGGCAAGTCCAGCCTGATCAACGCGCTTGTCAGGCAAAAAGTCGCCCGCACCAGCGCGGCGGCGGGTAAGACCAGGCTGGCGAATTTTTATCGCGTCGCTCGAGGCCGGGTCCGGGTCGAGCTCATCGACCTCCCCGGGTATGGGTACTCGAGGGGCGGCGCGGGCGACTTCGACGAACTCGCCCGCGCCGTATTCGAGCGCGGCGTCTCGGCGCTCCTCCTGGTCGACGCCAGGCACCCGGGCCTGGAGGCCGATTGCAGCGCGTGGAAATGGATCCGGGAAGGGGCCGCCGCCGCCGTCGTCGTGGCGACCAAGATTGACAAGCTCGCGCGCGGTCAGCGGATCCGCGCGTTGGGAGAACTCGAATCCGTGTTTCAAGAAGCCGTACTGCCGGTCTCGGCGGTGACAGGCGAAGGACTGGACGAACTGTGGAAACTGATAGACAAACTGGCGAACAGCAGCAAACCGAAGAGGCGCGCCCACGACAAGGGCAGCAGCCACAATCAAAGCAACCGGCCCAGCAAGCCCCACGAGGCAACGGAGCCGCCCCCTCGGAAAGGATAGAGCGCATCGACCTGGCAACGCTCAAAGAGATGAGTGTGAGCGCCCTCACACAGGTCGCCAAGCAACTCGACGTGCCGGGTGCCACAGGGATGCGCAAGCAGGAGCTCCTGTTCGAGATCCTGAAAGCACGCGCCGAGAAGAGCGGTCTCATCTTCTCCGAAGGCGTGCTGGAAACTCTGCCTGACGGGTTCGGGTTCCTCCGGGCACCCGACTACAACTATCTGCCAGGCCCAGACGACATCTATGTGTCGCCTTCACAGATCCGAAAGTTCGACCTTCACACCGGTGACACGGTGTCCGGACAGATTCGGTCGCCCAAGGACGGAGAGCGCTACTTCGCCCTCATCAAGGTGGAAGCAGTCAACTTCGAACCGCCAGAACGAGCGCGCGAGAAGGTCTTCTTCGAAAACCTGACGCCTCTCTATCCAGAATCTCGGATCCAGCTCGAGACCGACGGAGAGAACCTCGCGGCCCGAGTCCTGGACTTGATGGTGCCCATCGGTAAAGGACAGCGCGGACTCATCGTCGCGCCGCCACGAACCGGCAAGACCATGCTGTTACAGAACATCGCGAACAGCATCACGACGAATCATCCGGAGGTGTACCTCATCGTGTTGCTGATCGACGAGCGGCCCGAGGAAGTCACGGACATGCAGCGCTCGGTCAGAGGCGAGGTCATCTCGTCCACGTTCGACGAACCCGCGCAGCGCCATGTACAGGTCGCAGAAATGGTGATCGAGAAAGCAAAGCGCTTGGTTGAACACAAGAAGGACGTCGTGATCCTACTGGACTCGATCACCAGACTGGCACGCGCGTACAACACCATCGTCCCGCCATCCGGCAAGGTGCTGTCGGGAGGTGTTGACAGCAACGCGCTTCAGCGGCCGAAGCGATTCTTTGGCGCGGCCCGTAACATCGAAGAAGGAGGTTCGCTCACCATCCTGTCCACCGCCCTCGTCGACACCGGCTCGCGTATGGATGAAGTGATCTTCGAAGAATTCAAGGGCACCGGAAACCTCGAGATCCACCTGGATCGTAAACTCACAGACCGACGTGTCTTCCCGTCCATTGACATCCAGAAGAGCGGAACCCGAAAGGAAGAGCTCTTGTTGCCAAAGGAAGATCTGAACCGTGTTTGGATTCTCCGCAAGGTGCTCACCCCGCTGTCTCCGGTGGAGGCGATGGAGCTGCTGCTCTCGAAGATGGCGAAGACCAAGACGAATGGAGATTTCCTGGCGTCGATGAGCAGCGGCAAAGGCTAAGGGGCCTGGCCTGCTATAATCAAGTGTCCTAGAGATCCTAGAGGAGTTCGTTGTGAAAGAAGGCATTCACCCCAAGTACCACGTCGTCGACGTCCGCTGCGCGTGCGGCGCAACCTGGCAGACGCGGTCGACGAAACCCGAGCTGCACCTTGAAATCTGCTCGGCCTGCCACCCGTTCTTCACAGGTCGTCAGAAGCTCGTCGACACAGAAGGGCGTGTGGATCGATTCACGAAGAAGTTCGGGGCCCAGACGTCGGTCCAACTGAAGGCCACGGCGAAGGCGGCCAGGGAGAAGAAGCAAAAGGCAGCGAACCGCTAGTTCTTCCGGCCAGCTTCCTCTCTATTCGCGCCAACCGGTGCCGCACGCTTTCTTGCCATGTGCCTCTGGCACCGGCAGCCAGACTCCTCATCGCAAAGGCTCTCGCTCCATCAAAGTCCCTCAGCCGGTGCTCGTGGTGGATAGCCAGAGCCTCGGTGGCCTCGCGCGCGATGTGCGTCGGGCAGTTCGGTACTGCGAGGATCTCGGCCCACCGAGCCGCGGCCGCGATATAGCGGCGTGACTTCCGCTCCACCTGCGCCAGGGCCCGGAGCGCCCCGATCCGGAGCGACGCCTGCTCCGGCAGACGAACCATTCCGACCGCCCGCGTGAAGGCGTCGCGCGCACGACCGTCGAGACCAGCGCGCGCGTACACCCGCCCCAGGGCTAGGAGCCCGACCGAGTAATCGTTGTGGTGATCAGATTGCCTCGCGCTGCGCGCCCACCATGTCGCTGGGCGATGTCCTGGCCCACCTCGGTGATCGCGACGCGTGACTGGCGTCCTGCGCGCGCGGTGAGCCCGAGGAGCGCGTCGGCCGTCCGATCATCCGCAGAGTCGATACAACTTCAGAATGTTGTGTGTCGTGCACACGAGCGACCATTCACCTTGCACCTTCTCGAGCCCACGCAGCAAGAACTGCCGGAAGCCCCGCGCCTGCTTGATCTGACCAATCACAGGTTCGACGATCGCTTTGCGCGCGGCGTAGACGGCCGCGCCGGCCTTCGTGTGCAGCTTGCGAGACATGCGGTCGACCCGCGTCGCCGTCGTCGGCAACGGCCCGCGGGGACACGGTCCGGGTCGGCCGGGTCGCTCGCCATGTTTCTGTTTGCGTGTCGAGATGTAGGCATCAATTGGGGTGTTCGCGATCGCGGCCAAGTTCGCGTCCGAGCAATAACCCGCGTCGGCGAGGAGTTGCGGGGGCGTGTCGCCCGATTGCTTCTCGATGATCGCGATCATGGGGATCAGCTGTTTCTTGTCGTTGGTGTCCTGGGTCACCGCCTGGCCGACGATCAGTTGTTGCTCGTTCACCGCGAGCTGCGCGTTGTACGCCTGGACGAAGCCGTCGGGCCCCTTCATGATCCGCGACTCGGGATCCGTGAAGTTGTATTGGGCTTTCGGATCCGGCTTCGCCGACTCGACGGGCTCGCCCTTGGTTGCCGCTTCCTCCTTTGCGCGCACTTTCAGCGCGCGGGTGGCCTCGCGAATTCGCTTCAGCCGACTCTCGCGGCGCTGCCATTCCGCCGGCAGCTCGTCGCCGCGCCGGTCGGTCCCGTACTCGGCATCCTCGGCCGCATCCACGGCCTCCGCCTGCGCGAGCAACTGCTGCACCTCGTCCCGCAGCTGCTGTCGTTTCTCCTGCATCCGGCCGTAGCTCATCGCCTTATGCTTCGACGCGTTCGCCTTCACCTTGCTGCCATCGACGGCCACGCGACCCACCCGCAGCGTGCCCAGGTCACGCGCCACCTGCAGCACCTGCTCGAAGAAGCCTTGCAATGCGGCCAGATGCCTCTTGCGAAAATCGGCGATGGTGCGGAAGTCCGGCTCGTTGCCCGCGGCCAGGACCCGGAACGGGATGTCTTCGAGCAAGCGGCGCTGGATCCGGCGCGACGAGAAGACGCCAACGCAGTAGCCGTACACCAGCACCTTCGTCAGCATCACCGGATGATAGGGCGGGTATCCCCGCTCCTCATCCTCGTACACCGCCGTGATCGCCGACAGATCCAAGTGATCGATCAGGTCGCTCACGAAGTACGCCAGGTGATCCTCCGGCAACCACTCCCGCAGGCTCGGCGGCAGCAGCAGATCCTGCTCGGGCACATAGGGGCGATAGGTCTTGGCCATCGCCCGCAGTGTAGTACTTTTCGCGCGTCGGCGCGCAGCGGAATCATCGACATGTCACAGACGATTACTCGGACACGCTCCTAGTGGGGGCCTCGTCGGCGCGATCGTGTCGACGCCGCTCGACGTCGGTCTGCTCGAGCTGGCTGAAGTCCTCGCGAAGTAAGGGTGGCTTTACGTGTTGTTTCCGTTGCGTGACACGAACCCGACGCGGCATCGGCCGGTGATGACGTGGACGCTCATCGCCGTCACGTCAGCGGTCTATGTCCTCGAAGCTCTCCTGCACCCTGAGCACCTGCAGCAGATCGCGTATCTGTTCGGCATCGTCCCTGCCCGCTACTCGCATCCCGAGTGGGCGCTGCGCGTCGGCTTTCCGCTCGATGACTACTGGCCGTTCGTGAGCAGCATCTTCCTGCACGCCGGGGTTCTGCACCTGGTCAGCAACATGTGGATCCTCTGGATCTTCGGGGATAACGTCGAAGATCGCATGGGACCCTGGCGGTTCCTGGGCTTCTACCTCCTCTGCGGCGTGATTGCCGGTCTGGTCCATTGGTGGACAAATACGCACTCGGTGGTGCCGACGGTGGGCGCGTCAGGCGCCATCGCGGGTGTGCTCGGCGCCTACGTGGTGCTGTACCCCCGTGCCCGTGTCGTGACGCTGTTCCTCCTGGTGTTCTGGCCGCTCATCTTCGAGCTGCCCGCGGTCTTCTATCTGTTCTACTGGTTTGCCATCCAACTCCTGAGCGGCACGGCGGCGCTCCTTGGCCCGCAACAAGTGGGCGGCGTCGCGTGGTGGGCGCACGTGGGCGGCTTCGCCGCCGGCGCGGTGTTGGTCCGGCTCTTTCTCGCAAGACACCACGTCGGGACCGCGCCGGCCTTCGCGAGGCATCACCGGTGAATCGTTGTGGCCTGGCGCTCGCGGTTCTTCACAGGCCCACGCACAGAGCGGGTGCGGGTCGTTCAATGTGGTCGTACGCGTCGTGGCCGTCTCGCTCCTGCTCACGATGCTCGGCATTTCTGACGCTCGTCAGCAGACCACCCATGTCAAGAGTCCTCAATCGATGGCGGCCGCGCTGGCCCGACGTCCTCGGCCAGGATCAGCCCAGGGTCTACGCCATTTGGGGACCCAGATACCGGGCGGAACGTCTACGCGGAGAAAGGGTGCGGGCGATGTCATGCCATCAACGGCGTGGGCTCGACGATCGGGCCGGATCTCGGCCGCCCGCCCGACCGCCCCCAGACCATCACGCAGCTTGCGGGGGACCTGTGGAATCACGCGCCTGAGATGCGTACGGTCGCCCAAGCGAAAGGCGGACAGTGGGCATCCTTCAACGAGTCGGAGCTGCGCGATCTCATTGCCTACCTGTCCTTCCTACGGCTGCTGGACCAGCCAGGCGACATGCGGCGCGGCGAACGCCTCTTCGATGAGAAGCGGTGCTCCGCCTGTCACGCGCTCGCCGACCGCGGAGGCCGCCTCGCGTCGGATCTGAGCCAATGGCAGCACTACGGCTCGCCGATCCTGTGGGCCGAGATCATGTGGCGCCACGCCGTGGAGATGGAAGGAACCATGCGCGAGTTAGGGCTGGCCTGGCCGCAGTTCCAGAAGAACGAGATGGTGGATCTGATCGCCTTCATCCAGTCGCGGACGGGCGCGCGGTAAGCGCGGCCATTCGGACCAGCGCAACCGACGCACGAGACCAGGAGTCACTCACATGGACAAACAGTCCATCGGGTCGAGCCCGGCGACAGACCGCCGGACGTTCTTCAAACGCCTTGTCAACAGCGTGGGCGCTGCCATCGCGGCAATGCTGGGGGTACCGCTGGCGGGGTTCTATGCGCTCCCGGCACTCAGCACACCCAGGGTAGGCTGGAAAGAATGCGGCCGGGTCGACGATTTCCCAATCGGCGAGATCACCCTTGTCCCGCTGACGCCACTCGAGCAACGCGAATGGCCCGAGGCATGGGGCACTGAAGCGGCCTGGGTCTATCGCAAGAGTGATCGGGAGTTCGTCGTCTACAACCTGCACTGCACGCATGTCGGCTGTCCGGTCAATTGGAGCCCACAGGCGCGCCGCTTTTTCAGCCCGTGTCACGGCGGCGTCTTCGACGTCGACGGCCGTGTCCTGGCGGGCCCACCGCCGCGTCCGCTCGATCGGTACGAGACCACCGTCGAGAGTGGCGTCCTCTTCGCCGGGCCTGTGTACCGGGTCAGCGACCGTGCGGACCAGACGTCCTAAGATTCATGGACCTCTTCCGGAACGCCTCCGCGTACCTCGACGAGCGGCTGGGACTGCCGACGATGTGGCGGCGCTTGACCGATCGGACGCTGCCGCACGGAATCGGCTGGCTACACACGTTCGGGAGCGCGACGTTGTTCCTGCTCTTCGTGCAAGCGGCGACCGGGGTCTTCCTCGCGTTCTATTACGTCCCGTCACCCGAGCACGCACATAGGGCGGTGTCGCAGATCACGAACGAGCTCGCCTTCGGGTGGCTGGTCCGCGGGATTCACAAGTGGGGTGCGAGTCTCGTGGTGATCCTGGCGATCCTGCATTTGCTCCGCGTGCTCTACATGGGCGCGTACAAGTACCCGCGCGAGCTCACCTGGGTCGGCGGCGTGCTGCTCTTGCTGGTCGTCATGGCGTTCGGCTTCACGGGCTATCTGCTACCGTGGGATCAGCAAAGCTACTGGGCCACTGTGGTCGGGACGCACATCGCGGGCTCTACGCCCCTCGTCGGCGGCTACGTCCTGGAACTGCTGCGGGGTCAGCCAGACGTCGGGGTGCGTACGTTGGGGCGGTTCTATGCGTTCCACACCTTGTTCCTCCCGGCCATCGTGTTCGTGCTCACGGGCATCCATGTGGCGATGGTGATCACGCAAGGCATCGCGCCGCTGCCGGCGAAAGAGTTCGCGTCGGTCACCCGGGGCAGTACCACGAGCGCACGCGAGCGTCCAAGGCGCGGGGACGTCCCTTCTACGAGAGTATGGCCAAGGACGCGCTCGTGTCCTTCTTGCTGTTGGTGCTGCTGTTCATCTTGGCCTGGACGCTTGGTGCGCCGCTCGACGAGGAGGCGGATCCGACGAGCGTGACGTACGTGCCGCGGCCCGAGTGGTACTTCTTCTTCCTGTTCGAGCTGCTCTGGTGGTTCCCGGGCCGGTGGATTCCGGTGGCCACGTTCTGGATTCCGGCCGCGTTGATCCTCGTCCTGCTGTTCCTCCCATGGCTGGACCGCAGTATGCACCGCGCGCCGCTGCGCCGGCCCTGGACCACCGGGCTCGCGACGGCGGTCCTGGTGATGGCTGGCTTTCTCACATACAAGGGTGCCACCGCCCCTGTCCCGATCCGCGCCGTGGCGGCCGCTCGGACGCAGATGGAAGCCCAAGCCCTGCCAGCCCTCGCGCGCCGAGGGCTCGAGGTCTATGGGGAGCAAGGGTGCGCCGCGTGCCACGTGGTGCGAGGAACGGGCGCCGCGGGAGGTCCGGATTTGTCGCGCGTCGGCGGCCAGCGAGACGCGTCGTGGCTCAAGCCGTTCATCGAGGACCCGAGCACCGCGAATCCGGCGAGCGAGATGCCGCCGTTCGACACCATGGCGCCCGACGACCTCGATGCGTTGGTTGCGTATTTACGGACGCTCCGATGACAACGCGCCACGGCCAGGAGGGACGCCGCGCGACGATGTCAGCAGGGGAGGGGCGGGGCCTGGCGGATCGACAGCAGCCCACGAGACGGGCACGGGCGAGGCGGTGCGGCACCTCCTGGCGCGCCGCTCCGGGACGGGTCGTCGCTGTCGATGCGTCGAAGTAGACGGCTACCTTCAAGGGAACGCTCACCTCGGACAGAACCATGCGTTGCGGCGGCGCCGGCTGATCCTGTAGCAACCAGGCGAGTCGCGCGCTACCGAGCGACACCACCCCAGCGAGGCGCTTGGCCATGTCCGCGCGTCGTGATGAGAATCCGGGCACCGTCAGCATCTCAGCGAGACTGCTTGGATCAGAGAGGAAGCGTGTTGCCGTGGAGCCGAGGCCTGAGCCCGAGGACAGCGAAAACCAGCACCGCCGACACTGACGAGCCGACAAATCCCCAGCTCTCGACTCGGACTAGCTCTGGGTCTGTGGCGATAGCGACGCCAGCAACAGGCTCACGGCAACCCCGATGCCCCCCAGCAGGCCGGTCCCGACGACCGTAAACGTGACCAACACCGCCTCCGAACCATGGCCGACTTCGAGAGGGATCTGCACGCTCACTTCACGAAACGAGTGCAGCAGCAGTTGACACGGGGCGGCGCCTAGGCCCAAGCGGTCGAGCGCTCGTCCAACGAAAGTCGCCTGGCCGTCCCGACAACAGCACTCGAGTCGTTCCTCCTGATTCTCCATGGAAACCCTCTTTTGTCGTTGGTGGTGCCCGATCTCCAAATCACACGAGGTGCCCTCGCTTCCGATAGACACCAGCTCATCGCGTCTGCGCGATCGATGCTGTCTCCGGTAGATGTCCCACAGCATCGCCTAGCGTCGGCTTCGACATCGGCAAGTCGACGACATAACGGAGCCGGCCCTCGACGATCTCCGCCCGAACCGCACCACGCTGGTTCTCGATGAGACGCGCGGCGGTCGCGAGCGCTAGGCCGTGACCACGACCCGAGGCGGGGAACGGCTCAAAGATCTCGTCCACGGCGGGCAATGACGTCGCCCCCTCGAGTTCGATCGTTATCTCTCCCATCTCACCGTGTCGCTGGATCGTGAGGACGAAGCGCCCATCGCGGAGCGCCGCCGCGTCCGCCAGCATGATGCCGAGCAACGCTCGCTGCACCTGCTCGGCATCAACGTTGGCAGTTACCGCCGCGTCTATGGCCCGTACGTCGACGCTCACACCGCGACACGCCAACGCTGGCCGGGCGAGCCGGGCCGCCGCTTCAGCCGTCATCGGGAGGTCCGCAACCTGCACGGTTGGCGGAGTGGGCTGAGCAAACTCCAGAAAGTCCGTGACCACACGCTGCAACCGTGCAATCTCTCGCTTGGCAACCTCAACGAACTCAGCCTTCGGGTGTCCCTGCCGAAACTCAGCTCCGAGGATTTCGAGAGATCCCAACAAGCCGCCCAGGGGGCTTCTGACTTCGTGCGCGATGCCGGAGGCGATCCGGCCAATCGTCACCAGCCGATCCACGCGCAGGCGCTCATCGTACCCGGCTCTAACCTTGGCGTCCGCCTCTCGCAACTCCGCCGCGGCGTCGTGATAGCGTTGACGTTCGGCGCGGAGGCGGTCTGCCAGCACGCCGGTGACAACCGCCAGCACGTTGAACATCAGCATCTCTCCGTACTGCTCGGCCTCGACGATGGGCCAGGCGTGCCACTGAAGCGTCACGTGTGGCAGGTAGAGGAGGAGTGTGGAGAGCACGGACACTGCCAGCCCGCCTCTGCTCCCGGCCGTGACAGCCACGATCACGATCGGCACGTAGTACAGGCGCTTGAACACCTCGTGCAAGACGAACGAGTGACGGCTCGTCAGGTAGTGCAGCCCTGAGATCGCTATGACGGCGACCCCGACGGCAACCGCGCCTCTGATGCGGCGGCGCTTCGTCGAGGGAAGCGCATGACGGGTCACCGCTTTCCCTCCAGATGCTCGTCCAACTGATGGACTTCCGCGAGCAGGTCGATCGCCGCATCCTTGAGGGCTTGGAGGTGCGATGCGCGACAGCGGATTTCAAATTCGTCAACGCCGACGACGAGGCGTTCGAACGTTCGCACAACCGCGGTGATGTGCCGCTCGATTTTGTCGCCCTCAACCCGGGCTACCTCCGGTTGAGAAGCGTGGAGCACCATCTTGACGACCGGGAAGAACCGCATCGCATCGATTGCCAGCATGTCGAACTCGGGCCTGAGTTGAGCGAGTACGGTCTCGCAGTCCGCGCAGTCGGATATGCGTTCGCGGTGCACAGCGTGGCAGCAGGCGCACGATCCACCCAGATGCGATCGACCGTTGCCGCACACACAGCCATCGGGGAGCGCCTTCAGGCTTGTGCAGAGATGACGGATGTCGTCCAGGATGTCGTGCCATCCGCCAAGCAGCCACCGCTGATTCGGCGTCAGATACAAGCCGTGAAGCACCAGGTTCTCCACCTCGCACCTCTCACGCGGCTGGCAGGTGCCGCCGCAGGCTCCGGCTGAGGTCCGCAGCGATCGCATCGCGATCTTCGGCGGCTTCACGACATGGGCCGTCAGCCTTCGACATCGTCACCGCTTTCATGGCGTTGATCACGACCGCGCGCCGCTCGGGGAGCCCGCGCTCGGTCATGCCCGTCAACGTGACAATCCCGCTAGCGCTTGCCCTCCCTGGCGAACCGGGGCAGGCCCCGTGGCGCGTAGTAGCCGGCGC
>Ga0326597_10001991_pt1 | contig 31361 bp, 29 predicted proteins | sample RVTome_12_FD_203789 | JGI IMG/M metagenome (GOLD analysis project Ga0326597, IMG submission 203789) | Soil microbial communities from uranium-contaminated site in the Upper Colorado River Basin, Wyoming, United States - RVT100D185 | ecosystem: Environmental > Terrestrial > Soil > Contaminated >...
CTGGCAACCACCCACGTCCCTCTCCCCACGGGAGAGGGAGGGAGCCCGGCAGCGCCGGGCGGGAGGGTGAGGGGCCAGCCCCGCCGGCCCGGCCCCCACGATCAGAATGTCCGCCGACTGGGTCATGCTGCCCGCTCCCCCGCCAGTTGCGGCGCCGGGGGTTTTGCCGCAAAATGTGCTTTTGCCTCATAGACTTGCCGCCAAAGGCAGCACACCTCACCAGCCTAGCACGGACCACCGACACCCATGAATCCGACCGAACTGCTTCAGCAGACCGACCGGGCCCTCGCCGCGGGCGAGGCCCTTACCGCCGACTTCATTCGCGCCCTGGCCGACCGGGTCAGCGACAACGGCAAGCCCGATCAGGCCAGGCTGGACGCCCTGCAACCGGAGGCATTTCGCCTGGCCCAGCTCTATGCCCAGGGCACGGCGGCGCGGGAGATGATGCAGTATGGCCAGCTGGGCGAGCTGGAGGCGCTGCTGGCCGTGGGCTTCGGCGGGGTGACCCTGCAGACCCAGCGCGAGATGCTGCCCCTGCTGGCCCTGCGGTTGGACAAGGGGGGCTCTGCGCTACGGGACTTTTCGGCCGATGTGGAGGTGGATCAGGTGATCCGCCAGAGCAGCGACGACGGGTTCAATTCGCGCCTGCTGAACCTGATGCGCGAACGCAACAGCGATGGCGCGGACAGCCTGGGCGACGAGCACCGCATGCTGCGCGACACCTTCCGCACCTTCGCCGAGCGCACGGTGAAGCCCCATGCCGAGAAGTTTCACCGCGAGGACGAGCTGATCCCCGACGACCTGATCCGGCAGGTCGCGGAACTGGGCTGCTTCGGCCTGTCCATCCCCCAGGACTACGGCGGGTTCCAGGAACGACCGGACAACCTGGGCATGGTGGTGGTCACCGAGGAACTGTCTCGCGGGGCACTGATTTTCGGCAGCCTGATCACGCGCCCGGAGATTCTCTCCAAGGCCCTGCTCAAGGGCGGCACGGAGGCGCAGAAGCAGAAATACCTGCCCCGTCTGGCCTCCGGGGAGAACATGGTGGGCGTGGCCGTGACCGAGCCGGACTACGGCTCCGACGTGGCCGGGCTCTCCGTCACCGCCACGCCCACCGAGGGTGGCTGGCGCATCAATGGCACCAAGACCTGGTCCACCTTTTCCGGCCGCGCGGAGTTGCTGGCCCTGCTGGCCCGCACCGAGCCCGACCCGGCCCTGGGGCACAAGGGCCTGTCCATGTTCGTCGTGGAAAAGCCGCCCTTTTACGGGCACGACTTCTCCCACGAGAACCCGGACGGGGGCAGCATGCATGGCCGCGCCATCGCCACCCTGGGCTACCGGGGCATGCACAGCTACGAGCTGAGCTTTCAGGACTATTTCGTGCCCGCGGAAAACCTGATCGGCGGCGAGGCCGGGCGCGGCAAGGGCTTCTACCTGCAGATGGAGGGCTTCGCCGGCGGGCGCATGCAGACCGCCGGGCGCGCCCTGGGCGTGATGCAGTCGGCCTTCGAGCTGGCCCGGGAATACGCGGAAAACCGCAAGGTCTTCGGCAAGCCCCTGATCGACCTGACCCTGACGCGGGAGAAGCTGGCCCGCATGGCCATCGTGGTGCAGGGCTGCCGCCAGGCGGCCTATGCCGCGGCGCGCCTGATGGACGACGGCAAGGGCATCGTGGAGGCGTCCATGGTCAAGTTCATGGCCTGCCGCCAGGCCGAGTGGCTCACGCGGGAAGCCCAGCAGCTGCACGGCGGCATGGGCTACGCCGAGGAGTTCGCCGTCTCCCGCCTGTTCGTCGATGCCCGCGTGCTGAGCATCTTCGAGGGGGCCGAGGAGGTGCTGGCCCTGCGCGTGATCATGCCCAGCCTGGTGCGCGAGGCCGCGGCGCTGTAGGAGCATCCAGACCGGCTGTGCCTCGCCGCTCACCCCCCGGCGGGCGGGTCGATGCGGGTTTCGTCGAAGGTGCCCGTCTGCTCGTTGAAGGCGGCGATGATGGCCCCGTCCGGGCCGTCGGCCGTGATCCCACACACCAGATACACCACCCCCGGATAGCGCGGGCCATCGCCCCACAGGGCCTGGGTGATGTCCTCCTGGGAGAAGTAGGCGCCCACGTCCACATGGGAATGGACGATGGCGCGGATTTCCTGTCCCTCGGCGCGCAGGCGCTTTTCCAGGCGCATGTGCTCGGCCGGATCGAACACGTAGCCGTCCTTGCCCGTGCGCGGAAAGCGCTCTGGATCGGTGGCGTGCAGCTGGTTGATCACGTTCTGCATGGGATGAAAGGCGGTCACGGTGTCGGCATCGTCGGCCGGGCCGCTGAGCACGCCACAGCCTTCCTCCGGATAGGCGCGGCGGCCGTGCGCATAGCACTGCTGCAAGAGATGGACGGGAATATGCATGGCGATTCAGCGAAAGAGGAAAGCGAACATTCGTTACGGGTGCTTCCAGGCTACTGGCGCCGCCGGCAATCCTCAACCGGCAGTGCTCAACCAGCAGCGCGCAACCAGCAGTGCTCAGCCCTGTGGTGAAAGCGGCGCGCCGTCTGGCGCTGTTCTTGCTTGGACCACTAGGAAATTGGTCGCGAGGGCCTTTCCACGCAGGAAACCCTTGCCCACCGCAACCTGCACCATCGCGGATGGGATGAATCGAACCACGTGCCCCATGTTGCCACGCCGAACCCATGCCGGCCGCCACCTGTGCCGGTTGATGTGGCTGCTGGCTGTCCTGCTCGTGACGGGACTGACGCAGCCCCTGTCGGCGCAAACGAACTTCCCGTCCTCGGGCTCGAACCTGTTTCCGGGCACCCTGTTCGGCAATCAGCCCAACGTATTCGCCGAGGATGGACGGATCAAGGTGCTCGTCCTGGGGCTGAATCCCTTCGGGCTGACCGAGTCGGCCTCGGAGCAGATCGGGCTGATCCTGCAGAAGAATCTGAACAACACGGGCCACTTTGCCGTGGTGGGCCCGCGGGAGCTGGCCGCCGCCTTTGAGCAGAGCGAGCCGGATCTGGTGGACTGCCGGGAGATCGCCTGTGGCGTGGAAGCCGGTAAACGGCTCAACGCGGATCAGGTGCTGGTCTCCACGATTCACCTGGAAGAGCAGGTGTTCGTGCTCAATGCGCGGCTGATCAACACGTTCAACAACAACACCGCCTACGAGGAGGAGTTGCGCTTCACCGACGAGAACATGGACGAGCAACTGTTCTCCCTGGTGAACAACATGTCCCGCAACTCGATCCGCATCGGCAAGGTGCTCAGCACCTCGGTGCGGGGCATGGTGATCAGCCTGGGCGCCCGCCATGGGCTGCGCATCGGCGATCATCTGGTGGTCTACAAGCAGGACGATCCGGCATCCCCCCTGCCCGAGGACGTGGCGCCGGAGCAGCGCAAGAATATCGGCATCGTCAAGACGATCAACGTCAATGAAAACACCTCCGATGCCATCGTGATCTACAAGCTGGAAGAGCCCCAGGCCGACCACTACGTCAAGACCTACCTGGAGCCCACGCGCCAGATCGAGCTGGTGGAAAATACCCGCCGCGAGCTGGACACCAACATCCGCCTGGCCAGCAAGGTCCTGCCCCTGCAACTGGCCCCGGTGCTGCTGGCCGACACGGAACGCCGGCGCTGGGACCAGGAATTGGCCTATGCCGAGGCACAGAAGACGCGCTGGTTCTACACGGCCGCCATCGCCGGCGGCATCACGGTGTATCTGCTCTACCAGGGCGACACGAGCAATGATTTCCAGCAGATCATGCTCTATTCGGCCATCGGCGTGACCGGCTATTCGGTCTACAGGGGCTTCCAGTACCGGGGGGAGGTGAATGACCTGAAGGTCAAGGGCCGCTCCCGCGGCTACGTGGACCTGGATTGGAACATCCTGCCCCAGCCCGGCGGCGCCAGCCTGCTGCTCACCGCGAAGTTCTGAGCCGTCCGCGCCGGACCACACCGCGGCCGTCCCCTGTCACACTGACGGCAGTGCCATCCTGACAGCCGGGCCATCCTGACAGCCGGGCCATCCTGACAGCCGGGCCATCCTGACGGCAGTGCCATCCTGACGGCCGGGCCATCCTGACGGCAGCCTTCGCCTGACAGGTACACCACCCATTGGCGGGGCTCGCGTCGCGCGGTTAGCGGCAAGGTTCCCCCACCGGCCGCAAGCTCCCTGCGCGCCAAAATCTGCCTGTTTGTTGAGCGATTTTTTTTGGACTGCCTGAAAATTTGGCAATACCCGGCCATGGGTCACTTGCCTTATCTGACAATATTGATTGCCAGATCAGCAGGTTACGCGGGATTGCGCCACATGGCACGGTTACTGAAGAATAGATGACTGCCAGCCCGGAACATCGCCCATATGGTGTGAATCCATGTTCCTGAGAAAGCGAGTGCCTGGAACGGGCGACTACGGGCTGGACAACCCCTCCTTTGCGTCCGCATCCAGCGGCTGAATCCCCATCCGTTCCAAGAACCCCGGCACGTCCGGCAATCCGTGCGCATTCGCGTGACGGAGCAGCTGATCCTGCTGCTCGCCAAAGAAGCGCGCGAGCCGCTGCCGCTGCGCCAGATTGATCACCGCCGTGCAGCGAATCTCGTACAGAAACGCCATGCGGTCCAGCGCCTTCAGGTCGGGCAGCAGCTCCGTGTCGGACGTCACACCGAGCCCATTGAGAAACTGCTGCTGAATCTCGTCCAGCTTCTCCCGTAGGGGAGGAATCTTGAGCAGGGGCAGGATGTCCCCCGTGGCTGCCTCGTGCAGGTCATGGGTGAGCCCCATGAGGATCAGGCGGTTGCGCCGTGCTTCGTCATAGCCCCGATGCTGCGCCCAGTACAGGGCCAGGTAGGCCACGCAGAAGCTGTGCTGCCCCACGTTCCAGTCCCCGAAGCCGGAGACGGCAAAGGCGCGCGGAATCTTGAACAGGTTCATCACCACGTCCAGGTTGGGACGGTGCATGATGTCCTGCAGCTTGCCCTGGGGCGTCAGGATGTCGGTGGGTTCGTCGGCCATGTGCATTGCCGTGCCGGAAGGTGATTGCCGTGCCGGAAGGTGATTGCCGTGCCGGGAGGTGATTGCCGTGCCGGGAGGTGATTACCGTGTCGGGGTGCCGGCGGTCCCGTCGTCATGCCGGTACTCAATCATGCCGGCGCCCCGTTGGTGGTGCGGCCCAGGCGTATGCAGCGCCCTGCCGCTGCCCGGGCCTGCCATCGACCGCCGTGCCGCGCGTCTGCCGCGCCGCGGCGAGGTGGCGGCCAGGGCCTATTGGTTCGCCAGGCGGCCCTGGGTCTGCTGCCGCGCGGTGATCTGGATGAAGTCGGTCAGGATGCGCAGCCCCTCCTGCAGCACCACGTCATCCTCGGGCGGCGCGTCTTCCCCATGCATGCCATTGGCGGGCCGGGGGGCCGGGGGCTTCTCCTCGTCCAACACCTCGGACAGGCGCACGGTTTCACGTCCCTTGCGGTGGCGCACGTAGTCCTCCACATCCGCCATGACTGCCTGGAACTTGGGGTTGCTGCGCTGCCGCTCCTCGGTCAGCGCGCGCAACAGGGGCAGCACCGGATCGAGCTGCGCCCAGCGGTGAAAGCGGGCCGGCTGCACCGCATCCCACGGCATGGCGTTGGGCTGGGAGGCCTCGCCGATGTCCAGGTGGTTGTTGATGGAGGGCAGCACGATATCCGAGCGCACCCCCAGATTCTGCGTGGAACTGCTGCCCGGCCGGTAGAACTTGGCCACGGTGGTCTTGAGCGCGCCCAGCTTGCCGGGCAGGCCGATCACGTTCTGCACCGTCCCCTTGCCGAAGGTGGAGCTCTCGCCCACGATCACGGCGCGGCCGTAGTCCTTCAGCGCGCCGGCGACGATCTCGGAGGCGGAGGCGCTGTAGCGGCTGGTCAGCACGACCAGCGGCCCCTTGTACATGGCCTCCTTGCGGGGATTGGTGTGGTAGGTGATGCGCCCGCGGGCGGTCTTGACCATGACCACCGGCCCCCGGTCGAGAAACAGGCCGGCCACGGCCACCGCCTCGTCCAGCCCGCCGCCGGGATTGTTGCGCAGATCGAGCACCATGCCGTCCACCTTCTGCTCGATGAACTGAGCCAGCAGCCCCGCCACATCGCGGGAGGCGCTCTTGTATTCGCTGTTGAACGAGTTGCGCCCCGCGAAGTCCACGTAGAACGTGGGCAGCTTGATCACGCCCAGGCGCAGGGGTTTGTCCATGGCCTCGGACTGCAAGGTGTGCAGCTCGGCGGAGGCCTCACTCTCCTTGAGTTCGATCTTGTCACGCACGATAGCCGTTTCCAGGCGCTTTTCCACGACGCCCTCGACCTTGCGCAGAAAGGCCAGCCGCACCGTGGTGCCACGCTCCCCGCGGATCAGGCGCACCACATCGCTCAGGCGCATGTTGCGCACATCCTCGAAGGCTCCCTTGCCCTGGGCCACGGCAATGATCTTGTCCTCCGGACGCAGGGTACCCTCGCGGGCCGCGGCGCCGCCGGGGATGATCGTATTGATGATGGTGTAGCCGTCCTCCCAGCGCAGGGTGGCCCCGATACCCTCCAGGGAGAGACGCATGTCGATGTTGAAGTTCTCCAGATCCTCCTGGGTCATGTAGCGGGAATGGGGATCGAAGGACTTGGTGAAGGCGTTCAGGTAGCTGGAGAGCACGTCATTGTTGTTGTACTGCTCCATGCGCAGCCGCACGTTGCGGTAGCGGCGTGAGAGATCCTCCTTGGCCTCGGCCATGGCGATGCCGCTCTGGGTCTGCTGCAGCAATTCCAGCTTGACGCGCTTGCGCAGAATCTCCCGCTGCTCCGCCGGGTCGGCGGGATAGGGCGCATCCCGGCGATTGACGCGCATCGTCTCGTTGCCCTGCAGGGTCAGCGGCTCCTGCTCCAGGGCCAGCACCTGCCGCTCCAGTTCCGCGGCCCGCTCCAGAAAGCGCTGATAGATGCGGAACGCCAGGGTCACCTCGCCGCGGGCCAGCGTGTCTTCTAGGTGCCCCGCGTCGCGCTGGAATTCCTGGATGTCCGGCTGTAGAAAGTAGAGATGTTCGGGATCGTACTGATTCAGCACGTTGTCGAGCATGGCCATGGCCCGGTCATGGTCGAACTGTTCCCGAGAGAAGTGGTTATCGAGAAAGGCGCGGCTGATCAGCGCCACGTCCCGGCCGGAGAGCTGATGATCCTGCGCGGAACGCAGCGGCCCAGCCTGCCAGGTCAACAGCGCCAGAGCGGCGACCAGGCTGGATATGACAACGCGAGGTCTGACGCGCATGACCGAAACTATCTGGATGGGTGCAAAGCGCCGGAAATTCCGGGGAGGCGTGCTGATGCCAGTGCTCTTCAAATGTGCCCCAAATCCGCGGGAATGGCAACCGGACACCGAGGGCCGTCATCGGTAGCAAAGCGGCGCCGCTGGCCCCATTGCGCCGAACGTGACCCCAAACGGGATGCATCATGAACGAGGCATTGGACCAACTGGTAGCGCTGTTGCGCGACGCGCAGCGGGTGGTCGTCTTCACCGGGGCGGGCATCAGCACGGAGTCGGGCATTCCCGATTTTCGCGGTCCGTCCGGCGTGTGGACCAAGTTCGACCCGAACGAGTTTCATATCGACCGCTTCCTGGCCAGCGAGGAATCCCGGCGCAAATACTGGCTGCGCAGCAACGACATGTATGCGCAGATTCTGGAGGCCCGGCCCAACGCCGGCCACCGGGCCATCGCCGAGCTGGAGCGCCTGGGCAAGCTCAGTGCGGTAATCACGCAGAACGTGGACGGGCTGCACCAGGATGCGGGCAACAGCCCGGAGCGCGTGGTCGAGCTGCACGGCACCAGCCGCTTCGTGGCCTGCCTGGCCTGTGACCACCGGGTGCCGCGCAAGGAATATCAGCCCCGCGTTTCGGCGGACGGGGAAGCACCGGCCTGCGACAAGTGCGGTGGGCTGATGAAGCCGGCCACCATCTCCTTCGGCCAGATGCTGACCCCGGCGTCCCTGGAGCGGGCCGCCGCGGCCACCAACACATGCGACCTGTTCCTGGTGGTGGGCTCGTCGCTGGTCGTGTATCCGGCCGCCGGCTATCCGCTGATCGCCGTGGAGCGCGGCGCGCCGCTGGTCATCATCAACCAGCAGGACACGCCCCACGACGCCGCGGCCACGCTGGTGCTGCAGGCGGCTTCCGGCGAGGTGCTGCCGGCGGTGGTGGGGGCCCTGGCGCCCGGTGTGCAGGCCGCGCCGTTTTCCCGCCCCACCTGAGGCCAGGCCCGGCGTTTTTCCGCACCCATGTGCGGCGCAGGCCTCAGCCCATGGTCTGGTAGAGAATCTTGTCCGGGTCCTGGCCGTCCAGCACAACGGTGCGGTTGCGCCCGGACTGCTTGGCCCGGTACATGCTCTGGTCGGCCTGTTTGATCAGGGCCTCCTCCGAGGCCAGTCCCTGCTCCTTCACGCCGGCCACGCCGAGACTGATGTGGATGGGCACCACATTGGCGCCGCAAAAAAAACGGTGCGCAGCCACCCGCGCGCGCAGGTTCTCCGCCACCTGAAACGCCGCCAGCAGCGGCGTCTCCGGCAGCACCACCACGAATTCTTCTCCGCCGTAGCGGAAGACCATGTCCTGCATGCGCACGTTGGAGCGCATCAGCAGACCCAGGGTGCGCAGCACCACGTCGCCGCACTCATGCCCGTAGGTATCGTTGACTTCCTTGAAATGGTCGATATCGAGCAGAATCAGGCTCAGGGGCCGGGCATGCCGCTGGTAGCGGGCCCATTCCACACTGAGGCGATGGTACAGCTCGCGGCGGTTGTACAGGTTCGTCAGGGGATCGATGGTCGCCTGGAGACTCAGGGACTCATTGAGCAGGGTCAGCAGGCGCAACTGCACATGGGCATCCTGCAGCGACTGGGCCAGCTCCCCCGTGCAGGACAGCAGCGCTTCCAGGTCCCCTTCGGCCAGGTCGCCCGCGGCCATCCTATCGCGCAGGTCGATGACCATGCCATGACAGCGGGTGACCAGCGCCGAGCGCCGCTGATCATCGCGCAGTTCGTCCCAGACCTTGCCCACGGCCCGCACGAGCTGGGCGGCATCGACCGGCTTGGTGAGAAAGAAGTCCACGCTCGCCTGGCGCGGATCGGCCATGATCGCGTCCACATCCGCGAAGGGGGTGAGCACGATGGTCTTGATGTTGGGCTGCACCGTGCGCAGTTCATCGAGGAAGGCCATGCCCGAGCGCTCGCGCATGGACTGGTTGCACACGACCACATCCACCGGCGCCTTGGCCAGCGCCTCCAGGGCAGCCGTGGGCCCGCGGTGGACCTGCACGTCGAAATGGTCCGCGAGCATGCGCTGGAGCGCATCCAGTCCGTCGCGATCATCGTCGACGACGGCCACTCGCGGTTGCGACCCTTTCGATACGCTGGTGGCGTCCGTCATGGATTCTCCGCACTGAACCATGCGCCCGCCGCAGGGCGGGCACATTGACGTTAAGCGACATCGCCATCGACGTATGGTGGAAGGCTGACTTCTCCCCGGACGGGGCAGCATGGGCAGGCCTGCCCCAACCGCAAACGCAGAGCCGCTTGCCGGGGCACGATCGGTTTGGCGGCGGGGTGGCACCGTCGGCGAACACGGCCCGGCACCGGGCCCTGCCATGCCGCGCCCCGCCGGTCGGGCCTATTTGATCGAGGTCTTCAGGTTCTTGCCGGGCCGAAAGCGGGGCACATTGCTTTCCGGAATGTTCATGATGGCTCCCGTGCGCGGGTTGCGGCCCTTGCGGGCCTTGCGCTTGGAGACATGAAACGTTCCGAAGCCCGTGAAGGCGATGGAATCGCCTTTCTTCATCAGCGCGGCAATCTCGTCAAAAATCGTGTCAACCAGCCGTCCGGTCTGGGCCTTGCTCAGCTTCGCCTCTTTGCTCACTCGTTCGATGAATTCGGCTTTGGTCATTGTCCCCTCACATGTTTGAAACAGACAGACTGTCACCACGGAGAAAGTGTTCCACTGACTTCCCCATACCCGGAAAACACGGTAAACCGTCTTTCCGCCTGTCTCAACCACTATGAGAATTCCCGCGGCAGATCAAGTAAAATGGCATCAGCGCCAGCTATCCGCCGCGCGGCGATGGACAGCCCGGCTGTGTTGGGCTATCAACGAAGGCAGCCCACAGCCCGCTAAACCGCCGAAATCACCGAGAAATCATGATCGATCAAGCATTGTTGGACATTCTGGTCTGTCCGGAGACCAAGACCCCCGTGGCCCTGGCAGACGCGGCGCTGGTGGATGCCGTGAACCAGGCCATTGCCGGCGGCGGGCTGCGCAACAAGGGTGGGGAGACAGTGACCGAGCCCATTGGTGGCGGGCTGGTGCGGGAGGACGGCAAGCTGCTGTACCCCATCCGTGACGACATTCCCGTGATGCTGGTGGAGGAGGCCATTGTCCTGCCCCTGTCCGCCGGGGACGCGGGCGCGGCCTGAGCGCCGCCATGCGCATCGTCTCGTTTCTGCATCAGAAAGGGGGGACGGGCAAGAGCACCCTGGCCATTGCCGCGGCACTCAGCCTGGCGGCGCGGGGCCGGCGCGTGCTGCTGCTGGACACGGACTATCAGGGCACCACCAGCGAATGGGGCAACCGCCATGGCTTCGCCCTGGGCGTGGAAACCCGTTCCCAGGTGCAACCCATCGTGCACCAGGAAGCCGGGCGCTTCGCCGCCATGACCGACTGGCTGCTGATCGACGGCCCCCCTTCCCTCTCCGAGATGAGCGAGAGCATCCTGCGCACCGGCGGGCGCATCGTCATCCCCGTGCGCCCCAATGCCCCGGACCTGTGGGCATTGGCCTGGCTGGCCGCCATGATCGGCAAGCTGCAGCGCGAAGGCGTGGCCCTGGAGCCCCTGGTCGTGTTCAACCAGGTGCAGGGAGAGGACCTGGCACCGCTCGCGGAGCAGGCGCACCGCCAGGGACTGCCCGTCCACCCCACGCCCATCCCGGCCGATCCGGCCTTTCAGGCGCTGTTCGACGGCGCGGCGTTGCCCGTGGCGTTACTGGAATTGGTGGGTGGGCTACTGCCCGATTAGCGGTGGAATCGCCCGGCCGCTTCGTCCGGCGCGGCACCGGCGTCCGCCGACGGCTCATCCCCGGCGGGCTCCGCCAGCTCGGCCAGGTCCCCCACGTGCTCGCCCCCGGCCTCGGCGTCGTCCTCGCCCATGAGGACGTCCAGCCCCGCCTCGGCAAAGGCGTCCGGCTCGCCGTGGTCCGCGGAGGCGTCTGTATCATCGTCCATCAGGGCGTCCAGCCCGCCCTGGGATGCGGGCGCGGCGGCCACTTGCGGAACCCGCCGGGGCAACCGGGTGCTCTTGACCGGCATGGGCGGTGGGGCCTCCTCGTCCAGCACGTAGTCCGGCGCCGAGACGGCGTGGCCCATGCGGTCCACCGCCGCGGGGGCGCCGAAATGGGCCTCGCGGATCAGCTCGATTTCCTCGGCCATGGCATCGATGTGCTCGTGCAGCTCGTTGATGCGGGCTTCGCGGGCCGCCTCCCAATGGGTGCGCAGGTCCCAGCTTTCCTCCCGGGCATCGTAGATGGCCTGGCGCAGGTGCAGCATGCGCGCGAACTGATCGCGCAGCCGCCGCACCCGTTCCCGATGGGCCTGCAACGTCTCCATGGCGGAGCCTCCTGAGCATGGGTGGCCGGCGGCACGGTGCTGCCTCCGGCGATCCGCACTGTGGTTCCGTGAGCATACCACAGACCGCGCTCATGGTTGCATCGCCGGGCGGCGGATTGTACAACCCTCCCACGTCTCCCCGGCGGCGCCACGGGTTCGCCGGCATGCCAATCTCCTTCTCCACCGACCGCGCACATGGCCACGTATACCGGCAGAAAAATCTTCATGGAAACCCTCAAGGCCGAGGGAGTGCAGTACATCTTCGGCAATCCGGGCACGACGGAAATGCCCATCATGGACAGCCTGGTGGACTATCCGGAGATTCAGTACATCCTCACGCTCCAGGAGGCAGTGGCCCTTTCCGCCGCTGATGCCTACGCGCTGCTCACGGGCAAGACGGGCGTGGTCAACCTGCACGTGGCGCCGGGACTGGGCAATGCCATGGGCATGCTGTTCAACGCCAAGGAGGGCCGCAGCCCCCTGGTGGTCACCGCCGGGCAGCAGGACACGCGCATGCGCCTGCGCGAGCCCGTGCTCTATGACGACATGGTGACCATGGCCCGCCCGGTGACCAAATGGGCCGTGCAGGCCGAGAGCGCCGACGAGCTGCCCCTGCTGCTCAACCGGGCCTTCAAGATTGCCCAGGAGCCGCCGCGCGGGCCCGTGTTCGTGGCCCTGCCGATCAACGTGATGATCCAGGAGACGGACAATCCGCCCCTGGCCCCCTCGGGGCTGTTTCACCGCAGCCATCCCGACCCGGCCGGCGTGGCGGAGATGGCCGGTCTGCTGGCCGCGGCCAAGCACCCGGTGATCGTCTGCGGCGACGGCGTGGGCCGCTCCGGCCCGGCGGCCATCGACGCCCTGGTGCGCCTGGCCGAGGCCCTCGGCGCGCCGGTGTGGGGGGAGATTCTGCCCGCATTCACCAACTTCCCCCGCGAGCACCACCTCTTCCGCGACCAGACCCCCGGCGATCAGGCCGCCATCCGCAAGACCCTGGGCGACGCGGACACCGTGCTGCTGGTGGGCGGCGAATTCTTCGAGGAAGTCTGGTACGAGCCCGGCGCAGCCTATCCTGACGATGCGGTGGTGTTGCAGATCGGCGCCTCGCCCCGCGAGCTGGGCCACAATGCCACCGTGCGCTGCGGCCTGCTGGGCGATCCGGCGGCCAGCCTGGATGCCGTGCGCGAGGCCCTGACCAAGGCCGGCGGCAGCGCCCTGAAGGACACGGCCAGGCAGCGCAACGACGCGGCCAAGGCCGCCAAGCAGGCGGCCGACGAAAAGCAGCAGGCCCGCGCCCAGAAGGGATGGGACAACCGGCCCATGACCACCGCGCGCCTGATGGCTGAGATCAAGACGGCGCTGCCCCCGGAGATCATGCTGGTGCACGAGGCCATCACGGCCGCGCCGGACCTGATGCGCACCATCCCCTCCGCCGGCAAGGGCGACTATCTGGCCGGGCGCGGTGGGGGCATCGGCCAGGCCCTGCCCAGCGGCATCGGCGCCCAGGTGGCCTTTCCCGGCCGGCCCACCGTGGCCATCACGGGCGACGGCTCATCCCTCTACACCATCCAGGCCCTGTGGACGGCGGCCTACCACAAGCTGCCGGTGTGCTTCATCATCCTGCACAACCGCACCTACCGCATCCTCAAGATCAACATGAACCGCTACCGCCGCGTGGCGGGCATCGACGGGGAGCGCGGCTATCCGCACCTGGACCTGGAGGGCCCGGCGGTGGACTACGTGAAGGTGGCCGAGGGCTTCGGGCTCAACGCCCGGCGCATCGAGGACCCGGCCGAGGTGACCGGGGCCGTGCAGCACGCCCTGGCCAGCGGCCAGCCCTGGCTCCTGGAAATGATCGTCGAAGGCGGGGTGTAGGGCGCAACTACCCCCACGATCCGCGCCGCGTCTCTCCTACTTGACACTAAAGATATACTTTGTATATATTTCATATATCCTGCGCCTTGGCGGATGCGCAGGTAATTTCTGAATTCGCTGAGAACAGCATGCTGGAATCTGTTCGCCAGTGGGTTCCATTCATGGATACCTGGAGACCATGAAAAAAGTACTTTTCAACTTGACGGAGGATCAATATGAACGACTCCAAACCCTGTCTAATGAACTTGGCATGTCCAAGTCGGAGACTCTGCGTAGAGCAATAGTGCTCTATCAGATGATCAAGGAAGCACAACAAGAAGGCGCTGAGTTCACAAAGCGCGACAAAGCCGGTGATGAGAAAATCGTGGAATTCATCGGATGAGTAAGAAGATAGAAGTCCTCTTGCCTGACGACGCATCGGATGTGCGTGATTTCACACCCGACGACATCAATCTGGCTATGGATCAGCTCGATCTTGCAAGAGGATTTCATCGCTTAACTGAACTAAAGGATGAAGCGTGGCTTAGAAAGCTTCTTGTATACTATCTTGTTGGAACAGCAACAGTTGTACTTCTTGTCTCATTGGTATTAGTAGTCTTACAAGCACTAAGACTTATTAATCTACCGGAGCAGTCCGTATCTGTATTGATCGGTTCAGTGGCAGTTGAATTCGTTGGGATGTTATTGATAGTGGTCAAATATTTGTTCAATGCAAAAAGATAAAATCTGACTAGCAGGAGAACTCATGGACGAGTTCCGGGTTGTCGGTAGGGATGGTCATTCCAGTTTTCGAGTAGCAGCAGAATCCGAGAAGGACTCTGAATATATAGACATTGAACACGCTCTGACAATTGCTGCGGAGTGTCACGAGTATTGTTACTATCGCCTGATCGTCCGCCTTCCGAACTATGTGATCAAGAGACACCACAAAAAATTTACGGCAAAGCAGTCAATTTTGATGAAGAATACCGATCTAATTTTCTATGTGGATTCTTGCGACCCTGTCCCGGACCATCTTGCTTACAATGTCTTACGAAAATTTTTTTCGACATTTGACATTGAAACACTTCAAATTCAACTCAGCCTAGCAAGACTGCCGCGAAGACTTTCACTGCACCCTATATTAACCCTCCAAGAACTATGCGTTAGGATTCTTTCCTGTTGCGAGAACGCAGTAGCAAGCAACGAAAGAATGTGATATCGCTGAGGAGAGTTGTTTCGCTAGTTACCTACCCCCACAGCCGCCCGCTGGCGATGTCCGCGCCCTTGCGCATGGCGGCCAGCTTGGCCCACACCACATCCGCGGTGAGCACGCCGTAGCCGGCGAAGGTGCCGAAGCCGCAGTCGGTGCTGGCCACGATGCGCGTGGGGTCGCCCACGGCGCGGGCCGCCTCCTCCAACCGCTGTGCCACCACCTGGGGATGCTCCACGAAGGCCGTGGTGGGGTCGATCACTCCCGGCAGCAGCAGCATTTCCGGCGGCAGGGGATGCTCCCGCAGCGCGCTCAGCTCGTGGGCATGGGCAGGGTTGGCGAAGGGAATGCTCAGCCCGCCGACCCGCGCCTGATACAGCAGGGGCAGCACATCGGCCAGGGGCACGTCGCTGTCGTGGGGCCCGTGCCAGTTGCCCCAGCAGGCATGCAGGCGTACCCGCTCCGGCGGAATGTCTCCCAGCGCCCGGTTGATCGCCGCCACGTGCAGCTCGGTCATGGCCTGAAACTCGGCCAGCGACTTGTCCTGGAACATCACCGTGCGCTCCATGGCCAGGTCCGGCGCATCGATCTGCAGCAGCAGCCCCCGCGAGACGATGTGCTGATACTCCTTGCCGATCTCCCGCGCCAGGGCCATCACGTAGTCCTCGTGGGAGGCATAGTAGGCATTGTGCAGGGTGGTGGCGATGATGCCCGGCGAGGGCGCATTGACGAATAGTTCGGAGAAATCCTGCCCTTCCGCGCGGGCCAGAAACTGGTCCACCTCCTCCACGATGGGCGTCAGGTCGTCGTAGCGCACCTCCGCGACCGCCTGGGGCGCGTTGCGGATCTTGGCGGCCTTGCGGTAGGTCGCGGCCACCATGGCGGCCCAGTCCGGATAGTTCTTGAAGTCCAGGCCCGAGGCGCGTGTGGATTCCCCGCCGAAGCCCGCCATGCGCTGGGCCACATAGGTCTGAAAGCCCACCCGCGGCTGCTCGCCGTTGTTGGCGATGTCCACGCCGGCGGCCGCCTGGTGCCGGATCACGCGCTGCACCGCCGCGTCCACCTCGCCGGCCAGGGTGGCCCCATCCACCGCCTGTCCCGCCTCCTGCGCGATGAGCAGCCGCTCCAGGGCCTCGCCGCGGGGCAGGCTGCCGGTGTGGGTGGTGAGGATACGGCCGTCGCTGTGTTGCACAGGTCTCTCCTGAACAGTGGGTGTCGCGCCCCGCCATCGGCGCGGGGAGCCATCGTCTCCCGCCGGCGCGGCCCATGTCAAAGTCCGTGGCGGGCCGCGCGCGACCGATGCAGCCGCCGCGGCCAGCTTGCATTTTTCCCGGCACTGCGGACAGGATGCGGCCAACGCGGCGGGCGGCGCGGCAGCGATAGTGACGCGGCCCACAGCCACACGCCCTTCATCGTCAAAAAAACCGCGGCACAGACGGCAGGAGACCCCATGTGGAAAACACTGCGGCGCATCGTGACCGGGCATAACGCCCAGGGCCGCTCCATCGTGACCAGCGACGGCCCGCCCGGCAACAGCGCCGGGGGCGAAGGGCGGGGCCTGCGCGAGCTGTGGAACACCACCGGCGGCCCCATCGACACCCGCGGCACCGACGACCCCACCCGGGGCGAGGTGCGGCTGTCCCCACCGCCCGGCGGCACCAAGTTCCGCTACTTCATCCTGCCGCCGGAGGACCCGCACACGCCGCGCGAGGAGATCGAGCGGGGCGTGGCCGCGCGCTTCGCCGCCTACGGCGAATCCCATGCCCGCGTGGACACCACGCGCCATCCGGCCATGCACAAGACCCACTCCCTGGACTACATCATCCTGCTCTCCGGCGAGGTGACCCTGCTGCTGGACGAGGACGAGGTGCCGGTGCGGCCCTTTGACGTGGTCGTGCAGCGGGGCACCAATCACGCCTGGGTCAACACGGGCCCGGAGCCGGCCCTGTTCGCCGGGGTGCTGATAGACGCGGAATTCGACGACTGAGCGGAAGCCGCAAATTCCTATGCGGGGGAACACGTTCGCCTGCGCCCCCCATCTGCAAAAGCCAATCGCCGGCAGCTGCGCTACCGGCCCTTTTGGCAACCAAGCCCCTCAGGAGGAGTCACCCCATGCCGCAACGAACCCCCCAACGCACACCGCCAAAACGAATTGTCACCGGCCATAACGACAGGGGCCGCTCCATCATTGCCGTGCAGGGCTGGCCCGGCGAGCAGGACGGCAAGCCCTGGCGCGGCCGCGAGGGCATCTGGCGCACCGAGGCGGGCCGGCACGACACCCGCGACGCCACCGACCGGGGCGAGCGCATTCCCCAGCTCGACCCGCCCCCCGGCGGCTCGGCGGCGCGCTTCTTCAGCATTCCGCCCCACGACCCCAACCTGAGCGAGGAAGACTACAAGGCCCAGATGGACGCCTTCTTTGCGGCCATCGGCGGCGGCCATTCCCGCGACCCCAACGCCCGCCATCCGGCCATGCACAAGACCGAGACCATCGACTACATCGTGCTGCTGGAAGGGGAGCTGACCCTGCTGCTGGACGAGGACGAAGTGCAGCTCAAGCCCTACGACGTGATCGTGCAGCGGGGCACCAACCACGCCTGGATCAACAAGGGCGACACCCCCGCCCTGGCCTTCGCCGTGCTGGTGGACGCGGAGATCGAGTAGGGATGAGGGGCAGTGTGCGGGGGCCGTTCCGTCGCCTCACCCTCCCGCCCGGCTGCGCCGAGCTCCCTCCCTCTCCACCATGTGGAGAGGGACGTTGGGCGAAGTTTCCTCCTGCCAAGCCGAACCAAAAACGAAGGAATCGGAGTCCCCTCTCCCCGCGGGAGAGGGTCAGGGTGAGGGGGCCGTTCCGTCGCCCCGCCCTACCGTCCGGCGGAGCTGTCGCCACGCGTCCATTGGTGGGCGCAGCGAGCGCGTTCCTGGCCGGGAGTGTCGGGGCCAGCGCGCCTGACCCGAGCTTAGCCGCTACGCCGACTCGCCCTCGGCGCGCAGGCGGCGCACGCGCTCGAAGAACTTGTTGCGGGCCGAGGCGATGCGCTCCTCGCGGGTCTCCTGGCTGGCCTTGCGCGCCCCCTCGGGCACGGGCCCCTCGAACAGGCTCGGGTCGATCTCCAGCACGAAGCGCGAGGGCCGCTGATGCACCACCTCGCTGTAGCGTTTGCGCACCTTGGCCATGGAGAAGGTGAGGCTCTCGCGGGCGCGGGTGATGGCCACGTAGGCCAGCCGCCGCTCCTCCTCCTCAGCGCCCTCCTCCATGGCGCGCTTGTTGGGAAAGCTCTCCTCCGCCATGCCGATCACGAACACGTGGGGGAATTCCAGCCCCTTGGCGCTATGCACGGTCATCAGCGTCACCATGGGCCGCCGGTTGTCCGCCTCGTCCTCCTGGGGCATGGCCATCAGCGCCGCATGCTCCAGAAACGCCTTCAGACTTGGGTCCTCCCGTGTGCGCGTGAACTGATCCACCGCGTATTCCAGCTCGCTGACGATGCCCACCGCCTTCTCGCGCTGCTTGCTGTCGTTGTATTCCTTCTCCAGCGCGCGGTGAAAGCCCACCTCGCCCAGCAGCTCGCGGAAGGTCTCGCCCAGCGGCTCGTTCTGCAGGCGGCGCCGGTAGCGCCCAATGAGCTGGGAGAATTGCTCCATGGAGCGGGCCGTGGCCGGAGGAATCTCGCTCAGTTGGGCTGCGTCGCCCAGCAGATCGAACACGGGCCGGGCCTGATGGTTGGCATAGTCCAGCAGCCGCATCTGGCTGGTCTTGCCGATGCCGCGGCGGGGAAAGTTGAGCACGCGGAACAGGCTCACCTCGTCCTGGGAATTGTGGATCACGCGCAGATAGGCCACCGCGTCGCGCACCTCCTTGCGGTCGTAGAAGCGCGTGCCGCCCACCAGATAGTAGGGAATGCCCTCCTCGCGCAGCAGTTCCTCGATGGCCCGCGACTGGTGATTGCTGCGGTACAGGATGGCAAAATCCGACAGGGGCGCGCCGGAGCGGCGGCGCAGGGCATGCAGATGGGTCACCACCTGCTCCAGCTCCTCCCGCTCGCTGTCGGCCACCAGCCAGTGCAGCCCCTCGCCCTTGCCCTGGCGGCCCCACAGGCGCTTGTCCTTGCGCTCGGCGTTGTGGGTGATGACCTGGTTGGCGGCCTGCAGGATCACATCCGTGGAGCGGTAGTTCTGCTCCAGCCGGATCACGCGGGCGCCGGGAAAATCGCGCTCGAAGCCGCGGATGTTCTCCGGCTCCGCGCCGCGCCAGCCATAGATGCTCTGGTCGTCGTCGCCCACCACGCAAAGGTTGCCGTGAGGCCGCACGATCTCGCGCATCAGGGCGTACTGGCTGCGGTTGGTGTCCTGGTACTCGTCCACCATCACGTAGCGAAAGCGGGCGAACCAGTCCCGCGCCTCGTGGGGATGCTCCCGGCACAGGCGCAGGGGCAGATGCAGCAGATCCTCGAAGTCCACCGCGTTCATGCGGCGCAGGGTGTCCTCGTAGCGCCCCAGCAACTCGCCCAGGCGCAAATCCTCCGCGCTGTCCCGGTGGCGCTTCAGCTCGGCGGCGTCCAGCCCCTGGCCCCGCGCGCGCTGCACGGCATGGAGCGCGTCCTTGGGCTGGCTCCACCAGCCCTCGAAATCGTCCTCGTCCAGCAGCCCCTGCACCAGGCGCAGTTGATCCTGGGTGTCGTAGATGGCGAACCCCGGGCGGTAGCCCAGCAGGTGAATGTTGGCGCGCAGCATGCGCACGCCCAGGGCATGGAAGGTACAGATCAGCGGCTTGCCCGCGCTCTTGGGCAGCATGCCGCCCACGCGCTGGGCCATCTCCCCCGCGGCCTTGTTGGTGAAGGTCACTGCCAGCACGTTGTCGGAGGGAATGCGCTTGTCGCGGATCATGTGGGCGATGCGCGCCGTGATGACCCGCGTCTTGCCGCTGCCCGCCCCGGCCAGCACCAGCACCGCGCCCGCGGTGGTGGTCACCGCCTCGCGCTGCTGCGGGTTCAGGCTGTCCAGGTTCAGGCTCATGGGGTCGGCATCCGTGCCGTTCTTTTTATGAGAACTGCTTGAGGGATTCAGTTTGTCAGTTCCGCCAGCCCACTGGCTGTTACCACTTCCACCAAGTCTTGTGCGCGAGTGGATGACCTTCTGAGAATACAAGCCGCTGTGTGATTGGGTTTCGTTCTTGCTCCATCCATTTCCAGAGAGTATTCGGATGCGCGACAGTAAGAGCTTCCATGCAGCCACCAAGGTTTTTCACTAGGTCCTTGTCGTCCGTCAGCAGCCAGTTGCATTCACCACAAGCAGCTTCAGCCGCGATCCTACAATCCAGTTCCTTTGGGTGCTGCTTGAGATATTCCTTCTCTCTAATCCCGACGCAATTCTCAAAACTTGTTGTTCCCCGTTCCGCAATGTCTATGGCTACCGCGTCCGCAAATTGCTGATGGGACTTCCCTTTAAGACTGTCTTTGATCTGGCGAAACTCTTTTTCAACACTTGGCAGCTGGTAGAAAGTACCCAGAGCAAGGAAGATCCTCACAAGGGCTACCTGCTGTTCTCTCAACCATTCATCCGCATAAATGCAATCTTGGAGTGCTTCGGAGAAATGAGTTGCGGCGCATGAATCAATGGCAGGTCTGATCGAATCCATCCGCTTGTCCTCGTTACAAATCTGGCTTCCTGCCGCTTACCCCGCCTGGGCGACGGTTTCCGTGCCTTCCGGCAGGCCGCCGGCGGCGAGGGCCTCATCGAGAAAGTCGGCCAGGCGGCTGGTGGGGATGCGCGCCTGGGTCATGGTGTCCCGGTCGCGCACGGTCACCGCGTGATCCTCCAGGGAGTCGAAGTCGAAGGTCACGCAGAAGGGCGTGCCCGCCTCGTCCTGCCGCCGGTAGCGCCGCCCGATGCTGCCCGACTCGTCCCAGTCGCTGGGCAGGCGCTTGCACAGGTCGGCGAACAGCGCCCCCGCCGGCTCCTCCAGCTTCTTGGAGAGGGGCAGCACGGCCACCTTGATCGGTGCCAGGCGCGGGTGGAAGGCCAGCACGGTGCGCTGCTCCCCGCGCACCTCCTCCTCCCGGTAGGCATCGGCCAGCACGGCCAGGGCCAGCCGGTCCACGCCCAGGGCCGGCTCGATCACCTCGGGCAGGTATTTTTCATTGCTGGCCGGGTCCGTGTAGGCCAGCTCCTTGTGGCTGTGCTGCTGGTGCTGGGTCAGGTCGAAGTTCCCCCGGTGCGCCACGCCCCACAGCTCGCCCCAGCCGAAGGGGAACTTGTACTCGATGTCGCTCGTGGCCTGGCTGTAGTGGGACAATTCCTCCTTCTCATGGTCGCGCATCCGCACATTGTCCGCGCTGAGGCCCAGGCCCAGCAGCCAGTCCATGCAGTACTGCTTCCAGTGGGCGAACCACTCGGCGCTCTGGGAGGCATGGCAGAAGAACTCCAGTTCCATCTGCTCGAATTCCCGCGTACGGAAGATGAAGTTCCCCGGCGTGATCTCATTGCGGAAGGACTTGCCGATCTGTCCGATGCCGAAGGGCGGCTTCTTGCGGCTGGTGGTCTGCACGTTCTTGAAATTGACGAAGATGCCCTGGGCCGTCTCCGGGCGCAGGAACACCGTGGAGGCGGTGTCCTCGGTGACCCCCATGAAGGTCTTGAACATCAGGTTGAACTGGCGCACGCCGGTGAAGTCCCGCGCCCCGCAGTTGGGGCAGGCGATCCCGTTGTCCCGCAGATAGGCCTCGGTGGCCCCGTCGTCCAGCGCGGCGGCCGCGGCGGGGTCCTGGCCCTGCTTCTCCAGATGGGCCTCGATCAACTTGTCGGCCCGGTGCCGCGTCTTGCACTGGCGGCAGTCGATCAGCGGATCGGAGAACCCGGCCAGATGGCCGCTGGCCTCCCACACCTGGGGATTCATCAGCACGGCGGTGTCGATGCCCACCACGTCGGGCCGGTCCTGGACGAAATTCTTCCACCAGGCCTGCTTGATGTTGTTCTTCAGCTCCACGCCCAGCGGCCCGTAGTCCCAGGCATTGGCCAGGCCCCCGTAGATCTCCGAGCCCGGGTAGACGATTCCCCGACGCTTGGCCAGGGACACCAGTTGATCCATCGTAACGGTCATGACGTCCGTTTTTTTGGTAAATTCGAGGGCGAGCGTTGCGCCATCTCGACGGCGGCAGCGGCCACGCGATTCCGGCGCACAAGCGCAATCGTAACACGGTAGCCGCGGCCGGGGCAGGGGGCAAGATGGCTCATGGGGCGGGGGCTGCATGGAATTGTCTGGGCGGAGGCCGTATACTGACACCCCATGAAAGCGAGGGAATTGATTCGGCTGCTGGAGCAGGCGGGATGGGTCGCTGTTCGCAGCCGTGGCTCCCATCGCACGTTCAAGCACGCGGACACGCCGGAGTTGATCACTGTGCCTCTCCATTCCGGCGATCTGAAAAAGGGCCTGGAACGCGCTATCCTGAAACAGGCTGGGCTTGACCCGAAATCCCCATAGGTTTCCCATGGCAATGCTACGTTTTGCGATGATCGTGCACGAGGCTGAGGAAGGCGGCTACTGGGCGTCCTTTCCCGAATTGCCGGGCTGCTTCACCCAGGCTGATTCCCTGGAGGAATTGCGGCAGAACGCTAGGGAGGCCGTCGCAGCGCACATCTCCGCCATGCAGGAGCGGGGCGACCCTCTTCCGGAATCCGGTGTCCTCGTCGAACCTATCGAGGCCAGCGTGGAGCTGGCCTCCTGACTGACCGCCACCCCTGACATGCGCGACATCATCCGTATTCGCACCACGCGGCGGGAAGAGCTGATCGACATCACCGGCCCCGTGCGCGAGGCGGTGGCCCGCAGCGGTGTGCGCGACGGCATCGTGGCGCTCTACGCCCATGGCGCCACGGCGGCGCTGATGATCCAGGAAAATGCCGATCCCAACATCGGCGTGGACGTGGTGGAATTCCTGGCCGAGCTGATTCCCCCCGGCCGCTGGCGGCATGACCGCATCGACGACAACGGCGATGCCCACCTCAAGGCGGGGCTGGTCGGCCCCTCGGAGACCATCCCGCTCATCGACGGCGAGCTGGGCCTCTCCCGCTGGCAGGACATCTTTCTCTGCGAATTCGACGGCCCCCGCGCCGAGCGCACCGTGGTCTGCACGGTCATCGGGGACAACAGTTAGTGCGGCAACTGCCATCAGAGGTGAGGACCCACATGAAGGCATGGCTGATTCTATTGGAGAGCTACCAGCAGCAAGGTCGTCTTGGTGTCGAAAGAGTAGTTTCCATTACGCAGTCCAGAACTTCGGGCAGCAAGATTCGAGATATGCTGCTGCAACTCCACATGGACACCATGGGCGTCGATATCGAAACTAGATTGGATTTCTCAAAACACAGAAATCGCTACTTGTCATGGGTCTCGGAAACAAAATTGCGCGGTTACAAAATCGGCCACGACCCTCAGCTCAGCGCGAGGCTGGTTTCTGACCTGAAGGTTACAGGCTATGAACACGATAGGTTCATGCTTTCATGGGACGACCTAACAGACAGGAACACAGGCCCTGTTTTCCACACCACTTGGCCCTGAACGGTTAGCAGCTATTCGTCAAATTTTCCGTGGCGGCCCTGGCCCCCGGCGAAGCGGGCGGCGCCCTGGGTGTGCTCCTGGGCACGGATAGGCACCATGCCCCGCTCGTACTCGTTGGCCAGCGCCTGGGGCAGTTCCATGCCCCACTGCTCGTAGCTGCTCTGCCGATCGGCCCGCATGCACAGCTGGGGAAACGCGGCCAGCTGCTGGGCCAGCGCCTCGGCGGCGGGGCGGGACTGGCCGTCGGGCACGACCCGGTTGGCCAGGCCGAAGCTCAGCGCCTCCGCAGCGTCCACGCCCCGGCCGGTGAGGATCATGTCCAGCGCCCGGCTGTGCCCGATCAGGCGCGGCAGGCGGATGGTGCCCCCATCCACCAGGGGCACACCGAAGCGCCGGCAGTACACGCCGAAGATGGCACTCTTTTCCGCCACGCGCAGGTCGCACCACAGGGCCAGCTCCAGCCCGCCGGCCACCGCATGGCCCGCCACGGCGGCAATCACCGGCTTGCTGAGCAGCAGCCGCGAGATGCCCAGGGGCGCGGGTTCGCCCGGCGGATGAATCTGCACCGCATCGTCGCTGCCGGCCAGCTTCTTAAGGTCTGCCCCCGCGCAGAAGGTGCCGCCCCGGCCCCACAGCACGGCCACGCGGGCCTCGGGGTCATTGTCAAACTCGGTGAAGGTTTCCAGCAGCGCCTGGGCCTGGGGGCCATCCACGGCGTTGCGCGCCTCGGGGCGGTGCATGATCACGGTCCACACGGGACCCTGTTTTTCCACGGTGACGGACATGGCGCCTCCTGACGTGGGTTCTGGATGATTGACGGCGGACGCACCCCGGCCCGCTTGCGGCTGCGCCGCGGGCGTGAGGCATCCTGATGTGGGGGAGCGCCCCCCGGGGGATCAGTCCGGCAGGCCCAGCACGCGCTTGGCGATGATGTTGCGCTGCACCTCGCTGGAGCCGGAATAGATGGTGAAGGCCCGGTCGATGCTCATGGCCATGGGCAGGTCGAAGCCCGCCTCGGGCATGGTCTCCAGGCCGTACCACTGGGCCGCGTCGCTGGCCATGGCCTCCAGCCCCAGGTCGTGCACGCGCTGGGACAACTCGGAGACGTAGAGCTTCATCAGCGAGGCCTCGGGGCCGAGGGATTCGCCCCGCATGAGCTTGGAGTCGATGCGGTAGCGCGTGTAGCAGTAGCAGTCCCAGTCCATCTCGGCCTGCACCAGCCGCTCTCGGTAGTCCGCATCGGCCAGCAGGGGCTCGCCGCCATACTGGTATTCCGTGGCCAGGGTGCGCGCCCGTCGCAGCAGGCCCTCCAGGTTGACCGTGCCCGAGCCGGAGCGTTCGTTTTCCAGCAGGGCCTTGGCCACCGTCCAGCCCTGGTTGATCTCGCCCACCAGGTTTTCCGCCGGCACCTTGACGTTGTCGAAGAAGGTCTCGTTGAAGCCCGACTGGTCGTCGATCTGCCGAATGGGCTTGATGCTGATGCCCGGCGTCTTCATGTCGATCAGCAGGAAGCTGATGCCCTTCTGCTTCTGCACGGTGGCGTCCGTGCGCACCAGGCAGAAGATCCAGTCGGCGTGCTGGGCGCCCGAGGTCCAGATCTTCTGGCCGTTGACGATGAAGTGCTTGCCGTCCGGGGTCAGCTCGGCGCGCGTCTGCAACGACGCCAGGTCCGAGCCCGCGTTGGGCTCCGAATAGCCCTGGCACCAGATTTCCTCGTGCCGCGTGATGGGGGGCAGAAAGCGCTGCTTCTGCGCCTCGGTGCCGAAGCGGATCAGCGTGGGCCCCAGCATGGCGATGCCGAAGCCGTAGGGGATGGGCGCGCCCACGCGGCGGCATTCATCCTCGAAGATCACCTGCTGCGCCACGTTCCAGCCCGTCCCGCCGTTCTCCGCGGGCCAGTTGTAGGCCAGCCAGCCCTTCTCCCCCAGGATGCGGTTCCACTTGTGGGAAAACACCGCGTCGTCCAGCCCCTTGTAGTCCCGGCGGCCGGTGTTGGAAGCATCGGGGGGCAGATTGGCCTCCAGCCACGTGCGGATGTCCTGGCGAAAGGCCGCGTGCTCCGCGCTTTCCTGTAGATTCATGCGGGGTCTCCTGTGTGAGGAATGGGGCTCGTGGTGGCGGCGCCCCGGCTAATCGGGCAGGCCCAGCACGCGCTTGGCGATGATGTTGCGCTGCACCTCGCTGGAGCCGGAATAGATGGTGATGGCCCGGTCGATGGCGTTGGACATGGGCAGATCGAAGGCGTCCGGCGACAGGCGCGGGTCGTACCACGCGGCGGCGTCCGGCCCCATGGCGCGCAGGCCCGCCGTGTGGGCGCGCTGGGACAGCTCGGACAGGTACAGCTTGAAGAAGGCCGATTCGGGCCCGGGGCGGTTGCCGCTGACCAGGGCCGATTCGATGCGGTAGCGCGTGTAGCGGAACACGTCCGCATCCATCTCCAGTTGCGCGATATGGTCGCGGAAGCCCGCGTCGTCGAGCATGGTGCCGTCCCCGGCGGGGTAGCTGCGCGCGATGCGCTTGACGCGCTCCAGAAAGCCGTTCATGTCCGCCTGGGCCAGCGCCGCGCGCTCGCTCTCGAGGAGGGACTTGGCCACGTTCCACCCGTCGTTGAGCCCGCCCAGCAGATTTTCCGCGGGCACCTGCACATTCTCAAAGAAGGTCTCGTAGAAGCCGGCCTGACCGTCGATCTGGCGAATGGGGCGGATCTCGATGCCGGGGCTGTCCATGGCCACCAGCAGGAAGCTGATGCCCTTGTGCTTGGGGGCGCTGGGGTCCGTGCGCACCAGCAGGAAGATCCATTGGGCCTGGTCCGCGGCGGAGGTCCAGATTTTCTGCCCGTTCACGGTGAACGTCCTGCCGTCGGCGCTCAGCTCGGCGCGGGTTTGCAGGGAGGCCAGGTCCGAGCCGGCGCCGGGCTCCGAATAGCCCTGGCACCAGATGTCCTCGTGCCGCGCGATGGGGGGCAGAAAGCGCTGCTTCTGTGCCTCGGTGCCGAACTGCATCAGCGGCGGCCCGAGCAGGGACAGCCCGAAGCCGAAGGGCAGGGGCAGCCCCAGGCGCCGCAGCTCATCCTCGAAGGCCAGTTGCCGCGCCGTGTCCCAGCCCGGCCCGCCATATTCCTGGGGCCAGGTGTAGGCCAGCCAGCCCTGCTGGCCCAGGATGCGGAACCAGTCGTGGGAGAACAGGGCCGTGTCCAGCCCGCGATAGGTATAGGGATCGTCCTTCAGGTTGGGCGCGTGCGCCTCCAGCCAGCCGCGCACTTCCGCGCGGAAGGCCTGGACTTCCGTGGATTCCCGCATGTCCATCGTTGTGCTCCCTGTTGCCGGGCGGTGCCGCTCCGTGCCTGTCGCTCCGTGCCTGTCGCTCCGTGCCTGCCGCGCAGACCGTGCAGACCGCGCCCGCTGGGTGAAATGCCGATCGCGCCGCCATTCCTGCATAGCACACCGGGCGCGCCCCGCACCAGAATGGAGGGCCTACCGGGGCTGTGCGAATTCTGCTACATGCTGAGTCGTTACCGGCGAGACCATTGCTGGTGAGACCATTGTTGGTGAGACCATTGCCGGCGACATCGTTCGCAGCCAGGTCGTCACCAGTATCGTCAGCGCCCGGCGACGCCCAATGGGGGAGCGCCGCCCGGCCGCGCCGTCGCGAGCACGGCACCCCGCCCATGCCCAAGCCACCAGGAACACAAAAACCGGCCGCCACGGCGAGCCTGTCCCAGGTGCGGACGGCGGCGGACGACCGCCTGTTCCGGCGCAATCTGAAAAAGGCCTACCCGACCATCGACCGGGGCGAGGGCATCTACCTGTGGGACACGGACGGACGGCGCTACATCGACGCGGCCGGCGGGGCCCTGGTGGTCAGCATCGGCCATGGCGTGGCGGAGGTGGCCGATGCGGTGGCGGCCCAGACGCGGCGGGTGGCCTTCGCCCATGGCTCCCAGTTCACCAGCGAGCCGGCGGAGGAGCTCGCCGCGCGCATCGCGGCGCACACGCCCGGCGACGCGAACCGCGTGTACTTCGTCTCCGGCGGCTCGGAGGCCACCGAGGCGGCCATCAAGCTGGCGCGGCAGGTGCAGGTGGCGCGGGGGCAGCCGGGACGGCACAAGGTCATCAGCCGCTGGTTCAGCTACCATGGGGCCACCCTGGGCGCCCTGGCCGCCAGCGGACTTCATGCCCGCCGCGAATTGTACGAGCCCCTGCTGCCGGCCGGCTTTCCCCATATCGGGCCCAGCTACTGCTACCGCTGCCCCTGGGACAAGACCTACCCGGACTGCGGCCTGCACTGCGCCGCGGAGCTGGAGCGCACCATCCTGGCCGAGGGCGCGGAGACCGTGGCGGCCTTCATCGCCGAACCGGTGGTGGGCGCAGCGCTGGGAGCCGTGGCGCCGCCGGACGGCTACTGGCAGCAGGTGCGGGAAATCTGCGACCGGCACGGCGTGCTGCTCATCGCCGATGAGGTGATGACCTGCATGGGCCGCACGGGGCGGGACTTCGCCGTGGATCACTGGGGCGTGGTGCCGGACATCATCGCCATGGCCAAGGGCCTCAGCAGCGGCTATGCGCCCCTGGGGGCCATCGCCGTGCGGGAGCAATGGCACGAGCTGCTGCGCGGCGGGCCGGGGGCCTTCCTGCACGGCCATACCTACGGCATGCACGTCCCCGCCATGGCGGCCGGGCTGGCCGTGCTGGACATCATTGAGCGCGACGGGCTGATCGAGCGGGCGCGGCACATGGGCGACGTGTTCCGGGAACGGCTGCAAGTCCTGCGGCGCCATGCCTGCGTGGGGGACATCCGCGGGCTCGGGCTGATGCTGGGCATCGAGTTCGTGGCCGACCGGGACACGCGTGCACCCCCGCCGGCCGCAACACCGCGCTTCCACGCGCGGCTGGTGGAGCGCTGCTTCGCCGAGGGGCTGATCGTCTATCCGGGCGCGGGCTCGGTGGACGGCAGCGCGGGCGACCACATCCTGCTCGGGCCACCCTTCATCATCACCGAGGCCCAGGTGGCGGAGATCGCGGACATCCTGGACGGTTGCATCGAAGCCACCGCCGGCGAATTTTTTTCATGAGCACAGCGTGTCGTGCATGCTGCTGTCTGACGCACCCTTGGCCTTGTGGAGACCGCCATGGCCGGCAATCCTTACGTCACCCCGGCGCTGTTCGCCTTTCTGAATGAGTTGAAGGAGAACAACGAGCGGGACTGGTTCAATGCCAACAAGGCGCGCTACGAGGCCGACGTGCGCGAGCCCATGCTGGCCTTCATCCGGGATTTCGCCCCGCGCCTGGCCAGGCTGAGTCCCCACATGCGCGCCGACGCGCGCAAGACGGGCGGCTCCCTGTTCCGCATCTTCCGCGACACGCGCTTCTCCGCGGACAAGTCCCCCTACAAGACCGCGGTGGGTGTGCAGTTCCGCCATGGGGACGCGGAGAGCGCCCATGCCCCGTGCTTCTACCTGAATCTGGAGCCGGGGCGGGTGTTCGTGGGCGCCGGCATCTGGCGGCCGGACAGCAGCGGCCAGGCGGCCATTCGGGACGCCATCGTGCGCGACGGCCAGGGCTGGCAGCGGGCGCTGGGCGCCAAGGATTTTTCCCGTACGTTCCAGCTCAGCGGCGATTCGCTCAAGCGCCCCCCGCGCGGCTTCGACGCCGACCATCCCCTGGTGGAAGACCTGAAGCGCAAGGACTTCATCGCTGTCAGCGACAAGTCCGAGGCCTGGGCCTGCGGCGCCGATTTCCTGGAAGACTTCACCGCCCACTGCCGGCAGGCGGTGCCCTTCATGAAGTTCGTCACCGGGGCCGTGGGCATGGGCTGGTAGGTTTTTTCGTAGGAACTGCCTACGACACGCAGTGACGGTAGGAGGCGCGGTGCCTCGCCGTGCGCCAATGCCGGCCAGCCCATTACGAAAAAATCATTTCTTGCGCTGGTAGCGGAAATCGCAGTGGGCGGCGCCCTGCATGATGGTCTGGGAGCGGTCGAAGCTGATCTCGTCGGAGAAGCCCTCGATCAGGGCGGCGTCCCGGTTGCAGCTGAGGGTGTAGCCCAGCTCCGCCAGGCCCAACTCGCGGTACATCTCGGCGTAGCGGCAGCGGGTCACGTTGAAGTGAAAGCGCTCCTCGTCCTGGGCGAGGACTTCCAGCTCCAGGGCCCCGCCCCGCGTCCAGGGCTCCAGGCTCTCGGCGAAGGCCCGGATGGGATTTTTTCCTGAGTGGGCCCGGGCCAGTTCCGCGCCGGTCTCCTGGGCCAAGGTCTTGATCACCGTGGCCACGATCTCGTGGGTACGCTCGCGCCCCAGTTCCTTCTCGAAAGCCTGCACGAGGGGTTTTATCACGGCCGCTTCGATGCGGCGCTGTTGCAGGATTCCGATGGGCTGGTCCGACATGGCTGGCTCCTGTGGTGGGCGGCGGCCGGGTCAGGTGGTGCGCACGATGGGCACGGCGAGGGCCAGCAGGCGCTCGCGCAGGTACGCCGTGGCCTCGTCCACCTCCCCCGCCTCGTGGGCCTCCAGCGTGATCTTGACGGAGTAGTCGCGCTTGAAGAAATCCGGATAGGAACCGATCAGCACCCCGGGATACTGCTCCGCCGTCTGCCGCAGACTGCCCGCGATGGCGCCCTCGTCCGCCTTGAGAAACAGCTCGCGCAGCACCACAGGCCGCCCCCGGAAGCGCTCCTTGATCCCCGCGAACTTGGCCTGGAAGAGCTGGGGCACCCCGGGCAGGATGAACACGTTGTGAAACTTCACTTGCGGGTGGTACAGGCCCGGCACGGGCAGCAGCTCGCTGCCCTCGGGCACCAAGGCCATGAGCAGGTGGTCCTCGGTCAGCCGCGCGCCATAATGCCGGCGGATGGGCTCCTCCAGGGCCGGATGGGCCACGGCCGCCACGCCGAAGGCCGCGGCGATGGCCGGGATGGTGATGTCGTCGTGGGTGGGGCCGATGCCGCCGCTGGTGAAGACCCACGTGTAGGCCTCGGAGAACTGCCTGACCACCGCGCCGATCTCCGCGAAGTCGTCACCGATGGTCGTGATGCGCAGCAGGGGCATGCCCAGGGCATTGAGCTCCTTGCTCAGGTAGGCGGAATTCACGTCCACCACCTTGCCGCTCAGGATCTCGTTGCCGATCACCACCAGCCCTGCCGTGGCGATGTCGCTCATGGTGCAGATTCCCGTGACGTGCCCTGGCCCAGGCACCGGCGGGGCGCCGGCGCAACCTGCCGCAGACTAGCATATTGTCCCGGTGCGGCAAGAACGCCCGCGCGCGGCCTGGGTTGCTTTCCTGCCGCGGAACGACATGCGGCCCGCCCGCTCAGCGCCGCGCCATCCGCAGGGCAGCGCTGCGCCGGCTCGGCGGCAGGGAGCGCGGTGTTTCCAGCGGATCCGGCAGCGGCAGGCTCAGCGTACGCGCTGCATGGCGTGCATGAGGCGTTGCATGTCGGGCGTGACGGCGTAGTGGCCGCGGTAGTGCTTGACGAAGTAATGCGGCAGGCTCAGCGTACGCGCTGCATGGCGTGCATGAGGCGTTGCATGTCGGGCGTGACGGCGTAGTGGCCGCGGTAGTGCTTGACGAAGTAATCCCGCTGCTGCTCCAGCACCAGGGGCCGCTCCTCGCAGCAGAACCAGTAGATGCGGTTGCCGCGGCGATGGGCCGTGGCCTTGCAGATGCGCTCGATGCCGTCGAAGTCGCCGAAGGCCAGCACGACCCGGTTCTCGAACTGCCAGTCACGCTGATCCTGGGGCAGGGCCACCCAGCGGTCGCCGCGCTTGTGGGCCATCAGGGCGAAGTTGGGGGCGTCGTACAGTTCGCAGTCGCCCAGTTGCTCGGCCACCTGGGCCAGGTTGCTGAACAGGCGGGCCTGGTGCACGCAGGAGGGCGAGGTGTCCAGCACCACGACCACCTGACGCTTCTCGCGGCTCATGCGGCACTGGTTGATGTGCCGGCCGGTGAAGCGGCGTTGCAGCAGTTCGGGAATGTCCCACTCGTCGTCGCCGGGCGCGGGAAAGTCCGCCGCATCCTCGGCCACCTTGGAGACCATGCGTGCGAAGCGCGTGGCCAGCCCGCGCTGGTAGTGCCCCTGGAGCGAGAATGCCTGGGGGGCATGCAG
>Ga0326597_10001992_pt1 | contig 31355 bp, 34 predicted proteins | sample RVTome_12_FD_203789 | JGI IMG/M metagenome (GOLD analysis project Ga0326597, IMG submission 203789) | Soil microbial communities from uranium-contaminated site in the Upper Colorado River Basin, Wyoming, United States - RVT100D185 | ecosystem: Environmental > Terrestrial > Soil > Contaminated >...
ATCAATCCCTTAGTCTATATTATGGAAGGCGTGAGGGCGGCTAGTATGGGACAAACAGGATTCATCAATTATTGGGTATGCGTTAGCATGCTTATATTTTTTATTGTGAGCTTGAGCTATTGGGGTATGAAAAGACTCAAAAGCCGATTAGATTGTTTATAAAATCTAGCATACCTTTAATAACATATTAGCATAGAAAATACTCAAAAATGCAAGCATCTCTATTCCTATTGAAGCAATTATATCATTAACAAGACTTGCAGTTACCTGGATACTTTTACTCAATAGACTCTCTGTAGCGATTCTCATGACATTATTTTGTCCGAGTAAGGAAAGATTGATCACCATAAAAAGACTATATGATATAAGTCCAAAACAAATCACTGCCAGCTTATAGACAACATTTGCGGTGTTATAACAAGGGTTTAAAACAAGTGTTTCAATACTCAATACCCGAGATCCTAAAAAGTCAGAGGTTGTTTTTTGGTTAATCTGATTGCATTTAGCTGCAAGCAGATTTCTGTAGTGCGTGCTAGGATTTCTAGTTGCGCAAGCAGCTTCCCATGAGATGAGACGTGCAATGGGCGTTGGTAATTTGATAGATCCTGACATAATTTCTCCTCAAAAAATTAAAGAAAAAAAGTAATAATTTTTTGAATAAAAATCAAAATTTATTTTCTGCCAAGCTATGAATACCTAAATGGCTTGCTTCATTATTTAAGTTACTGTGATCTAATATATATTGAAAAATCAGCGGTGCCACAATGGTTGCATCAGATTCAATAACAAAACTTGGTGTTGTTTTTGATAGTTTTCCCCAAGTGATCTTTTCATTTGGCGTAGCGCCGCTATAAGAACCTAACGAAGTAATACTATCGCTGATCTGACAGAAATAACTCCATAAAGGACAATTTTCTTTCATATCTTGTCTGATTAAGGGCACTACACAGATAGGGAAATCACCAGCAATCCCTCCTCCAATTTGGAAAAAACCAATCCCTTTTTCTGAGTTTGATCGGTACCAATGAATCAGATATTCCATCAGTTCTAGGCCTGATTTCACTGTATTCATATTTTTTACTTTTTTCTTCATTACATTAGATACGAAGATATTGCCTGTAGTAGAATCTTCCCACCCTGGACAAAAGACCGGGATGTTTTTTTCTTGAGCCGCAAGCAACCAAGAGTTCTTTGGATCAATTTGGTATTCTTTTTCTAATTTCTTTGAGGCTAAAAGCTGATAGAAAAATTCATAAGGAAAATACCTTTTATTTTCTTTTTCCGCTTTTTGCCAAAGATCAATCATATGATGTTCAATTTTTCTAAATGCTTCATCCTCAGGAATGCATGTATCAGTTACTCGATTATATCCTTCATTATAAAGCTTTTCTTCTTGTTCTTTAGTCAGATAACGGTATTCAGGAATGCGTTTATAAAGATCATGTGCGACTAAGTTATAAATATCTTCTTCTAAATTAGCTCCGGTACAGCAAATAGCATGCACCTTATCTTGACGGATTAATTCAGCTAAGCTGATACCTAATTCAGCTGTACTCATAGCTCCCGCTAACGTGAGAAACATTTTGCCCTCATTATTTAGAAGATCTACCCATGCTTGAGCAGCATCTACACAAACAGCAGCGTTAAAATGTTTGAAATGTTTTCTCATGAAGTCGGCTATCATGACTACTCCTTTTTTTAAAGATGAAACTTAGTGTTTTATAGATTAGCTTAGCAGCCAAGAAATCAGGAGCTACTATCCCATCAAGCGGGCATAGCTCAACAACATCGAATCCAATAATATTTTTTTTCTGATTTAGTAATTTAATAAATGAGAAGACTTGGTGCCAAAAAAGACCGCCTGGTTCAGGTGTTCCTGTAGCAGGCATGATAGATGAATCAAACACATCCAGATCAAAAGTGATATATACTTGATCGCTGAGCAAAGAGATAGCCTTTTCCATCCATTGATTATTTTGATGCATATCATGAGCAAAGAAGGTGCGAGAGTAGTTCATATACCGTTTTTCTTCTTCTGCCATAGAGCGTATGCCCAAAGCGACAATGCTATCAATAGCAGATTCTTCTTGTACACGCTTCATGACAGAAGCATGGCTATAAATATTATTATCATAGGCATATACAAGATCGCTATGAGCGTCAAACTGAACAATGCTGATAGGGCCATAGTGATCTCTGTGCGCTTGGATAGGAGCTAGCGAGATAGCGTGTTCACCACCAACCGTTACTACAAATTTGTTGTTTTTTAGATGCGATAGGACATCGGCTCGCACGGTTTCAATCATCTGCTTGCTATCTGCAAAGGCTTTTTCTTTAGCAGTAAATATGCCTTGTTGGTAGGCAGAAAAATCATTTTCAATGTCATAGAGTTCTAAATTTTGTGAAGCAGTAATGATCGCGCTAGGGCCTTGCTCTGCTCCATGAACATATGTGGTGGTTTTATCAAAGGCAACAGGATAATAGACCACATTGGCTTTCTCGTAGTTACAATATTTTTCTTCTAATCCTAAAAAATTAGTTTTGTTCATGTTTATACCACCAAGTATGTATAGCTTTCTAAAGCTTGTCTAAAGCGTGTTTTTATCATTGCGGACTCTTCTAAGGTGAGTCGATTACTTCTTAAGGCTTTTTCAATAGAGCAGCGCATGCGTTCATTGAGATCCTGTATATTGTACTGTACATAACCTAGTACATCTTTGATGGTATCTCCTTCAATTTGATGTTTAATTTCCCAATCTCCATCTTGGTCAAGATCAACATGTACTGCATTGGTATCACCAAATAAGTTGTGAAAACTTCCCAGCGTCTCCTGGTAGGCGCCAAGCAGGAAAATCCCTAAGTAATACGGTGAATTATTGAACTCATGTAAAGCGGTAAATTTATGTATTTTATTCTTGTTCACGTAGTTATTAATCATTCCATCACTATCACATGTGAGATCGACAATTCTTGCTTTTCTATTAGGAATTGTATCTAGCCGATGGATAGGCATAATAGGGAATAGTTGCTGGATGGCCCAAGAATCGGGCAGTGATTGGAATACAGAAAAATTACAAAAATAGACATCGATTAGGGCATCGTCGAGTTTTTTAATCTCATCGGGGACGTAATCAAGTTGCTTTGCAATAAAATGTATTTTAGCAATGATGTAGCGATACGTTCTTTCTATATATGCTCTTTCTGCTAGCGATAAATCTCCTTGAACAAATCTTTCAATAGCGTTTTCTTTTAAATCAGAAGCATCATGCAACGCTTCTAAACAATTGTCCTTAGAAACGTTATTATAAATAAAATGAAGTTCAGTTAGTTGCTCATCTGTGCTTGGCGGTTGAGGGAGGGAAGATAAAACATCCAAAGAAGGGGCTACATCGATCACTTCTGTGACTAAAATAGAATGGTGAGCAACTAATGCTCTTCCCGATTCGCTTACAATAATGGGATGAGGAAGATTTTCTTCGTCGCAAATGGATCCGATAATGTGAACAATATCTCTAGCGTATTGTTCTATGGTATAATTCATCGAGCATTCATTGACTGTCTTAGATCCATCATAATCTACTGCTAGACCGCCTCCAACATCCAAAAAGCTCATAGAAGGACATAGTTTCGCTAACTCAACGTATATCCTGGCTGCTTCTCTAACAACTTTTTTCAAAGGCATAATTGAAGTTAACTGACTACCAATATGAAAATGGAGTAGTTTTAACCAATGTTGTTTACCTGCTTTTTGTAGATGTTCAACCGCGAGATTGATCTCATGAGTATCTAGACCAAATTTGGCTTGTTCACCACCTGATGAAGCCCATTTACCACTTCCCTGATTAAAGGGTTTTATTCTCAAACCAATTTCTGCTTCTACACCCAATCTTTCAGCAATTTCTATGATTAATTTAAGCTCATAAAACTGTTCAACAATAATTATGGGACGGCGATTAATTTTTTTAGAAAGTAGGGCTAGTTCAATGTATTCGGCATCTTTATAGCCATTGCAAAGAAAAATAGCATTGTCACGATCATGAAGACTTAACACAGCTAATAATTCTGGTTTGCTTCCTACTTCTAATCCTACTGAATGCTTATTTCCTTCTAGCCTAATAGTTTCTACGATATGGTGTTGTTGGTTGACTTTAATCGGATAGCAAAGTTGATAGCTATTTTTGTACTTATATTCTGCAATTGCCGCATTGAATGCATTATATAAACGGTCAATGCGATCTCTAATAATTCCGTCAAATCGGAATAGAATTGGTGGTTCGATGCCCCTTTTTACTAGAGATTGAACCATATCATATAAGCTAACTGTCTTTGTATCTCCGGATGATGGCTGAACGACAATATGTCCATTTTTATCAATATGGAAATACCCTTCACTCCATTTACGGATACCATAAAAATCTTTTTTTCTATAACCATTTAAAAAAGAGGTGGTTGAGTTAGCAATTGCTGACTTATTCATAAGGCAAACCCTGGAATATATTTATATTAAAAATGGTAGAAATTTTGGGAAAAAAGATAAAGAAAATAATCCTTTTTTTTATTTAAATAATTAAAGATTTTTTTGACACTTATTCTATGACAATCGCTGATACATCAATGTAACTAAATCGGGTTATTCCTAAAATATTATTTAATGCGCTTTCCATGGCGTCTGCAGAAATTACGGAATGGGTTCCTTCTGTTGCCGTATTTCGGATAGAAGTATCAAAATGATGTCTTATTTCTTCTTTAGATAAAGACTCTTCCCACACAACCAAATGAGAATAGCTGTCAGTGGTATCTAAGACAGTGAAGCCTTCTTCTTGTACGGCTGAGTGTATGCTTGTAAAGGCTTCTTCATGCATTAGGGATAAATCAGGGGGTTTTGCCCCTCGTCTTCTTGCTACCAATATGGGAGAAGATAAAGCTATTAATTTACGTGCCTCAGCCTCCATAAGAGGAGGGGATACAGATCTTGGAGATGCCGCACCTACATCTACTGCTTTCATTAGAGGAGTAGTAGGAGATGGTGGGCCATTTAGTGAAGAATATTTTTTTGTCCACAGAACAGGATAGGCGGATTTAACCAAGCCAGATTTAGGATCTACCCATACTAGTATAGGCACTTGTCTGCCATCTAGAGTTGAATAGATGCCAAAATACTGTTTTTGCCCTTTCTTTATCACTGGTTTTACTACAGGATTTTGTAGGACATGATTGATAGCTACTAGGATTTCTTCTCTGGACATATCAACGAAGGAACTAGATAGTTTTGTTTTGCTCACATAACCGGCGTCTGGCTGAGTGTTTATAACGCCTTCAAAGGAAAAGAAATTCCAGCAGAATAAGACTTTACCGTCTGTATCTTTTACTCTCCATATAGGGGTATGGTTCATAAGCTGACCGCAAAAGATTGGTGTATCCAGTTCTACTATTGGTACTGCACTATACTGATGATTCCCTTGTAAGCTTCCTTTTGAATAATCTAACCCAAATATATGCGCTTCATCGATTGCGTATACAGAACTAAAAAATCTATGCATTTCGTATAACACAGGATCATATGAGATCCTTGCTACGAAAGTGCCGATCGCTTTTCTGGTGATGTTTCGGATAAAAAGCTTATCTACGGAAGATAGACGACATTCTGGTGGAAATCCATGGGTTAAATATTTTTTTATTAGTGTTAATGCTCTATGAAATACGGCTATTTGGTTTTTAGGTAGCCACATGGCAATTTTGTTCATGCTCGCAGAAAATTCTATCGGAGTCATTTTTAATTGATCTAATCCAACTATAATTGCGATTTCTAAGGGCCCGAACAGCCAGTGCTTTTGATCTTGATTAGCCAGTAATGTATAGCCTCGTAAAAAAAGATTTTTTACATCTGGATAAGAGCAGCTTTCTAAAACAGCTGAAATAATCTGTATTAGAGGCAAACGCAGTGCCGCAGCCGTTAATTCTATAGGATCGCGGATCACTTCTGCTTCGGTGGCCGTGACCTTTCTTGATGCTTGTACATAGGGAGCATGAGCATGTAATTCTTCCTCAGTGGTTTTATTTTCAATGAGCTTTTCTAAAAGAATATAAAAATAATTTAGTAATTCTGGAGACAGATTTTTTATTCGAATATCACAAAAATTGTTACTATCTGATTCAAAACAATATTGAAATAACCCTGCTAAGGTTTGATCAGTAGCTTTTCTAGAAGCTTTAAGGGGGGCGATTAAAAGGGAAAGATGAGCCATAAATCTACGCCCTCTTCCAGTTGTACGGAGTCGATGCTCATCAGCAACGGAAACCTCTTGAACTTCTACGCGCATGCGTTCAAATGCGCCCATAGTTAGCCCAAGCTGCTCAATGCGTTGACGTAACATAACACTAGAAAGATCTTCTTCGATGACTATCGGAATCATCCTCTTTCTGTCTAGATCTGGAGAGGTTCTTCTTGTATATCTGCCAAAGTCTATAGAATGCATAATCCCTTAAAATTTATGTGAAGCAGAAAAACTATACTGTTTTAGAAAAATTAAATACCAATGTTTTGCAAAATAATTTTCGATGGGTTATGGGGATATTGGAAGGGGAGTGCAGGTATGGATTTTAAAAAACAAGTTGATAAAGCGCATAAGGCAATTGTCAAACATATGGGTGATATTCGTCCTATTATGGCGATCATTCTCGGTTCGGGTATGGGAGAGCTTGCTGAAAACGTGGAGAATAAAAAAACGTTGAGTTATGGCGACATTCCCGGATTCCCTTCGAGTAGTGTAAAAGGGCATAAAGGCCAATTTGTATATGGCTTGATAGAAAATAAGCCTGTACTATTCATGCAAGGTAGAATTCATTTATATGAAAACCCTGATCTAAATCAAATCAAGCTAATTATCCGTACACTAAAATCCTTAACAGATAATCTCATCATTACTGCAGCAGTTGGGGCGCTCACAAAAGATCTACCTCAAGGAGATGTTGCATTGGTTACTAATCATATCAATCTGATGGAAACCAATCCCTTAATCGGTGCAAACGATGATGCATTTGGTCCGCGATTTCCTTCGCTAGATCAGGCCTATGATCCGGAATTCAATCAGCGGTTTTTATCTATAGCCAAAAAACTAAATATACCCCTGCATCAAGCGGTATATCTAGGTTATAGAGGACCTTATTTTGAAACGTCAGCAGAGACAGAAGCTTATAGAAAATTAGGTGGAGATGTTGTGGGGATGTCAACTATTCCAGAAGTGATTGTGGCAAGACATTGTGGGCTAAAAGTAGCTGCTTTAGCGAGTATTACAGATTATGCAACAGGCATTAGCTCAGAAGCACCCAGTCATGAAAATACGTTGGCTATAGCTAAGATAGCCGGAGATAAAATCCAAAAACTATTGAAGCAATTTATTCAAGAGTTCTAATTGCGTTAGATTCACGTTCTGTTGACTCTATTTCTTCCGTTTTTATTGGGCCATCAACTTTATATGCTGGAGCCGATGAAGTAGCAGTCCAATCTAAAGGTCTATTGGGAGCATAGCTCATTTTTTTAAACCCACTGTTAGTTTTTAAGATGAAATCTTTCCAACCATCTTTCCATTTAATTTCTAGTCTTTCAGCAACGATTTCCCAGGTACCATCGCGATCTGCGCCTATTGAGCTTTTAGCCGTATGACCTTCTAATACGGAGACATACAGCTGTCTTTGTCCACCACCGGATTCATTACTTGCAAACGTTTTCCAATAGCCTACAAATACAGGAACCATAGAATCCTTATTTGGTTGAGTTTTTTTATTACAACCTACGGTAAATAGTGAAAGGGATATAACGACGATTGAAGCTAACCATTTGTGCATAAAGATCTCCTAGCTATTTTTTTTCACCATATCCAATCGCTAAAAGAAAGGAAATATTTTTTTATTCTGTTGAAAAATCAGGAATGGGTGCTGCTATAGGTCTGTGAATGCAAGTCCACTCTTCAGGAACGATATCAAAATCCTTTTTCGAAGGATCTGTAAACCAAGGTGTGCGCACAATAATTTTCTTATCGGGATTGGGATTTAAATAGGCGATCCACCAAGAAAATGTGGAATTAGTAATGATATTATGCTTACATCGGGTCAGAAGGTAAAAGTCCTCATATCGTTTCCGGCCTTCGATAAAGATAATGTTTTTTTTGCTATTTGCTAAAGCTTTTTTACACCAAGGGATATGATCTGAGCACACTAAAAACAAACTGTCATCATCAAATTGATTCATCGCTTTCTTGATATATTCCATATCAGGGGCAGGATAGTAATTGAAAAAATCCTCTTTGGATCCGAGATAGTCTTTATAGTAAGTGCGTATATGTACACCTATACATTTAGGATGAGATAAATATTGGCCATAGCGGCGATAAATTTTATTGAGAAGAGATTGTGAGGGCGCAAAGAGCTGTTGGATTTCTGTTTTACGGTGGGCAAAATATTTTTCTGACTCAAAAAAGCCTTGCAATTTTACTGAACCAGTAAAAGGAATAGGTTGGTAGTTGTAGGGACCTGGTTGATAATATGTCTTTGGTATCTGGGATGTAAGGCGCTGATAATTAAATCGGAAAAATATTTTTTTACAATTTTGCTTGATGCCAAATAAGCTTTTACGAAAGTATTTTTTCGGAATGATTAACTCACAATTATTATCTTTTGCATAAGCATAGGCGGTTGCCATTTGAAAAAATTGGTTGCCCATTTGCCCTTGCAGTTCTACCGTAACAATTGGTTTAGCAGTTTTTTGTTCTTTATGAAAAAATAAAAGACAGAAAGCAAAAATTCCTATTATTCCTAATGAAGCTATAGTTTTTGCTTTTGTTGACATAATTATCTTTTTTCCGCCTCAATCATTAGAAATAGGGGGATCTCTTTTCTAGCTAAATTTTCCATCGCAGCATATTTCCCAGTGCTTTTTTTATCTGAAATCCACTCTTGCAGATCGCTGACAACAAAACCCGTTTTTTTCAGCAGAGAAAAATAATAAAACAGAGGACGATGGTGGCTGACGGTTTTTCGTGATTTTTCCCCTTTACTTGGTGTGATCTGTATAGGGATATCTAGATGCGAAAGATAACGCTGAATTTTTCGTTGCTGAGTTTTATGTTCTCTATCTATATCCCAGCTAGATTGACGAGGTATCCTAAAACAGGGGTGATTGAGCACAATAATGAGTTTGCCATTCTGAGCTAAATGTTTATGAGCATTAGTTAATAGAGATTCCACATCTTTTATATCTTGCATTGCAAGGATACAAAAGGCGTAGTCAAAATCTGTTTTATCCAGTGTAAAATCAATACTCAAATCTTGTTTTAAGAAGTGTTGATTGGGAGATTTATGTTTTTTTTTTGCGTGGGCAATCAATTTTGATGAGATATCCAAGCCCCAATAGTCTACTTTTGTAGGTAGATATTCTGCCAAAACACCCTGTCCACAAGCTAGGTCTAATACAGAACCCTTTTTTGGTAGTAAAGGTTTTAATTGGGGAAAGATAATTTGCTTATGGAAATAATGCCCCTTATCATCGGTTAATCCTATATACCAGGAACTAACCTTATCCCATTGACTTGATGATTTTTTTTTATGCATAAATAGATAAGGCCTAGCTTTAGTAGTATAAGCTAGGCATATTTTTATGAGAAATCTCTATCCATTACAGTTTTTCTTTTATCTGCTTTTGCTTTTTCAATAGCTTCATCACATTTTTGCATAATAATACGTGTTAAGGCGTCAGCAGCACTAGCAGAAGTATTCATTCCTGCTTTTTCTTTAATATATTTTTTAACTTTACTCACAACAACTAATACTTCATCCATATTACATTCCTGGTTAATAGGTTATTTTGAACAAGCATCTTATCTTAGCGATTATTTTACAACCTTTTCTCAAAAGGGAAGTAGGCGTTTATTCTTCAGCGTATTGCTTTTTAGCTAAGGCACGTTGTTTAAAATATTTTTTTAAATAGGCATATGCGTATTGTGAAATAGCTAAAATTACAAAAACAATAACTATGGGATAAAGGGTTTGTAAAAGAGGACCGGAGAGTTTTGTGATACCGCTAAAGCCAATAAGAGAAAGCGCAAAAGTGACCCCCACAACAATCAGGTTCCCATGGAAATCATTTTGTAGCCATTTGATAGGGAGTGTTTTCAAATAATCTGTATATACAATAATTAATACACATGACGTAGTTACACAGGCCAATAAGATAATCAATGAAGCAATGATCCCTAGCTGTGATCCCAATAATTTATAAGCTAAAAAGGGTAGAATCTGTTCCTTTGGTAAGTGTGTAATAAGGCTAGAATGGTAGGCAGATAGATAGATCAATCCGATATAGGTGATAGCTAAAAGACCGATACCTACAAAGGTAGATTTAAGTAATAATTTGATATTGGCGCTGATATGACTTTTTTTATCGGATTCTTTTAGTAGTTTAATAATTGATCCTGAAAAGAAACAGGCAGCGATTAAATCCATCGTATTATAGCCCTGGAATAAACCAAAAGAAAACATATCTTGTTTGTAAGTAAAAGAAGCCATTTTGTCGGGGGCAAAGAAAATTCCGGTAATAAAAATGATTGCTAATGAGAGAATAAGTAGAGGGGTAAGCACATAACCTAAAATGTCCAGGATTCTGTTTCGCTTAAATACTAATAGGAAAATAAATGAACTATAGATAGCGCTAAATAGCCAAAGAGGTATTGATGGGGCAATAGAACTCAATCCAGCATGTGCAACAGAAATACATCTAGGAGCGGATCCCAGCGGGATCCATACGGTTAATAAAATGGGAATGAGCCATTTACCAATAGGGAATTTCTCATTACGAGAAAAGAAACGATCTGCATGACCGTGGTAAATTACCAGCGCAATGACGCCAGCAAAAGGAAGCAGTACAGCAGAGATCAAAAAGCCAATAGTGGCCATGCTCCATTCGGATTTTGCTAATTGTCCAATAAATAATGGGAAGGTGAGGTTACCAGATCCAAAAAACATAGAAAAGAGGGCCATACCAATGATAAAACTTGATTTGTTTTTCTTTTTATAGCCCAACATAATCACCTCAAAGATAAAATATTTTATTACCTTAGTTATTATAAGAATTAATTTTGTTATTACTATTAATTAACCGGTTCGGTTTATAAAAAAACCGGGATGAGATTACCAGTAAAACGGATATTTGTCAATTTGATAAAATTTTTAGTTTACAAGTTAGTTTTGTTTGGATCGTCTAGATCTGCGTTTTTTTTGTTTTCTAATTTTTTCAAATTTATTATCTGAGGATAAGCCTAATTTTTTTTCCAAAGCTTCACAAAGTAGTCTTCGAGCAAAAAAACGATTATCTGCTCTAGATCTTGAGTGTTGAGATCTAACCTGAATATTAGATGGGATATGTTTTAAAATCACACAGGTAGAGCTTTTTTGTTTTTTTTGTCCTCCTTTGCCGGAACCAATAACAAATTTTTCTTCTAGGTCAGACTCATGTATTTTGAGCGTTTGCATTCGGAGATTTAACGCATCTAATTTTTCTTTTGAGATCATATAGCATTTTTTTTAATCTTTTCTAATTCAATATACTATTGACAAAAAGATAAAAAATCTTTAAAAATTTAACTAAAAATTTTTGTATATAAGAGCTTAAGAGTACAGATGTCAGATACAATAAGATCTACTGGAAGGACGCCCTTTGAACGGGGGCAGGCTACGATAGTAACCCAACTACATTCTCTAGATGAGGATGATGCGGATCTCATCAGAGCTGAAGTTTTAAATGCCTATAGAGGCATGATTACTCCTGACCAAGAACGAGATGTGGCGAGATGTTCAGATGCTGCCAAAGCAGCATTAGAGATTTATACATCAGGTCTTATTAGCCGGTTAAGATCGAATCCTGGAGCTCTTGATGGATTACGAGAATTTTCGAATCAAACTGCATCAACTTTTACGATTTATAAAATCATAAGAAAGGTTTTTGAAGGAGCAGTAACAAGTGCAGGAGGTTGTTTAGCCATTTGGATTATGGCTAAAAGTATCATAGTTGCTATAAATTTAGTTGGTTTAATTGTTGTTCTGGATGCAATTAAAGCAATGTTTGCAAGAAGGAGAAACTAATGGCACAAAGAGCAGGCGGGAGTCCTAGCGGTGGGTATGGAAGAATTCACCCAGACGTTTCGGCAGCGATAAGAAAATATAGTGATAAAACTATAACTCAAGAAGATCGATCTGGGTGGTATAAGCAATGGCAAGATTTGACTACTCAAGTGAATCGGTTATTCGCTACAAAATCTGATAAGACGTTTTTAGCTCAGGCTCCACAAATACCACCTCTTTTACACTCGTTAAGAGTTTTAGCTCTCTCAGGTAAGCTAATCTATAAGATAGGAGACTATACTCAACGTTTTGCTGAAGAAGAAAGGGCTTTACACTACACGATAACGAATATGACAATGCGAGTGGCAAAACTTAATAGGAGGGGGGGATCTGCAGCGACTCCTCCAGGCGGTCAACCCGCACAAGTAGATGAAATAGCGGGTGAGGAAAAAGCATCTCCAGAGAATTTATCTATGACAGACACCTTTATGGATGCCGTTAAAGTGACTATTGCAACTGGCGTTGTTGTAAAGGCTGTATCTAGTGCCGCAAGAATTTGTAGAGAGGTTAGAGAGGCTTTAAGCATTCCAACTGAGTTGTCTAATCATCAAGCAGCAGAATATGCTTTTAAGCTCTCAAGAGGTGAGTTAGGAGAAAGCGCTCCCTTAGATGAAGTGTTGGAAAGAACCCAAGAAATCTTAGATCGCAATGGAAGAGATGTTCAAATAAGAGCTGCTAGAGATGATGGCAGAGAGTTGGCAGAATATGTGCGCTTGAGAGAGGAAAGAAAGGCCGCTGAACGAGCTGCAGTAGAGGCTGCCCGTCGTGCAGATGATCTGAAAAGAGAAATGGAAAGAAGAGTGCAAGAAGAGGCTAAAAGAGCGGCGGAAAGAAGCGGTAGCTAAAATAGATTGAATTTATATTTACCATACCCATGAAGGAGTGCTAGAGTGCACTCCTTTATTTTTGTAATTATGCGTTATAGATTAACTTGTTTGCTATTTTTTGGATTTTTGGCTATGAATCTAATTTATGGCTCGTTAATTAACAGAATATTAAAGACGATGATAGAACATCCTTGGGATGAACAGATTTTTTCTGCTCCACTAGCACAAGTAGTAGATTTTGAAAAACAATATGGTTGGTTTACTTCCAAACGTCCGTTAATCAGTTGTGTGACTGAAGAAAATGACGATGTAAAGTTGGTAGAAAATTTATTAAAAAATGTGCAATGCCATGAAATGCCATATTTGCAAAAGTTTATTACTATCCATGAGATTATTACTAAGGTTTTAGCTTATCGTACGATGAGTACAGGGCAAATCATTGAGATTCCTATTGAAACAAATCGGCATGCATTTACTTTAGAGAAGTATAAAGTAGATAAGGTTTTTGATCTGTGGAATGGCATGCCGGCCTATGGACTGCTCCCTGTGAACGCTCATGAGAATAATACAAGCATACTTTTATATAGAGGTACGGATGCTTCATTAAAACGAAAGGGTTCATGGTCTTCATTGATCAGCGATATGGATATGCAAGGTCCTGGTTATACTGTTTATATGAAAGCTAGAGATGAGCTCACAGAGTGGTTAAAAAAATGTAACCAGCAGAATATGCCAGCGCGGGTAATGGGATTTAGTTTGGGAGCTAATTTGGTATATTATACTGTACTATATGACCATGAGTTATTAGCAAAAGATCCTATGCATGCATCCATTGCTTTTAATCCACCTGGCATAACTAAAAAATCCTTTGAGATCTGGAAATCACAGGATACGAATGAGCAGCCCATAGTAGTAGGTGTGGTTACTAAAAATGATCTTGTTTCCTTAGTTGGCTTTTTAATTGGAGAGCTGTACGAGGTTTCTACAAAAGAAAAACGACAATCTTTGCATGCTCATGTGGAATTGATCAGCGCTAGACCCGCGTTTTCATTAACGCCTTATGATTTATATAAGCATAAGTTCTTTTTAAGAAAGGACATCGATAAGCTAGACAAGTAGCTTACAAGTCGTTAAAAAATCGGAATAATATTAAGTGGATTTAATGATTTTATCAGATTAAACAGGTTAAATCTCTCGAATATGGATTTGATCACTGTATGAAATATAGCTTTTTCAATGCGATTTACAGGAAATCCCGTTTCATCTGAAATATTTTCAAATACTAATTGTTTAATAACAGGATAGGTTTTGGGCCTTCTGTTAAACTGCTTTACAGTGACTTTTAGGTTGTTTAGAATTAATTTCCGGATTAAATATTGCTTGTTGTTTTTTTCTTCTTTTGGGGCGTCATTCATAATTTCGCTCCAATTATTTCTGGTGCCAGTTGCATTGTAAAACAATACATTTAGTTCAATATCGTTAACGATGATTTCATCGACAACTAATTTTTTTCCTAAAAGATGAGATAGGGGAGCATAAATCGTTATTTGTTTTACTTGTACTGAGGGAATGGACTGTTTATTAAAAATGTCCATTAAGGTAAAACCGGTGATCTCTAATGTCTGGTTTTTGTACTTTAGTGTTTCAATGGTTACTTTGGACCCAATTTCCTGGCTTAATAGATAAGAAACGATTTTAGGAGCTTGCCATAGGGCTATGCCGAAACCTACCATAGCCAAAATAATGAGAATGCAAAAAGAGATAAAAATTTTTTTCATAGCACTGTTACAAGCTTTTCTTTCTCATAACAGCCTATGTAAATTATTGTAAACAATAAGGGCATTTGCAAGATATACAAATGCCCAAAAAAGAATAGTAAAGATTAATAATCCATCGCAGGAGCAGCAGGCTGCGCCTTTGCCCTATCATCAACTTCATCTGTGATGATAGCTTCTGTAGTCAGAAGCAGGGCAGCTACAGATGCCGCAAATTGGATAGCGCATCTTACGACTTTTGTTGGATCAACGATACCGGTTTTCAACATATCAACAAATTGTTCTTCACGGGCATCATATCCTTCATATGTGGAGAGCTCAAGCACTTTTTGTACGATGATTGAGCCTTCTTTACCAGCGTTCTCGGCTATCTGTTTTAATGGATAGCTAAGCGCTTTTAGAACAATTTCTGCGCCGATCTTTTCATCTCCATTTAAGCTAGCGATGAGTTTCTTTACGCTGTCGATACAGCGAATTAACCCAACACCACCACCTGGTAAGATACCTTCTTCAACAGCCGCTTTAGTTGCGTGCACAGCATCATCAACACGATCTTTTTTCTCTTTCATTTCAACTTCAGTAGCAGCTCCTACCTGGATAACCGCTACGCCACCAGATAGCTTAGCTAAACGTTCTTGCAGTTTTTCTTTATCATAATCTGAAGTGCTCTCATCAATCTGACGTTTGATTAAAGAGACTCTTTCTTGAATGGCTTCTTTAGATCCACCGCCATCAATAAATGTTGTGTCTTCTTTTTTAACGATAACTTTTTTTATTTTGCCAAGCATATCGATAGTCACATTTTCTAGCTTATGACCTAATTCTTCATTGATGAATTGTCCACCAGTTAGAATAGCGATATCTTCTAGCATAGCTTTTCTGCGATCGCCGAATCCGGGTGCTTTAATTGCACATACTTTTAATCCGGCTCTAATGCGATTTACCACGAGAGTCGCTAACGCTTCACCTTCTACATCTTCAGCGATGATTAAAAGAGGTCTTCCACTTTCTGCAACGGCTTGTAAAATAGGCAAAAATTCTTTCATAGCAGAGATTTTCTTCTCATAGATTAAAACTAGAGCGTCTTCATATTCTGCTTCGAGCTTTTCTGTATTCGTAACAAAATAAGAAGAGAGATATCCTCTATCGATATTCATTCCTTCTACTACGTTAAAAGTCGTATTAAATCCTTTTGCTTCTTCAACAGTGATCGTCCCATCTTTGCCAACTTTTTCCATGGATTTAGCAATAATTTCTCCAATCTCTGTATCACCGTTAGCGGAGATAGTAGCGACTTGAGCGATTTCATTATTGCTTTGGATGGGCTTGCTGATATTTTTTAATTGTTCAACAACAGTATCTACTCCAAGGCGAATACCTTTTTGTAATGCCATTGGGTTAGCGCCTGCCGTAACATTTTTCAATCCTTCAGAATAGATGGCTTCAGCTAAAACGGTAGCGGTAGTTGTTCCATCACCTGCTTTATCAGAGGTTTTGCTGGCTACTTCTTTTACCATTTGAGCGCCCATATTTTCTAATTTATCTTCCAGTTCGATTTCCTTAGCAACAGAAACGCCGTCTTTAGTGATTTGTGGAGCCCCATAGGCTTTATCTATGGCTACGTTTCTTCCTTTAGGTCCTAAAGTGACCTTTACTGCGGAAGCTAGCGTTTTCACCCCTTTTAAAATTTTTTGACGGGCATCGTCTCTAAATTTAATTTTTTTAGCTGTCATAGCTGATTCTCCTTAAGCTGTTTTATTGTTCTACAATAGCGATGATATCATCTGCTTTTACAATGATGTATTCTTCATCATCAATAGTGACATCTTGTCCGGCGTATTTATCCATTAAGATTACATCACCTACTTTAACAGGCATAGGAAGTAGTTTGTCGCTATCTGTTCTTTTACCTTCACCAATAGCAACTACTTTAGCCATTTCTTGTTTTTTCTTTGCAGAATCTGGAATAATGATTCCGCCTTTTAAAGTTTCTTCTGCCTCAAGACGTTGAGCAACAACACGATTTGAAAGAGGTTTTAATACCGTATTTTTCTTTTCAGTTTGTTGAGTCATGTTACGTATCCTTGGTTGAGATATTTTTTTCGATTCTATCATATTAAAATGGAATATATTATAAAAGCAAAATTATTTATTTAATTCTTAAGTAATTGAAATATACAGAGATAAGATCAAAAATTAAATTAGCAGTCAATGTATATAGCTGCTAAATCATTTTCTTATAGCTTTTTTTCTTAGCGAGCATTATTTTGCTGAATAAATGAAATTATTTACTAACCATTATCCTCGTGATAATCCTAATAAATGCAAAATAAAAAAATATGAAAAATCCACGTATTAAAGGATGCTTTGTTGTACAAAATGATAGAGGCCTTCATACCAGACCTTCAACAGAACTGGTAAAATGTGCCACTACTTTTAAAAGCACCATATTACTTCAACATAAAAAATTTAGAGTAAATGCAAAATCTTTGCTGGGGATTCTTATGCTGGCAGCTCAAAAAGGTGCTAAAATTCAGATAGAAGCAGAGGGACCTGATGCTAAAAAGGCAGTAAGAGCATTGCTTGCTTTGGCTAAAAAGAAGTTTTTAATTAAGTATTAAACTAATTGATCGCGAACTTTTCCAAAGTAGTTATATTCAGATATCAGTAGATAATTTATATTTTTTGTCATAAATAGAAACTAAGTGTGCAAACGTCTGTAATGCTCATAGGAGGCTAAGGGCGCCAATGGATACAGAAAAGATAAAACATGATATCGCTGAATATGTATTGAAATATATTAAAAATAAAATGGTAGTTGGATTGGGTTCTGGTTCTACGGTGAACTATTTTATTAAGGCTTTGGCAAATAAATGTGCAAATGGACTTTCGATTAAAACGATTGCTAGTTCAGAATCTTCATGGAGTCTTGCAGAAAAATGCGGCCTTGAAGTGATTGATATTAACGACGCATCAAGAGTGCATCTAACTGTTGATGGTGCTGATGAGGTTGATCATAAAAAACGGATGATCAAAGGAGGGGGAGGAGCTCTTCTCAGAGAAAAAATATTAGCTAGCTCTAGTGATCATGTCATCATACTCATAGACGAAACCAAGTATGTCCCCAAATTGGGAAAATTTCCATTGCCAGTAGAGGTTGCTTTGTTTGGTGCTCCTGCTACCAAAGCTAAAATTGAAGCATTGGGTTACGAATGTCGTTTTCGTATCGGAGAAAATGAGCTTTTTGTTACAGATAATAACAACTTGATTTTAGATATCTTTTTACCTTCCGTAATAGATAATCCTGAGCATGTTGAAGAAGTACTAAAAAATGTTCCTGGCGTATTAGATACAGGTTTCTTTTTTAATCTGGCAGAAAAAGTCATTTTGGGAAAAGCAAACGGTCAAATTCAAGAGCTTTAAACCCCTCACATATTTTTTCTTTGATGAGAAAATATTTTATACATATATTGAGAAAAGCCTATGCGTAGTTTTGAAGGAGAAAGCTCATGACAAAGGAACATGCTTCAGAAAGTGAACGAACACGCAAACTTCGAGAAAAATTACAAAAGCAGCTCGACGAAATTGAAAAGAAAATCACGCCTAATGCCTTAAAGAAAAAAACGGAAGAAATTCACGAGTGGATTTCTACCCATGCACGACATAGAGTCGTTTTAAAAGATAAAAACATCTCCTTATTTGATGAGAACCAAAATTCTGCGGCTTTTTCATCAAATATTGCTTCTATTGTTCAGTCAATTGCTAAAAAGCATCTTCGTTTTCCTCTTCAAGTGAATGAAGAACAAGCTGGTGAAGCGCTTGATGGAAAATAAAGCTTGATGTAGCCTTGATAGGCTAGGAAAAATTTATGTCGAAGAATGTATTTAAATTTTTAAATCAAAGAGGTTTCTTAGACCAGACCTCCTCAGAAGAATTGGAAAAACTAGAGGAAGCTTCCCATAGCGTCTACGTTGGTTTTGATCCAACATCAGATAGTTTGCATTTGGGAAACTTGGTTGGCATTGTAGCTTTATCTTGGATGGAGAAATTTGGTCATAAGCCTTATGCTTTAGTCGGGGGAGCTACAGGACGAATAGGAGATCCTTCCGGTAAGAGTACTGAAAGACCTTTTTTAGATGATCTAGTATTGGAAAATAATGTGAAGCAAATTGGTCTACAACTTAAAACCATCTTAGATCGTTGTAAAACATCTACTTCTATAACGATTATGGATAATCATCAATGGTATAAAAATATCAATGTAATCGACTTTTTACGCGATGTAGGCAAGCATTTTCGCTTAGGGGCTATGCTAGCCAAAGAAAGCGTGAAATTGCGTTTGAATTCTCAAGAAGGAATGAGTTTTACTGAATTCTCCTATCAGATGCTACAGGGATATGATTTTTATCATTTATTTAATAATCATCAGATCAATGTACAAATGGGAGGCTCAGATCAATGGGGAAATATTACTGCTGGTCTTGAGCTGATACGACGTCTTACCGCTAAAACAGCCCATGGGGCTACTTTTCATCTCTTGACAAAAAGCGATGGAAAAAAATTTGGTAAAACAGAATCCGGAGCTGTTTGGTTATCGGCAGAAAAAATGATTCCTTATGAATTTTATCAATATTTAGTTCAGACAGCAGACAGTGATGTGATCCAATTGCTTAAGATGCTGACCTTTTTAGAAACAGATGAGATAATGAAATTAGAAAAAGAAATGAAGTCAACAGATTATCTCCCAAACCGAGCCCAGAAGATTTTAGCAAAAGAAGTCACTACATTTGTACATGGGAAGGAAGCTTGTGATATTGCTGTTGATGTAACAAATAAAGCAAGACCTGGCGCAGAGGCCTCGCTAAATGCGCAAGACTTAATCGCACTTAGCAGCAATATGCCTCATAAGGAAATGGCTTTGATACAAGTTTTAAATCAAAAATATACTCATCTTGCTGCAGAATCAGGAATTGTGACCAGCCGATCTGAAGCCTTGCGTTTGGTAAAAAATCAAGGCGCCTATTTAAATAATGAAAAAATCACAGATCCAAATTACGTGATTACAGAAAAAGATCTCATCGATCAAAAATATGTTCTCTTAGGCATGGGAAAGAAAAAAAAGTTGCTTATTTCCGTAAGCAAATAAGCCCTTTTTATCATTGAATTGCTAAAAAAAAATCTAATATTTTAAAAAGTACTTGTATGAAAATCAGCATGATAAGACAATACCGATTAACAAGATATGATGAAAAACGAGGGGTATATGGGGACTGTAACCAAAAAAAATCTCATCAATAAAATCGCGCAAGCTAAAGGAATGCACCCAAATGATGTACGTAATATTATTCAATCGTTTTTGGATGGATTGATCACGGTTTTATCTGATGGTGATCGTATTGAATTTCGGGATTTTGGTGTTTTTGAAGTTGTGGAAAGAAAACAAAAGATCGGTCGTAATCCAAAAAAAGCAGAGGTACCTATTGTTATTCCTGCTAGAAGAGCAGTTAAATTCACTCCAGGGAAAAAAATGCGAGAGTTGGTAGAAAAGCAAGTGCATGGTGCTGCTGAGCCTACTCATTCATAAAACCAACATATGGTTACACAAACCCTACTAGGACTGTGCCTAAATAATCTGCAATATGATGAAGGCAAGTGTAGGCAAAACATATTGTCGACATATTTATGTAATCATGAAGTATCACAGCAAGATCTAGAAGAGCACATTGAAAAATGTTTGGCTATTGAGCCTATTTCCTTTGCAGAACATTTGCAAGTCATGCAAAAGCTTTTTTGCATTGCTATGATATTATCTCAAAAAAACACACCTCAGCTTAAAGAGAAAGTCTTATTTAAGATACGCACGACAGCTTATTTGGAGACTGTATGGATCATTCAAGCCTACCGGGCAATCGTTCAGCAACTATTATCAGGGTCTACTGAGCTTAGCAATAAATTGTCCTTGGAGTCTATAATAGATGCCAGGGCGCATTTTAATGAGCTTCAAAAGCCAGATTTATTGATTTCCACGCAGTTAACAGGTTTAGGTATGGTTTTGGCTCATAGAACCAATAATGCCGATCTAAAAGAACAGGCTGTCCAGCTAGCAAAATGGCACCTGAATTTTATAGATGCACAAGGACAACCTTTGAGCAGCCTTTGGTGTGCTCATAATGACTATGAACCGATGCAGGTGCTTTGTAGCTTTTATTTCATGCTTTACGCAGCACAAAAGATTGCTCATCTGCAATGTCAACAACTAATTGATAAATTATTATCTCATATTCAATCGATGGCGGAGCATGAATTACATTTTATTGCATCCTACTTGTTATTTTTATGTGAATTAGTGAACTTGGAGTCTTGCGAGCAACCAGAAACACTTGAAGAGATACATAGTAAAAAAGGATCATTTATAGACTCAACACATGCCTTACAGATCATAACAACCCCTTATATACATGCCGCATTTTCTTTAACGGGTATCCATACGGGTATAGGCACATTGCATTGTAAGGATATTAAAATTGTGGCTATAGCACCTCAAGTTTTGCCCTTAAATAGTTTTGAACAATATGGAATTTATAACCCTGCTCGATCCCATAGCATACCATCCCATATCAGACTTGATCAAAACTGCCTAGCAGGATGGACTGCACTCAGTTCTATAAATCGAGACAAGGCTACCGAGGCTTTTTATTATCCTTCATCTATCTGGATGTATACTAAGATCACTCATCTGGAAGACAAGATCCAAATGCAGTTTTCCTTTGCTCATCAAAAATTGGAAAAAAAACTTGCCATAGCCTTTTATGTTCAGGCTAAAACGTGCCATATAGACAAAAAGGAGTATTTATCAGATTCGCTAGCTAAATATCAAGATCAACCTAAAGAAATTATTTTAAGGGGGAAACAAGCCTCTTTATCGCTTCATTCTTGTGATGCTTCGTTATTACATGTTATAGCATTAGGGGATTCAAAGAAAATCTTACATTCACATTTTTTAATAGCGTTTGAGCCAAATCTGGATCATAATGAATGTCATATAACACTCAAGAAAGACTAATTATCGATCAAAAGTTTTTTATATAATAATAAAATTATTTTTAGTACCATGGTTTTAAAGATATTTTATGCCTCATTACCTTGAATTTTTAATAAATTTAAAGGATAATGTTTATTAACAAAAAAGGAGTTGAGTTTTGTCATTTCCAAGAATTATTTTAATGGGATCTATTTCTATCTTTTTGTTGATTGCTGGTATGTCTATTTTTAAAGACAGCAAAAAAAAGGCATCTAAGAAGGCTATAGCCGAACAACAGGCTATAGAAGCAGTAGAGCCAATCGTATTGATTGATGAAGAAAAGTCTACTCCTACTATAGAGTTATCTGTAAATAAACCTATTGTAAGCAGCGATGCAGTTAAAGATCAGCTGCCAGATGCAGATAATATTCATCGCTTATTTGCTACCGATTCTTCGAGACTTCCCTTTATTGAAACAATTACTTATACTTCTAGAGTACCTTGGTTAAAAGGCAGGCCTGCTTGGATAGCTGATTATGCCTCATATTATGATACGACAAGACATTTTATCGCTCGCAGCTTAAATAAAGGCTTAGATTATTTTACTCAGAAAGTCGCCCCAGGGGATAAGTTTAACGTATTGAAAAAAGATATGGAGCTGCAGTTTCAACTTGTAATCGATCTTTCAAGGCTCAAAATGTGGTTTTATGCCTATGACAAAACCAACGATGAAAAAATGCTATTAAAAACATATAACGTTGGGTTAGGTAGAAAAGATAACTTAAGAGCTTCAGGGTACCTAACACCAGTAGGAAAGTATACTATAGGGAATAAAGTAGCAATTTATAAACCAGGAATTATGGGATATTTTCAAGATCAGAAAATAGAAATGATTCGTATCTTCGGTACACGTTGGATGCCTTTTGGTGAAGAGGTAGAAGATTGCACAGAACCCGCGAAGGGATTTGGTCTTCATGGCGCACCATGGTCAGAGGATACACAGACAAAAATGCTTGTAGAAGATACTTCAAAGATCTCTAAATATGATAGCGATGGGTGTGTAAGATTATTACAAAAAGATATTGAAGAGATCTTTTCTATCGTGATTTCAAGACCAACGGTTGTAGAGTTAGTCGATGACTTTTTTAAATCTACGTTACCTGGGAAACCAGTAGAGATATTAAGACAAGGAAAATAATAATGGCTGTTTTACCTCATGAAAAACAGATCCGAGAATATGAAGAAACCTTAGCTAGGCTAAAGGAGCAGAATGAGACAACCTCAATGTGGTCTGATAAAGAGATCGCAAAGTTGGAAAAAAAACTCAGCCAGCTAAAGAAAAAAGTATATTCTTCGCTATCTCCTTGGGATAGAGTTTCTATTTGCAGACATCCCAATAGGCCCCATAGTAGTGATTATATTCAACATATCACGGATGAGTTTGTAGAAATTCACGGAGATCGTCTATATAGAGATGATCCTGCTGTGATTGCAGGTTTTGGTAAGATTAATAACGAAAAATTTGTATTTATTGGTCTTGAAAAGGGGAAGGATACGGATAGTCGGTTACATAGAAATTTTGGGATGGCTCATCCAGAAGGCTATCGAAAGGCGCTGCGTGTTATGAAACTTGCGGAAAAATTTAATCTTCCAATCGTTACATTATTAGATACTCCGGGGGCTTACCCAGGTCTTACTGCTGAAGAAAGAGGACAGGGATGGGCTATTGCTAATAATCTTTTTGAGATGGCGCAGATTAAAGTACCTATTATAGTTATTCTAATTGGAGAAGGTTGTTCTGGAGGAGCATTAGGCATTGGTGTGGGGGATAGGATTGGGATGTTAGAACATGCATATTATTCTGTGATCTCACCAGAAGGATGTGCTTCTATTCTCTGGAAAGATGCAAACAAGAATTCTTTAGCTGCGGAAACATTAAAAATGCATGCAGAAGATCTGATTAAGCTAAATGTGATTGATGTGATTATTCCTGAACCCCAGGGTGGAGCGCATCAAAATCCCGCGCAAGCTTATCAATACGTACTTTCTTTTATTGAAGACTCTATGAGAGAGTTGAAGAATATCGATCCATATGATTTAATCGAAGGGCGATATCAGAAATTTAGGCAAATGGGAAAATTTGCTGAAAGAAAGTAACGGACACTAATCATACATGAGACTTCTTATAATGGCTGCTATTCGCAGTCGTAACCATTTACCATTAGCATTGCTTACCATGCTATCTTTAATCTTCATGTCTATAGCAGATAACATGGAAAAGCTGTCCCTTGGAGTCATAGCTAATAACGGCGCAGATTTTTTTGCTCTTTTTTCCAGTAAGAAAAGTATTAATGGACCCCAATCTGTGGATTATCAAGTTGTAGAAGAACGATGGGCTCAGATCGATAAAGACAATAAAGGATATATTACCAAATACGACGCACAAACCTATCTCGCTTCCAGCAAAAAAGATAATAATCCGCTTCAATACTTGATCAATACAACGTGTGCAAAACTAGATCTACAAAAAAATTTATTCGTTATCATATGGGCATTAGTAATTATTGCTCTTATTAAAGCAATTATTTTGTTTTTCTCAAGATATCTAGTTCAGATGTTATCAATTAAAGTAACCAGAGATTTAAGGCGTCAGTTTTTTGAGCACATTCAATCTTTGCCATTAAGTTTTTATCAGGAGCATAATTTAGGCAGTCTTACAGCAAGAGCTGTAGGCGATGCAGGGCAGATTGCCTCTTCCTTAAATTCTTGTTTAACCAATTATGTACAGACTCCCTTTGTTTTAACCCTATCGCTTTATTTATGTTTTAGCATTTCATGGCAGCTGTCACTCATTATTTTCTTCGGTCTTCCTGCTATTATTTTCCCAATCATTTTTCTTACTAAGAAGGTGAGGAAAGTAGCTAGACAGATGCAAAGAAACCAAGAGAGCTTTACTAGTGTATTATTAGACTTTCTTTCTGGGATATTAACAGTAAAAATCTTTGCTATGGAAAAATTTACTTTGCAAAAGTTCAATGAACAGAATGAGAGAATTGCAAAACTTGAGAAAAAAAGTGCTAAATATAGCTTGCTTACCCGTCCTATTTTACACACTATCACAACGGTATGCTTAGCGACAGTCCTCATTATCGGCCTATATTACCTCAATATGAGTGTGGCGCAACTGTTGATGTTTTGTGCACTATTGCATTCTTTTTATGAGCCTGTGAAGAAATTTGCGGAGGAAAATGCAAATGTCCAACGGGGCGTTATTGCGGCTGAAAGGATGTTTGAAGTATTGCATTTGAAACCTGCCATTAAAGATGTAGATGGGGCTAAAAAAATCACAGCATTTAATGATAAAATTGTATTTAACAACGTTAGTTTTAAATACAAAGATGACTGGGTATTGAAAGATGTTAGCTTTGAGGTAAAGCAAGGCCAAACAATAGCTTTGGTAGGAGCTACTGGAGCTGGTAAATCCACTATAGTACAGCTTTTGCCTAGGTTATTTGAACCACAAAAGGGATTTATTAGTATCGATGGTGAAAAACTACAAAGCTTTACACAAGAATCTTTAAGAGAGTTAATAGCTTTTGTGCCACAAAGGCCTTTTTTATTCTATGACACGATCTTTGAAAATATACGTTTTGGCAGACCCTATAGTTTTGAAGAAGTCGAGCAGGCAGCTATTAAAGCTCATGCTCATGAGTTTATAGTTGAGCTAGGTGAAACCTATAACCATACGTTGATGGATGCAGGAAAAAACTTGTCTGGAGGACAAAGACAAAGACTAACTATTGCCAGAGCTCTGATAAAAAATGCCCCTATTTTAGTTCTTGATGAAGCCACCTCTGCATTGGATGCTATTAGTGAAAGCAAGATTAAACAAGCGCTGGAAGAACAAAAAAATAATATGACTCAAATCATCATTGCTCATCGGTTAACGACGATTTCTCATGCAGACAAGATTATTATGTTAGACAAAGGCAGAGTCATTGCTCAGGGAACCAAAGATGAGCTATTAGCTAGCTGTCTACCATTTAAGCGCATGTGGGATCATTTTCATAGAGTGCAAAATGTCCGTCCAGCATCGATATTAGAGTGAAGCTTTTGTTAAATTTTAAGATTTTATAAACTGCAAGATAAAGTGAGGATTAAATGACACAGGAGCATCCGCAAAACTATTCTGAGAAAGATTTTTCACTATTGTCTAAGTATCTAGATGAAATAGTTAACAGAATAGAACCTTTTGAAACAGAACCGTTGGCCATAGATAAGATTTACCATGTAAAAGAGCTGATTCATAAGGAAGGTGAAAAACTAGGCGGGCATGTGGAGCAGGATGTTAAAGCATTTGTGCAGCATGTAGATTATTTTTTACAAAATCAAAATACAGAAAACTTCAATAGCTTTTTATCTAAAGCCGTAAAACTTAAAAATGATTTATGGTGTCTGTAACTTTATTATTCGTAAATTCTATGGGGATGAATAAAGCTGTACCCATGAGATTTGATCTTATGGTTTGACATGCGCATATTTCCATTATCGATGGTATCAAATTGAGAAGACCATCTTATTTTAGGCAAGTGAAGCAATGCGCTTAGCTTATCAAACATTTCTTTTTTAGTGGGATGATCATCATCTGCAACGTTGTATGTTCCGGTAAGCATATGATACATAGCATAATCTAGTGCTCCAACAACGTCTGCTTGATGTATCATGTTTGAGAAATAATTTTCTCTGCCGGATATAATATGGGTTTGTAGTGCTTTTAATTTTTGTTGTAGCGATCGGCCCGGACCATAGATTTGACCTAAGCGAAATTGTGTGATTTTCCACCCTGATTCAGCCAAGGAATGAATAATGTTTTCTGTTTCGATTAATATCTTTGCTTCTTCAGTTTGAGGGATTAAAGAAGAAGTTTCATCTACCCATAATCCTTTGTGATCTCCATATACGATACCATTGCTAATGTATAGTAGGTGTTTTGTAGTAGGAGTTTCACTCACAGCTTGTTTTATAGTATGAGCTACAGGAAGAAAGGTTTTTTCGTAATGATGGTAATTAGCTGAAAGGGCAACGACTATTAAATCATTTTCTTTCAAAAGTTCTTTTACTTCTGCAAGGTTACCCCCATCCATCAACCGGGTTTTTTGAATAATAGTTGACAGTTTTTTGAGTTTTATAGGATTTTTTGTCGTAGCTGTGATGAAATGCCCTTTTTTCTTCCAGTGCAGGCATAGGGCCGTACCAATATATCCACCTCCACCGATGATTGCTATTCTCATGAGATCTTCTCAAGTATACCTAGTTTTTTTATACTTTCCTTTAATAATTGGTTTTCTGGCTTTTCAAACACATTGTTTTTATGAAGCCAAGCAAAATAGTCTTTGGGTATCTCTTGTAATTTCTTGCCCTGATGTTTACCAAAAGGCATTCTTTCTAATAATTTTTCCTCTTGAAGCAGTTTATAAATTTGTTCAAAAGTCAAATCTCCAATCATTGCTTCAAAAACACGAGCTAGAGTAATCACGTCATCGAGTGCCCGATGCGCATTATTGGCAGGGAAATTATATACTTTCCTTAAGTACTGAAGATTATGTTTTGGTAAATCTTTTCGATATTTTCTAGACCATTTCAAGGTATCAATATAAATCCATTCTGAGTGGATGCTTAGCTGGCATCGAGACATCTCTGCTTCTAAAAAAGGTTTGTCAAAGGCCTCATTATTATGTGCTACTAGCGCTACTTCCCCCTCACAAAAAGCGATAAACTCTTCTGCGACTTTTTCAAAAGTTGGAGCATCTTTTACCATTTCATCAGTGATATTATGAATAGCAATCACTTCTTCAGGTATAGGCATCTGTGGGTTAATTAATCTTTCAAATGTTTTATCCCGTACGGGATCATAAGCAGCGATTTCCACCAGTCGATCTACCTGGGGTTTTGTGCCTGTGGTTTCTGTATCAAAATAGATTGGTCTTAAGCTCATATATATTTTTTTTTCATCCTATGAAAAACCAAAATTGGTTTTTATGCAACGATTCTGTGTGTTTTTTCTTTTTTAACTTTAGCTTTTTTTGTATAATCCCTAGTAAAAAAGGGATGTTAAAATGCGTTTTTTATGGATCGTACCTATAGGTCTTATATTGTTTTTTTTAACAAGTTGCTCACAAATTATAGGTGATAGTGACGAGTTGCAAACAATGCCGGTTACAAACAATCCTTTAATTGTTCCACAACATGGCGGTGGAATGCCTATGGGTTCTGCACATTAACGTTGAGGAAAATAATAGGGTATCTTAGCATGAAATTAACCCTAATAAACCAATAGTGCATTGCCTATGACGAGTGAATCAAGTCGCACGACATTATCTAAAGATCAGTCCATTTCAATTCTAAAACGCATGATATTAGTTAGACATTTTGAACAGTTGGCAGAAGGCGCATACTATCAAGGAAAGATAGGAGGTTTTTTTCACTCATCAATAGGACAAGAAGCAATTGCAACTACCGCTGTAGAAGCTTTTGGTAAAAATCAGTGGTATATCGCGACATATAGAGTGCATTCTATAGCATTGTCTCTAGAGGATAATCCTAATAGTTACATGGCTGAGTTATATGGAAAATCTTCAGGCAATACTCTGGGCCGTGGGGGCTCCATGCATTTTGTGTTGGATAATTTGCTGGGTGGTTTTGGGATTGTAGCTGGACATTTGCCAATTGCTGCAGGAGCCGCTTTTTCATCCAAATATTTAAATCAGGGTAAAGTGGCTATTTGCTTTTTAGGTGATGGCGCTTCAGCTATGGGCGCTTTTTATGAGTCATTAAATTTAGGCACCCTTTGGGAGCTTCCGGTCATCTATATCATCGAGAATAATAGCTGGGGCATGGGAACCTCGTATGAAAAAGCGATGTCTGTACATCCCTTGGGTGAAAAGATAGCTAAGATGTTTGGCCTAAAGGGATTTGAGTTGGACGGGATGAGCGTTAGAGCTTGCTATGAAGGATTTTCTAAAGCTCTGGAATACATAAAAAAACAAACTAAGCCGATTGTTATTGAGGTGAAAACAGAAAGATTTAGAGGACATTCCGTATCTGATCCCGGATTGTATCGATCTAAAGATGAGCTGAAAAAAGCGATGAAACAAGATCCAATTATACATTTTAAAGAACAGCTTTTAAAGAAGAAGTGGATTTCAAATGAACAGTTTGAACAATTTAATGAAGCGGCAAAAAAGCGTGTGTTAGAGGCCATTGAGTATGCAGAAAAAGCACCATGGCCAGATCCTTTGTATCTAGAAGAGGGCGTGTTTGCAAAAGAGACACAGATTTAGGAAAAACTATGACAAGAGAAATACCCATTAGACAAGCCCTTCTAGAAGCCATAGATGAAGAAATGGCCCGCGATGAGACTGTTTATATCATCGGTGAAGAAGTGGGTGATTATAATGGAGCATACAAAGTCACAAAAGGACTTTTGGATAAATATGGAGAAAAACGAGTTGTTGATTCACCGATATGTGAAGAATCTTTTTCTGGGCTTGCTATCGGCTCTGCCATGACTGGCCTTCGTCCTATTGTTGAATTCATGAGCTGGAATTTTTCTTTTATGGCAGCAGATCAAATCATTTCCAATGCATGTAAGATCCATTACATGACAGGTGGAAGATTTTCAGTACCGATAGTCTTTAGGGGACCGAATGGAGCTGCCGCACAGGTTTCTTCTCAACACTCACACAATGTAGAAGCTATTTATGGCAATTTACCCGGGTTAATTATTGTTAGCCCAAGCAATGCCTATGATGCTAAAGGGCTTTTAAAAACTGCTATCAGAAGTAATAATCCCGTCTTGTTTTTAGAAAATGAATTGATGTATGGAGAAAAAGCTGAAGTTCCAGAAAAAGAATATCTCATTCCTTTTTCAAAAGCAAAAGTGGTGAAAGAAGGCTCGGACATCACAGTAATTGCCTATAGCCGGATGTTACATTTTTGTAAGAAAGCCTTAGAAGAGATTAAGGGGATTGATGTAGAGTTAATAGATCTGAGAACCATAAAACCATTTGATGTTGCAACGGTATGTGCATCAGTTAAAAAAACCAATCGCTGCCTAATTGTCGAAGAAGGGCATTATTTTGCTGGAATTGCATCAGAGATTGGGTTTACTATTATTGAAAAATGTTTTGATTATTTAGATGCGCCATTAATGAGGTTGTGTCAAAAAGAAACACCTATGCCCTATTCGAAGGTATTAGAAACGGCAACGACACCTTCAAAAGATAGTATTATCGAAGCCATTGAAAAAATTATGAAATAACCGAGGTGAAATATGCCATTTGTAGTGAAAATGCCAAAACTCTCTCCAACTATGTCAGAAGGTACCATAGTAAAATGGCATAAGAAAGTTGGAGATGAAGTTAAAAGCCAAGAGCTGCTTATGGAGGTAGCTACGGATAAGGCTACGGTTGAATACAATGCTTTTGACGAAGGTTTTCTGCGTAAATATCTAGTTGAAGAAGGGCAAAGTGCGGCAGTTGGCGCACCAATAGCTGTTTTTTCCAAAGATAAAAATGAAAGCATAGACAATTTCGATTACAAGGAAAAACCACAAATCACAAGACATGCTAAACCAGAAAAAGCGGAACACAATGCTACTAGGGATTCTCAAGCATGCAATGTTGCCGAAGCTGAAGGAAGAGCCATCCAAGAGCCAGTTTTTGTCCCAGAACCCCCATTAGAAAGAGTAGAAGATGCTATTGTAGCTGATGAGGTATATCAAAAGATTTTAGCTTCCCCCGTTGCTAAAAAAATTGCCAAAGAGAAGAACTTAGATCTTACTTCTATTAAAGGCAGCGGTCCTAACGGACGTGTTGTAAAACGAGATTTGGAATTTGCAAAAAAAGATACTGCTATTCGGTTTGGGCAAAAGCCCTGTCCTAAAGATTTGCCGGGTTCTTATATGGAACAGGGGATGACTCCTTTTAGAAAAGCTTTAGCAACGCGCATGAAGCAATCAAAACAATTCATTCCACATTTTTATATTTCTCAAGAAGTGGATGCTGCAGCATTGGTAGAGCTAAGGGCTCAGCTAAAAAAAGAGAATATTTCCTTATCTGTAAATGATTTTATTGTTAAGGCAGTAGCGGTATCTTTATTAGAACACCCAGGCATGAATAGCGGATTTAATTCTAAAGATCAAAAATTGGTTTTTTTCAAAACTATCGATATTTCTGTTGCAGTAAGCACTGAAGAAGGAATTATTACCCCGATTATTCGGTATGCCGATTGCAAGAATATTGGACAGATTTCCTTAGAAACAAAATTATTAGCTAAAAAGGCAAGGGACGGTAGTTTAAAAGTCCATGAATTTAAGGGAGGATCCTTTACGATCTCTAATCTAGGAATGTATGGTATTACGGAATTATATCCTGTAATCAATCCTCCTCAATCATCTATTTTGGGTGTTGGAGGGATCTATGAGAAACCAGCTATCAAAAATAATAAAGTTGTAAAATCTTCAGCTTTTATGCTTAGTTTGTCTTGCGATCATAGAGTGGT
>Ga0326597_10001993_pt1 | contig 31322 bp, 27 predicted proteins | sample RVTome_12_FD_203789 | JGI IMG/M metagenome (GOLD analysis project Ga0326597, IMG submission 203789) | Soil microbial communities from uranium-contaminated site in the Upper Colorado River Basin, Wyoming, United States - RVT100D185 | ecosystem: Environmental > Terrestrial > Soil > Contaminated >...
TCCACGTGGAAGCTCGCCATCGCCGCGATGGCGCTGAAGCGCGGGATCGTCACCTTCCGGACCCGGATGCCGATTCCCTGTCGCGGCGGGCTGCAGTACGGCAACCGTTTCTTCCGCTGCTGGTCGGCCGAGGGGCACGGCGATTTGACGCTCACCGAGGCGATCGCCCAGAGCTGCGACGTCTACTTCTACCAGCTCGGCATCAAGCTCGGCGTCACGTCGCTCGTCGAGGACGGAAACGAATGGGGCTTCCGGGGACGCACGGGCCTCGACCTCCCGAGCGAGATCCCCTCCGAGTTCCCGACGGGGCCCGAGTACTACGACCGGCTGTACGGGGCGCGGGGCTGGACGTCGGCCGTCGCGCTCAACCTCGCGATCGGGCAGGGGGAGAACGCCCAGACCCTCGCCAACATGGTGCGACTCTACCAGATGCTGGCGAGCGACGGACGGATGCGCGCGCCGTACGTCGTGCGTCCCGCCACCGGACCCTCCCTGTCGCTCGACCTCGCCCCCGACCAGATCGCCGGGCTGCGCCAGGCGATGATCGCCGTTGTGGAGCAGGGAACGGCGCGCGGCTCGCGGCTCACGAGCCTGACGATCGCGGGCAAGACGGGCACGGCGCAGAACCCCCACGGCCCGGATCACGGCTGGTTCATCGGGTTCGGGCCCGCCGAGAAGCCGGAGATCGTGGTGGGAGCGATCGTGGAGTTCGCCCAGCACGGCACGGCGGTCGCGCCGCTCGTGGCCCGGACCATCGCCCATTATCTCGGGGTCGACGAGCGCGTGGCCGCCGGTCTGCGCGTCGCCCTCCCCCCGGACTCGGCGCCGCAGCCGTTCCAGCTGCCCGTCCTGCCGCGCACCGACTCGCTCCGGCCCATGCAACCGCCGACCGACACGCTCCGTGTTATCCCGCCTCCGCCAACTCGATAGGCCGCTGCTCGGCGTCGTCTCGGCGCTCGCCATTTACGGGTTGGCCACGCTCTATTCCGCCGGCCAGACCGAGGTCCCGACCTTCATCACGACGATCTGGCATCGCCAGCTCGTCTGGCTGACCCTCGGCGCCGTCGTCGTCTTTCTCATGTTCCGTACGTCGCCCCGGATGCTCGAGTGGGGGACGCCGTTCGTATACGCCATCGCCGTCTTCTTCCTCGTCATCACCCTCCTCCTCGGCACCGGCGCGGGCACGGCCGCCGGCAGCAAGTCGTGGATCGCGATCGGCGGCCTGCGCCTGGGCCAGCCCGCCGAGCTGGGGAAGCTGGCGGTCATCCTGATGCTGTCGCGCTGGCTCGCCGGCCTGCGCGAGCCCCCCGCCACGCTGCGCGACCTGATCCCGCCCTGCGCCATCGCGGGGATTCCCTGCTTCCTCGTGGCGCTGCAGCCCGACTTGGGCAGCGCGATCGTCTTCATCGCCATCCTCTTCGCCATGCTCTTCTGGGCCGGTACCAAGCCCTCGCTGCTGCTGCTCCTCGCGTCGCCCGCGATCGGTCTGGTGCTCGCGTTCTCGACGGTCGCCTGGGGGCTGTGGATCGCGGTGCTGTGCGGCCTGCTGCTCTGGTGGCGCCCGTATCTCTGGGAGGGGCTGGCCGTCGTCGGCGCCAACGTCGCCATGGGCGTCTTCGCGCTGCCCTTCTGGAACCGGCTCGCCCCCTACCAGCAGAACCGGCTGCTCGCCTTCCTGAATCCGGAGGTAGACCCGCGGGCCACGGGGTGGCACGTCATCCAATCCAAGGTGGCCGTCGGCTCGGGCGGACTGTTCGGGAAGGGATTCACGCTCGGGACGCAGAAGCGGCTCGCGTTTCTGCCCGCCCAGCACACCGACTTCATTTTTTCGGTCGTGGGGGAGGAGCTGGGGTTCATGGGCGTGGTGGTGGCGCTGGCGTTGTTCGCGGGCCTCCTCTTCGTCCTCCTGCGGATTGCCCGACGGGCCACCGACCCGTTCTCGAGTCTGTGCATCTTCGGGATCGCGGGGATGCTGTTCACGCACATCGTCGAGAACATCGGAATGACGATCAACCTGATGCCCATCACCGGCATCCCGCTGCCGTTTTTCTCCTACGGAGGGTCGTTCCTGCTCGCGTGCTCGCTCGCTGTGGGGATCACGCTGCGGGTCGCGTGGGAGTCCCGCCAGTCAGGCTACGCCGAACTCTGACAAGGAGTTAGCTCGTCGGGGCTAGCGTCCGCCCTCGGGCGCTCCCAAATTGTGCCCTTCGTGACCCCCCTATGGCACTAATGGCCTGGTTCAAGAAGGAACGCAAGGACCGCACCTCCGAACGGGTCCGGCTCGAGATCCCCGCGGATGCGTGGGAGAAGTGCGACGAGTGCGGCCATGTCGATATCAAAGAGCGCTTCATCCGGGCGCTCAACGTCTGCCCCAATTGCGGGCACCATCGCCGCATCAGCGCTCAGGAGTACATCGATCTCCTGGTGGACGAGGGGTCGTGGCACGAGCTGTTCACGGACCTCAAGTCGGCCGACCCCCTCAAGTTCGAGCACTACGCCGACCGGTTGAAGGCGGCCGAGAAGAAGGCGGGCCCGCTGGACGCCATCCGCACCGGCTACGCCCGCCTGCACGGGAGGCCGATCAACCTGGGCGTCATGGACTTCAGCTTCATGGGGGGATCGATGGGCTCGGTGGTGGGGGAGAAGGTCGCCCGCCTGGCTCGTCGCTCGATCGACAAGGGCGTTCCGTTGATCATGGTGTCGGCTTCCGGGGGCGCCCGCATGCAAGAGGGGGTCCTGTCCCTGATGCAGATGGCGAAGACCTCCGTGGTCATCGCCGAGCAGCAGCAGGCGGCGATTCCCTTCATCTCGATCCTGACGAACCCCACGACCGGGGGCGTGTCGGCCTCCTACGCCATGCAGGGGGATGCGATCCTCGCCGAGCCGGGGGCGGTGATCGGGTTCGCGGGGCCGCGGGTCATCAAGCAGACGATCGGCCAGGACCTCCCCGAGGGGTTCCAGACGGCCGAATTCCTCCTGGAGCACGGCATGCTCGACGCCGTGGTACCGCGCGGCGAGCTGCGCGACACGACCGCCCAGCTGCTGCGGCACATGACCGGTGCCCGGCCGGCGGAGGTCGCCGACTGAAGTTCGCAGCAGCCTGTCAGTTTCTCTTCGCACGACAAGCCGGCCGCATCAAGTGGAGCCTCGGCCCGACCGAGGGTCTGCTCGACGTATTGGGACGTCCCGAGCGCCATTTCCCCGCGATTCATGTCGGAGGCACGAACGGCAAGGGTTCGACCTGCGCCTTCGTGGCGGCGGAGCTGCGCGCCCGCGGGCTGCGGGTGGGGCTGTACACGTCGCCGCACCTCGTCTCTCCCTGCGAACGGATCATGGTGAACGACGTCCCGATCGGTGAGGAGGCCTTCGCCGAGTGGACCACCGTGCTGCGGCCGCACATCGAGCGGACGGACGCGAGCTTCTTCGAAGCCGTGACGGCGATCGCCTTCGCCGACCTGGCGGCGCGCGGCGTGGACGTCGCCGTGATCGAGGTGGGCCTGGGGGGACGGCTCGACGCGACCAACGTCATCACCCCCCTGGCCAGCGTCGTCACAAAGATCGCGCTCGAGCACACCGACTACCTGGGGAGTGACCTGAAGGGGATCGCGCGAGAGAAGGCGGGAATCGCGAAGCGGAGTGTGCCCTTCGTGACCGGCGAGCCCGACGCCGAGCTGCGGGCCGAGCTGGTCCGCGAGGCCGAGCGCCGCGGGGCGGCCCCGGTGATCGTCGTCGATACCACCCGGTCCCCGGTACCCGGGACCCGCCTCGGATTGCGGGGCCCTCACCAGATGGCGAATGCCCTCGTCGCCCAGGCTGCCTTGAACGCCCTATCAGCGCCGTTCGGACCGGTCGGCGAGCGGATGCCGCCGAGCTTCGCCGACGCCTACGTCCCCGGGCGGTTCGACGTGCGCGGCAAGTGGATCTTCGACGTGGCGCACAATCCCGACGGGATGCGGGTGCTGGTGAGCGCGTTGGCGGCGCAGGCTCCGCCGCGGCCGCTCCACGCCCTGGTGGGGATCCGGAATGACAAGGACTGGCGGCCGATGCTCGGTCTGCTGTCGCCCGTCGTGGACCGGCTGGTGCTGACGGTGCCGCCTTCCATTCCGGTGCTGCAACGGTGGTCGGTGAACGACGTGGCCGGTCGGCAGGGGGCGGGGAGAGCGGTCGCGCAATTCGAACCGGATTTCGACGCGGCACTCCGAGAGGTGCAGGATGGCGCGGCGACGGTGGTGGTGACCGGCTCGTTTCACACCGTCGGCGATGCGCTGGCCCGCTTGCCCGGCTTCGCGCCGGTGGGCTAAATTGTTGTGATGCAAGGGAAAGCGCTCCCCGGCTTCCGCGATTTCTACCCCGACGAACTGGCCCTCCGCAATCACATCTTCGCCACCTGGCGCAGCGTTGCCGCGCACTACGGCTTCGAAGAGTACGATGGACCGCCCCTCGAGCCGTTGGAGCTGTACACCCAAAAGAGCGGGGATGAGATCGTGGCCCAGCTCTACAGTTTCAAGGATAAGGGTGACCGAGATGTGACGCTGCGGCCCGAAATGACGCCGACGCTGGCCCGGATGGTCGCCGCGCACGCGCAGGCTCTGAAAAAGCCGATCCGCTGGTTCTCGATGCCGCAGCTGTTCCGCTACGAGCGGCAGCAGCGGGGGCGCCTGCGGGAGCACTTCCAGCTCAACATGGACATCATCGGCGAGGCGGGGCCGCTCGCCGACGCGGAGCTGATCGCGGCCGCGATCGACATCCTGCGCGCGTTCGGGTTCGGGCCGAAGGACGTCCAGGCGCGGATCTCCGACCGGCGCGTGCTGCGGGCGCTCCTCCTGGGGCGGGGCGTCACGGACGCCCAGCTGCCGGCGGCGTTCGGCGTGATCGACAAGAGCGAGCGGGTGCCGCGGGAGGCACTCGAGGAGATGCTGCACGGCGCCGGCCTCGGCAAAGGGGAAACGCGCGCCGTGCTCGAAATCGCCGCGCTCCGGGGACTCGAGGCCGTGACCGCCGCGCTGGCGAAGGTGAAGGGCGGGGACGACGCGGGGGAGCCGCTGCGCACGGCGGTGGAGGCGCTGGGCGCGATGGGCCTCGGCGACTTCGTGCAGGTGGACCTGACGATCGTACGCGGCCTCGCCTATTACACGGGGATCGTGTTCGAGCTGTTCGACCGCGCCAAGAAGCTCCGCGCGATCTCGGGCGGCGGCCGCTACGATGACCTCCTGAAGGCGCTGGGGGGGCCCGATCTCCCCGCCCTGGGCTTCGGCATGGGAGATGTCGTGCTCGGGGAACTGCTGAAGGAGCGCGGAGCGGTGCCCAAGGCGTCGACGGAGCTCGGCGCCTTTTTGGTGGCCGTCTCGGGCGACGACGTGCCGACGGTGCTGCGCCTGGCGCACGCGCTGCGCGACCGCGGCATGGCGGTCGAGTACGGCCTGCGGCACGCGCCCGTCCGCAAGCAGCTCGAGCTGGCGGCGGCGCGCGGCGCGCCCCGCGCCGTGATCATCGGGCCCGACGAGCGGGCCGCGGGCGTCGCGATGGTGCGGGACCTCAACGCGGGCACCGAGACGAAGGTGCCCCTCGACACGCTCCTCAAGGGATTCTTCGACTGATGGCGCAAGCCCAGAGGATCACGCCGCGCGCGAAAGACTTCAGCGAGTGGTACGGTGACGTGATCGCGCACGCGGAGCTCGCCGACTACTCGCCGGTGCGCGGCTGCATGGTGATCCGGCCCCACGGCTACCGCCTCTGGGAGCTGATGCAACGCGCCCTGGACGACATGTTCAAGGCGACGGGGCATCGCAACGCCTACTTCCCGCTCTTCATCCCGATGAGCTTCCTCGCCAAGGAAGCGGAGCACGTCGAGGGGTTCGCGAAGGAGGTGGCGCTCGTCACCCACACCCGCCTCAAGGCGACGGGCAAGGCCGGGGCGCTGGCGATCGCGGTGGATCCCACGTCGGCGCTCGAAGAGCCCCTCGTGGTGCGGCCCACGTCGGAGACGATCATCTACGCGATGTTCGCGAAGTGGATCCAGAGCTACCGCGACCTCCCGCTGCTCCTGAACCAGTGGTGCAACGTCGTACGCTGGGAGATGCGCACGCGCCTCTTCCTGCGCACGACGGAGTTCCTCTGGCAGGAAGGCCACACCGCTCATGCCACGGAGGCGGAAGCCGAGGCGGAGGCGCGTCAGATGCTGGGCGTGTATCGGCGCTTCGCGGAGGACTGGATGGCGATGCCGGTAGTCACCGGCGTGAAGACCCAGTCGGAGAAATTCGCCGGCGCGGTGCGCACCTTCGCGATCGAAGCCCTGATGCAGGACAACAAGGCGCTGCAAGCGGGCACGTCGCACAACCTGGGCCAGAACTTCGCCAAGGCGTTCAACGTGCAGTACCAGACGGCGGCGGGCGGCCTCGAGCACGTGTGGAACACGTCGTGGGGGGTGTCGACGCGGCTCATCGGCGGGCTGATCATGACGCACTCCGACGACAACGGGCTCATCGCGCCTCCGAAGCTCGCGCCGGTGCAGGTCGCCATCGTGCCGATCTGGAAGAGCGACGAGGAGAAGAGCCAGGTGTCGCGTGTCGGGTCTCAGGTGAAGGCCGATCTCGAGCAGGCGGGGTTGCGGGTCGAGCTGGACCTCCGCGAGAACCTGAAGCCCGGCGCCAAGTACTTCGAGTGGGAGGCACTGGGCGTACCGGTGCGGCTCGAGATCGGTCCCCGCGACCTGGCGGCAGGGCAGGCGATGCTCGCGCGCCGGACGGGAGGCAAGGCCCCGGCGCCTCTCGCCGGCGTCGTGGGTGCGGTCACGACGGCGCTCGAGGAGATCCAGCGCGCGCTGTTCGCGGCCGCGCAGGTGCGGCGCGAGCAGGCGTCCGTCCGCGGTGTCACCAAGGCGCAGTTCGTCGATCTCATGAAGGGCGCCGGCGGATTCGCCTATGGCGGGTTCTGCGGCGGCGCGGCGTGCGAGGCGGAGATCAAGGAACAGACGGGCGCCACGATCCGGCTGCTCCCGGACGCCGAGTTCCGGAGCCCCGAGCCGCCCAAGACCTGCATGTGGTGCGGCAGGCCGAGCGTGGCGGAGGCCGTGTGGGCGCAGGCCTACTAGGCATCGATCCGGGGCTGCTGCAGGCGATCGCGGATCGTGTCGGCACGCCGGCGTACGTCTACAGCGCCAACCTGATCCGCGCGCAATACCACGCCCTGGACGACGCGCTTCAGGGCATCCGCCACCGCATCTGCTATTCGGTCAAGGCCAACGGCAACCTCGGCGTCTTGCGCGTGCTGAAGCAGCTGGGGGCGGGCGCCGACATCGTATCGGTGGGGGAGCTGCGCCGCGTGCTCGCCGCCGGGTTCGATCCCGACGGCATCGTGTTTTCGGGCGTCGGCAAGACACCGCCCGAGATCGAGGAGGCGATCCGCGCCGGCATCGGCTTCATCAACGTCGAGTCCCCGAGCGAGCTGGACGTGCTGTTCGCGGTGGCGAGGGGCATCAAGCAGCCGGCCAACGTCGGCATCCGTGTGAACCCCGACGTCGCGACCGAGACGCCGCACCCCTACACCCGGACGGGCGAGAAGACCACGAAATTCGGCGTCCCGTTCGACGAGGTCGTCATGGTCGCCCAGCGCATTACCGCGGAGCCGCTGCTCACGCTGCGCGGGCTGGCGATGCACATCGGGTCGCAGATCACCGATGTCGCCCCCTACCGTCGGGGCACGGTGAAACTGCTCGAGCTGGTGACGGCGCTGCGCGCGTCGGGGATCGACAGCATCGAGGCGCTGGACGTCGGCGGCGGGCTGGGCGTGCGCTACCACCACGAGAAGGCGCCCACCCCCAAGGCGTTCGCGGACGCCGTGGTGCCGGCGGTGAAGGGAGCGGGGCTCGGCTTGCTGTGCGAGCCGGGACGCTACCTGGTCGCCAACGCGGGTGTGCTGCTCACCCGCGTCCTGTACCGCAAGCACGCCGGTGGGAAAGACTTCGTCATCGTGGACGCGGGGATGACCGATTTTGTCCGGCCCAGCCATTACAACGCCCACCACGAGATCGTCCCCCTGAAGGACGGTAAGCGGGGCGAGGAGACGGTGAGCGTGGTGGGTCCGATTTGCGAGTCGGGAGACTTCCTCGCCCTCGATCGGAAGCTCCCGGTGGTGATGCCGGGGGAAGCGCTGGCGGTGCTCGGCACCGGCGCCTACGGCTTCGTGATGAGCTCGACGTACAACCAGCGGCCGCGCCCGCCCGAGGTGCTGGTGGAAGGGGATCGCTACTTCGTGTCGCGGCCGCGCGAGACCCTCGACGACTTACTGCGGGGCGAGACGGCGGAGCCCACCACGTGGTACAAGGCGTGAACCGGATCCTCGTTCTCGATTACGGCTCGCAGTTCACGCAGCTGATCGCGCGGCGCATCCGCGAGGCGCATGTCTACTGCGAGATCCACCCCGCCGCCCGCGGCACCGACGTGGCGTTCGTCCGGGCGTTCGACCCCAAGGGAATCATCTTCTCCGGCGGGCCGAGCTCGGTGTTCGACGCCGGCGCACCTACGGCCGATCCGGCGCTGCTGGAGCTGGGCGTGCCCGTCCTCGGCATCTGCTACGGGATGCAGCTCATCGCGCAGCTCGCGGGCGGCAAGGTCCAGCCGTCGAGCGAGCGTGAGTTCGGCCGCGCCGAGATCGCCGTGCGCGAGGGGACCGGGCTGTTCGCGGGTTTCGAGCCCCAGTCGAGCGTGACGGTGTGGGCGAGCCACGGCGACCGGATCGACAAGGCCCCGCCGCACTTCCGCGTGACGGCGTCGAGCACCAACGCGCCCGTCGCGGCGATGCAGCACGAGGCGAAGCCGCTGTTCGGCGTGCTGTTCCACCCCGAGGTGGTGCATACGCCCCGCGGCGGGGAGATCATTCACAACTTCCTCTTCGGGATCTGCGGGTGCGCCCCCGATTGGACGCCGGGCCACTACATCGAGCAGGCGGTGGCCAAGATCCGCGAGACGGTGGGCCCGACCCGGCGCGCCATCTGCGGCCTCTCGGGGGGAGTGGACTCGGCGGTGGCGGCGGCGCTCGTGCACCGCGCTATCGGCGACCGGTTGACTTGCATTTTCGTGGACCACGGCCTGCTGCGCCTGAACGAGCGCGAACAGGTGGAGCGGACCTTCCGAGCGCACCTCGGGATCGATCTGCGGGTGGTGGACGCGTCGGCGCGGTTCCTCAAGGATCTCGCGGGTATCGAGGATCCTGAAGAGAAACGACGCCGCATCGGGCACGCGTTCATCGACGTGTTCGAGGACGCCGCCCGCCACGTGGAGGGAGACGTGGGGTTCCTGGTGCAGGGCACCCTGTACCCGGACGTGATCGAGTCCACCTCGGCGAAGGGCGGGCCGTCGGTCACGATCAAGACGCATCACAACGTCGGCGGCCTGCCGGCGCATCTCCCCTGGAAGCTCATCGAGCCGCTGCGCGAGCTGTTCAAGGACGAGGTGCGGCAGGTCGGCCGGGAGCTCGGCCTGCCGGAGGAAATCGTGGGACGCCATCCATTCCCCGGCCCCGGCCTCGCGATCCGTGTGCTCGGCCCCGTGACCGAGGAGCGGCTCGATCTGCTCCGCAAGGTGGACGCCGTCTACATCGAGGAGATCCGCGAGGCGGGGCTGTACGACCAGATCTGGCAGGCGTTCGCCGTGTTGCTGCCCATCAAGTCGGTCGGCGTGATGGGGGATGGGCGCACCTACGATCACGTGGTGGCGCTGCGGGCGGTCACGAGCCGTGACGGCATGACGGCCGACTGGTACCCGTTCCCCTACGACGTGCTCGGCAGGATCAGCAACCGGATCATCAACGAGGTGCGGGGCGTGAACCGCGTGGCCTACGACGTGAGCTCCAAGCCGCCCGCGACGATCGAGTGGGAATAACGGCGCGGCAGGCCGCCCTCGCCGCCGGTCTGCTGGCTGCCGCCGTCGCCGCCCCCTCCATCCGGAATGGCTTCGTCGGGGACGATCGCTGGGTGATCGTCGAGCGGCCCCTGCTGCAGCAGCCGCCTTCGCTGGCCGCCGTGCTCGGGGAGCCGTACTGGTCCACCGGCTTCGGCGGCGCGCTGTGGCGCCCGGCGGTGCTGGCTTCGTACGCGCTCGACTATCGCCTCGGCGGGAGCCCCCATTGGTTCCACGCGGTGAACGTGCTCTGGGCCGGTCTCGCCGCCGCGCTGCTCACCCTGCTGGCCTGCCGGCTCGCGGACCCGGTGACCGGCCTCGTCGCGGGGCTGTTGTTCGCGGTCCACCCCGTGCACGTCGAGGCCGTGGCGAACGTCGTGGGGCGCGCCGAGCTGATGGCGGCGGCCGGCTACGCCACGGCGCTGCTCTGCGCGCTCAGCGCCGAACGGCGACCCGTCTACCTGATCGGCGTCGCGCTGGCCGCCGCATTCGCCATCGCCTCCAAAGAACTTGCGGCCACCCTCCCCGCCGCGGTTTTCCTCGTCTACGCGGGGCGCCGGTCCTCCCTCCGGGCGGCGCTCCTGCCGGCGCTGGTCGCCGCCATCCCGATCGGCGGCTATTACGTGATCCACGAGTGGGTCGGCGCGGGGATCCTATCGGCTGGCGGGGCGGCCCCAGGACTCGAGCGGCTGGGAGTGGCGCAACGCACGTGGGCGATGCTGCCCATCTCGCTCGAGTGGTGGCGCCTGCTGCTGTTCCCGGCGCATCTCTCGGCCGATTACTCGCCCGGGGACGTGGTGGTGGCGACGGGGCTGACCTCGGCGCACGTCGTGGGCGCGCTCGTGTGGGGGGCGGCCGCGTGGGCGGCGTGGCACTGGCGGAGGAGCGTGCCCGGGATCGCGATCGGCCTCGTCTGGATGATCGTGACGGTGTCGCCCGTGGCGAACATCGTGGCGCCGACCGAGCTGCTCGTCGCCGAGCGGACGCTGTACCTCCCGTCGTTCGGCATCGCCTTCGCGCTGGCGTCGGCGGGGATGGCCCTGTCCGTGTCCTGGCCGGCGCGCCGCCCTGTCGCGCTGCTGGCGGTCGTTCTCGCGGTGGGCGCGGTGCGTAGCGTCGCCCGGGTGTCGGTCTGGCACGACGACGAGGCGGCCTTCCGGGCGCTCAAGCGCGATGCCCCGCGCTCGTACCGGACGTTATGGATGGTGGGCAAGGACGAGTTCCAGGCGGGCCACTGGGGGAGCGGCGAGCGGCTGCTGCAGGCAGCGATCGGGATGGCCCCGGCGGTCACGGGACCGCGCTTCGATCTGGCGCGGTTCTATTGGGACGCGGGGCTGTGGCGCCCGGCGGCGGAGCAACTGCGCGCGGCCACGGCGGTCGACAGCGGATTCGTGCCGGCGTGGACGCTGCTGCCGCGGGCGCTGCTCGCCGCCGGCGACACGGCGGGAGCGCGGATGGCGGCGCGCGAGGCATTGCGCCGGTTCCCGCACGAACCGGACGTCGTGGGGAGCGCGACGGCGGTGCTCTCCGCCGCCGGGCGCCGTTAGACGTTCTTTTCTTCGAGTAGCTCGAGAAACGCGGCCGGGGTCTTGAGCTTGGCGAGGCGATCGGTCACCTCCGGCTCCTTGGCGAACTGGGCGATCTTGCCGAGGACCGGGAGGTACTGGTTCGAAACTTCGAGCGGCGGGGCGACGATCAGGAAGAAGTAGTGCACCGGCTTGTCGTCGATCGCCTTGAAGTCGATCCCTTCGAGCCGGCGGCCGAACGCGCAGCACAGGCGGTTGACGACGAGCGAGCGGCAGTGCGGGATGGCGATGCTCTGCCCGATCCCCGTCGAGCCGAGGGTCTCGCGGCGCTTGAGCATCTTGAACAACATCCCCTCGGCCCTCTCGTCGAGGTGGAGCAGCCCCACCAGCTCCTTGAGCACGGTGTCCTTCGTGGTGCTCTTGAGCTCCAGGGTAATGGCGTCGTCGGAGAAGAATTCGCGTAGCCGCATCGGGCGCGAAACGTAATGGTTGGTTGCTCCGCGCGCAACGCGCTATTACGTTCCCCCACATGTGGTTCCCGTATCGCACCGGCCACCAGGTCCCCCTCTTCCTCGCCCCCATGGCGGGCGTGTCGGAGTCTCCGTTCCGGCAGCTGTGTCGCCGCTTCGGGGCCGACGTGGTCGTGTCGGAATTCATCTCGTCGGTCGGGATCTCGCTGGGCATCGAGCGCGTGCTCGCCGAAATGCGCTTCGAGCCGTGCGAGCGCCCGGTGGGGATCCAGATCTACGGCGCCGACGCTCAGGTGATGGCCACCGCCGCCGGGATGGTGACCGAGCTGTTCGCGCCCGACTTCGTGGACGTCAACTTCGGCTGTCCGGTGAAGAAGGTCGTGCGCAACAACGGTGGCTCGGGGTGCCTCAAGGACATGACGCTCGTGGCCGGCATCATCGGCGCGGTGCGGGACGCCACCCGCCTTCCGGTGACGGTGAAGATCCGCAGCGGCTGGGACGAGCCGCAGCGCGACCCGGTGGGGATCGCCCGGCGCTGCCAGGACGCGGGGGCGTTGGCGCTCACGCTCCATCCCCGTACCCGGACGCAGATGTACCAGGGGGCGGCCGATTGGGATGAGATCGCGCGCGTGGTGGAGGCGCTCGACATCCCGGTGGTCGGCAACGGCGACGTACGGCGACCGGAAGATATCGTGGCGATGCGGCGGCACACCGGCTGTGCCGGTGTCATGATCGCCCGCGGCTCGTTCGGCAACCCGTGGATCTTCGCCCAGGGGCGGGACCTGCTCGAGGGGCGGCCCAAGCGGCCCGACCCCAGCCCTGCGGAGCGGTTCGGGACCGCCCTCGAGCACGCGCGCCTGGCGCTGCGTCTCCAGGGCAACACGCGCAAGACGGCGATCGAGTTCCGGAAGCACCTGGGCTGGTACACGAAGGGGCTGCCGGGCGCGGCGGAGCTGCGCCAGCGCTTGTTCGCAATCGAGTCGATGGCCGAGGCCGAAGCGATCTTCTCGGGCTATCTCGCGGAGACCGCGGTGGAGGCGGCCGCGTGAATTTCGAGCGGCTCCCGTTCGCGACAATCGATCACCTCCGGCCCATCACCCAGGGGCATCAGGAGGTGATCTTTTGTCAGGGGAAGACGCCCGGGCAGGTCGTAGCGATCGCGGAGCGGCTCGAGGCCACCGGGGGGGCGGGGGGGGGGCGGGGGGCGGGGGGGGGCAGCTTCCTCGCCACGCGCGTTGAGGCCGCCCACGCCGCCGCCCTGGCGGCGCGCTTCCCGCGCGCGGAGGTCAACGAGTTGGGCCGGACGGTCTACCTCCCGCCCGAGCCCGAGCCCGCCGCCACGGGGCGGGGCACGGTGCTCGTGTGCACCGCCGGGACGAGCGATCTCCCCGTCGCGGAAGAAGCGGCGGTGACGGCGCGGGCGTTCAAGAACCGCGTCGAGCGGCTCACGGATGTGGGGGTCGCCGGGATACACCGGCTGCTCACGCAAACCGACGTGCTGCGGTCGGCGTCGGTGATCATCGTCGTGGCGGGGATGGAGGGCGCCCTGCCGAGCGTCGTGGGCGGTCTCGTGAAGGTCCCCGTGATCGCCGTGCCGACGAGCGTCGGCTACGGCGCGTCGTTCGGCGGGCTCGCCGCGCTGCTCGCCATGCTCAACTCCTGCGCGTCGGGCGTCACCGTGGTCAACATCGACAACGGATTCGGCGCCGCCGCCGCCGCGAGCCGCATCAATCATTCGTAAATCCGCCGGGGGGGGGCGGGGGCGCGGGCGGCGGGCGCGGCGCTGGATCGCGCTCACCCTGCAGATCCTCGGAGTCGTCGCGGTCGTCGTCACGGCCTGGCGGGGGTCCGCCTGGGGTCTGGTGGCGGCGGCGGGCGGCATCGCCGCGACGCTGGGGTGGACCGTGCGGTGGCGGCCCGGGCGGCTGCGGCGGCGCGGGCCCCCGCCCTTCGACTTCCGCGAGATTCTGGACCTCTTGGCGCGCGCGCATGGTGCGCACGCCGGTTGGGTGGTGGGTCCCGCCGACGGCGCGCTGGAGGTGACCCACGGCCGGCCCGTCTCGCCGGACATTCTCCGCCGCGGCTCCGCGATCGTTCAACTCGCCTCCGTCGATGGGCGGGCGCACGTCGCGCGCGATCCCGAAGGGACCTACGTCGCGGTGGGCGACTTCCCCTACGGTGCGGGGTTGCTGCTGGTGGGGCAGGACCCGAGTCCCGCCGTCACCGATGCCGCTACGCGCGAGCTGCGGCGGCTCGTGGCGGCCATGCGACTCACGGAGGCCGACGCCGAGGGTCCGCGCGCGCAGATCCTGGCGCGGCGGCTCGCCCGGGTGGCGGGGGGCGCCCAGACCCTCGAGGGGATCGCGCGCGCCGGCGTCGAGCTGGCGGAACAGCTGGCGGTGCGCGGCGCCGCGCTGGTGCTCGCCGGGCCGCCGGACGGCGAGACGCGGGTGCTCGTCGTCTCGAGCACGGCGGACCGCCGGCTGACCGGGTTGGCGCTCAGGGCCGAGGCGCCGGTGGCGCGGGCTATCGCCGCCGGCGTACCCGTCGTCGCGCGGGGTGGGGAAGACGTGTTCGGTCCTGGCGTCCCCGAGCGGCGACGGAGCGAGCGGGCGGGGACGGCGTACCCGCTGGTGGACGGGAACGTGGTGATCGGGGCGTTGGTGCTGCTCGGGCCGCCGCTCGACCCGGACGCGCCGCTGATCGACCACGTGGGGACGCTGGTCGCGGAGCTCGGCCCCCGGCTCGCGGCGGCGCGGGCGGTGCACGACGCCGAGCGGCGTGCGGTGATCGACCCTCTGACGGGGCTCCGCAACCGCCGCGAGTTCGAGAGCGTCCTCGCGGCCTACCGGGGTGACGGGCGGCGGGCGCCGGCGCCGCCGCCGCCACCCCCCGCCGCGCTGGTCTACGTGGATCTCGATCGCTTCAAGCAACTCAACGACACGCTGGGTCACGCGGCGGGCGACGCAGCGCTGAAGCACGTGGCGCGGCTGCTCGAGGCGGCGGTACGCGACGGCGATCTCGTGGCCCGGGTCGGCGGCGAGGAGTTCGCGGTGTGGCTGCCGCGCACGCCGCTCGCCGAGGGCGTGGAGGTGGCGGAGCGGATTCGCGAGTCGGTCGCGGGAACGGCGTGGCACTGGAGCGGTTCGCCGTATCCGTTGACCACCTCATGCGGCGTGGCGGCGTATCCCCAGCCGATCGGCGATGTGGCGAATCTCCAGGCAGCGGCGGATGCGGCGCTGTACCGGGCGAAGCAGGCGGGGCGCAACCGAGTTGAAAAGGCCGAGCCGGGCCGCTAGCTTTCGGTGTCGACGGTTTTCGGGGGCGACAGGCTTCGACGGGTTTGGCGAGGATATCGCTGCGTGCCCAGGTTCTCAGTCACCTGGTAAATCAACTGGGAAACTACAAAAGCCAACTCTGAACTGGCTCTGGCTGCGTAAGCTTCGGCTTCACGCACCTGCGTGAGTGGCAGCCCGCCTGAGGCGGCGCTCACGTATCGCAAAGTCGGGCTGGCGTAACCCGGGGTCTCAACGGGTGACGCGAGAGTCGATAGAGGCTTGTTGCTGCCGAGGCCGGCGAGGCGCCGAGGTGGCGAGACCAGTCCAGCGTCGCCTACGCACGTAGGAGCGGTATCGGAGTCATGCTCGGACCGGGGTTCAATTCCCCGCGCCTCCACTCTTCCCCCGTCGCGTTGCTTCAGGGCTGCCGGCGGTTGATCGAGCGGAGCAGTGCGCTGGAGGGGACGAACGTGCGTCCCTGCATCGGTAGAGCAATCGTTGCTGCGGGGCGCTGCTCCGTTGCCCGGGTAGCAACCGGCTCGGACCGCAGCGGCACGCTGACCGGCCTGCCAGTAGCCACCCACCCAACATAGCGGCGCACCGCCGGAGCAGCCTGCATCGGGATGCTCGGTGTCGACGAGCGCGGAGCGACGGCCGGACGCGGGGAGGCATTGTCGAGCTCCTCACGTTGGCGCGGCTCGATCGGCGCATACCGCTGCCGAGGCTGTTGCACGTGGATGACAGGTCTGTTTCGAGGCGCCGGAGGGACCACGACGCCGCTCGCGCGCCGCAACGTGAATGCGTTCGCCAGCGTCCGTTGTGGGGGCGGCGGCGGCGGGGGAGCCGGCCGTCTGCGTGGGATGAAAACCGGCACGTAGTACGGGACGTAGACCGGCTCACTCACCGGAGCTGCTTCGTTGTACACGTACGTGTTCGTCACGCGGTTGTCGACCACGCCGCAGAACGAGTTCACCAGGACCGCGCTCGAGCAGTCGACGGTGTTGGACTGATCGATCACGACATTAGACTGCTGTTCGATCGGGCGGCTTCGCACGCAGCCGAGGCAGACCGGCGTCGCGAGTTGCGGATCCCGTACGGCTAGCGGCCCACCGGTCCTATACGTTGTCACGTCGAAGTCGTAGGGGCGTCCGTCCGCCATCCGCTCGGCGATGTCGAGCAGCGCGGCCAGCGGGTGGCCGGCGGTCGGCTGGAACAGCATGCCGTTGTCGTAATCCCAGGCGGGCCCCGCACGCAATCCCGCGACCTGCAGGGGCCAGCGAGCGCGGGCTGCCAGGATCGTGCCGGTTCCACCCTCCGTGCCCACGGGCGCGGCGAGCTCGAAGGTGGTTCCCCCCGGCGCCGCGGCGTTGTCGTCTGGGTTGAGCGGGAACAGCACGCGAATGCGCCCAACGGGATCGACGTGCAGAACGGTCAAGTAGCCCGGATCGCGGAGACTCACGTACACCGTCGCGTCGGCGATCCACACCCGGATCGGCGCGGCCTTCGGCGCGGGGGTCGTGGCGAGGGCGGCTACCTGGGCGAAGAGCCCGAGCGTGGCTGCGAAGGCGAGGATCATTACGGAGTCTCATTCACTGTAGCCCGACCACGCGGGGATGGTCAAGAGGGCAATCCATCCTCTCAGGCCGTATATTGGGCCCCGTCCGGCAGTCCCCGAAGACGAACCCTCGCGCGGGAGGCGGAATGGGTGCGGGAATGCAGCAGCCCCCAGCACAGCAGGGCGGCGGCAGCATCAGCGCATTACTCGATCTGGTGAAGGTCTTGTACGACCCGGCGGCGGTGTTCCAGCGGGTGACCGAGAAGCCCAAGTTCCTGATGCCGTTCATCGGCATCTCGGTCGTCCAGATCGTCCTCGGCATCCTGAACATGCCGTTCCTCAAGGCGGCGATGCAGGCCCAGATGGCGCAGGCCCAGGCGCCGGCGGGCGGGCCCGATCCGTCCAAGTTCGCGGCCCTCGGCCTCATCTTCGTTCCGGTCGGCATCGCCCTCGCGCTCGTGCTGGGGGCGTTCGTGCTGTGGGTGCTCGTCTCGCTGGTCGGGGGCGAAGGCAAGTTCGGCACGCTGCTGAGCGTCGCTGCCTACGCCGCCGTGCCGAGCGTGATCCTGCTCGGGATCGTCGGCTCGGTCGTGCTGCACATGCAGGGAACGCAAGGCATCACGTCCCCCGCGGACATGCAGCCGGCGCTCGGACTCGACCTGCTCGCGCCTGGGGCCAAGGGATTCCTCGGCGCGGTGCTGAAGGGCATCAACCCATTCTCGATCTGGGGTCTCGTCCTGACCGCCATCGGCGTCTCGACCACGCACCGGCTCTCGAAGGGCAGCGGCTACGTGGTGGCGACGGCGTCGCTCGTCATCGGCTTGGTGATTGCGGGGACCATCGGCGCGCTGTTCGGCGGCCGCCTGGGCGGCTAGAGTCAGACCGTCGCCTTCGTCCGATTGATCACGCCCGCCTCCTCGAGGGCCGCCTGGGCCGCGGCGAGGCGGGCGATCGGGACCCGGAAGGGCGAGCACGACACGTAGTTCATGCCTGCGTGGTGGCAGAACGTCACCGAGCTGGGCTCCCCGCCGTGCTCGCCGCAGATCCCGATCTTCAAGTCGTGCCGCGTGCCGCGGCCGAGCCGGACCGCCAGCTCGATCAATTTGCCCACGCCGGCTTGGTCGAGGACCTGGAACGGGTCCTCGGGCAGGATGCCGCGCTCGACGTACAGCGGCAGGAACCGGCCGGCATCGTCGCGCGACAGGCCGAAGGTCGTCTGCGTGAGGTCGTTCGTCCCGAACGAGAAGAACTCGGCTTCCTTGGCGATCTCGTCGGCGGTCAAGGCCGCCCGCGGCAGCTCGATCATCGTCCCCACCAAGTAGGGCACCGCGCGGCCTTCGGCATGGAACACCTCTTGCGCCACGCGGCGGATGATCTTGGCCTGGAGCACGAGCTCCTGCACGTCGGCGACGAGGGGCACCATTACCTCGACCGTCACCTTCTTGCCCCGGCCCGCCACGTGTCCGGCCGCCTCGAAGATCGCCCGGGCCTGCATCTCGGTGATCTCGGGATAGGTGATCCCCAGGCGGCAGCCGCGGTGCCCCAGCATCGGGTTTGCCTCGACGAGCGAGTCGACTAGGCGCTCGAGCTTAGCGACGGGAAGCTTCATGACCTTGGCGAGCCCGGCGATCTCCTGCCTGGTGTGGGGCAGGAACTCGTGCAGCGGCGGGTCGAGCAGGCGGATCGTGACGGGCAATCCGGCCATCGCTTCGAAGATCCCCTCGAAGTCCGCGCGCTGCATCGGCAGCAGCTTCGCCAGCGCGCTCCGGCGGCCCGCCTCGTCCTGAGCGACGATCATTTCGCGCATCGGCGTGATGCGGCCCTCCTGGAAGAACATGTGCTCGGTGCGGCACAGTCCGATCCCCTCGGCGCCCAGCTCGCGCGCCTGGCGGGCGTCCTCCGGGGTGTCGGCGTTGGCGCGCACGCGCAGCCGGCGGCGCGCGTCCGCCCAGTTCATCAGCTTGCGATAGTGCGCCCCCACCTTCGGCTCGACGAGCTTGGCGGCGCCGAGCAGCACCCGGCCGGTCGTGCCGTCCACCGTGATGGTCTGCCCGCGCTTCACCACGCGCCCGTTGGCGCGGAACCGGCCGGCCGCCGGATCGACCTCGATGTCCTTGGCACCGACGACGCACGTCTTGCCCATGCCGCGGGCGACGATCGCGGCATGGCTCGTCATTCCCCCCCGGGCGGTGAGCACCGCCCGGGCGGCGACGATGCCGTGGAAGTCCTCGGGTGAGGTCTCGGGCCGCACGAGGATCACGGCGCGGCCCTTCTTGTGCAGCGCCTCGGCCTCGTCGGCGTCGAACACCGCCTCGCCCGTGGCCGCGCCGGGAGAGGCGGGCAGGCCCTTGGCGAGCACGGTGACGGACGCCCGCGGGTCCACCATGGGGTGGAAGAGCTGGTCCAAGTCCTGGGGCGGGACGCGCTGCACCGCTTCGTCCTGGCTGATCAGGCCCTCGGCCGCCATCTCGACGGCGGAACGCACCGCCGCGATACCCGTGCGCTGCGCGCGGCGGGTCTGCAGCATGTACAGCTTGCCGTGCTCGAACGTGAACTCGATGTCCTGCACGTCCTTGAAGTGGCGCTCCAGCTTCGCGGCGAGCCGCTCCAGGTCGCGGTAGATCTTGGCGAACTTCCCGCGCTTCAGCCGGGCGATCGGCTCGGGGGTGCGGGCGCCGGACACGACGTCCTCCCCCTGGGCATTGATGAGCAGGTCGCCGTTCAGGACACGCTCGCCGGTGCGGCAGTCGCGGGTGAACGCCACCCCGGTGCCGCAGTCGTCCCCCATGTTGCCGTACACCATGGCCACGACGTTGACCGCCGTGCCCATGGCGTCCGGGATGCCGTGCACGCGGCGGTAGTCGAGCGCGCGCCGCGTGCGCCAGCTCTGGAAGACGGCCTCGATGGCGCCCCACAGCTGGCGCTGCGGGTCGTCGGGGAAGGGGAGGCCGGTGCGCGACTGAATGATGGCCTTGAACTCGCCCACCAGCGCCTTCAGGTCGTCGGCGGGGAGATCGATGTCGCGCTTGACCTTGCGGCGCCGCGTGGCCTCGCCGAGCACCTCGGCGAACGGTGCCTTGCCGAGGTCGAACACCACGTCGCCGTACATCTGCACGAAGCGGCGGTAGGAGTCGTAGGCGAAGCGCGCATTGCCGGATGCCGCGATGAGCCCCTGCACCGTCTCGTCGTTCAGGCCGAGGTTCAGGATCGTCTCCATCATCCCGGGCATCGAGACCGCCGCCCCCGAGCGCACCGCCACGAGCAGGGGGTTCCGCGGATCGCCGAACTTCTTCTTCGTCGCCCGCTCGGTCTGCTTCAGGTGGCGGTCGACCTCTTCGCGCAGCTCTTCGGGGAAGGTGCCTTGCTCGAGATAGGTCATGCACAGCCGGGCGGAGAGGGTGAAGCCGGGAGGAACGGGGAGGCCGAGGTTCGCCATCTCGGCGAGCCCCGCGCCCTTGCCGCCCAGAATGTCCCGCATGGCGGCGGAGCCGTCGGCGCGTCCGTTGCCGAAGAAATAGACGTAGCGCTCGAGACTCGGCACGGGTGCCTTAGCCGGCGTGCGCCTCGGCGAGGGCCTCGTCGGGAATCGCCGTCGGGTAGTCCCCGGAGAAGCAGGCATCGCAGAACTCGCCGGGGTCGCCCCCGGCGGCGCGCCGCATGCCGTCGAGCGACAGGTACCCGAGCGACTCGACGCCCAGGTGGCGGCGGATCTCCTCGAGCGAGTGCGTGGCGGCGATCAGCTCACCCCGCGTGGGGGTGTCGATCCCGTAGTAGCAGGGGCCCGTGATCGGCGCCGACGCCAGCCGGAAGTGCACCTCCACCGCTCCCGCCTGACGGATCATCTGCACCAGGCCACGGCTCGTCGTACCGCGCACGAGCGAGTCGTCCACGACGACCACCTTCCTGCCTGCGAGCACCTCGCGCACCGGGTTGAACTTGATCTTCACTTTGGCGTTCCGGCCCGCCTGCGTCGGATTGATGAAGGTGCGGCCCACGTAGTGGTTGCGGATCAGGGCATGCTCGAGCTTCAGCCCCGATTCCTCGGCGAAGCCCAGGGCCATGGCGTTGGACGAGTCGGGAACGGAAAAGACGCAGTCGGTGCCGGGCGCCGGGTGCTCCCGCGCCAGCTCGCGGCCCAACGCGCGCCGCACCCGGTCCACGGAGCGGCCGAAGATCGTGCTGTCGGGGCGCGAGAAGTACACGAGCTCGAAAATACAGCGCCGGTGCGGCCTGGCCGGTAAGGACGGCAGCCGTTCGACCTCGGCGCCGTTGATGCGGAGGAATTCCCCCGGCCCGAGCTCGCGCACCGGCGTCGCCCCGATCAGATCGAGCGCGCATGTCTCGGACGCGATGACGTGGCCGTTGCCGAGCCTGCCGAGCCACAGGGGCCGGAACCCGCGCGCGTCCACGATAGCGTACAGGGTCCGCCCGATCGTCACCACCAGCGAATAGGCGCCCTCCACGCGCTCCAGCGCGTCGAGCAGCTGATCCTCCGGCTCGCGCGCTTCCGAGCGGGCGACGAGGTGGATCAGGACCTCGCTGTCCGAGGAGCTCTGGAAGATCGATCCCTTGGCCACGAGATCCGACCGTAGGGTTTCCGCGTTCGTGAGGTTGCCGTTGTGGGCGAGGCCGAGGGGGCCCTCGCGGTAGCCGGCCAGGATCGGCTGGGCGTTGGCGATCACCGACGAGCCGGCGGTCGAATACCGGGTGTGCCCGATCGCCACGTCGCCCTGGAGGCCGGCGAGCGCCGCCTCCCCGAAGATGTCCGACACGAGACCCATCCCGCGGTGCGTGCGCGCCACGCCCTCCCCGTCCACCACCACCATCCCGGCCGACTCCTGGCCGCGGTGTTGGAGGCTGTAGAGTCCGAGATAGGCGACGCGCGCCGCGTCAGGAACGCCGGAAACGCCGATGATGCCGCACATCCGTTCGTCAGTCTCCCATGCGCCGGGGGATCGCGTTGAAATATACCTCGCGCAACCGGGCGACGGGCTCCGCGATCGCGCCGTCCCGCAAGGCGACGCGGAACGCGCCGTTCACCGCGCCCACCGTTCCCGCGCGATGCATGGGCACGCCCAGCTCGCCCGCCAGCGCCTCCACGACCGGAACCCGTTCCGGCGCGCAGGTGACGATCGCGCGGCCGTGGGATTCGCTGAACAACAACTCGGGCGTGGTGAGTGGGGCGTGGTACGCGGTCAAGTCGATGTCCATCCCGAATCCGGCGTCCTGGTACGGGCCGCCCATTGCTACCTCTGCGAGGGCGACGCCGAGGCCTCCCTGCGAGCAATCGTGGGCCGACCGGAACAGCCCGCGCTCGGCGCCGGCGACGAGCAGGTCCACCAGCCGGCGGGCGACGCCCAGGTCCACGCGCGGCGGCTGGCCACCGACAAAGCGGTGCAACACTTCCCAGCAGGCCGAGCCGCCCAGCTCGGCGCGCGTCTCGCCCAGCACGAAGACGGCATCACCCGCGGCGCGCGCGTGGCTCGGGACCGCGCGATCGGCCCGGGTGAGCAGCCCGACCATTCCCACGACCGGGGTCGGGTCCACGGCGCCGGTGGGGCTCTCATTGTAGAAGGAGACGTTCCCGCCCGTTACCGGCGTGTCGAGCGCGCGGCAGGCGTCGGCGATGCCGCGGCAGGCTTCCGTGAACTGGTAGAACACCGCCGGCCGCTCGGGGCTGCCGAAGTTCAGACAATCGGTGATGCCGAGGGGCCGCGCCCCCGTGCAGGCGATGTTGCGGGCCGCCTCGGCGACCGCCGCCTTGCCGCCTTCATAGGGGTCGAGCATCACGTAGCGGCTGTTGCAGTCGGTCGTGACCGCGATCGCGAAATCGGTGTGCCGCACCCGCAGCACGCCGGCATCGCCGCCCGGCGCCACGACGGTGCTCGCCTGAACGGTCGAGTCGTACTGCTCGAAGACCCAGCGCTTCGACGCAATCGAGGGATGATCCAAAAGCGTAAGTAGGGCGTGTGAAGGCGTGGGTTGTGGGGTGTGCCAAGGCTGCTCCTCTCGGAGCCGCGCGATCGCCGGATCCTCCTTGGCCTCCGGGTAATAGACGGGGCAGTCCTCGACGAGCTGGCGGCCGGGAATCTCGACCACCACCTCGTCCCCCCACGTGCAGCGATACATCCCGTCGTCGGTGACGCGCCCGATAGGCGTCGCGTTCAGCTCCCACTTGGCGGCGATCGCCTGGACCTCCCGCACCCGGTCGGCTTTCGCCACCACGAGCATCCGCTCCTGCGACTCCGACAGCAGGATCTCGTAGGGTGTCATGCCGGGCTCCCGCGTCGGCACTTTGGCCAGGTCGATCTCGACGCCGACGCCGCCGCGCGCCGCCATCTCCGCCGACGAGGAGGTGAGCCCGGCCGCCCCCATGTCCTGGATGGCGACGATGTGCCCGGACGCGATCAGCTCGAGACTCGCCTCGAGCAGCAGCTTCTCGGTGAACGGGTCGCCGACCTGCACCTGGGGGCGGCGCTGCTCGCTCTCGCGCGTCAGCTCCTCGGAGGCGAAGGACGCGCCGTGGATGCCGTCGCGGCCGGTGCGCGCGCCGACGGCGAGCAGCACGTTGCCCACGCCGTGGGCCGCGGCCTTGATCAGGTCTTTTTCCCTGAGCACGCCGACGCACATCGCGTTGACCAGGGGATTGCCGCTGTAGCCGGGGGCGAAATCCACCTCGCCTCCGAGCGTCGGCACGCCCACGCAGTTGCCGTAATCGCCGATGCCGCGCACCACTCCGGCGCAGAGATAGCGGTTGCGGGCGTCGTCGAGCGATCCGAATCGCAGGCTATTGAGGAGCGCCACGGGCCGCGCGCCCATGGTGAAGACGTCGCGGAGGATGCCGCCGGCGCCGGTCGCCGCGCCCTGGTAGGGCTCCACGGCGGACGGGTGGTTGTGCGACTCGATCTTGAAGGCGACGGCCCAGCCGTCGGGGAGCCGGAGCACGCCCGCATTCTCTCCGGGTCCCTGCACGACCTGCGGCCCCGTAGTGGGGAACGTCTTGAGAACGGGGCGGGAGTGTTTGTACGAGCAGTGCTCGCTCCACAGCGCTGAGAAGATGCCCAGTTCGGCGAACGTGGGTGTTCTGCCGAGCATCGCTTCGATGCGCGTATACTCGTCGGGCGTGAGGTTGTGCTGTTGGACCAGCTGCGGCGTGACAGGAGGATCCCCGGGGAAAGGGATCACTTCCGCGACACGCCTTTGACGACGGCTCGGAACACGCGCGCCAACACGTTCGACTGCGGCGCCTTGAGCACGGCCTCCGCCTCCCCGGCGTCGAACCAGACTCCATGGCAGTGAGTGCACTGATCGATCTGAATGCCGTCCCAGTCGCCGGTAATGAGATCGTAGCCGCACTTGGGGCATTTCATGTAGTGCGACTTGCGCTCGGACTGGGCGGCGGCCTCCTGCGCCGACGCGCGTTGCTGGCGCAGCAGCTCGGCGTCGCGGCGCGCGAAGTACTCGTCTTCGTTCTTGCTGGGTTTCTCGGGGCTCATGAAGGCGGTACCCGCAGCGTGTCGCCGCCCCGGTTCGGCCCCGGCATGTTCCCGGGGGGCGACGTCGATTCGCCCGCGTAGCCGTGGCCATCCCACCGCACGATGGCGTCCACGACGGCGCCGTTCTGCAGCGTCACGACGTCCATCGTGCCGCAGGTGTACTCGCACCCATTCTGGAAGAAGAGGTACGTGTACTCTCCCACGCGGCGCACCGCCGCGGGGGCGCCCCACAGGGCGTACACTTCGCGCTCGGTCATCCCCGGCGCGATGGTGCCGGTGTCCTGGGACACGAAGGGCACGTCGCGCTCGACGGGCGCGGCGCCCTGCGGCCGCGGAGGCGGAGGCGCGGGCCGTTGCGCCTGCTGCTGCGCGGCCCGGCGGGCGGCCGCGGTGTCCGGCGCCTGCTGGGGTGACGCGGTCGGCGCGGCGGTCGCAGTCGGCTTTCCCCGGACCTTGTCCCACGCCAGCTTCAGTTTTTCTCTTGCCGAGTCACACCCGAAGGTGGCGACCGTCAACAGCGCGCATATCGCCAGCGTGCTGCGTTGCATTGCGAGCCTCCAGAGAGAAGAAGACGCGGGCTCCATCCTCACCGCCCAGGACCCGGGCGTTGCGGCGCTCCGGGTGTGGCATGATACCTACCACGTTGCGGCCGGCGCTGCACACGCCGGCGATGTCGTTGGTCGAGCCATTCGGGTTGTCGCCGGCGTAGCGCCAGACCACCTGGCCTCCGGCCTCGAGCAGCGCCGCCGTCTCGGGATCGGCCACATACCGGCCGTCGCCGTGGGCGATGGGCACCGTCAACTCCTCGTCGCGCTCGTACTCCCGCGTGAACGGGGTGTCGGTCGCCTCGACGCGCACCCGAACCGGGCGCGACAGGAACCGGAGGTGGGCGTTGCGCATCAGGGCGCCGGGGAGCAGCCCCGCCTCGCACAGGATCTGGAATCCGTTGCAGATGCCCAGCACGGCCCCGCCGGCCCGCGCGTGGGCCGCGACCGCCTGCATCACCGGTGAGAACCGCGCGATCGCCCCCGAGCGGAGGTAATCGCCGTAGCTGAAGCCGCCGGGAAGAATGACGGCGTCGGCCTGCCGCAGGTCGGTGTCCCGGTGCCACACGTAGTAGGCGTCCGATCCCGCGGCGCGCGCGGCGTCGAGAGTGTCGGCGTCGCAGTTCGAGCCGGGGAAGACGACGACGGCGACGCGGCGCATCAGGCGGTCTCCACGGCCACGTGGTAGTCCTCGGTCACGGGGTTCGCCAGCAGGCGGTCGCACATCGCGCGCGCCCGGGCGGCGGCCTCCTCGCGGCTCGCGGCCTCCAGCTCGACCACGAGGTGCTTGCCGGCGCGCACGCCGCCGACCTCGCGGAAGCCGAGGGCGTGCAGGGCATGCTGCACCGCCTGGCCCTGCGGATCGAGCAGCGACGCGCGGGGCATCACCCGGATCTCGACGGTGAAGGCGCTCAATGGACGTCGTCCGGCTCGCTGATCACGATCGGCCCGGCGATCTCGGCTTCCTCGTCTTCCGCCGGCGCGGAGAAGAAGCCCAGCAGCACCGCCCGCAGCACGCCATACGCGGCGTACGTGATGCCGAGCGGGAACAGGAAGACGTCGTGCTGCCAGATGCCGAACACGAGGATAACCACGATCAGCGTGAGGCCCAAGAGGCCGCGCACCGACCGGAAGCCGGCGCGCGGCATGGTGTGATAATGCACGTTGCTTACCATCAGGATCGTCAGCACGATCATGAGGAACGTGAGCAGCAGGTGCCAGGGCAGGGCCTCCAGCGACTGGTACAGCTCCGTCTGCATGAAGGGGTAGAAGGTGGCCAGGGTCATGCCGGCGGCGGGTGAGGGGAGACCGATGAAATACTCCTTGGCTCGGCCCGCCTGGGTGACGTTGAACCGCGCCAGCCGGATGGCCACCGCCATCACGAAGAAGTAGCAGAAGATCCACCCCGCGGGGCCGCCGCTCGCGAATTCGATCTGGTACATCAGGAACGCCGGGGAGACCCCGAAGCTCACCACGTCCACCAGGCTGTCGAGCTCGGCGCCGAACCGGGTGCCGGTGCCCGATAGGCGCGCCACCCGGCCGTCCAGCGTGTCGAGGATCCCGGCGAAGACGATGAACCAACTGGCGCGGTAGAACTCGCCGCGGGTGGCGAGCACCATCGCCCAGATGCCGAAGAACAGGTTGAACAGCGTGAACAGGCTCGGCACGACGAGCACGACGCGCCGGATCGGGAACGGGGGCGGTCTCATGGGTACTCCGCCAACACGGTGCCGCCCACTCGCACGCGGTCGCCCGGCCGGACCCGCACCGCGGCCCGGGCCGAGAGTGGGAGGAAGACGTCGGTGCGCGAGCCGAACCGGATCAAGCCCAGGCGGGACGCCTGCGCGGCGCGATCGCCCGGCTTGCCGTCGGTGACGATGCGCCGGGCGATCAGCCCCGCGATCTGGCGCACCAGCACCCGCCCGCGCGGGCCGCGCAGCCCGACCGACGACTGCTCGTTCTCGAGGCTCGCCTTCTCGTCCGCGGCGTGCAGGAACTTCCCGGGGTTGTAGTGCACCAGCTCGACCGTCCCTTCGACCGGATAGCGGTTCACGTGCACGTCGAAGACCGACAGGAACACGGAGATCCGGACCGCCCGTTCTTTCAGATACATCGGCTCATCGACCTCGAGCACCTGCAGCACTTTCCCCTCGGCCGCCGCCAGGACGTAGCGGTCCCCCCGCGGCCCCCGCCGGATGGGATCGCGAAAGAACGCGACGACCCAGATCGCGAGCAGACCGAGCACCGCCGGCATGATCCACCAGGCGCCGCCCCAGCGCGCGGCGGCGAGGCCCGCTCCTGCGGCGAGCGTCCAGGCGGTGGCGATGAACGGCCACCCCTCCGGGGCGATCCTCACGCGACGTCTCTCCCCGTGATGCGCCGGTACGCGTCCCGATAGCGCGCGCTCGTCGCGGCCACGACCTCGGGCGGCAGGGGTGGGGGTGGCGGATTGCCGTCCCAACGGCCCTGGCGCTTCAGTCCGGCGAGGTAGTCGCGCAGCGGCTGCTTGTCAAAGCTCGGCTGGCTCCCGCCCGGCTGATAGCGGTCGGCGGGCCAGAAGCGCGAGGAGTCGGGGGTCAGGATCTCGTCGATCACGAGCAGCGTGCCGTCCGGCGCCGTGCCGAACTCGAACTTCGTGTCGGCGATGATGATACCGCGCTCGGCGGCGTACGCGCGTCCGGCCTCGTACAAGTCGAGGCCGGCGCGCCGCAGCCGCTCGGCGGGGGCGCGGCCCAGGGCGCGCGCGACCTGGTCGAACGTGACGTTCTCGTCGTGCCCCTCCTCGGCCTTCGTGGCGGGAGAGAAGATGGGAGGGTCGAGCCGCGCGCTCTCGACGAGGCCCGGCGCCAGCGGCTCACCCGCCAGCGTCCCCGACGCACGGTACTCGGCCCACGCCGAGCCCGAGAGGTAGCCGCGCACGACGCACTCGAAGGGGGCGGGGGTCGTCCGGCGCGCCAGCATCGCGCGGCCGGCGAGGGCGTCGCGGTGGCCGGCGAGCGCCGGGACGCGCGCCACGATCTCGTCGGCGTCGGCGCTCAAGCAGTGGTTCGGGATCACGGCGGCGAGGCGTGCAAACCAGAACGCGCTGAGCTGCGTGAGCACCGCGCCCTTGTGCGGCACCGGCTCGTGCAGCACCACGTCGAAGGCGCTCACGCGATCGCTCGCGACGAGCAGCAGGGTCCCGTCGTCGACCGCGTACACCTCCCGCACCTTGCCGCGTCGCACCAGCGGCAGCGGCAGGCGGCTCTCGACCAGGACTCCCGTCATACATTCACCTCGGCTGTCGTGGCCGCCGGGGCCACCGCTTTGATCTCCGCCATCAGGTCCGGAAGCACCCGATCCAGGAACTCGTCCACCTGGCGCGGCGCCCGGCCCACGTACGCCGCCGGATCCAGCTCGCCCGCCTCCGCTCGGACGCCGAGCTGCTTGAACGCGGGGTCCTGCGCCAGGCGCTCCAGCAGCTGCGCCGGCGCTGCCGTGAGACTGTGGCCGCGGATCACCTCGTGCAGTCGCTGGCGGTCGCCGCCCGCTTTCACCCCGCGCATCAGCAGCCGCTCCGTGGCGAGGAAGGGCATCGCGGCCGCCACGTGGCGCGCCGTCTCCGCCTCGCGCACCTCGAGCCCCGCCGCCACGTTCGTCGCCAGCACGAGGATCGCGTCGGTCGCGAGGAACGCTTCGGGAATCACGATCCGCCGGTTCGCGCTGTCGTCGAGGGTGCGCTCCAGCCACTGCTCTGCGGCCGTGTGCCACGCATTCCCCTCCAGCTCGATGACGAAGCGCGCCAGGCCCGTCATCCGCTCGGCGCGCATCGGATTCCGCTTGTACGGCATGGCCGACGACCCCACCTGCTCGCTCTCGAAGGGCTCGAGCAGCTCTCCCTCGTGTTGCAGCAGCCGCAGGTCGGTGGCGAACTTGGCCGCCGATTGCGCAATTCCGGCGAGGCACGCGAGGATCTGCGCGTCGAGCTTCCGCGTGTAGGTCTGGCCGGTGATCGGAAAGACCTGGGGAAAACCCATCTGCCGCGCTACCCGCAGGTCCAGCTCGCGCACTTTGGCGTCGTCGCCGTCGAACAGCTCGAGGAAGCTCGCCTGCGTGCCCGTCGTTCCCTTCACGCCCCGGAATCGCATCGTGGCGATGCGGTGCAGCAGCTCCTCGGCGTCGAGGGCGAATTCCTGCATCCACAGCGTGATCCGCTTGCCCACCGTCGTCAGCTGCGCCGGCTGGAAGTGCGTGTAGGCGAGACAAGGGAGGGCGCGGTGGCGGCGCGCCGGCTTGCCGAGCGCGACGAGTACCGCCGCCACCCGGCCCAGCAGCAGCTGCAGCCCCTCGCGCATCAAGACGAGGTCGGCGTTGTCGGTGACGTAGGCGCTGGTGGCGCCGAGGTGCAGGTGCGGACGGGCGGCGGGCGCCTGGTCGCCCAGGTGATGGATGTGCGCCATCACGTCGTGGCGCAGCCGCTTCTCATACTCGGCGGCCGCCGCTGGATCGGCATCGTCGAGGTGCGCGCGCAGCTGCGCCACGGCGGCGTCGGGGATGTCGAGCCCGAGCTCCTTCTGGACCGTCATCAGGGCCAGCCACAGCCGCCGCCACAGCCCGATGCGGCGGCGCTCGCCCCACAGGCCCTGCATCGCCGGGGAGGCGTAGCGCGCCGACAGCGGCGAGACCCAGCTCAAACCGCGGCCTTGGCGCGGGCCACCAACTTGCTCCAGTCGCTGAGGAACTGATCGAGCCCGCGGTCGGTGAGCGGGTGGAGCAACAGCTTCTTCAGCACGTCGGGCGGAAGGGTGGCCACGTCAGCGCCGATCATCGCCGCCTCCACCACGTGGCGCGGGTGGCGGATCGATGCGGCCAGGATCTCCGCCTCGATGCCGTAGTTGTCGAAGATCACCCGCGCCTCGCGGATCACATCCATCCCCTCTTGGCCGACGTCGTCGAGCCGGCCGATGAACGGGCTCACGTAGCTCGCCCCAGCTTTCGCCGCGATGAGGCACTGCACGCTCGAGAAGCAGAGCGTGACGTTGGTGCGGATCCCGTCCGCCGCGAGCCGGCGCACCGCCACCATGCCGTCTTCGAGCATCGGGATCTTGACGACGATGTTGTCGGCGATCTTCGCGAGCTCCTTGCCTTCCTTCACCATCCCCTCGGTGTCCACCGCCACCACCTCGGCCGACACCGGGCCCTCGACAAGCGAGCAGATCTCCTTCAGCACATCGCGGGGATCCAGGTCCGCCGCCTGCTTGGACAGCAGTGTCGGGTTGGTCGTGATGCCGTCGATCAGTCCCGCCTGGGCGGCCCAGCTGATGTCCTTGAGGCTCGCGGTGTCGAGGAAGAATTTCATGGACTGGCCTCGGCGTAGAGGTCCGGAGGATACCGCACGGCCACCAGGTAGAGCCCCTGGGGCGGGGCGGGCGGGCTGGCCGCCAGATTGTCGGTCGCGGCGAGCAAACGGGGGAAGTCCGCCGGCGGGCGCCGGCCGAGGGCGATGTCCACCATGGCGCCCACGAGAAAGCGCACCATGTGATGCAGGAACCGATCGGCCTCGACCGTGAACGTCACGCCCCCCCCCGCGACGTCCGCTCGCGGCGCCCACTCGGCGAGCGCCACGCGGCATCGGTAGTGGGTGGTGGCTGCTCCCGCGGCGGCCAGACCGCGAAACTCGTGCTCTCCCGGGAGCAGCGCCGCCGCGTCCCGCAGGGCGGCGAGATCGAGCGGCCGAGCCTCCCCCAGCGCCCATTCGTACCGCCGGCGGAACGGCGACGCGCCGGCGGCGTCGGTGCCGATCACGTAGCGATAGCGGCGGGCCGTCGCGCTGCGGCGCGCGTCGAACCCCGGCCGCATCACGTGCATCCGCTCGACCCACACGTCGTCCGGCAGCAGCGCGTTGATCGCGCGGCGTAGATCGCTCGGCTGGCTGTCCCAGCGCTCACCCGGCGTGAAGCTCACCCCCTGGCCGAGGGCGTGCACGCCGGCGTCGGTTCGCCCCGCGCCCGTCGTCACGACGCGCTGCCCCCCCCCTCCCCCCACCAGGCGCTCGAGCACGGTCTCGAATTCGGCCTGCACCGTGCGTGCCTCAGGCTGCCGCTGCCATCCGGCGAACCGCGCCCCGTCGTACTGAACCACGGCGAGGAAGGGGCGGCTCGTCACGCGCGAAAGATGCAACCCGTTGTCACTATTTGACAAGGGCCACTTCACGGCGATAGCTTCCGCACCCTCACTCGATGGATTCTTCGCCGCTCCGCCGCGCGATCGCCGCGCTCGCCCACCGCCAGTCGCTGCCCGAAAGCCTCACCGCCGAGGTGTTCGGCGTCGTGATGAGCGGTGAGGCGACGCCTGCCCAGATCGCCGCCCTGTTGATGGGACTCCGGGCCAAGGGGGAGACGGCCGAAGAGGTGGCCGGCGCGGCGCGCGCGCTGCGGGCGGCGATGGTGCCGGTCGACGCAGCGGGCCCGCACGTCGTGGATACCTGCGGCACCGGTGGGGGCACGGTCTCCACCTTCAATATCTCGACCGTCGCGGCGTTCGTGGCCGCCGGCGCCGGCGCCACCGTCCCGAAGCA
>Ga0326597_10001995_pt1 | contig 31231 bp, 30 predicted proteins | sample RVTome_12_FD_203789 | JGI IMG/M metagenome (GOLD analysis project Ga0326597, IMG submission 203789) | Soil microbial communities from uranium-contaminated site in the Upper Colorado River Basin, Wyoming, United States - RVT100D185 | ecosystem: Environmental > Terrestrial > Soil > Contaminated >...
GCCGGAGCCGTCGTTGTACAGTTGGTCGGGGCTGAGGATCTCCGGTATGCGCTGGGGCGTGAACATCATCGGATCCCAGTGGGCGGAGTCGGACATGAGGTATGAGATGCGGTGGATCCAATTGCTGAAGTGGTCGCGCATCTCTTTAGCCTGGGCGCTGTAGTAGCGGTCATCGGGGCAGAAGTAGACGTCGTCGTAGACGGCCTTGGCCATCTCCTGCTTGGCGACATACGGGGCTGAATACATAAACCAGTAGCGCTGGAACTGGCCGTAGTGGAACGGCTGGTTGTAGTTCGCACCCCAGCCGCCGAGGCGACCCCAGGTGGAGCCGTCGCGCCCGTCAAATGCGGGCCGGCTGCCCATACGGTTGCTGCCGCCGATCCGGATGTACTCGACGACGGCGCCGCTGGTGATGATGCCGCCCCACTCCTGCGAGTAGGTCTCCAGGCCGACGCCGATGTTGCGGAGGTTGCCCAGGCAGCGAACAGCGCGGGCCGAGGCGCGGGCCCGGCCAAGGGCCGGCAGGAGCAGGCCGATCAGCAAGGCGATGACGGAGATCACCACCAGCAGTTCGATGAGGGTGAAGCCCTTTCGGGTGCTGCGTGCGTCAGAGCGATTCAACAGTTGTGTCAACATGCCGTCCCCTTTCGAGTGTTTCGAGTCCGCCGAACGAATCGGAACTGATTCAACCAGTCAGGCAGGACGAAGCGCCCGACAAAGCGCATTCGCCTGAACCGAACAAATCGGCGCGGGCCCTTCGCGGCCCGCGCCGCAACCCTTCACTTGTCGCAGATGACGCCCGCCGCACGACGGCCAAGGTCATCGAGAAACCCCACAGACGCCCGCCTCATCCCCGCAACTCGAACGAACGCCGAGATCGGGGAGAGACCGGATATAGGGACATTCTACCACACAATATGGGGAATAACAGCAAAAAGTATGATTTTTCGTCAAATCGGTGCAACCCGGAGTCGGGTGGCCGGGGAGAGGATTGCCCGAGGCCGAATCGCCAATCTAACTGATTATGGGACAGACAGTTGCGCAATGTCGGTCCGAGTCCGCTGCACTCAAGGTCTGTTCGTTTCGATGGCGACCGATGGTGCGGCGCCGCCGCGGCGCCACCACGGCCGGGCAGCCTGGCCCGTACGCAAAGCCGTGCAAAGCGCGAGGCCATGAAACCATGAAGCAAGCCTCCCGGGGTGTACGCTGAAGGTTGTGGTTGGAACACCCCATACACCAGAGACAGGAGGACGTGCCGTGTTGACAGTTGGAATCGATGTGCATCGGCGTTCGTCGTCGGTGGACGTGCCGGACGCGGCGCCTGCGGCATTGCTCGCCGCTCAGACGCTGATGAGCCACGAGGCGCGTTTCCCATTGAGATAGTCGCGCGGCAAGTCGTCGTTGCGAATGGGAATCTCGAACCAGTGTGACGCCCGGATGTGCCGCAGCATCAGGCCGATGGCGCTGCGGCTGGGATAGGCGACGATCCCCGCCGTGTCCGCGCTGCGGATGTCGCGCGGCTCCTCCCAGTCGAGGACGACCGCGCTCTCCAGCCAGGGATTCACCGCCGTGTCGAGAAGAATGAATTGTCGCGACATCGACCTGGTGATCTCCAGCGCCTCGAGCGGTTTGGGCAGATGGTACAGGATGCCGAGGTTGAGCACGACGTCGAACGTCCGGCCGAGCGACTGCGGAGACATCTTCCAGAAGTCGAGCACCCTGAAATCGACGTTGGGGGCGCCGACGATCGACTTGAGCAGGTCGGCCTGGTCGATCAGTTCCTGTCGGCTGTCGAACCCGACCACGTCGGCGCCCAGAAGCGCACATTGGAGCGACCAGAAGCCGGAGTTGCAGGCGATGTCCAGGACGCTCTTGCCGGCGAGCGAGCCGCCGCACGCCTGAACAAGGCTGGGCATGAAGTGTCTGAAGCGCTGGAGCGGGCGGCGAGGGTCGTTGGCGTGCGGGCCGGCGTGGTGGTGGTGTGCGGAGAAGGACAGGCCGCCTTCAAACTCGTAGGCGTAGTGCCACAGTTCAGACTTGGCGAAGGCCTGGCGAATCTCCTCGTCGGGAGGTCCGCCGCCGCGCCGCGGCAGGGGCCAGACGGGGTTAACGGACGGGGGCGCGGCCGCCGTGTCACCCGGTGTGCTTCGCGCCCCGCGATCGATCCTGTGCATCTCGTAGCCGAGCGTGCGAACCAGCCTGCTCACCTTGCGTGCCAGAAACTTTGCCATGACCATCCGCCTCCCTCATCGATTGGTCCAGAACCCGCCGCACGAAGCGCGTGAGTAGGACGGGAGACAATAGCCGTCGTCGTCGGAAGCCGGCGGCTGCGATGCGTTGAACGTGCAGGAATGTCCTCCGGCGCGGTAGCCCGCGGCGTGCGCCGCTGGCGAACGACGCATCGCACGCGCCTGCGCGCCCGGCAGAGCGACGCGACTTGCACAGCGCGCAGCCCAGGAATGCGCGACGCGATGAATGGGCCGACCGGATGCTGATTCATGGCGGACCACCAGGTCACGCCGACTTGGTGAATGTGAGTCCCGCAAAACGTCCCGCGCCCCACTTGACAAAGGCCTGCTCATCGGTGCCGGCTCATGCGGCAGGCGAACAGAGTGATTCGATCATCACCGGCGCGCTCGCTGAGCACCCGCTCGCGTTGCCGCATTCGCAGGAGATCAGGTGAGGTCCGGCACGGTCTTGAAGGCGTTGCTCGCGGCCTGGATTTCGACGAGCGTCGGCTTGCTGACGGGAATGCCGAGGATTCGCCGGCCGCGAAGTCGACGACTGACCTCCTCCGGAGAGACGAGCACCCAGCGCTCGAAATAGGCTCGAAGTTGCTCCTCGCTGAAGTCTGACTTGTTCACCAGGTCGCGCCACAGGCGCTTCTGCTGGCGCACCTTCTTTCCCGAGACCCAGGTGTCCGGGCGATCGGAGAAGTTCCTGAACTTACGAATGAAGTGGGAGAATCCGGAGAGGTAGTAGTGCAGGAGTAGCCCTCGCACTTCGGTTCGCAGTCTGCTGCGGTCGGGGCGGACGAAGTCGTGCGGGCCGCGCGGCACGATGCCCGGCACGGGCCGAATCGCGCATTTGCCGGTGTAATGGCCGAGCATCAGTTCCGCACTCAGGGTTGATCCGTCCATCGGATCGAAAACTTCCCGCGTGCCCTTGGCGCCCGGCGGCGTGAAGAGCGTCTCCTCCGAGAACACGTCTGCGTACTCCATCCGCCGGGCACAGGATTCGAAAGGCATGAACAGCACACTTTCGGCGTCAGCGTCGATCGAGGCGAAGAAGCGCTTCAGGTCATCGCGCTCGATCGAATCGGCGTGCGGGCAGATGAGTTCATCAGGGTCGATGTTGATGAGCCAATCGAGGCCCTCCGCGGCGGCGAGGTCGATAGTGTGAATGACGTTGAGCGAGTGCCGGGCGGTGATGTGGTCGGGATGCTGGATGTAGACCTCAGCGCCGGGATGGTTCCGCAGCAACTCGGGATCGACGTTGGGACCGACGCTGACGTAGGGGAGATCCTCGACGGTCGTCTCCGAGCCGTCGGTGCAGTTGTCGAGGTAGACGTACATCTTGTCCACCCCGAGGTAGCGGTGGTAGAGGAGGTTGCGGCGCAGCATCGGCCGCTCATTGCGAATCGTCATCACCAGGCCGATTGGCATCTCAAGTTCCCACTTTCAGGGTCGGCGAATCGTCAAACTCACATTCGGTTCGTTGAAGCCCGCGGTTGAAGCGATCCATGATCGCGCATCGGGGCGGTGATCGTATGTTGATGGAGAGCGCCATGCCATGCGCTCGGTCACGCCGGCTTGGTTATCGCGTTTTCATCGTCATGCCCGCGGAGGCGGGCCTCCAGTCGGTTCGACTTCTGTGCCTTCGCTGGATTCCCGCCTGCGCGGGAATGACGCGCCGCACGCCATTCAGGCGAATCGGGAAAACGCAATCGCCATGGTCACGCCGGCGCACCGGGCGCTCAACCCGGCCAGTCGTCGCGGAGGAAGCGGCCGTCGCGATGGAAGACTTCGCCGTCGGCGGCGATGGTGCCGCCCTGGCGCAGATCGCAGACCATGTCCCAGTGCAGGCCCGACTCGTTGCGGTTGCCCGACTCGGGATAGCCGGCGCCGACGGCGGCGTGGAAGGTGCCGCCGATCTTCTCATCAAAGAGCGTGTTCTTCGTATAGCGCGTGATGCCGTAGTTGGTGCCGATGGCGATCTCGCCGAGTTTCCGCGCGCCCTCATCCATGTCGAGCATGCGATGGAGGAACTCTTCGCCCTTGGAGGCGCTGGCGTCGATGACGCGACCGTCCCTGAAGGTCAGGCGGATGTCGTGGACTTCGCGCCCGCCATGCACCGCGGGGAAGGAGTAGCAGACGGTTCCGTTGACATCCTGCGGGCCGGTGAAGACTTCGCCATCCGGGAAGTTTTCGTGGCCGTCGCAGTTGATCCACGTCCCGCCTTCGATGCCGACGCGCAGGTCGGTGCCGTTGGGGGCGAGGAAGTGCAGTTCGCGCCTGGGCTGGAGGTCATCGCAGACTCGCTTCTGCGCCTGGGAGATGCGCTTCCACGCGGCGATGGGGTCTGGCTGATCGAGCAGCCCCGCGGAGTAGACGAAGTCCTCGTACTGGCGCAGGCTCATCTCCGCGTCCTGCGCCGCGCCGTTGGTGGGAAAGAGCGTGCCGACCCAGCGCAGCGAGCCTTCGGCGGCGCGCTGCATGAAGCGCTTCGAGATGGGCTTGCGCGCGGCGGAATGCATCGCCTGCCGCGCGGGGTCGATGGCGCTGAGCGATTTGGTGTTGAGGTCCGCCCAGAAACCGATGTGTACGTCGATGGTCTCGACGTGGTGCGTCTGCAACGGCGAGATGAACTTGAGTTGCTCCTCCGTGGCGCGCTCCATGAAAAGGTCAACGAGCGCTTCGCTCCGCGCCTGCCAGAAGGGATGCCCGCCCGCGGCGAGCACCGCCTCGTAGGTCGCCTCGATGAGCGGGAAGGCGACGGGGTCGCCGGCGATGGCGACGATGTCGCCGCCGCGCACCGACGTCGAATACTTCACGAGCACTTCAGCGAGGCGGGTGAGGCGTGGGTCGCGCACGGGAGGCTCCGGGTGAAGGCGAGGCATCGAGGGATCAAGGCATTGAGGGATCAAGGCATCAGGAAATCGAGCCGTGGCGGCGCCAAAGCCCTGGCACTCCTGTGCCAGGGAGGATCGCCGTCGCCAGGGAGGATCGCCGTCCAGGGAGAATCGCCGTCGCGTAGTGTAGGGGCGGGACGCGACGATGCGGCGATCAGGAAAACGACAGGAATCCGCGAGATTCCCGTTGGGCAGGGGTGGGAACGCGATAACATTGAGAGAACACCGGCCGACTTCTGCGGTGCGGCCGACCGGCCGGCAACCGATGCACCGATGATCGGGGGTTGACATGAGACGCACCTTGATGCTCGCGGCAATCGCGTGTGCGCTGAGCGTTTCGGCGGTGTGCGACGCGGCGATGGGCGCGGTGTCGGCGGTGTCGGGCGAATACCGGCTCAACGTGACGGGCCTGTGTCCGGGAAGCATCACGATCGAGTGGAGCGGCGCGAGCCCCAACGGGCGCCAGGGCATTCTCGTGGGTCGGGCGGAGGGAAAGTTCACCATCCCCGAAGGCGTGTGCGAGGGCACGGCGCTGGGCATCACCGACAACGTCGCTCTCGCGATCGTCATCAGCACGCGCGATGGAAGCGGAGCCGTCTCGGGCACCGGCGGACAGGTCTGCCGCAGGCCCATGCAACTGATCGAGGGCGGCACCTGCCGCACCAGCAACGTCGCCCGAATGCCGTGATGGTTCACGGGCACAGGAGGTTCGTTGCCGTTCTGAGTTCAATCGTGCTGTGCGCGGCGTCGGCGGCGAGTGCGCCGGCCGCTACGACGGGTAGCGTGGAGAGCGCCGCGATGGGAGAGTACACACTGACTCTCACTGGAACGTGCCCGGGCATCGTCATGTTCTCCTGGAGCGGGGCGATGCCGGATCGTCGCCAGGGCGTCGTTTACGGTGAAGAGGAAGGTCGGACCATCATTCCCTCGGGCGTGTGCCAGGGCACGGTGCTGGGCCTGGCGCGCGATGTCTTTCTCGTCACCGTCATCGGGACGCGCGACGGCAGCGGCTCGCTCGCGCTCACGACGGGTAACTGTGTTCGCGGTTTGGCGCAATTGGTTGAGAACGGTACCTGCCGCACGAGCAACGTCGCCCGAATGCCGTGATCACACTGCGCAAGGAGCATCCCATGCGAATATCCTTCGCCGCCATATTCTTGTCCTTCGCCATGCTGCCTATGGCCGAGATTCCGTGCCTCGGACTGAGCGCCGCGGCGCAAGCCCCCGAATACACGGCGACGGTGACAGGGCTCTGCCCCGGGCGCATGACGCTCGAGTGGTCCGGCGCCCGGCCGAATCGCCGGCAGGCGATCCTGTTGAGCCTGCATCGAGGTCAGTGGACGATTCCCGGCGGCGCGTGTCAGGGAACGGTGCTCGGGCTGGGTGAGTATGTTTGGCTCATGGCGATCGTCCGCACTCGCGATGGAAACGGGTTGGTGCGCATCGTGACCGGCTCCGGCCTCTGCGGCGGATTCGTCCAACTCGTCGAAAGCGGCACCTGCCGCACGAGCAACGTCGCCCGAGTGCCGTGATCATCTGCCTTCGTACGAAAGGGGCATCCATGAAGTCCCGAGCAATGCTGATGTCGATTGTGTGCTGCGCCGCACTGATTCTGGGCGCTCACCCGGCTGTGATGGGCCGGTGTGCAGCCGCGCAATCGCCCGAGTACACGGTGAGCGTCAGCGGCTGGTGCCCCGGACGCGTGACGCTCGAGTGGAGCGGCGCGATCCCCAACCGGCGCCAGGGCGTCGTCTTCAGCAGGCAGGAGGGGCAGACCATCATTCCAGAAGGCGTGTGCAAGGGAACCATTCTGGGAATCGCCCAACCCGTCTTCCTCATGCGCGTGATTGGCACTGGCGAAGGGAGCGGCGCGATCACCGTCCTGGGCCAGTCGTTTTGCGGCGGATTCGTCCAACTCGTCGAGAGCGGCACGTGCCGCACAAGCAACGTCGCCGGACCCATCTGATCCGGATCGCCTGAATCAAGTCCCCAATCTCATCGTGAGCGCACAGCGAAGCGCGGAGGAGGTGCAGAATGCGGAGGATCATCATCATCGCAGCGGCAGTGCAGGCGCTTGCCGCGTCGGCAGCGGGGCAGGACGTCATGGAGCGAGCGCCCGGCTCAATCCGACCGACCGACGCCGCTCTAATCGATCTGCCCGGAACGGACGCCGACCTCTGGGACCAGGGGCCTTACAACGAACTCAACGGCCTCTCGAACGGTGTCGAGAGCGCCATCGGCGCGCGGCGAACGCTGATGTTCGACTTCGTCATCCCGCCGGGGCAGATCTGGCACATCGACGGCCTGCGCTGGCGGCACGTGTGGGAAACGCTTGAGCCAGGATCGGGATCAGGTATCGAGGTTCGCTTCCGCCGGATGTATCAGAACCGCCCCTCGACGCCAATCACCGACTGGCAGACCTCGACGACCTACGAGGAGTACGCGGTGTTTCAGGGGCGCGATGCCATCTCCATCGCCGGCTTTGAGCCGGTCACGCTCACCCCGGATACATACTGGATCGAAGCGACGATCATCGGGCCGGAGAACAACTTCTGGCGCACCGCCGACCTCGCCAACGGCACGCAGGTGTGGGTCGATTACTCCGACCAGGGCGGGTTCCAGCGCGGCGAGAATGTCTTCGGTGTTGCATATGACATCACCGGCATCCTCACGGGCACGGCCGAGTCGGCCTATACGCTGACTGTCAGTGGCGACTGTCCAGGCCGGATATCGGTAGTCTGGGCCGGCGCGACACCCAATCGGCGCCACGCAGTACTCATCGGAACCCGACGCGGCGCGTACAGGATTCCCAGCGGCCGATGCGAGGGAACGGTCCTCGGCATTGAGAGTGTGATTCTCACGCACATCTTCGGGACAGGGCCGGGCTTCGGAGAGCGATTTGCCACCGTCGGATCCCATCCCTGCGGCTGGCAGATGCAACTCATCGAAAGCCCCTCGTGCAACCTGACCAACGTGGAGATCATTCCGTGATTCCTCACCGCGAGGGCGCTCGATGCGATTTCGCGCGCCGATGGCGGGGCGAGGCGCCGAGCATCGGTCCTGTTTCGGCGGAACTTTTGGCCACTTGATGGTTTCGCTCACTTTCTTCATCACTTCACCTCCCGCCGTGCAAGGGGGCGAGGCAGTGGTCAACATGCGCTTCGGGTCGCCCGCGGCGGTGGCCGGAACCACACTCTTTGTGAAGGAGATACGCGATGAATCGAATCAACCGGTTTCAAACGGCTCTGCTCATGCTCTTGACGATCGGGCTTCTGGGGGTGAACGCTTTGGCGGGCGAAGTGACGCAGTGGCAGGCGGGCGCCGAGCAGGGGCGCATCCGCCTCGAGGCCCGCTACACCGAAGACCTCGAGAACGGACTCGTCGATCAACTCCTCGAAGTGCGCCTCGACAACGTGGCCCGCAACACTGTCTTCACCGTGGCCATCAACGGCCGCGCCATCGGCCGCTTCACCACCGACAACGGCGGCAGCGGGCGCTTCACCCTCGAACGGCTCGATGCCGAGGCGGGTGAAAACGGCCGACCCCTCGGCGCCCGCATCAACTCCGGCGATGAGATCACCGTCTCGCGCGGGCGCCACGCGCTCACAGCGGTCTTCGTCCCCGCCTGATTGGCGAACTACCTGGCGGAACAGGGGAAGGATCTGTTCCGGCACAGGGACATCATTGGCGCGGCCCCGCAACCGCCTCTGGTTGCTGGGCCGCGTTCATTTTTCATGCCAACGCCCGCACACCGTCCGCTGACGGCGGCTCACTGATCCCTGTACAGTGAATGTCCGTTCGGCATCACACGCCGAGCGTTCACCACCAAGAACACAAAGGCACGAAGACCTCACCAGGAAGAACCGAGGACAGGATTGCGCAAGAGGCTCAATTCGCCGGATGATGCGAGAAAGTCGGCGTTTCCCTTTGTGGTTCCTTTGTGACGTTGTGTCCTTTGTGGTGAGCGTTCGACTCTCGGCTGGTCAGGGAGGACATAAGTTCTACAGGTGTCAGTCAGGCATGCTGGGCCAGACCCGCAACGATGAGCCGGCACAGCACGCCTCCGGTGATCGGCGGTTCCTTCGCGCAGGCTATTGATCTTCGGTCTTGCCCAGGTCGGCCTTGAGCGCTTCGAGCGCGGCTTGCGCCTGCTCGACCGTCATTGTGCCGCTTTTGACCTCGGCCCTGAGTTGGTTGAGGAGGTTCTTCATGGACGCGTCGAGGTCGGGCTTCCCGGCCTTGCTTCTCTTGAAGGTGGCGAGTTCCGCCTCGGCCTGATTCGCCGTGATCTTGCCGGACTTCACGTCGCCCTCGAGCCTGAACCGTGCGATTTCGAGGATGGTCGCGGATCGATCGTTCTCCGCTGCGGCCTTGTGGATCGCGGCCATCCTGGTCTTGGCGTCTTCGGAAGAGAGTTGGCCGGCCTGCACGGCCGCGTGGAGTTGTGCCGCGACCACTTCAAGATCGTTGGCCAGTCGGGCCTTGGCGGATTGCGCGTGCTGAATCGCGGCTATCTTCGCCTTGGCGTCTTGGGGAGAGAGTATGCCGGCCTGCACGGCGGCGTGAAGTTCGGCGGCGGCTACATCGAGATTGCGGGTGACCGCAACCTGGTCGGCATGCGCTCGATGAAGTGCCGTGAACCGCGACTGAGCCTCTTCTGACGAAAGTGCGCCGGCCTGCACGGCCGCGTGGAGTTCGGCGGCCATGACATCGACATCATTGGCGAGCCTGGCCTTCACGGCATGTGCCTGGTGGAGCGAGACGAGTTTCGCTTCGGCATCCTCGGGAGAGAGTTTTCCGGCCTGCACGGCCGCGTGAAGTTCTGCGGCCATCACGTCGAGATCGATGGCCAGCCGGGCCTTCGCGGATCGGGCCTGGTGGAGCGCGGCGAGTTTCAATTCAGCGTCCGCTGGTGAGAGTTTTCCGGCTTTCACGGCCGCGTGGAGTTCTGCGGCTGCGGCTTCGAGTTGACGCTTCTGGGCGACGTGGGCCGCAGCCCGGTTGTACATCGCCGCCATCTTCATCTCCATCTCCGCGTCGCGCGCCGTGATGCCGCCGGATTCGACCGCGGCCTTGAGATGGGTGATGCGCAGGTCGAGGGCATCGGAGGCTTTGCCCGCCCGGCCAAGGCGCGCGCTGACCGCGTCCAACTTGGCGTTGGCGGCTTGAGCGGAGATGGCGCCGGCTTCAATGCCTTCCTGAAGTTTCGCAACGACGGTCTCGAGCCAGGCGTCGATCTCCGCTTCCGTCGGCGGGTCGAAAAGTGTGCTGCCCAGCGCCGTCGCGTGCGCGAGACCGGCCGCGGTCATCACCGCCGCCGCGGCCAGCGCGGCGACCGTCTGCCATCGCGGCGAATTAGACCGGGGAGATGACGACGCTGCGAGAATGCGGGTGATGCGGTTCATGAGTGGTCCTCCGTTGGCCGCGAGCGCGGCACTAGGGTGAGTGGGGCGGAGCGATTCGAGTTGCGCCAAGGCCTCGGCGAAGATTCGGGGATGCCCGGCCGTGCGCACCGCGGCGTCGTCGCAGCAGTGCTCGCGTTCGAGGCGCGCCTGCTTTGAGAGCCACCACACGACGGGGTGGAAGAAGAGGATGGTCTCGACGACGACCTGGGCCGCGTTGACCAGATGATCGCAGCGGCGGATGTGCGCGAGTTCATGCGCGAGAATCGAGCGCAATTGCTCGGGAGAGAGCGAGGTGAAGGCGGAGACGGGCACGAGCACGACCGGCGCCAGCCAGCCCACGACCATCGGGGTTTCGGCGATTCCGCTGCGCAGCAGTCGCACGCCGCGCGACACGCTGAGTTCATCGCGCAGCGCGTCGAAGACCCGCTGCCAGTGTGCGCCAGGCTCGGAAGTGGAGATGGTTTTGAGGCGATGCACCGCGACCCACTGGCGAATGAAGCGCACGGCGCCGAGCAACACGCCGGCCACCCACAGCCAGGCGAGGGTTTCGATGAGCCGATTCGGCCCCGCGCCGCCTGCGAGCATGTCGTCAACCTGATCGAGACCGGGCAGAATCCCGGGCGCGGCGCCGCTGGGCGGCGCCATCAGGGCGAAGGTGACGATGAACGCCATCAGGCAGCACGCCAGGGCCGCGCACGCGACGGCATAGCGCGCCGCGGCCGAACGCTCGCGAAGGCCCGCGAGACTCACCGCAGCGAGCAGGCCGATGAAGGCGCCCTGCCACAGGAGGTGGAGCACCGCCCAGCCCAGAGCCGTGAAGACCGCGGCGACGGTGAGATGATCGGGAATCATGATTCACGCTCCTCAAGCCGGTCGAGCAAAGCGCGGATTTCCTTCAGTTCCTCGGGCGTCGATTGACGCATCGCCAGCGCCTGGAGGACGAGGTCGCCCGGCGAGCCGCGAAAGGCCCGGTCGAGCAGGTCGCGCAGCAGCATCCGCTGCGTCTGCTTCTGCGGCCGCGCCGCGCGAAAGACCTGGGGCCGCACGCTCGCGTCGCGTTCGAGCAGCCCCTTGTCGGTCATGATCTGCATGAGTTTGAGGACGGTGGTGTAGCCGATGTCCTGGGTCTCGCCGAGGCGCTCAAAGACCTCGCGCACCGTCGCCGACTGCCGCTCCCAGATCACGCCGAGGATCAGGAGTTCGGCTGCGGTGGGTCGTCGTTCGTCAGGCTTGCGGGTCACAGGCAGGCTCTCTCCAGAGGCTCTTTCGACGAGGATACACGAAGACTTTCGTCAAGTCCAGCCCCGGCGAGGGAAATTGACGAGATTCTTCGTCATCGCGCCGCGGGGCGGGCTTTTGACGAACTTTTTCACATGATCTCCGGAAACCGGCCCGCGATTCGCGGCCCCCTGAGGTATACTGGCGCGGTGGACCGCCCCGCAACTCGTCCCGTGATCTGCCTCCCTCGCAGATCCGTCGGTTCGTGAGTGGCCTCGTGGGCCTCTTTCGTCAGGTGGAGGTGCGACACAGGCATCGTTCGTCATGCCGCACCCAACGTCGTGTCGTCGAGCGAGGGACTCGGCGCTGAGTGGCTTTGTTTTCGGAAGGAGAAGTTGAGACATGTATCGGAGAACCTTCGCCATCGTCGTCGTCGGACTTTCCGCCTCGGGCGCGCAGGCGCAGGAAAGGCACCAGATCGCCCTGAATTACAATTTCAACGGAATCGTCCATTCGGGAGAGGCGGGCGTGCCGGATGCGCCATCCGGGTTCCGCTCGGTTTCCGATCGGGCGCTGGATTTTGCGTTCGGCGTGCCGAGCCACCCCGTCCTGGACAACTACCGCCTCGTCGACCAGCCCGGCGTTCTGGACATCGTGCATCTGGGCAACCGCAACACGGTGGACTACAACGGACCCGGCGGCGCGGCCTTTGACCTCGTGCCCGATGGAGATGAGATCGGCATCCAGCCCACCTGGCTGAGCGATCCGAACCAGATGGGCGAGCAGACGACGGTCCTCAATACGCCCATCCTGCTGGAAGGCAACAGCAACGCCGGCGTCATCTTTCAGATCAGCAACGGCGGCGGATCGTTCGATGTCATCTTCCGGTTTCAGAGCGGTGGCAGCCACACCGGTCGGCTGACCGGCCCGGATTGGTTCGGCCCGTTCAACGGCCAACCCAACATCGGCCAGTTCACCGGCACCGGCTTGGTCGATTCGGCGCCGCCTGACGCGAATCTCCTCCTGACCGAAGGCGTCATCGATCTCGCCGCCTTCGCCAGCGAGACGCTGACGCAGATCGGCTTTGCGAACCAGTCGGCCATTTTCTCCGGCTATGCGATTCTCGCGGTCAACATTAATACGAACGCGGGCGGATTCAACCTCTCGGCGCAGACCTCCTGTCCGAACGCCGGCCCTGCGAGGCTGACGGCGAGCGGCGGTTCAGGCAGACGTGTCGCGTTCGTCTACAGCACGCGGACCGGCTCCTTCCGGATTCCCAACAACCAGCCCTGCGCCGGCACGGTGCTGGGGCTGGGCGGGACGCCGACGCTGGCCGGCACGGCGGTGGGCAATCCTGCGATCTTTGATGCAAACAATGCGCCGGCCAACGCCTGCGGCCGCGTCTTCCTCCAGGCCGTGGACCTTGACACCTGCGAGACGTCCAACGTGATTCGATTCGAGTAGGCTGAGCGCTGAAATCGATTCGGAGCCGCGCCGTGGGGTCATGGCGCGGCTCCTTGCCGCGCGGCTTCGCCGCAATCAAGCAGGCAGCAACGCGCCCGACGGATTACGTCCCGCGAGATTCGCCGATCGCGCCGGCCGCGTTCGCGTGCGGCCGCAACACCGGGATCAGCACCAGCGCGAGAGCGGCGCCTGCGGCGCCGAGCAGGAAGGCGGCGGCCGGGCCATAGCGATCCCACAGCAGGCCGGCGAGGAGACTGGCGAGCATGGTGGCCAGCCCGGTGAGCATGTAGTAGACGCCCAGCGCCGTGCCGCGCCGCTCGGGCTTCGCGTGATCGACGACCAGCGCCTTGCTCACGCCGTCCGTCAGCGCCATGTACAAGCCGTAGATCGGCAGCAGCAGCCAGATGCCGACCGGCCCGGTGAAGGCGAAGCCGAGATACGCCCCGGCATAGATCGCCCAGCCCAGCGCGATGACGCGCCATCGCCCGAGCCGATCGCTCACGATGCCCGCCGGATAGGAGAGCAGCGCGTAGGTGAGGTTGAAGAGTGCATAGGCCAGCACGACGGCCCAGGGAGAGAGGCCGACATCGCGCGCTCGCAGCAGGAGAAACGCATTGCTTGAATTACCCAGTGCAAAGATGAGCAGCAGCGCGATGGTGCGCCAATAGGAACTGGAGAGCGCACGACTCTCAGCGACCCGCGCCATTGCCGGTTCACCGGCGTCGTGGCGCGGCTTTCTCTCGCGCACCAGGAACGTGAACGCCAGCGAGACCAGGGCCAGCGCCGCGGAGATCCCGAAGAGCGTGCGGAACGCCCATCCGGTCTCTTCAAGCGAAGGCGCCGCAGCCCGGTCGGTCGTCGGCGAGCCGGTGAACCACCACACCAGAACAACGGAGAGAAGCACGCCGATCATCGCGCCGGCGGTGTCCATGGCGCGATGAAAGCCGAACGCCCGCCCGCGCATCGATTCGTGGGTCGCATCGGCGATGAGGGCATCGCGCGGGCTCCCCCGCAGGCCCTTGCCGAGCCGGTCGATCAGCCGCCCGGCGAGAACCATGGGCCAGGCAATCGCGAAGGCCATGAGCGCTTTGCCCAGGACCGGCAGGCCGTAGCCGACCCGGACGTAGGGCACGCGCCGGCGCCGATGATCGCTGCGAAACCCCGCCCACGCGGCCATGAACGCGACGAGCGCCTCCGCCGCGCCTTCGATCCCGCCCAGCGTCGTCGCCGATGCCCCGAGCACGCCGACAATGAACAGCGGCATGAGCGGATACATCATTTCGCTGGACACGTCGGCGAAGAAGGACACCCAACTGAGCAGAACCACGGCGCGCGGCAGGCGTGCGGCGGCGGCGCTGGTTCCCGCGCGATCGGGCGGTAATGTTGTGGCGGTGTTCACGGGGCTCTCACATCGGAAGAACCGGGCGCCGACGGCCGGCCCGGCGGCAACTATACCATTTCGTCAGACCCGTCCTTCAGGAGATTTGTCCATGACCCTTCAACATGCACTCACGCTGGTTTCGAGGTTCGCGGCCCTTTGCGTGGCGTGGTCCGGTTCATTCCTCCTCGCCGCCCCGCCCGTCACCGTCGAGTCACTGCTCGATGAGATGATCGACCGCGCCGCCATCACGCGCCTGCCTGACCCCTGGTACACCTGCGCCCAGGCGTCGAGTTACGACCGCAAGTCCACTTCGCCCGACGATCTCGAAACGTGGTTTGCCAACGGCGACGCGAGCCAGTATCTCCGCGTCGAGACCAACGGCGATCGGCGCGAGTGGGTGATGATGGAGGCCGACGGGCCGGGCGCGATCGTCCGCCTCTGGTCGGCCAATCCCAAGGGGGTGCTGCGCATCTATCTCGACGGCGCGAGCGAGCCGGCAATCGAAGCGCCGATGGACACCCTGCTCGGCGGAACCTGGTCCGTCGGCGACGTGACGGTCGGCGGGCCGCTTGCCGCCACGCGTAGCCGGGGATGGAACCTCTACCTGCCGATTCCCTACGCGCAGCATTGCAAGATCACGAGCGACTCCGACGGCTTCTACTACCAGGTGAACTACCGCACCTATGAGCCGCCCGCCGTGGTCGCCTCCTTCTCAACGGATCAACTCGTCGCGGCCAAGGCGACGCTCGATCGGGTGCAGGAGAACCTGGCGACGCCTTCCGCCCGGAAGTTCACCCGTGTGCAACAGGCGGGGCGCACCCTTGAACCCGGCGAGAAGTTCGGCATCGCCGTTCCCCCCGGCCCGGCCGCCGTCACCATGCTCCAGTGCCGGGTCACGGCCGACGACTTTGAGAACGCGCTGCGCACCGTGGTGCTGACCGCCGAGTTCGACGGCGAGAAGACCATCTGGTGCCCGGTGGGAGATTTCTTCGGCTCAGGCGTCGGATTGAATCTCTTCGAGGATTGGTATCGCTCCGCCGAGGCCGAACCGAGCGCCATGCTCACTTCGCGCTGGGTCATGCCCTATCGGAAGAACGGCTCGATCGTCGTCGAGAATCTCGGGGAGCAACCCGTCATCATTCAACTGACCGTCGAGGCGAGTCCGTCGCAGTGGAACGATCGCACCATGCACTTCCACGCGCACTGGCGCCACGAGAACCCCATCCCCACGCGGCCGATGCAGGACTGGAACTACATCGCCATCAAGGGCCGCGGCGTCTACGTCGGCGACAGCCTCGCCGTCGTCAATCCGACCGAAGCGTGGTGGGGAGAAGGCGATGAGAAGATTTACGTCGATGGCGAGTCCTTCCCTTCGCACTTCGGCACGGGGACCGAAGATTACTATGGCTATGCGTGGTGCAGCCCCGAGACCTTCGCCGGGCCTTTCCACGCCCAGCCCCGCTGCGACGGACCGGGCAACTACGGCCACACCTCCGTCTCGCGGGTGAGACTGCTCGACGGCATCCCCTTCCGCGAGTCGCTGCGCATGGACATGGAGGTCTGGCACTGGCAGGACTGCAACGTGGGGTACGCGGCGACGGCGTTCTTCTATGTCCGCCCCGGCGCCACGCACAATCGCGACCCTCAGCCGGCGGAGGCGAAGCGCGGCGCGCTTCATCCGCCGCCGTTGCCGCCGCCCTTCACGATCGCCGGCGCCATCGAGTGCGAAGATCTTCCCGTCGGGCGACAATCCGAAGGCCTCGAGTTCGGACCCCAGGGCATGAAGGGCTTCGGCCGCGACACCTGGAGCGATGATTCACACCTCTGGGTCCGCGCCGCCAGGGTCGGCGACTTCATCGAACTGACGGTGCCGACCGCCGCGCAGGGGCCGGTCGATGTGACGCTCTATGCCACGAAGAGTTGGGACTACGGCATCGTGCAGTTCTCCGTCAACGGCGTCGCGGCGGGCGAGCCGGTTGACTTCTTCAGCGGCGCCCAAGGCGTGTGCAAGGCAAGCGGGCCGATCGAACTCGGCTCCTTCACCCCCGACCGCGGCCGCCTGCTCCTGCGTGCCGAGGTCGTCGGCGGCAACCCGCAGGCGCTGGGCACGCGCGCCTTCTTCGGCCTGGACTGCGTGGTGCTCACGCCGAGCAACTAGCGCGGCGGCGCGACCGGCCGCACCTGGCCTGCCCGTATTCCCGGTAGTGGGTCACTTTGAATCACGCTTTCGGTAACTGCCTCGCTTCATTTCGCCGCGTTCGATCGCCGCGAGTTCTTCCGCCTCAAGCAATCCGACGAGTACGCGACCGCTCAAGTATTGTCAACCACAATCAAGCAAATTCGATGAGATCGACCATCTCCCCTCGGTCATATAAACCCTTTCTTTGCGGGGCTTTACGAACGGGGCGATATCGCGACAAATCCTCTGAAGGTCTTCCTGTGCTTCTTGGATGGCCCTAGTACGAATGGAGAATTTGACTATTTTTTTCTTCTTCTTTGCCATAGTCATTGCTCCCTAGCTCCGATTGTTGCACCAAAAGAGTGATCGGCTGTTTCGGCACACTTGACAACTCTTCTAGAAACGAAGTTATTCGTCCGAATATAAAGCTCGTAGACGAGCTTCCAGAGGGTGGTTTGTGGCTCGTGGCAATCCACGATCAGCTTGCACCTCTTGGCTTCTTCCGCGTAGATTGGGCGCCCATGGTCCTTTGTCTGCTTGGGTGTCAGAAACACTTCGATGTTCTTTCTGATGGTCCCCTTTGCTTGGCCGCCCATCATACCGCCATTCATCAGGCTGCGTACTGCTATATCCTCCGAAAGTTCGATTGCGGTTTCAAAATCAGCGATTTCCCTCGAATCGTAGTGCTGAAGCTGCTGAAGGTACGGCTGGAGATTGCCCTTTGCCTGACACGCGCCCCTGAACAGCTTCTTGTAGCTCTCCACAACGTGCCAAACCGAGAATCGCTTTACTTTGCCGTCCTCCTCAGTCGCAAGTTGTGGGTCAATCGGGCCAAGTTCTGAGGCTGGGCCCATGATGATTTTGCTCGCCCCCAAGCAGATCATGGTGGCGGCAGACTTGGCGCGGCTTGGAACGATTGCCCAAAACTCGTTGGTTCCGCTATACTGACGACAAACATTCACGATGCGTTCAGCAGCTAGACCGTCTCCCCCTGGGGAGCTGATGAGTAGCGCGAGTCCTTTGGATAGGTCCATTGTCTGAAGTAGCCCTTCAACCATGTCTACGTCCGATGGTTCGATGGCAACTGGATGGACGAAGCTGGTGAAGAACGACAGGACTGGGCGACCCAATTCAGATTCCAGATCCTTGAAGAAATGGCTTCTGGTTCCATGATTTTGGGCCTGCTCACGGCCTACGACACTGATAACCGGCTCAACCGTTGGTCCTGGCATCTCAGTCACCGTCTCCGATCTCGCTGCTATCGCACCACCTCGCCTTTGCCGCCCTGCGGGCGAGTTCGCTTCGCTGTTGGGCGCTGAGCTTTGCGGCCCGCGCTTTCCCGCCCTTTTTGCCACCCAGCCGGCCTAACTCAACCGCCGCCGGGTTTTTGGCGGGCTTTTCCTCCACCGGTTCCGGCGAGGATTTGCCGGTCGCCTCGTCGACGATGTGTTTGGCCAGTTCGTTCGCGTCCCGCGGTCGCTTCTTCTTCGCCATGCCTCAAGTATACCTGATCGGTCAAGCATCGGGCAGGGAATTTTGGCGATCGGGAGAAAAATCTGAGAAATCGCACATCTTGGTGCCGGTCGCTCTTGACACCCCTACTGCTTGTGCTATTATTGATCGCTGAGGATGGTGGGCACAACCCGCCTCCGACCGGACATCACAACAACCGCCGAACGCGCCGCCCGCCGTCCTCAGCAAACGAGCAATCCCGGCATTCGGCGGTTGTTCGTTTTGGAGAGAGATGATCCCGCCTGAAACGACCGTCCCCACTGGTCGGCGATGGTGGCTCATCAACCCTGTGGGGACTCCTGAAAGGAGTTTGCGGCATGGCGTACTACGTTTACAAGGACACTCAGGGTTACTGGCGTTGGCGGCTCCGCGCTGCGAACAACCGCATCATCGCGGACTCGGGCGAGGGCTACGTCAACAAATCGGACTGCCTCGCGGGCATTCAGTTGGTCAAAGGCAGCAGCACTGCGCCGGTCTATGACGCCTGATCGTCAACAGGGACGACATCGACTTCTGCGGGCGGACCGTAGTTCCACCGCACGTCGGATAGGACTTTCTGGATCCTGCGGATTCGTACGCGCATAGCGTTGTCCAGGCTTGGCGTGGCCAGCGCGTCCGCCAAGTCTGGCACAATCCGCTCAAGGTCCGCCAGGTCGTCTTCGGTGATCTGAAATAGTCTCGACATAGCGCTCTTCCCATCAGCGCACACCTTGCGCCATGGTGGATGGTAAGCAAACCATATGCCGAGAAACAGCGGCCACCGTCAGATTTCAGACTGACCCACTACCGTATTCCCGTTCGATCGGTCTCCATACGCTTGGCTCGGAGCATTGACTTTCGAGGAGCATGATGGCCGACGAGCGGGATCGTGAATCTGCGGCCGATCGAGCGATTGGATCGCGCGCGCGGTATGAGCCGACTTCGCGCCGACCGATCGCTTCGCTGTTCCGCCGCACCGGCGATGGGCCGGCGCGATGGTTGGCGCAGCGCGGTGTGTCCGCGGATGCAATCTCCTGGCTGTCGCTGCTGGTCGCGGCGCTGAGCGCGGTCTGCTACTGGCAGGCGGGGCGAGCGCCGCTGCTGCTGCTGATCGCGCCCCTGCTGGCCTACCTGCGACTGTATTTCAACATGCTCGACGGCATGGTCGCACTGGAAGCAGGAACCGCCAGCCGGCGCGGCGAGATCATCAATGAACTTCCCGATCGGGGCGCCGACCTGCTCATCTTCGTCGGCATCGCGCACAGCGGTCTCTGCGAGCCGCTCCTCGCCTACTGGGCTGCCATCGCGGCGCTCCTCTGCGCCTACGTGCGAACGCTGGCGCAGGCGGTTGGAGTGAGCCGGCAATTCGACGGGGTGATGTCCAAGCCGCTGCGCATGGTGGTGCTCCACCTCGGCTCGTGGATCCTCCTGGCGATGTACTTCTTCAGCGAGCCGGAATGGACCGCCCGCCGGCGCGTCATGGATCTGACGCTGGCGATCATACTCATCGGATGCGCGCAGACGATCTGGGTCCGGCTGAGGCGGAGCCTGCGCGTCCTGAGCGGGCGCGAATCGGGCGATGAACACCACGGCAAAGGCGGGACGGACTGATTGACACCCTCGGCAGCCATCGAGAGCGGCGTCTTCCGCATCTACGCGGTCCTGATCGGCGGCGCGCTGGCTGTGGCCGCGCTCATCGTGCTGTGGATCATCCCCGCGCGATCCGGCCGGCGCCACGAGGCGGCGCGCGCGAAACTGCTCGGCTGGCTCATCATCGCGCCGGTCACGCTCGTCGCCATGTTGCTGGGCCGCGAGGTGATGATCATCTTCCTCGGCGTCGTTTCGATCCTCGCCATCAAGGAGTTCGCCCGCGCCACGGGCCTCTATCGCGACTGGATGATGATGTCGGTGGTCTACCTCGGCCTCGCCGCCTGCACCATCACGGCGCTCGTCGAAGATCCCTTCCTGCTCTACCCAGGCTGGGTCGGGCTGTTCCTGGCGCTGCCGGTCTACGTCATCGCCGCGATCCTCATCGTGCCCGTCCTCCGCAATCGCTTTGAGAATCAACTCCAGGCGATCGCACTGGCGATCACGGGGTTCGTGTACATCGGTTGGATGTTCGGCCACCTCATGTACCTGGCGAACTCGTCGAATGCGTACGGCTATCTTCTCTTTCTTCTTACCGCCGTGTCGCTGGCGGACATCGCGGCGTTCGTCGTCGGCCGCTCGCTGGGGCGCCGCCCGCTGCGCAGCCGCATCAGCCCCAACAAGACGCTCGAAGGCTGGCTTGGCGCGCTGGCGGTCTCGATGGCGCTGCCGTGGGCCTTGTGGTTCTCCTTCCCGGGATTCTCGGTGCCGGAGATGCTCCTGACCGGGCTGATCGTCGGCATCGGCGGGCACCTGGGCGACCTCTCCATCAGCGTGATCAAGCGCGACCTGGGGATCAAGGACATGGGATGCCTCGTGCCGGGTCACGGCGGCGTGCTCGACCGCATCGACAGCCTCATCTTCACCGCCCCGCTCTTCTTTCACATGGTAAACTACTACCGGGGCATCTACTGAGAGGGGATCGGCGTGCCGCAGCCCGCGCCCATGGCCGCGACGGAGGCGAAGGCTCACGAGCGCGGGTCGGAGCCGTGGCGTTACGCCACCGCCGCCGATCTCGACGCGAGTCCGATCGAGCGCCTGCGGCGCGTGCCCCGCGAGCCGGACATGCTGCTGTGCGCTTTGCGCTGGATGACGGAGACCCTCGTGCGCCTGTGGCTGCGCCTGTACCACCGCTTCTCGACGACCGGCGTCGATCGGCTCCCCGTGTCGGGATCGTTCATCATGGTGTGCAATCACGCCAGCCACCTCGATGCGCTGTGTCTGCGCGCGGCGCTGCCGATGCGAAGACTGGATCGCGCGTTCGCCGCGGCCGCGGAAGACTACTTCTTCACCACGCCGCTGGGCGCGATCTTCGCCGTGCTCTCGGCCAACGCCGTCCCCTTTGGACGCCGGCGCCGCGTCCGCACCAGTCTCACGGGGTGCAGCCGACTTCTGGCCGAGGATGGTGTCGTGCTCATGATCTTCCCGGAGGGGACGCGGTCGAAGGATGGCGCGCTCGGTCCCTTCAAGCCCGGCGTGGCGATGCTGGCGCTGGAGACGGGTGTGCCCGTCGTGCCCTGCTACCTCGAAGGCGCCGCGGCTGCCTGGCCCAAGGGCGCCCGCTGGCCGCGACCGCGGCGCGTCTGCCTGCACATCGGTCCGCCCCTCGGGTGGACGGCGGCGACGGCGCAGGCGCCGGCCTCACATCGAGAAGCGCTCACGCGCATCTGCAATGAACTCCGCCGCGAGATTGAGCGCCTTGCCGTCGAAGCGACTGGTGGAGTGCCGGCCGGCGCGCCGCGCGAAGAAAGTGCGACGTGAGCATGCACCCGTCTCCACAGAAGCCGGTCAGCATCGACTCCGGGTCGCCGCCGCGTTCCGGACCGGAACGCATGGCCAGCGGCCGCCGACTCGTCGAGAGTACGCTCACGCTCGAAGACGGCGCGGCCATCTTCTTCCGCGCCTGGCTGCCGGCCGATCGATCCGCCGATCGCGCTGTGATCCTCTTTCACCGGGGACACGAGCACTCCGGGCGATTCATTGACGTCGTTGATCGGATGTGTCCGGATGGCGTCGCGGTGTTTGCCTGGGATGCGCGCGGCCACGGGCGGTCGTCGGGTCCGCGCGGCTGGGCGCCGTCCTTCATGACCTACGTGCGCGACGCCGATGCGTGGATTCGCCACCTCTCCGAGGAGCATTCGATTCCCGTCGAGAACATGGCGGTGGTCGGCCATAGCGTCGGCGCCGTGATCGCCGCAACCTGGGTCCACGATTTCGCGCCGCCCCTCCGCAACCTCACCCTTCTCGCGCCCGCTTTTCGCGTTCGCCTCTACCTGCCGCTGGCGATCCCCGCGCTGCGCCTGCTGCTCAAGATTCGCGGGTCGACGAAGTCGTTTGTGAAGTCCTACGTCCGCGCCGGAATGCTCACCGGCGATGAAGCGCAGGCGAAGCGCTACGCGGCCGACCCGCTCATCAGCCGGCAGATCGCCGTCAACGTGCTCATCGGTCTGCACGACACGGCAACGCGACTGCTGCGCGATGCCGGCGCCTTCCGCGTTCCCACGCTGATTCTCGCCGCCGGCGCCGACTGGGTCGTCCGCACGAAGCCGCAGCGGGTGTTTCACGATGGACTAACCCGCGGGCAGCACACGTTCGCGGAATTGGCCGGTCTGCGCCACGATCTGCTACACGAACGCGAGCCGCAGCGGTCTGATCTGCTCGCGCGCGTTCGCTCGTTTCTCGACGAGACGCTCGGGCCGGGCGCCACCGTTGCTGCCTCTCCTTTTCCGGCGGCAGCGAGTTCGACCGATGATCTTCGTCAACCCCTTCCCCTCTGGTCGCCCAAACGCTGGTCGTTCGGCGCGATGGGGCTTGGCATGCGGACGATCGGGCGACTGAGCGAGGGGGTGCGCCTCGGCTGGTCGCGCGGCTTCGACTCGGGCGCTTCGCTTGACTACGTCTACGAGAACATCGCGCGCGGCCGCACGCCGTTGGGACGCTTCATCGATCGTGTCTATCTCGACTCGGCCGGCTGGCGCGGCATCCGCCAGCGCCGCATCAACGTCGAAACACTCATCCGCCGCGCCGTCCTGGAGATCGCCGGGCAGGGGCGACCAGCGCGCCTTCTTGACATCGCTACCGGGCAGGGCCGATACATCCTCCACGCGATGACAGCCCTGAAAGCGGAGGGCGCGAGAGTTACGGCCGTTCTGCGCGACATCGATCCGCACAACGTCGAGCGCGCCGCACAGCAGGCGGCGGCGCTCGGCCTGGCCGACTCCGTCACCTGCGAAGTCGGCGACGCCTTTGATGAGTCAGCGCTGAGCCGACTGGCCCCGCGCCCCGACATCGCGCTCGTCTCAGGTCTCTACGAACTCTTCAGCGACAATGATCTGGTCATGCGCTCGCTTCGCGGCGTGGCGGCGTCGATCTCCACCGGTGGCCTGCTCATCTACACCAACCAGCCGTGGCATCCGCAACTCGAGTTCATCGCCCGCGTCCTCACGAGCCATCGCGGCGGGCCGTGGATCATGCGCTGCCGTTCGCAGGCGGAGATGGATGGCCTCGTGCAGCACGCCGGGTTTCGCAAGATCGACATGCTCCTCGACGATCAGGGCATCTTCACCGTCTCGCTGGCGCGGCGAGTCTGACCACGCTCACTCTTCACCGGCTATCCGGTTCAACATCCGCGCCTGGAACGGCGATGAACCCGCCCATCACACCCGCCGCCGACGCGCCTCCGGCGCCCGGCCGAGATCATACAATCGCCGGGCCAACCCTCGTGAAGGAGAACGCCATGCTCGCATCTCGTTGCCGCATCGCAGTCGCGTGGCTGACCATTGTGCTTGGATGCGTCATCGCGACTCAGGCGGCTTCGGCCGGCGCGCCGCCTGAGCGCGACATCTGGTACTCCATCCGCGACGGGGACCAACCCTATGGATCCATGCACGTCGTCGTCCGTCGACTCGATGACGGCGCCGCCGAGTATGTCGTCCAGTCGCTTCTCAAGGTCGAGTTTTTCGGCTCGCGGCAGGAGTTCAAGTCTTCCGCGACCGCGATTGTCAATCCCGATCTCTCCCTGCGGCGCATGGACTCGGAGTCTGAGCAGTCGTCCGGCCGCACGCGCATTCGCGGCCGCGTCACGGATGAGGGCTGGGCGGTTGAGCACGAGCAGGAAGGAAAGACATACGAGAGCACCTTTGTGCTGGACGATGAGATCGCCGCCGTCTCGAGTCTCGCGCTGGGCGACTGGCTGCATCGGCTCGTGAGTGAGGCGGACCAGGGCGTGGCGGAGACGGCGCTCACTCGCCGCCTGCGCATCATTGCGGCTGAGAGCGGCGAACCGCAGGAAGCGACCGTGCGGCTCATCTCGCATGATGCACGCGGTTCGGCCTGGTCGATCGACTTCGAGCAGGAGTGGCGGCAGACGACGCTGCGCCTCGATGCCGACGGCGTCATGACCGAGCAGACCGTGATGACGCCGCCGATGCGCATCACGCGCGCGTCGCCCCATGAAGCGGCGCAGGTTGACTATCGCGTCATACCCGACCGTGAACTGCTCATCTTTCCCTTCGATCGTGAACTTCCTCCCACGCGGCGACTCGAACGTATCGACGTGCGTCTCACCTGGCGGGACATCGACCCCGAAGAGTTCAATATCGAGGACTCGCGCCAGCGCCTCGTTTCGATCGAGGAGAGAGAGGGCGGTCACGTGGCGCTGGTCCGGTTGCAGCGGCCGGCCGAGGGCGGCCCCGACGCCACGCTGCCGCTGCCGCGCGAGCAGTTTGAGAGCACGCTGGCGTCGAGCGACTTCATTCTCCCCGAGGATGAACGCATCGCCGCCACGGTCGCGGAGATCGTCGGCGAGGAGACATCCGCCCGCGCGGCCGCGACGGCCATCTGCCAGTGGGTCAGCGATTACATTCAGCCGGCGATGATCGCCGAAACGCTTTCAGGCCCGCAGGTGCTCGAACGCCGCACCGGCAAGTGCTCCGAGTATTCAACGCTCTTTGCATCACTCGCCCGCGCCGCCGGGATTCCCACGCGCCTCGCGCTGGGCGAGCGGCGCTTCGCCGGCGCCGACGGCGACACCTGGGGCGGGCACATGTGGAACGAAGTCTACGTCGGGCAGTGGATTCCCATCGACGCCAGCGTCAACGAAGTCGGCGGATCGCTTGATCTTCTCAAGTTCATCCATAGCGACACCGTTCTGGGCACCCAGCCCTTGCGCTGGAAACTCACCAGAAGCCTGACCGTTTCAATCGCTGACGTTGAACTCATTCCCGAGGCGCCGGGAGAGGCGATCGAGCCAGGTCTGCGCGGCACGACCTACTCCAGCGCGGAGCATCGCTTCCGTTTCAGCATCCCCGATGAGACGTGGACGGTTGAAGAGACGAAGGCCGCAGGAGCGCAGGTGCTGCGGCTGCGTCCGGCGGACGCCGACCTCGGCGATTCGGCGATGATCCACGTGACTGCGTTCAGCCTTCCCAAAGGCGTGTCGCCGAAGGTCGTCCTCGACGCCAGGCTCAGGCATCAGCGATCATCGCTGAACGAAGTTGAAGTGTTCGTCGATGAAGCCGTCGAGATCAACGGAGTCGCGGGCCATCGACTGCGGTTCGGGGGCACGCCCAAGGCCGAACGCGGCGTCCCGATGCGCGTGACGGAAGTGCTGCTCATCCACGGCGAATCGGCCGTGCTCATCAACCTCATCTCGACGATCGAACATCACGAAAAGTTCGGCGAGGCGATCAAGGGCATCGCCTCGAGCCTGACGTTCATTGAGTGATGATGCGGACGCAGCGCTGTAGTCACCGCGCGACGAAATCCCCACAGCCGCGGATCGATCGGCTCGCCCGCCATTGAGTTCAGCATGGACACTTCATGCACGCGCCGCGACGACTCGCGGCCCTCGAACCGCGCCCTCGCGTCGATGCCGGGCCCGCTGTTTACGGCTCGCGCTCACCCAGAACGGCAATGAACCCGCCCGAGCACGTCGCCACGCGCCGGCCGTCGTGACTCCACGAGAGGTGCCAGATCGTGTCGGTGTGCGGCTTCAGTCCGAGGACGAGGTCGCCGTGGTCGAGGTCCATGATCCAGAGTTGATCGCAGGCGATGGCGATGCGGTTGCCGAAGACGTCAACGTGATTGACGGCGCGGCCGCCGGTGTCGCACTTGATGATCGCCTCGCCGCCGCGCGCGGGGAAGAGCCGCACGACGCCCGCCGTGTCGCCGGTAATGAGGCGGGCATCATCATCGGTGAACGCCACGGTTTCGACGCGGCTGCCTGTCCGGCCCAGCGTGGCGACGAGTTCTCCCGCTGCCGCATCATGCACCCGCGCCTGACCATCCGTCCAGCCGGAGGCGATGAGCGCTCCGTCGTGGCTGAACTCGACGCGGGTCGGCTCCGTGCCTTCGATCGCAATCTTGTGCAGCAGCGCAGCGCTGTTGACATCCCAGATCTCCAGCGCCGCGCCCGAGAGCGCCGCCCTCGCGTCATCGGGCGAGAGCGCACAGGCATACATGCCATTGCCCGCGTCGAGGATGATCGGATTGTCATGCGATCCGACCCGCCAGATGCGCACCGTCTTGTCCCACGAGGCGGTGGCGAGGCGCCTTCCGTCGGCGCTGAAGGATGCGGCGTGGCACGTCGAGCCGGGATGCGCTTCCCATGAATCGGTGAGTTCCCCGCTGCGCGCGTCGTACATCCGCAGAAAGCCGTCGTAGCACGACACCGCGATGGACTTCCCGTCGGGACTGAACGCGGCCGAGTAGGCGCCCGTGGCGCCCGTATTGATGTTCACGATGTTGTTCAGGTCGCGGTCCGTCCGCCAGACGAGCAGGCGCTTGTCCAGCGAACACGCGACGAGCCGCGAATCATCCGGCGACCACACAGCGCCGCGAAGCGTGTCCGCAGCGCCGCGCAGTACGGCCGTCTGCGACCAGTCGGTCGTGCTCCACAGGCGCACGGAAGTGTCAACCGAAGTCGTCGCCAGGCGCGCGCCATCGTGCGAGAACATCACGCCCTCGACGTACCCGCCGTGCCCGCGCAAGGTGGCGACGACTTCGCCCGATGAGAGACTGAAGAGGCGCGTGGTGCGGTCCTTGCTCGCCGCGGCCACGAGATCGCCGCCGGGGTGGATCGCAATGTCATTGACCGCGTTGTACACGCCGTCATCGGGCATGGTGAGGCGCGTGATCTCCTGCGCGTTGTCGTCGAGCACATGCACCATCCCGCCCCATGAGCCGACGAGGAGGCGCGAGCCGTCGGGCGTGTAACGAATGGCGCTGAGGGGCTTGACGCCCACGCGCTGCTTGCAGCGCACTTCGCCCGTCGCCGCATTCCACAGCCACACCAGGCCGTACACCTGCCCCGCCGCATCGCGCTCCCAGGCGCAGGTTGCGGCGGTCGCTCCATCAGGGCTGAACGTCGCCGCAGCGAAGGCGGGGTTGGCGAGACTCATCCGCGCGATCTCCCTGCCCGACGCAACATCCCACGTGCGCGAGGTTACATCGCGCGAGACGGTGATGAGCCGCGTGCCATCGGGGCTGAACTCGGCGCGGTAGACCGCGTCGCCGTGTCCTTCGATGGTGCGAACCGGTTCGAGAGACGGCCAGGATCGCAGTTGCACGACCGAGCCTTCCACCGTCGCGACCACGTCGCCGCGCGGCGAAAGAGCGATGCGGATCGGCGCGTCGCCCGTGGCGAGCGATCGCTCCGTGGTGTCGGCCACCGAGTTGAGATAGGTCCACTCCCAGCCGCGCTCGGCCGGTCTCGTCACGTCGAGCCAGCGGCGCAGTTCGCGCGGGTCGTCGAGTTGGAGCGACTTCTCCGCCGCCGCCATCTGCGCCGGATACGCCCGCGCCGGCTCCTGGCCTGCCGTCGTATCGGCGATCCACGCCATCCCGCACAGTGCTGCAATCAATACAGGTGAGGTCTTCAATTCCCATCTCCTTCTTTCATTGGCCGCGAGTGCTCGCGCCGCAATTGCTTTCGATCCCGATTCCCCTTCACGGGCCGCGGCGCTTCGCCCGCCCCTGCGGCGAGCAATCGCTCGATGTAATCGCGCAGCGTGGCGACGGCATCGTCGTACGCGGCGAAGTCGCGGTACGTCCGCGCCAGCATCACCGCCCCCTCCATCGTGACAAGCACGAAGCGAGCCAACTGGTCCGCATCCGCGTCCGGCGGCAGTCGATCCGCCGCCTCGCGGAAGCACTTCGCCACCGCCTGCACCCAGTTGTCAAAGTTGGCCGCGAGCAGAGGGCGGATCTTCGGATGCGTCTCGCTCAGTTCGATGGCGAGGTTGCCGATCGGGCAGCCGTGGCCGAACTCCGTAATCGCCAGCATCTTCCGGTAGCCGTGCAGCAGGCCGAAGATCCGCTCGATGGGGTCGTCGATGCGGTCCCAGATGGGGTCGAGGACTTCGCTCTGAAGCAGCCGCAGGCGGGTCTGGAGCGTCGCGGCCAGCAGGTCTTCCTTGGTGGGGAAGAAGTGGTAGAGCGAGCCGGGGAGCATCTCCGCCTCGCGCGCGATCTGGGCCAGGCCGGTGTTGCCGTACCCCTGAAACGCGAAGAGGTCCATGGCGACGCGGATGAGGCGATCGCGTTTCGAGATGTTCTCTGCGGCGGGGGGCATGAGTTGGTTGACCAACCAAGTCTATCTCCCTGCCGCGCCCTGTCAAGAACCCCTGAGTGGGGCCGTGGGTCGGCGATGTCACACGGTGGTAGGGGGGTCGGCGATGATCGCTCACAGTGGCCGATTGCTTGCGGCTGCTGGGGTGGCGGATCGCCGCGCTCTCCCCCTCAGAATGGTCAGCATGCTCATTGAGGTGTGTGCCACGATTGTTGACGACATCGGAGCGAGCAGGCCCTTTCGCCTCAATGGCGCCCGGCGAGTAGCATCTCCCGCTCGTTGAATCCACTCGTCGCCGACCTCCCGGCGAAGCGAAGTGAAAGGCGGACCGCGATGTCAAACCGAAGAACGACGTTGTGCCTAGGAATCGCGCTGCTTTGTTCCGCGCCGGTCGCAGGAGTATTCGCGCGGGATGTCCACGACGTGCGCGGCCGGGTGGTTGATGAGGCGGGCCGTCCCGTTGCGGGCATCCGGGTCGGCACGCACTGGACGACCACCGGCGGCGCCATGAGCGCTCAGTGGAAGTCCGACGCGTACATGCAGGAGCGCCTCACGATCCGCACCGACGATCAGGGCCGTTTCGGCGGGCCGCTCTACTTCGACGGCCGGCCGCTCGCGCTCGTCGCGCTCGACCTCGAAACGCGGCGCGGTGGAACCGCGATCCTCAACCTCGACGCACTCGAAGATGAATTCACGCTGACCGTCGGCCCGCTTGTGCGCCTCAGCGGCGAGGTGCGCATCGCCCTTCCGCTGCTCGCGGACAACACGGTGCGCGCGTTCATCTTTGATCCGCGGGCGCCGATCGCGATCGCCTCGGCCGTGGTCGAAGGCGAGGGGGCGTGGGAGTTGCTGCTTCCGCCGGGGCGGGCGAAACTCTCCTACGCAGCGCTCGAACTCGAAAGGGTCGAGATCGAGTTCGACCTCGCCGCCGCGCATGTGAGCACCGGCCCCGTGACGCTGCAGCCGACGGCCCTGGCAAAGCTTTACGGCCTCGAGATGCCGCCGTGGACCATCACCGAGGCGCGCGGCGTGGAGGCCGACATTGCGACTTCGGATTACAAAGGCAAGTGGCTGCTCATCGAGACGTGGTCGTACTGGTGACCGCCGTGCATCGGCCGCAGGTTGCCGGCCCTCATGGATATTTACGACGAGTACGCCGATCTGCGCGACCGCTTCGCCATCGTCGCGTTCCACGACCGCAGCGCGCCGACCTTCGAGGTGCTCGACGAGAATCTGAAGGATGTTACCGAGACGAAGTGGAAAGGGCGCGAACTGCCCTTCCCGATCCTGCTCGATTCGACGGGCCGGACGTACCGGAACTTCTCCATCACCTCCCTGGGCACGGCGATCCTGGTCGACCCGCAGGGCCGGGTGGTGCGCGGCCGGGGTGAGGAGATCCTCGAGACGGAACTGGAGCGGCTGCGCGCTGAAGTGCAGAAGTGAAATGGCAATTCACGGCATGGGCCCAAACCGCGGCGGAGCAGTTATCGTACCAAGAGAGATCTGCCGAGATTCATGAAGTGCGTATACTCATCTGGAGCAGTGCATAAGGGTGGCCGATTGTCCGGAGGGGTAGAGATTGTGCGCAATCGACCTATGCTGGTGGCCTAGAGGGGAGCATGTGAGATGACCAACTTCACCGACAAATCCGTGCCCCAAGCTGCCAATGCCGAAACTTCGAAGCGGCTTCTTGACGAAGCCATGAAGCGCCCCGGTGTTCGGGAGTTGGTGGAGATCTGCGAGCAGGTACGCCGCTTCGAGGATGCTGCGGCAGAGTACCGTGCTGCACTCTGTCCACAGCCGGAAGAATGGGCGTCTGCATCTTCATCGCCTTCATGAGACGGGTTTGCCTAGCATCAGGCCGTTATGGGAACATGGAGCGAGATCCTTGCTGAACTGGCGTCCATGAAGGACGACCCCGCTGCGTGTGACAAGCTCAGGCGCAAGTACCTTGCCAGGTTGTACGAGCTGACCGGCCGAAACGTCATTGTCTACGCGACGAAGTGGACGCAGGGTGATGTTCCACCCGCGTTGGTCAGCATCACGAACGAAGACCTGATTGGTCTGATGGAGGTGATTCATGGGCTGACGGGAACCGAACTGGATTTGATAGTTCACAGTCCCGGTGGCTCACCGGGAGCCGCTGAGGCGTTCGTCAAGTACCTGCGGTCCAAGTTCGACAATGTTCGGGTCGTTGTGCCTCAGATGGCGATGTCCGCAGCGACCATGATCGCGTGCTCAGGTAACTGCATCCTCATGGGCAAGCACTCCTTCTTGGGGCCCATAGATCCACAGCTGACGCTTCCGACAGGTATCGGCGATTCGCGGCGAGCCGTTCCAGCGCAGGCAATCAAGGACGAGTTTGATCTCGCGGTTCGAGAGTGTTCCGACCCCAAGAAGGTTGGCGCATGGATGTGGAAAATCCAACAGTATGGACCCGGGCTGTTGGTTGAGTGCGACAACGCCATTCGCCTGTCGAAACTCCTGGTGAAGGACTGGCTGGCGAACTTCATGTTCAACGGCGAGCTCGACGCCACGGAAAGGGCCGAGAAGATTGGTGAGTGGCTGGGAAGCCACGATGAGTTCAAGACCCATTCACGACCACTCGCTCGAGACGACTTAGGGCGCGCTCAAGAATAACATGGCCAGAATGTAGGCCCGTCGACCGCGTGATGCCGATAATCAGAGTGCGTGACAGACCCTCGAACCATCGCCCGCATCCGACGCAAGTTCAGAAGTCTCGATG
>Ga0326597_10001997_pt1 | contig 31211 bp, 28 predicted proteins | sample RVTome_12_FD_203789 | JGI IMG/M metagenome (GOLD analysis project Ga0326597, IMG submission 203789) | Soil microbial communities from uranium-contaminated site in the Upper Colorado River Basin, Wyoming, United States - RVT100D185 | ecosystem: Environmental > Terrestrial > Soil > Contaminated >...
CCGATGGCGTGATCCGCGCCCCCTTTTTTCCGCCCGCCGCGTGCTGGTGGGCGCGCACGATCGAGGAGTCGATGAGATGAAGCGAATCGGGCGATCGCGCGCTCAAGGCCTCGAATATCCCGAGCCAGACCCCGGCCTTGGCCCACCGGTTGTAGCGGTTGTAGACCGTCGTGTAGGGGCCGTAGCGCTCCGGAAGGTCGCGCCACGGCGAGCCCGTCCGCAAGATGTAGAAGATGCCGTTCACCACCCGCCGGTCATCGACCCGCGGCACCCCACGCGGCTTGTTCGGCAGCAACGGGGCGATCATCGCCCACTCCGCGTCACTGAGATCAAACCGTGCCATGATCAAACTCCCACAGTTTGGAAGTTTGAATCACATTTCACCCCTAAAGGGAATCCCCTTTATGGGTACAGTACCTAAGCCCGTCCTTTGGTCAGGTCGAGCTTCGCGAGCAGGTCCTGGTACTGCCGTTCGACCGCGGACCTGTCCTCGCGGCTCCACATGTTGCTTTTGGGAAAGCGGTCCTTCCACGCGAACGGCTTCGTCGCGTCGATCAGGCACCGGCCCGCGGTCAGGTCGTTTTCCTTGCGTTTCTGAGGCGGAATCCGCGGATCGAGATCGGCCGTCCAGGAATCGCGAAGGACATCGATATCGGTGGTGGGGTCGACCCTGGTGCACATGGCCCACAGGACCTCGCCCAGGTTGCTCGCATCGATGTCGTCGTCCACCGCGAGGAAATAGGTCTTCATGTCGCCATGGCGGAAACCCGCCGCGGTGATCAACGCCTGCTTCGCGTGGCCCGCATAGCGTTGGCGAAGGGAGATGACAAGCAGGAGGTTGTTGCAGACGCTCCAGACGCCGGTGACGTCGGTAATGCCCGAGCGCTCCAGATGATCCCACACCTGAAAGTTGACCTCGGGGTCCACCTTGGGCCGCATCGGCGGCTGGCCGACGATGATCGGATTGTGACGGTGATAGATGCGTTTGATTCGCACGACGCATTCCGGGCCTTCGTGGGAGTAGTAGCCGGGCCATTCGCCAAACGGCCCTTCGTAGGCGGTTTCCTCACTCGGCGGCGGAATCTCGCCTTCCAGAACGATCTCGGCGTGGGCAGGAACCGGGAGGCCCGTGACAGGCAGCTCGATGACATCCACCGGGCTCCCGCGCAACGAGCCCGCGAGATCGTATTCGGACTTGCCGAACGGCAGCAGATTGGGGGCGGCAAGCCAGGTCACGGGCTCGCAACCGACGACGACCGCGACCGGCGCCGCCTCGTTCTTCTCCCAGTAGCGCTGAGCGATAATGTTCCCGTGCTTCTGCGGGTTCATCCACAGGCTGACGCGATCACGTCCCTGCACCATCGCGCGGTACACCGCAACGTTGACATAGCCCGAATCGGGATCGCGGTGGACCACCATGTCCGCGGTGCCGATGTAGCGGCCGCCGTCGCCCTTGTGCCAGAGCGGGGTCGGAAATGCCTCGACGTCCACGGCATTCCCGTCCTGGACGTATTCGAGGACTGGACCGTCCGTCACCACCCTCGGGGGGATCGGCTCTCCCCTTCTACGGTCCCGGATGTGGCGCGCGACGTCGAACTTGTGCGCATCCAGCGGCAGCCCGAACGCGAGGGCGAGGTGACGGGTCGTCCTGACGGCGTTGGCGCAGACGCGGAAGCCCTCGGGATACCCCTCGAACCCATCGAACATCAGGACGGGGCCATCCTTCTCGTAGAACAGTTCGGTGAGACAGCCGACGTCGCGCTCGAGGCTCGCACCGTGGATGTGCTTCACCTCTCCGACCGCCTCCGCGGCCCCAATGAAGTCATCCATCGATTCGAATGGCATTCTCGCGGTTCCCCCAAGCGTGGAAATTTTGCGCCCGTCAACCACCGATTAGGCCAGAGGATACCTCATGGGGGCGAGGCCCATGATTCAAAGCCTATTACGTGCCGTCCTACGATGACTCAAATTCGGATTGTCGTTCCGCATTCCCCGAGCCTCGGCGGCCGACCATTCAATTTCGCTGTTCCAACTTGGTTCCACGGGATGCCCTGAGATCGGGGAGGTTCACTATAGGGACGGCCGAATTCGTGGCAACACGCAAAAACCTGCATGACGGCCCATACGGAAAGCCTTCTTCCCAGTCCAGGCCCTGCGCGCCGCGTTCAAAAATACCATGCGAGATAAGGATTTTCAGGCCGGCGCGAAGAAACCGAGAATCACGGCGGCCCCTGTAGCCGGACTGGAATTGGAACAGCTTATTGGAAATGTCGTTCATGCCCCACAGGCCGTTCGCGAAAAGGTGAAGTCCGCCATCAGGCCCAAGTCTTCGGATACCGAAAAGTTCAGGACCAGCGGGAAATCCCGTAACAAGAAGGAGCCGAAGCGGGGCTCGCTGAAACGGCGCCACGCGATCTGCCGCGAGGTCCATTCTGACGTGGGGTGCGCCGCAAGGGATTTCCTGGATGCCGGATGTCCGGGAATGGGACATTGACGATGCATGTCCCGGCATTGCCACTGCAAAAGCGCCGCCGGGGGCCCCGATCGGCTCTCGCCGATCCTTTACACACACCGCCAATATCACCAAGACGAAGGGTACTCACCACGAACTACTCTACTTTACGCATACGCGACTGTTACTCGGACTGACTTTTGCTGCTGCAAGCTCCCCCGCCGCCGACGGGACGGCGGGGGAAGGGGTGTAAAACCGGCCGCGCGATCCTCTTCCTCAGAACGAGAGGGTGAGGCCGAGAGAACCGGTCACGAAATCCTGGGCTGGGTTGCCCGGGATGGCGTCGTCGTCGGTGAAGTAGGCGATCAGGTCGAAATTGACCGCCCAGGCACCGTAATCGGCGGGGATGAAGCTGAGCGGATAGCCGAGCGATGCGCCGAGATAGGAGTAGCCGTAGCCGCTCTGCGTGCCGCCCTGGAAATCCTTGGTGGTGAAGAACCCAATGCCGGCCGGGAAGCCCAGCGACAGATCCTTGGTCAGCTTGACACCCGGCTTGACGCCGACGACCACCGCCGAGCCGGTCTGCTGCGAGCCGTTGCCCGAGGTCCGGATGTGCCAGACCACGCTGGGATTGAGCGCGAACTGCTTCAGGTAGGCCGAATCGTCGAGGCCGATGCTGAGATCGACGATCTCCTCCACGTCCCCGGCGTAGTTCCAGCTCTGGTAGGTGGCGCCGAGAGTCACCGGGCCGATCGCGTAGCTCGCGCCGAACCAGACATCGACCTCCTGCAGATTTCCCCCGATCGAGCTGGTCGTGTTGTCGTTGATGTCGGCCCAGGCGCCGGTATTGACGCTCAGGCTATCGGTCAGCTTGACCGTCACCGTGCCCGTCGCGAACGTGGTGGACTTGTTACCGAAGAAGTCGCCACCACCGCCCCACACGTCGGCCCCGTAGGACACGAAGTGCGAATTGTAGCTGATGCCGAGGTCGGCCGAGACCTTGTCGGCCGCCGTGGCCGCCATGCCGGCCAGTAGGACAAGTCCCGCGCAGGAGGCGGCCAAGGCACGTCTGATGGATTTGCAAAGATTATTCATGTTCTTCCCCTCTGAGATGCTCCTAGTTCTGGCTCCACGGCGCTGGCGGAAAGCTGCGGTAAACCCCCTAACGGCCTGTAACAATGCTGAAATTTTCAGGCTTTCCCCGCTTCAACAATACGTCGTTTCACGTATGTCCCCGGGGGCGGCGAGGCGGCAAAATGCTGGTGCCGGAGGGCAGCCGGCTGGACTTCTCCGCCTCCCGGGCGCGGTTCGGGGCCAGCCCAACCGCCCTGGGACGCGAAGCCATCCGCAAAAAAACGTTCTTATTTTGTAATGAGTTACGGGACCCGTTCCGACCGCCGGAGGGATCGCTCCGGGCGCCGGGGGGAATCGAAGCCGGTGCCCCGGCTTGCCCGGGCCGGGGTCTCCCATGCCGTCCTGGAATGCGTTCCATGCCGCAAGCGAATGGCCGGGAAAAGGCCGGTCATCGGCCCGCTCGCACGGGCCGCACGCTTCGCTGAAACTGGGTGCTAATTCACGGAAACGACCGTCAGGGTGCGTACGGCCAGGATCGCGGCGGAGGTGCGGTTCTCGACCCCAAGCTTCACGAAGATCTGTTCCAGGTGCTTGTTCACCGTGCGCGGGCTGACGCCGAGGATGTCGCCGATATCGCGATTCGACTTGCCCTGGGAAATCCACAAGAGGACCTCGGCCTCGCGATGGGTGAGGCCGAGGCGGTCCTCGATGGTGGCGAGATCGTCGGGCCGCCGGCCGTCGGCGACCCGGAACAGGAACTCATCGGGCCCGGTCTGTCCCATATAGGTCAACTGAAGACCCTCCCGGTCGCCGGTGGAGAACGATTGCGGGGCCCGCCGGGGATCGGCGCCTTGGATGAGCCTCGAGACGCCGGCATGAACCGCTTCCGGCAGCGAAACCAGGCCGTCCGGCGCCTGGCAGCCCGCGGCGGCGGCGAGGAGGGCGGCTTGTGGCGTGCACCAGAGGATCTCAATGTCCCGGTTCACCGCCATCACCGACCGGCCGGCGGCGTCGAGCGCCGCGCGCGCGCTGTCGGCGAGCCGCGCATTGGCGAGATGGACACCGATCCGCGCGATCAGTTCGTCCGGCGCGACCGGCTTGGTGACATAATCGACGCCGCCCGCACGCAAGCCGCGCAGCACGTCCTCGGTGTCGCTCAGCCCCGTCATGAAGATCACCGGGACATTGGCGAGGTCGGCCCTGGTCTTGAGACGCCGGCAGGTCTCGAAGCCGTCGATGCCGGGCATGACCGCGTCCATCAGGACGACATGCGGGGTGACGCGCCCCACCAGGGAGAGCGCGCGTCGCCCGTCGCGGGCCACCAGGACCGCGAGGCCCGCATCCTCGAGCGCGCAGGTCAGCATGCCGAGCTCGTCGGCCGAATCGTCCACCACCAGGACGATGTCCCGGTCATCCAGCGACTTCATGCTGCACCCTTTCCAGAACCGCCTCGAGGCGGTCGAAATCGAATCGGCCGAGGATGGATTTGAGCTCGCCGGTCACGGGCTCGAGCTCCGGCTGGCGTGCCTCGATCTCCTCCAGCACGATTTGGAGAGCCCGGGCGTGACCGATGCGGCTGAGCTCGCGCATCTCCTGGATGTCGGCGAGCCGCATGTGCCTGGCCGCGCGCAGCAGGTCCTCCAGGGAGAGCCCGGGCTCGTCGGCGGCGGGGTCGCGGATCCATTCGATCTTGAGCAGCTTGCCCATACGGTCGAGGAGCTCGCTGATGCGGATCGGCTTGGTCACCCGGGCGTCGTGATACTCGGGGCCGGGGTTCCCGCCGATCTCGCCTCCGGCAACGGCGGACACCATGATCATCGGGGTCTTCTCGAAACCGTCCCGGCGCAGCCGTTCGGCAACCTCCCAGCCGCTCATGCCCGGCATGGAGATATCCAGGAGGAAGATGTCGGGCTCGCTTCGCGCCGCGATATCGAGGCATCCCGGCCCGTCGGCCGCGGTCATGACGATGAAGCCGAGCGGCATGAGGATATCGCTGATCAGCTCACGGTGGGCGGGATCGTCGTCGGCCACCGCCACGATGAGCCGCCGGCCGTGATATCCGTGGATGCGCCGCACCGCGCGCGGGGGCAGCGGCTGGTGGACGGCGGCGATCATCAGCCGGACGCGGAAGGTGCTGCCCTCGCCGGGCACGCTTTCCACCGTCACCTCGCCGCCCAGCACCTCGGCCAGAAGCTTGGTGATGGTGAGCCCCAGGCCGGTTCCCGACTTGGCCCTGGTGCCCAGTTCCTGGATGCGGACGAAGGGCTCGAAGATGGTCTCGAAATCGTCTTCCCGGATTCCGACGCCGGTATCCTCGACGGTGAATTCCGCGACCTGGCCGTGGTAGCGGACCCGGAACGACACATGGCCGGCATCGGTGTACTTGACGGCGTTGGACAGCAGGTTGATGAGGATCTGGCGCACCCGATTCTCGTCGCTGTGCACGACTTCGGGCAGCACGTCGGGCCGGTCGAAGCGGAACTCCAGCCCCTTGGCCTCGGCCTGGATGCGGAACATGTCGACCAGCTGATCGAGGAACTCGTCGAAGCAGAACTCGTTGCGGTAGATGTTGAGGCGTCCCGCCTCGATCTTCGAGATGTCGAGCAGCCCCTCGATCAGCCCGGCGAGGTGCTCGGCGCTGCGCCGGATCATGCGCACCGAATCGGCGCGGCGGTGCGCCGGCCGGTCGTCGTCCTCGAGGATCTGGGCGTATCCAAGGATGGTATTGAGCGGCGAGCGCAATTCGTGGCTGAGCCCGGCCATGTAGCGGCTCTTGGCCTGGTTGGCGGCCTCGGCGGTCTCCTTGGCCTTCTGAAGGGCGGCGTCGGTGCGGCGGTGGGCGCGGATCTCGCGCATCAGGAGGTTGGTCTGGCACCGCGACTCCGCCTCGGCGATGCGGCGGGTCGCACCGGCGCGGACGACCAGCCAGCAGCCGAACCCGGCGACGATCATGAGCGCCCCGTAGGCGCTCCACAGCGCCAGGCCGATGGCTGCCGCGGGCGCCCCGGGTCTGAGGCCCGCGATCAGGTGGACCCCGCCGAAGACCGCGCCGGCACCGAGCGCCACCAGCGCCGTCAGCCCGGCCCAGTGCCCGAGACGTGTGTTGAGCCGCGCCCGGAGGCCCCGCGGCAGCGGAAGGGCACACGCGAAGCGGCGCCGGTTCGCGGCCCTTCGCGTCCTGTCCCGGTCTGCCGCCTCCGCCATCGCGCAAGTCCTAGGCCGGGGCGCCGCGCGCGATCGCGGCATGGGGCTCGGGCGGTGCGCGGTCTTCGCCCGCCGCGGCATCGCGTGCGTCCTCGAGGCTGAGCTCGCGAACCGAATCGGCGGACACGTAGACGAAGGCGAGCGTCGTCGACCGCGTCACCAGGGCGCCCGGCAGGGGTTGATAGGAGAGCTCCCGCGTGCCGAAGCCGGGCGCCGCCGCGCCGACCCGGTAGCGATCGCCGAGGCGTACCTCGAGCAGCCGGAGCCCCGTCGCCCCCGGCACCTCGATGGCGAGCGGAATCCCGGCGAGGCCCAGGAAGGCGCGCTTGTCCGGCGCGTCCCGGAACCCGGCGATGAAAGCCTCTTCCAGTGCCTTCCGTTCTTCCCCGTCCATCTTCGCCTCCTTCAGAACTTGACCGGCCGGTCGATGATGGATTTGTGGGCGCCGAGCTTGCCGTGGGCCACCAGGGCGCCGAGCACGTCGACGATGACCCGGACGCCGAACAGCGAGGTGATGTCGGACGTGTCGTAGGGCGGCGAGACCTCGACCACCTCCAGGCCACAGAGGCCCTCGGCGGCGACCTTGCCGACCAGGGAGAGGATCTCCCGCGGCAAGAAGCCGCCCGGCTCCGGCCAGCCGGTCCCGGGCACGAAGCCGCAGTCCACGCAGTCGATGTCGAAGCTCATGTAGACGGCGTCGGCATCCTTCCAGGCGAGCTCCAGCGCGACCTCGGCGGTCTTGTCGATGCCCATCTCCTCGACGTCGCGCATGGTCAGCACGTTGGTGTTGCGGGCGCGGATCTGGGCCACCGCCTCGCGCGGCACCTGCCAGCCGCCGATGCCGATCTGCACCAGGTTGGTCGCGGGAACGTTCGCGAGGTTGGTGGCGTGGAACCAGGGGGTGGTGTGCATGCGCTCGTCCAGGTCCTTTTCCTGGATGTCGGCGTGACGGTCGAAATGGACGATGCCGATGCGCTTCGTCGTGCACTGGGCGATGCCGCGCACGGTCGGGAATCCGATGGAATGATCGCCGCCGAGGATCACCGGCATGGCGCCGGAGGAGGCAACGTGGGCGACGGCGCGGCTGATCTGGTCGAAGCTCTTTTCCAGGTTGGCGGGGATGGTGAACACGTCGCCCGCGTCGCACAGCGTCATCTGTTCGCGCAGATCGACGCCGAGCTCGTAGTTGTAGGGGGTGTAGAGCGCGGAGATCCGGCGCATGCCCTGGGGCCCGAAGCGGGCGCCGGGGCGATAGGTGGTGCCGCCGTCGAAGGGGACGCCGATCACCGCCGCATCGAAGCGCCCGACCTCGCGCACGTCCTCGGCATAGGGCGCCTTGAGGAAAGTGTTGATGCCGGCGAAATGCGGAAGCTCGCCCCGGGCGAAGGTGGGGATCGAACGGTCCTCGATGCTGGCCGCGCCCTCGAGGCCGAGCCTGAGGCCGCGCTCCACCTCGGCGTGCCAGGCGTCCTTCGAGACCTCCGCCTCCGCAAAGGCGGCCTTCCAGCCGCGCGCCTGCATCTTGTCGAAATCGGGGTGGTGGCGGCGGCGCTCGTGGGGCGGCCCGGGGTGGCAATGGTGGCGGCCGTGATGGCGCCGGACGAATTCGGTCATGCCTCAGCTCCTTCTTCTTGCGCCGGGCCCGGTCTCATCGCTTGCCGTTCGGCCCGGTCGAGCGGCACGTCGTAGGTGATGGTGGCGCCATAGAGGTCGGGCGCCTGGGGGTCGATCCGCCACTTGTCGAAGACCGCGACCCGGGTCGCGAGGGCGAACCCTTCCTGGATGTCGTGGGTGACCATGAAGACGGTCATGTCCGAATCGCGCCACAGCCTGAGGAGAAGCTCGTGCATCTGCGCCTTGGTGCCGACGTCGAGCGCGCCGAAGGGCTCGTCCAGCAGCAGGATGCGCGGGCGGCGGATCAGCGCCTGGGCGATGGCGAGGCGCTGCTGCATGCCGCCCGACAGTTCCGCGGGATACTTGTCTCCGGCCCCGGCGAGGCCGACGGCCTCCAGCATCGCCCGCGCCTCGGCGAGCGCCGCGCGCTTGGCCGCGCCGAACAGCTTGCCGAGCAACCGCGAGGCGCGGAACTCCAAGGCCAGCGCCACGTTCTCGACCGCCGTCAGGTGGGGAAACACGGAATAGCGCTGGAACACCACGCCGCGGTCGGGGCCGGGCTCGGGGGCAATCGGCGCGCCGTCGATCAGGATCTCGCCGCGCGTCGGCTTCTCCTGGCTCAAAAGCATGCGCAGGAACGTGGTCTTGCCGCAGCCCGAGGCGCCCACGATGGCGCAGAAGCTGTGCGCCGGCAGGGTCAGGTTCACGCGCTCCAGCACGTTCTGGGCGCCATAGGATTTCCAGACATTGCGGACGGTCACCGCGGTCATGTCCCGCCCCCCTCCTCGCACCAGGAAAAGGCGTGCCGGGTGAGCCAGCGCAGCCCGAGGTCGGAGACGAAGGCAACCGCGGTGATCCAGGCGACATAGGGAAGGATGATGTCCATGGCGAGGTAGCGGCGCACCAGGAAGATGCGATAGCCCAAGCCCTCGGTCGCGGCGATGGCCTCGGCGGCGATCAGGAACAGCCAGGCCGGACCGAGGGAGAGCCGGAGCCCCGCGATCAGCCGCGGCAGGACCTGGGGCAGCACCACGCGCAGGACGATGCGCCAGGTGCAGGCGCCCAGCGTCTGGGCCTTGATGATCAGCTCCTCGGGCAGGGCCTGGACCCGGAAGGCGAGGTCGCGCACCAGGAACGGCCCCACTCCAAGCACGATGAGGACGACCTTGGAGACCTCCTCCAGCCCGAACACGATGAACAGGATGGGCAGGATCGCCATGGGCGGGATCATGGACAGGATTGCGAAGGCAGGCGCCAGCCCCGCGCGCGCATAGGGGATCAGGCCGATGCCTATGCCGAACACCAGGCCGAGCACGGTGGCGAAGCCGAGCCCCAGGCCGAGGCGCCGCAGGCTCGCTCCAGTGTCCTGCCACAGGAGCACCCGCCCGGTGCGCCCGTCCTCGGTCGCGGCCATCCGCCAGGCGGCCTCGGCCAGGCTCGCCGCCGACGGCAGCAGCTTGTCGTTGGGATTCTCCGCCAGGCGGACATGCGATGCCGCGAGATAGGCCGCGATCAGCAACACGAAGGGAAGGAGGCCGAGGACGAGGCGGTTGCCCCGCCCCGGCTTCCTGTTGATGACGCGCGTCACGGCACGGTCCGATTCGGCCGAAACAGGGCGACATGCGGCGTCGCCCGCATCTCAAAGCTTGCCGCCGGCGGCCAGCGCCATGTATTTGGGATCGAAGCGCAGCTTCACGTTGCCCTTGTCACCCAGCATCTTGCCGCCCGGGAAGGCGATGCCGACGGCGTCCTTGGACTTCGCCGTCGGCCCGAGGAGCTTGTGGGCGAAGGAAAAGCTGCGCACGTAGTCCATGGTCTTGACCAGCGCCGGGCTGTTGGTGAAGGCGACGGCGTCCTTCGGCATGTAGAACATCTTGGTGGTGGCGAGCTGCGCCTCGAAGCCCTTGAGGTCGGTGCCGGCGGCCTTGGCCATGGCGCTGCGCGCGGCGATCGCCGCCTGGCCCTTGCCCGACATCAGCGCCATGGTCTCGTACCAGGCGCCCGCGAGCGCCATGCCGAACTTCGGGTTTTCCTCGAGCGTCCGGGTGTTGACCACCATCAGGTCGATGATCTCGCCGGGGATCATGGACGAATCGAACACCTTGGCCGCGCCGGGGACCTTGGCGACCTCGGAGAGGAGCGGGTTCCAGGTGACGGCCGAGGTTACCCCCTTGGAGCCCGTGAAGGCGCCGACGATGTCGGCATCCGAGGTGTTGACCACGGTGATGTCGCGCTCGCTTAGCCCCGCGCCCTCGAGCGCCCGGGCGAGCAGGTAGTGGGAGACGGACAGCTCCACCAGGTTGATCTTCCCGCCCTTGAGGTCCTTTACCGACTTGCCCGACTTGAGGACGATGCCGTCATTGCCGTTGGAGAAGTCGCCGACGATCAGGGCCGTCGAATCGACCCCGCCGGCGGCGGGGATGGTCAGCGCGTCCATGTTGGTCATGGAACAGCCGTCGAACTTGCCGGCGGTGTACTGGTTGATCGATTCGACGTAATCGTTGATCTGCACCACGTCGATGGTGAGCCCGTACTTGGCGGCCCATTTCTTGACGATGCCCTCGTCCTTCATGTAGCCCCAAGGCATCCAGCCGACATAGATCGACCAGCAGACCTTGAAGTCCTTGCGCTCGGCCGCCTTGGCGTCGGACGCGGCGAAGGCGCCGGCGGCGATGGCCAAGGCCATCAGGGCATGGGTGAAAGGTCTCAAGGCTCGGTCCAACATGGAATCCTCCTAAGTTGCGCTGCCGTTACCGGAACGCCTGGGAGGAATGCGGCCGAGAGACGAGCCGCAAACGCCCAAGCGTTCACGGATGTGCTCTCCCGGGCTTTTATCCCGCCGTGGCCCCGGCGCCCGCCGGGGTGCCCCTCTCGGACCAGACACCCGGGCTTTCGTCCGGACCGGAACCCTAGGAGCATTATGCCGGGAGAATCGCAAGGACCATGCCACCCCGGGGGATGAAAATATTGCTCGAATTGCAGTGGCTTGGAGGCTCATGGGACGGTCGGGCCCCGGGCGAGGCGTCGCGCCGTTGCTTAATTCTTAATCGTGATGCACAAGTTGATGAATTATTAAGCTATCCGGCGCGGCGGTCGCGCGGCATCCCCGGCCGGTCAGGCCGCACGGCTCAGGCGTGCTCGGCGCTTTCGTCCACCGGGGTGAGCCCGCCCTCGTGGATGATGAATTCGGCGATGTCCTTGGTGCCCATCTCCGCCTTCAGGTTGGCGAACAGGAAGGGGCGCGAACCCCGCATCCTGCGGGCATCGCGGTCCATGACGTCGAGATCGGCGCCGACCAGGGGGGCGAGGTCGATCTTGTTGATGACCAGGAGGTCCGAGCGGGTGATGCCGGGCCCGCCCTTGCGCGGGATCTTGTCGCCGGCGGAGACGTCGATGACGTAGATCGTGAGGTCGGCGAGCTCGGGCGAGAACGTGGCCGTCAGGTTGTCGCCGCCCGATTCGATGAAGACGATGTCGAGCCCCGGGAAGCGGACCGCCATCTCCGCCACCGCCGCGAGGTTCATCGAGGCGTCCTCGCGGATCGCCGTATGGGGGCAGCCGCCGGTTTCGACCCCGATGATGCGCTCGGGCGCCAGCGCGCCCACCCGGGTCAGGAACTCGGCGTCCTCCTTGGTATAGATGTCGTTGGTCACCACCGCGACCTCGTAGCGCGCGCGGAGCGCCCGGCAGAGCCGTTCGACCAGCGCCGTCTTGCCGGAGCCGACGGGCCCGCCGACGCCGACCCTCAAGGGGCCCGAGGCGGGTTTGGGGAATCGGGACAGGATCATGATCGGAACATCCTCGAATACTGGGTTTCATGAAACATGCTGCCGAGATCGGCCATGGGCGCGGCGGTCCCCAGCGTCTCGAGGTCGGCCTCTGCGCCGGCGCGGGCGGCCTCAGCGACCGGGCCCTCGAGGGCCGCGAGCACCATCTGCCCCTCGGTCTGACCGAGGGGGACGAGCCGCACCCCGGCGCTCGTCAGGTTGGCGGCGAAGGCGGCGAAAAAGGCCGTGAGCGCATCGTCCAGCGGCACCTCCGGCGTGAGCGCGAGGCCCGCCGCTATCGCAAGCGGGATCGGGCCGTCCTGGCGGCAGGCCAGGCGGGCAAGGCGCGCATCCCCCCAGGCCGCCGCCGTGACCTGGGCGAAGGCCCGGCCCTGGGCCGCGGATTCGAGCGCCGTCTCCGCCGTCCCCCGCCAGGCCCGGCCGAGGGCGGTCACCGCGTCGAGGGCCTCGTCGTCTTCCGTCGCGCCCGCGCGCCAGGCTTCGGCGAAGAGCGCGCCGTCGACACGGCCCGAGCCGTAGAGCAGGATGCCGCGGACCCAGTCCGCAAGGCTCTCCCCGTCGCGCACCGTGCCGGCCTCCACCGCCCATTCCAGGCCCTGGCTGTAGGCGAAGGCCCCGGTGGGATAGGCCGGCGACATCCACATCATGAGGCGATAGAGTGCCCGCCCCTCGATCATGCCTCCGCCGCCTCCCCGGCCGGCTGGAGATGGCCATCGGCGTGGGCTCCGGCCGGGGCGCCGGTCTCCGGGTTGAAGCCCGCGCGCACACGTTGGTAGGAGACGCGGAGGCTGTCGAGCAGCGCCGCCAGCACCGCCTCGTCGCGGAGCCGCAGGCGGCCGGGCGCGAACTCCACCGCCGCATGGCGGTTGCCGAGATGCCAGGCGAGGCGGGCGAGCAGCCCGGCGTCCCCGCTCGCGACCTCCAGGAGATCCTCGTCTTGCTCCTCGATGGCGACGACGATGCCCGAGTCCAGCACCAGCCCGTCACCGTCGCGCAACAGCCGCGGCTCGCGAAGGTCGAGCAGGAATTCCCGCCCCGCAACCGAGACGTAGCGCCTGCGCCGCCGGAAGCGGTCGTCGAAGCTGAGCCGGATGCTGTCTTCCGCAAGGCCGAGCGACCATCGGCCGTTGGTCAAGATATCGACAACCCGTTCCATTGCCGCCCCCTTCAGAACAGGAAATAGCGCTGCGCCATGGCGAGGTATTCGGCGGGCGCACAGGTGAGCAGTTCGCCGTCGGCCCGCACCTCGTAGGTTTCCGCATCCACCTCGATGACGGGGGTGGCGTCGTTCAGCACCATGGACGCCTTGGAGATGCCGCCCCGCGTGTTCGAGACGGCGAGAAGCGGGCGGCTCAGGCCGAGGCGCTGGCCGAGACTCTCCTCGAGCGCCGCCTGGGAGACGAACAGCACCGCGCTCTCGACGAGCGATCGGCCGAAGGCCGCGAACATCGGGCGATTGTGCACCGGCTCCGGCGTCGGGATCGAGGCGTTGGGATCGCCCATCGCGGCCAGGGCGATGGAGCCGCCCTTCAGCACCAGCGCGGGCTTCACGCCGAAGAAGGCGGGCGACCACAGGACCAGGTCGGCGAGCTTGCCGACCTCGACCGAGCCGACCTCCCCCGCCATGCCGTGGGCGATGGCCGGGTTGATGGTGTATTTCGCGATGTAGCGGCGGACGCGGAGGTTGTCGTTGTCCCCCGTCTCCTCGGCGAGCCGCCCGCGCTGGCGCTTCATCTTGTCCGCCGTCTGCCAGGTGCGGATGATGACCTCGCCCACCCGGCCCATGGCCTGGCTGTCGGACGCGATCATCGAGAAGGCGCCGAGATCGTGCAGGATATCCTCGGCGGCGATGGTTTCCTTGCGGATGCGGCTTTCGGCGAAGGCGACGTCCTCGGCGACCTTTGCGTCCAGGTGATGGCACACCATCAGCATGTCGAGATGCTCGTCGATGGTGTTGACCGTGTAGGGCCGCGTCGGGTTGGTCGAGGACGGCAGCACGTTGGCCTCGCCGCAGAGCCGGATGATGTCCGGCGCGTGGCCGCCGCCCGCGCCCTCGGTGTGGAAGGCGTGGATCGTGCGGCTCTTGAAGGCGGCGATGGTGTCCTCGACGAAGCCCGATTCGTTCAGCGTGTCGGTATGGATCGCCACCTGGACGTCGAGATCGTCCGCCACCGAGAGGCAGGTGTCGATGGCCGAGGGCGTGGTGCCCCAGTCCTCGTGCAGCTTGAGCCCGCAGGCCCCGCCGAACACCTGCTCGGAGAGCGCCCCCGGCCGGGAGGCGTTGCCCTTGCCGAAGAATCCGAGGTTCATGGGGAAGGCCTCCGCCGCCTGCAGCATGCGCCCGATATGCCATGGGCCCGGCGTGCAGGTGGTGGCCGCGGTGCCGGTGGCGGGTCCGGTGCCGCCGCCCAGCATGGTGGTGATGCCGGAGCCCAAGGCCTCCTCGATCTGCTGCGGGCAGATGAAATGGATATGGGCGTCGATGCCGCCGGCGGTGAGGATCTTTCCCTCGCCTGCGATGGCCTCGGTCCCCGGGCCGATGACGATGTCGACACCGGGCTGCACGTCGGGATTTCCCGCCTTGCCGATGGCGTGGATGCGCCCGTCGCGGATGCCGATATCGGCCTTGACGATGCCCCAGTGATCGACGATCAGGGCGTTGGTGATCACCGTGTCGACCGCGCCCTCGGCCCGCGTGCGCTGGGACTGGCCCATGCCGTCGCGGATCGTCTTGCCGCCGCCGAACTTGACCTCCTCGCCGTAGGTGGTGCGGTCCTCCTCGACCTCGATGAAGAGCTCGGTGTCGGCAAGGCGCACCCTGTCGCCCTTGGTGGGACCGAACATGCCGGCATAGGCGGCCCGGGAGATGCGCTGGGTCATGTCGCGTCTCCCAGTTCGCCCTGGATCGCGCCGCGGAACCCGAAGACCGTGCGCGACCCGGCGTAGGGGATCAGGCGCACGCTGCGGCTCTGGCCCGGCTCGAAGCGGGTCGCCGTGCCCGAGGGGATGTCGAGGCGCATGCCGCGCGCCGCCTCGCGATCGAAGTCGAGCGCCGGGTTGGTCTCGAAGAAGTGGTAGTGGCTTCCCACCTGGACCGGCCGGTCGCCGGTGTTGGCGACCGTGATCTCGATCGCCTCGCGCCCGGCGTTGAGCTCGATCTCGCCCGCCGCGGGGATCATTTCTCCTGGGATCATCGGGGCCTCCTCAGCGGATCGGCTCGTGGACGGTCACGAGCTTCGTGCCGTCGGGAAAGGTGGCTTCCACCTGGATCTCGGGGATCATCTCGGCAATCCCCTCCATGACCTGGCCACGGGTCAGCACTGCCGCGCCGTCGCGCATGAGGTCGGCGACCGCCCGCCCGTCGCGCGCGCCTTCGACGACGAAATCGGTGATCAGCGCCACCGCCTCCGGATGATTGAGCTTGACCCCGCGCGAAAGCCGCCTGCGGGCGACCTCCGCCGCCATCGAGACCAACAGCTTGTCCTTCTCCCTCTGTGTCAGGTGCACCCCTGCCTCCTCCTTTGTTCTTGTCCTCAGGTGGTCCAGCCCCGCGGAACCGCCGGGCGGTGTCCGCCCGCCGCCCCGCGGAAGGCGGCGATGAACGCCGAAAGACCTTTCTGCACCGCCGCCGCCGTGCCGATCCAACGCGTGACCAGCACGCCGTTCACCACGGTCGCACCGGCCTGCGCGCCCTCGGGAAGGGCGGCGGCGATGATCTCGCGCGCGGGATCTAGGAACGCCCCGGCGTCGTCGGCGGCGAAGACCGTCGTGGCCACGGCCTCGGCGCCGGCAAAGCCCCAGGCGGCGTGCCGGGCCTGGTCGGCCCCGGGCGCGAGGCTCAGCGCGTCGCACCAGACGGGCCGCCCCTCGCGGGCGAGCTCCCAGCGATCGAAAAGGGTCCCGTCCCGGAAGCTTTCGCCCCGGGCGATGCGCCCGAACACCACGTGCTCGCAGGCAAACAGCCTTGCCCCGGGCGCGATCTCGGCCCGGGTGCGCCGGGCGAGCCTGGCGCCGTCGAACAGGATGGTCTCCTGGGGCAGCCATTCGAGCCAGGCGCCGGCCATTGCCGCGATCTCGCAGTCGAAGCGCGCGGGCACGGATCCGTGGGCGCGGTAGACCTTCTCCGCGGCCTGGGTCGTCACCTGGGCGGCCGTGTCCTCCCCCGCCTCGAGGGCGAGGTGCAGCCGGTCGCCGTCGGCAAGCCCGCCCGAGGTGGTGACGACCACCGCGGCAAGGGGTTCGCCGGGCTCGGCCTCGGGCAGGAGCACCCGGAGCGGCGCGCGCTGGTAGAGATCGGCAAGCCGCGTACGCCCCGCGATCAGGGAGACGCCGATGCGGGCGGCGCCGTCGCCGCGTTCGAGCACCGCCGCCGCCGCCACGTGCATGTCCATCGGCCCGGCCCCTAAACCGTGAGGAGGCGGCGCACGTCCGCCTCCACCATGTCGTCCCGCGGGCCCGACAGCACCACCTCGCCGCGGTCCATCACCGCGAAACGGTCGGCGAGGTCGCGGGCGAACTCGAAATACTGCTCGACCAGCAGGATGGCCATGTCGCCGCGCGCGGCGAGGTGGCGGATGACCCGCTCGATATCCTTGATGATGGACGGCTGGATGCCCTCGGTCGGCTCGTCCAGCACCAGCAGCCGCGGCCGCGTCACCAGCGCCCGGGCGATGGCGAGCTGCTGCTGCTGGCCGCCGGAGAGGTCGCCGCCGCGCCGCCCCAGCATGTCCTTCAGCACCGGGAACAGCTCGAAGATCTCGTCCGGCACGTGCCGAAGCGCGCGCGGCAGGCGGGCGTAGCCGACCGTCAGGTTCTCCTGCACCGTCAAGAGCGGGAAGATCTCCCGCCCCTGGGGGACGTAGGCGATGGAGCGCGCGGCCCGCGCATGGGGCGGTAGGCCGGAGATGTCGGCCCCTTCCCATTCGATGCGCCCGGCGCGGATCGGCTGCAGTCCGACGAGGGCGCGGAGCAGGCTCGTCTTGCCGACGCCGTTGCGGCCCATGACGCAGGTCACCTTGCCGGGCTCGGCAGTGACGGAGACGCCGCGCAGCGCCTGGGAGGCGCCGTAGTAGAGGTCGATGCCGTCCGCGTCCAGCATGGCTAGCGACCCAGATAGACTTCGATGACGCGCGGGTCGGTGCTGACATGGTCGAGCGACCCTTCGGCCAGGACCGCGCCTTCGTGCAGCACCGTCACGCGCACGCCGAGGGCGCGGACGAAGGCCATGTCGTGCTCGACCACGATCACCGTGTGCTCGCGGTTGATCTCGCGCAGGAGCGCCGCGGTCTGGGCGGTTTCCGCGTCCGTCATGCCCGCGGCCGGCTCGTCGACCAGGAGAAGCTCCGGGTCCTGGGCCAGCAGCATGCCGATCTCGAGCCACTGCTTCTGGCCGTGGGAGAGGTTGGCGGCGAGCGACTCCGCCTGATCGCCGAGGCCGATGAGCCCCAGGATGTCGTCGATCCGCCCGCGGCGCGCCGGCGTCTCGCGCCGCAGGATCGCCGCCCGCACGCCGCGGTCGTCGGCCAGCGCCAGGGCGAGGTTGTCGCGCACGGTGTGGCTTTCGAACACGGTGGGCTTCTGGAACTTCCGCCCGATGCCGAGGTTGGCGATGGCCGTCTCGTCCAGGGTGGTGAGGTCGGTCTCTCCCCGGAACAGGACATCGCCATCATCGGGCCGGGTCTTGCCCGTGATGACGTCCATCATCGTCGTCTTGCCCGCCCCATTGGGACCGATGATGGCGCGCATCTCGCCGCGATCGATGAAGAAGGAGAGCGCGTTCAGCGCCCGGAAGCCGTCAAACGACACGGTCACGTTGTCGAGGTAGAGAAGCGCATCGGTGACGGGCCCGCCCTGATCGACCATCGGCCTCTCCTATTCCGCCGCTTCCGCGGCAGGCGCCGCCTGAGGTTCGGACGTCCCGGACCGCTGACCGGGGCGGAGGCGCGCGGCGAGGTCCTGCGCGGTGCCGACGATGCCCTTGGGCAAAAGCAGCGTCACCGCGACGAACAGCCCGCCCAGGGCGAACAGCCAGTAAGGCGCAAGCACGCCGGTGGTGAATTCTGTCTTGAGCCAGTTGACCAGGATGCCGCCCAGCACGGCGCCGGCGAGCGTCCCGCGCCCGCCGACGGCGACCCAGACGATGATCTCGATGGAATTGGCGGGGGAGAACTCGCTCGGGTTGATGATGCCGACCTGGGGCACGTAGAGGGCCCCGGCGATCCCCGCGAGGCAGGCAGAAATGACGAAGACCACGGTCTTGTAGGTCTCGACCCGGTAGCCCGTGAACCGCGCCCGTGCTTCCGCGTCGCGCACCGCGATCAGGACCTTGCCGAAGTGGGACCGGGTGAGGAAACGGCAGAGCACGTAACCGCCGGCCAACGCCAGGGCCGAGGCGGCAAACAGGCCCGCCCTTGTGCCCGCGGCCTGGATGTTGAAGCCGAGGATGTCCTTGAAGTCGGTCAGCCCGTTATTGCCGCCGAAGCCCATGTCGTTGCGGAAGAAGGCGAGCATCAGGGCAAAGGTCATGGCCTGGGTGATGATCGAGAGATAGACGCCGGTGACCCGGGAGCGGAAGGCGAACCAGCCGAAGACGAAGGCGAGAAGGCCAGGCACCGCGACCACCAGGATGACCGCCAGCCAGAACTGGTCGAGGCCGTGCCAGTACCAGGGCAGTTCCTTCCAGTTGAGGAAGACCATGAAGTCGGGCAGCACCGGATGGCCGTAGACCCCGCGCGGGCCGATCTGGCGCATCAGGTGCATGCCCATGGCATAGCCGCCGAGAGCGAAGAAGGCGCCATGACCCAAGGAGAGAATGCCGCAATAGCCCCAGACGAGATCGACCGAGAGCGCGAGCAGCGCGAAGCAGAGGTACTTGCCCATCAGCGAGACGGCGTAGCTCGACAGGTGCAGGGAAGAGGCCTCCCCCACCGCGAGGGAGAGCACGGGCACCGTCACCGCGGCCACGAGCAGGATCACCAAGAGCGCCGCCCCGACGCGGTCCGATCGATAGAGCTGGGCGATCATTGCTCGACCGCCCGGCCCCTGAGGGCGAAGAGGCCCCGCGGGCGCTTCTGGATGAACAGCACGATGAGCACCAGGAGCAGGATCTTGCCAAGCACGGCCCCCGCATAGGGCTCCAGGAGCTTGTTGGCGACGCCGAGGGACAGGGCGCCGACCAGCGTCCCCCACAGGTTGCCGACGCCGCCGAAGACGACGACCAGGAAACTGTCGATTAGGTAGCCCTGGCCGAGGTTGGGCGAGACGTTGTCGATCTGGGTGAGCGCGACGCCGGCGATGCCGGCGATGCCGGAACCGAGGCCGAAGGTCAGCGCATCCACCCAGTGGGTGCGCACGCCCATCGCCGCCGCCATGGACCGGTTCTGGGTCACCGCCCGCATCTCGAGCCCGAAACGGGAGAACTTCGTCGCGGCCAGGAGTGCGGCGAACACCATCAGGGAAAAGACGACGATCCAGAGGCGCCCCCAGGTGATGGTGAGCTGGCCGAGCTGGAACGCGCCCGACATCCAGTCCGGCGCCGAGACCTCCTTGTTGGTGGGGCCGAAGGCAGTGCGCACCGCCTGCTGGAGCACCAGCGAAATGCCCCAGGTGGCGAGCAGGGTCTCGAGCGGGCGGCCGTAGAGGAACTGGATGACGCCGCGCTCGATCGCCATGCCGGCCGCCCCGGTCACCAGGAAGGCCGCGGGCACCGCGAGCGCAAGCGCGAGATGGGTGGCCTCCGGGAAGCTGGCGGCCAACCACGACTGGACGAGGTAGGTGGTGTAGGCACCGAGCATCACCATCTCGCCATGGGCCATGTTGATCACGCCCATCTGGCCGAAGGTGATGGCGAGGCCGATGGCGGCGAGCAGCAGCACCGAGCCGAGCGATATGCCGTAGCAGAGGTTCTGGCCGATATTCCAGAATTCCAGCGACCGCTGGATCGCGCCGATCGCGGCCACCGCGGCGGCCTTGACGGTCGGGGCCGTGTCCGCGGGCAGCTCGCGCAGCAATCCGATCGCGTCCTGGTCGCCGCGCCGGGCGATGAGCTCGACCGCCGCCACGCGCGCGGCCTCAGGCGCGCCTACCATGCCGATGAGGATGGCCGCCCGCGCCTCAGCGAGCGCGGCCTTGACCCCGGCGTCCATCTCCCGGGCGAGGGCCGCCTCGACCTGGGCCAGCGCCGAGGGGTCGCGCGCCTTGAAGACGGCGGCGGCCGCGGCGAGACGCTTCGCGGGATCGGGATTGGCAAGCCTGAGCGAGCCCAGCGCCGCGGCGATGGCGGCGCGCACGCGGTTGTTGATGCGCACAGGCTTGAGCCCGAATGGCGCCTCGCCGGTGATCGGTTTCATGGTGCGCGGATCGATGAGCTTGCCGTCGGCGCCCTTGATGAAGACGGTCTTGTTATAGAGATGGAAGAGCAGCCGGCCGCTCTGCAGGGCGGCGATGATATCGACCGCCTGGGGCGTGCCACTGGCGGCCAGGGCGGCGATCGCCTGGTCTGTCTTCACGTAGCTGTTGGCGGCGAATCCCTTCAGGACGGCATCGAGATTCTGCGCAAGCGCGGCGCCCGCGGTCAGCCACCCGGCCAGGGCGAGGCACGTGAGCAAGAAAACGATACGCCGGAACATGGATTTCTCTGCCCTGTTGTTTCTTGGTTCGGGGCCCGAAGGGACAGGGATGCCCCCTGCATCCCTGTCCTTCCCGCTCCGGGCCCCCTCCGGTCCCATCATGGGACCCGGTCGGGCCCGGCTTACTTCTTCGCTTGGCCTGAACACTTCCCGGTCTTGGCATTGAAGTTCCCGCACTTCAGCGGCGACCGCCAATCGGCGATCAGGTCCATGGAGCCGGGCAGGTAATCGGACCATTCGTCGCCCACCACGGTGCCCGCGGTCTGCCACACGGTGGAGAACTGACCGTTGGCCTGTACCTCGCCGATCAGCACCGGCTTGGTCAGGTGATGGTTGGGCATCATGGTGGCGTAGCCGCCGGTAAGGTTGGGCACCGTGATGCCGATCATGGCGTCGATCACCGCGTCGGGATCGGTGGTGCCCGCCTTCTCGACGGCCATCAGCCACATCTTGAAGCCGATCACATGGGCCTCCATGGGATCGTTGGTGACCCGCTTCGCATCCTTGATGAAGGCTTTCCAGCTCTTGATGAAGTCCTTGTTAATGGCGGTATCGACGCTCTGGAAGTAGTTCCAGGCGGCGAGATGGCCGATCAGCGGCTTGGTGTCGATGCCGGCGAGTTCCTCCTCGCCCACCGAGAAGGCGACCACCGGGATGTCGGTCGCCTTGATGCCCTGGTTGGCGAGCTCCTTGTAGAACGGCACGTTGGCGTCACCGTTGATGGTGGAGACCACGGCCGTCTTCTTGCCCTGGGATCCGAACTTCTTGATGTTGGCGACGATGGTCTGCCAGTCGGAATGGCCGAAAGGCGTGTAATTGATCATGATGTCGGAGGACTTGACTCCCTTGGCTTTGAGATAGGCCTCGAGAATCTTGTTGGTGGTCCGCGGATAGACGTAATCGGTGCCCGCCAGCACCCAGCGCTTGACCGAGCCGCCGTCGGCGCTCATCAGGTAGTCGACCGCTGGGACGGCCTGCTGATTCGGCGTGGCGCCGGTATAGAAGATGTTGCGCGAGCTCTCCTCGCCCTCGTACTGGACGGGATAGAAGAGGATGCTGTTGAGCTCCTCGAATACCGGCAGGACGGATTTCCGCGACACCGAGGTCCAGCAGCCGAAGACCACCGCGACCTTGCTCTTCGAGATCAGCTCCCGCGCCTTCTCGGCGAACAACGGCCAGTTCGACGCGGGATCGACGACAACCGCCTCGAGCTTCTTGCCAAGAAGGCCCCCCTTCTTGTTCTGCTCGTCGATCAGCATCAGCATGACATCCTTCAATGTCGTCTCGCTGATCGCCATCGTGCCCGAGAGCGAATGCAGGATGCCGACCTTGATGGTAGAGGACTGCTGCGCCTGCGCCGCAGGCGCGACCGCGAGCAACGCCGCGACCGCGATCCCCGAGAGGAACGCGCGTATACCGGTTTTCATCTTTGACCCTCCAAGACTTTATGGTGAAAAACAGACTGCGCCGGTACACGATCGCAAAAAACAGGCCAAGCGATGCCGCGGAAAAACTTCTCTATAATTCAGTGGCTTAGAGGAGGGGGCCCCGACATCGCGGCGAATGCCGGGGCCATTTTGCTTATATATTGGTCACCAAAATGCCCATGATCAAATAGTAGGCGATATTCCGGGGCGTCTTTCGGGCCTTCCTCTGAACCCGCATTTCCCAAGTGATGCACCCGGTTGATGGGGTTTCAATTCAATTCTTCTATAAAAATTAGTCAGTTAGCTATGGCATCGGGCGGACGGCTTGCGGATCAGAGGGTGACTCAGATCGCGTTCCCCTTCGGACCCATTTCGGCCGCCGCCTGAAGCTTGCGTTCCACGGCTCGCGGGTCGCGTCGACGCCGGCTTGCTGGCCTCCCGCGAACGCGATGATGCGCTGGGCCTGACAGCGATGGCAGGGAATGTCCCGGCGGATCGTCGGACCGGCAAGAATGGCTGCACCGCGTCGTCAGTCTGTTTCGCCAATCCGTCTACGGTCCCCTCGCCGGGTACGAGGACGCGAACGACGCCGACCGGGTCGCCGCTGCCCGGCAGAACCGGGGCTTGTTGCACGTCCAGCCATTTATCGGCAGGATCAATGGCCGGGAACGAGCTTACTTGGGAAATCCCGGGTAAAGATTACTGTAAAGGGAGGATTGAATGAGGAAGAACACACTCACCCTGGCCGGTATTTTGACGGCGGCAACGCTTGCAGCCGGTCCGGCCATTGCGAAGGATTTCTACGAGGGAAAGAGGATCCGCATCGTCATAGGTTTCGGCGCCGGCGGTAACTACGACATTTACGGCCGCCTGGTCGCGCAATTTCTCGGCGATCACATCCCGGGCAAGCCAAGCATCATCGTCCAGAACATGCCCGGTGCCGGGGCGACGGTCGCCGCGAACTATCTCTACAACAAGGCAGAGCGCGACGGCACGGTCCTGGGAGAGATCAACCAGAACGCCCACCTCGGCCAGTTGTTCAAACAGAAGGGCGTCAAGTACGATGAACGCAAGTTCACCTGGATCGGTCGCATGGTGACCAACACCTCCGTCTGGTCGGCGTGGCATACCTCGAAGATCAAGACCGCCGACGACCTGTTCAAGCATGAAGCGGTCGCCGGCGCCGGCGGTCCGACGTCGAATTCCCAGATCATCCCGAGCATGCTCAACCAGTTTGTCGGGACGCGTTTCAAGATCGTCCCCGGATACAAGAACAGCGGGGCATTGGATCTCGCCATGCAGCGGGGGGAAATCGACGGACGGAGCATTCCGCTGGGGATCTACTTGAAAGACCAGAATGTGGCTAAAGGGAACATCAACCCGATTGTCCAGTTTGCCTCGGAACGCGCGGCCAGCCTTCCCAAGGTCCCGACTGCGGCCGAGCTGGTCAAAAACAAGGCGCAGAGTCAGATGGTCAAACTCGTCTTGAGCGGCGGGGTCATGGGGCGGAGTCTCATGGGCCCTCCGGAAATTCCGGCCGACCGAGTGAAGATTCTGCGCACCGCTTTCGATGCCGCGATGAAGGATCCAAAACTGATCGCCTTGGCGAAGAAAACACAAAACGATTTGGAGCCGCTCTCCGGAGCAGCGGTGACAAAAATAGTGATGGGACTCTTCGACGTGCCGGCGGAGGTGGCCAAGAAGACCGCCGATGTCATCAATGCAGCCAAGAAGAAGAGGAAAAAGAAGAAGAAATAGTCGGGTAACCGTGTCCGGGAGCCGCGGGACCTTTCCCCGGCGGGACACGGGCCCATTTGAACGTTGAAAAATGGCGTAGGTCTCCTCCGCCATTTTTCTTTTTAAGATATTTCAAGCCGTTGCTTAGAAATTCCCTAAACAAGAAACAGGGAATTTGATTCGGAAGGCAGGCAAAATTCGCGATGGGCTCAAGGAACCCGCTCAACGAAGAAGAGTGGGCCAGGTTTCTCGGAGGGCGCGCTCATGGCCGATTGACTCCGGCGATCGCGAAATCATTTCCCGGTGCCGTCACTTGCGTTCACGCGTCTCAAGAAATTTCACGTTGGGCCATTCACGCGCCGCGTAGTTCAACTCCCAGCTATTGCGCGCGAGGAAGACCGGTGCGCCGTCACGGTCCTCGGCGATGTTCGCGGCATTACTGTTCGTGAAGCGCTTCAACAGGATCGGGTCATCGGCCGTGATCCAGCGCGCGACCTGATGGGGCGAGGGCTCGAACTGGACCTTGATCTTGTATTCGTCGGCGATACGGGCCTCGAGGACGTCGAGTTGAAGCTGGCCCACCACACCTACGATCCACTGCGCTCCCAACACCGGCCGGAACACTTGGGTCACCCCTTCCTGAGCCAGGTCTTCCAGCGCACGGCGCATCTGCTTCGCCCGCATGGGATCGCCGAGGCGAACCCGGCGGAGGATCTCCGGCGCGAAATTGGGAATGCCGGTAAACCGCACCGCTTCCCCGTCGGTCAGCGTATCGCCGACACCGAGCGTGCCGTGGTTCGGAATACCAACGATGTCACCGGGCAGGGCCTCTTCGGCCAGTTCACGTTCGCGCGCAAAAAAGAACATCGGGTTGTGAACCGTGATGCTTTTGCCGGTGCTCGATTGGCGCAACTTCATACCGCGCCTGAGGCGACCGGAGCACAGCCGAAAGAAGGCGACACGGTCCCGATGATTGGGGTCCATGTTGGCCTGCACCTTAAACACGAAGCCGGCGACCCCAGGCGCGTCGGGAGAAACGGGGTGCGGCTTCGCCGGTTGCAGGCGCGGCGGGGGCGCCCAATCCTCGATCGCCGTGAGCAACTCTTCCATGCCGTAATTCTTAAGTGCGCTCCCGAAGAAGACCGGCGTCAAGTGACCCTCTAGGTAGGATTTGATGGCGAACTCGGGATAGGCCGAGAGCGCCAGCTCGGCCGTGTCGCAAAAATCGCCGAGAACCGACTGGCTTACATGGACAGCCAGCTTCGGGTCCCTGGGGCCGGTGCTGTCAATATGCATGTCCAATTTCTGGCCCGGCGCCACGGAGGCGAGGAGTCGATTATTGCGTAGATCAAAGAGACCCTGAAACGTCGTGCCCATACCGACAGGCCAGGTCATGGGGCAAACGTCGAGAGCCAACGTACTCTCGATCTCATCAAGCAGTTCGAACGGGTCCCGTCCTTCACGGTCCACCTTGTTGATAAACGTGATGATCGGAATGTCGCGTAACCGGCACACCTCGAACAGCTTGCGCGTCTGGCTCTCGATGCCCTTGGCGGCGTCGATCACCATCACGGCGGAATCGACAGCCGTCAGGGTCCGGTATGTGTCCTCGCTGAAATCCTCATGGCCGGGGGTATCGAGCAGATTGAAGGTCAGTCCGGCATGCTCGAAGGTCATTACCGAACTCGAAATCGAGATGCCGCGCTGCCGCTCGATCTCCATCCAGTCCGAGCGCGTGCGGCGGCGTTCGCCCCGTGCCCTGACATTGCCCGCCAGATGCACGGCACCGGCCGCGAACAGGAGGCGTTCCGTGAGCGTGGTCTTGCCCGCGTCGGGGTGCGAAATGATCGCAAATGTCCGCCGCGTGGCGAAGCCGCGCCGGTTGGCCACCGGACTTTCAAGTGATGAGTGATCGGACATAAAAACCTTGATAGATTGGCTGGAGGACGATGTCAGAGGAAGCCGGGGCACCGACCCGCGGAGCCCGCCCCGCCAAGATGGAAGACCTGTAAGAGATAGTATGGAGCATTCCTCTGAAAACCCCGTAACGAAAAGAAAAATTCTCAAGGACGTCTTCGGCTTCGACGACTTTCGGCCAGGCCAGGAGCAGGCAATGGATGTGCTGCTGGCCGGGCGAAACGTGCTGACCGTCATGCCGACCGGATCCGGCAAGTCGCTTTGTTTTCAGGTGCCGGCGCTGGTCCTCGGCGGGATCACCTTAGTCGTCTCTCCGCTGGTGGCTCTGATGCACGATCAGGTTGCGGCATTGCGTCTCGCCGGCGTCGCCGCCGATGCCATCAATTCTTCACGCAGCCGCGATGAGAACGTCGCCGTGTGGAAAAGGGTCGCCGCCGGGGACGTCAATCTTCTCTATATGGCGCCGGAACGCCTCATGACCGAGCGAATGCTTGACGCGCTCGGCCGGCTGGAGGTGCATCTCATTGCGATCGACGAAGCCCACTGCATCTCGCAGTGGGGGCCCTCCTTTCGCCCGGAATACAGCGGCCTCAGCCGGCTGCGGGAGATATTCCCCGGCGTTCCCATCGCTGCACTCACGGCAACGGCCGACGAGGTCACTCGAGAAGACATAACGGCGCAGCTGTTTGCCGGCGACGGGGAGACCATTGTTCTCGGCTTCGACCGCCCGAACATCAAGCTGACGGTAGAGATGAAGCGGAATTGGAAGTCCCAGTTGCTCTCCTACGTCGAACGCCATCGCGGCGAAAGCGGAATCATCTACTGCCTTTCGAGAAAAAAGACCGAGGAGGTCGCCGAACTTCTCTCCGAAAAGGACGTGCGCGCCCTGCCCTATCACGCCGGCATGGACAAGGCGGTGCGCGATGCCAACCAGAATGTCTTCATGACCGAACCAGGCGTCGTGGTTGTCGCGACAATCGCCTTCGGCATGGGGATCGACAAGTCCGACGTCCGATTCGTCTTCCACGCCGACCTGCCCGGCAGCATCGAGGCCTATTACCAGGAGATCGGACGCGCCGGACGAGACGGTCTTCCGTCCGAGGCGCACATGCTTTATGGGCTGGGCGACATCCAGATGCGCCGCATGTTCATAGAACAGGAAGACGCCGGCGGGGATCGCAAGCGCCGTGAGCTTCAGCGCCTCAATGCGCTTCTGGGCTATTGCGAATCCCCGGCCTGCCGGCGCCGCGCCCTGCTCGGCTATTTCGGTGAACCGAGCCAGCCCTGCGGGAACTGCGACATGTGCCTCGATCCCGTTGGCATGGTGGACGGCACCGCAGAGGGGCAGATGATCCTTTCTGCGGTTCTTCACACCGGACAACGCTTCGGAGCCGCCCACATTATCGATGTCTTGCTCGGTGCCAGGACAGAGAAAGCCGCCAAGGCCGGGCATGACCGGCTCCCCATTTTCGGCGTCGGCACGGAGTACAAGAAAGAGACGTGGCGCTCGCTGATCCGCCAGCTCGTCGCGGCAGGGTTTCTCGGTCTCGACGTGAAGGGTTACGGTGGGATTACGATGACCGGCAAGGGCAAGGCACTGATGGAGGGAGAGGAAACCTTCCGCTACCGTCACGACACCGTGCGCACGGCCAGGTCCTCAGGGCGCGGGACCCGGACCACGCCGGATGAGCTGGAATTTTCCAAGGCAGAGGCGGCGCTTTTTGCCAGGCTCAAGGAACTGCGCCTTCATCTCGCGAAACAGCGCGACGTCCCGGCCTATGTCATCTTTTCCGACCGGTCTCTTGCCGACATGGCGCGGCGGCGACCGAGCAATGAAGCGGAATTTGCCGAGATCAATGGCGTCGGCGCCGCCAAATTGAAAAGCTTCGCCGAGCCGTTCCTTGAGGCGATCGCCGTCAGCTCCGCACGGCCGGAATAGGATGAATGCGTCGTTTCCCGATCTCCGCGGCGAACATCGGGCCGAACCGGTTCCACCAGAAACACACGGTTTCGTATCAGATGTCGATGCCCCGTTCGAAATGGAAATCTTCGGCCTGACGCAGGGCCAGCGCAGACCCGACGGACATCATCACCGCCAGGCGGATCACCTCTGGCGACCTGTGCGGGAGGTTCGGTGCATCCGCCAAGACGCTCAAGTCGTGCTGGTCCGACAATGCCCTTGCAAGATATCGGGACACGATTTGCCGCATCAAGACCGTCTCACCTGACGGCAACACCACGGACCAATGGGCTAACACTCGGAAAAGAATCGCGAATTCCGGCCCACCATAGTAACGAAAAACACTGTGACATCAATAGGTGTGAGGTGGTGGCGGTGCTTGTAGTCAGGAGCGAACCGCTCTCCGGTCAAATTCCCTCTTAACAGGGAAAATACAGGGAATACGTTGCTTTTCCGACGGTATTCCCCGCCTTGAAACGCAGATAACCGCGTCAATTCAGATACCTAGGGGGAAATTCCCTAAACCAAATAACAGGGAATTAGATTGTTGAAGCAGGGAAGGTATTGAAGGCATCAGGGAACCGTAAAGGTTAATTCTTTGAATTCGCCGTCGCTGCCAAAATCGAGGTTCAGCCTTTTCGGACATTGTCAGACTAATTGCCGATGATCTGTTTGGTCAAAAGCATGCAAAACTCTTACGCGGCGAGTTGACGCCTGTCCCTACCAAATATCACATCCGAACGTAGGCATGGTGAAGTCCGCCCAGTTTCGGCACCACCGTGATGGCGCCGCGGTGGCGAACGGGCCTCGTCAACGGGGTGTCTTTCTCCAGGCCAAGATGTGTCCGCCATGTGTTGTAGTAATCCGCGTAGTCGCGAAGCAGGCGACGCAAATGGCTTTCGCCCATCACGATCACGTGGTCCAGTAACTCTCGCCGGATCGATCCAATCACACGCTCGACATAACCGTTTTGCCACGGCGATCTCGGGGCGGTCGGACCATCGCGGATTCCCATCGCCGACAGCCTTTTTCGGAAGATGTTTCCGTAGGCTCGATCACGGTCCCGGATCAGATACTCCGGTGCCGTCTCCCAGGGGAAGGCCTCTACGATCTGTTGCGCCAGCCATTCGGCCGTCGGGTGACAGGTGGCGGCGACATGAAGGATCTGCCTGCGGCGATGGTCCAGGACGACGAAGCCAAAGAGAAACCTGAAGCCGATGGTGGGCACGACGAACAAGTCGATGGCGGCAATGCCGTCGGCATGATTACGCAGAAAAGTAAGCCATCCTTGTGATGGTGGGCGTCGTCCTCGAACCATATAGTTGGCGATTGTCGACTGACAGACGTCTATTCCGAGCTTGAGCAACTCCCCGTGAATGCGCGGCGCGCCCCACAGCGGGTTGTCGATACTGATTTGCCGGATCAGCTGTCTGACCTCCCCCGGCACACGAGGGCGCCCGGGTTTGCCTCGAGACCTGCGCCTCCAGAACAGGCGAAAACCCGCCCGATGCCATCGCACCACCGTTTCGGGACGAATGATCGAAACCGATCGAAGCATGTCGGGCTGCAGGTGATAGAGAACGGCAAAAAGCAGACGGTCCCACCGTGTGAATCTAGGCCGCTGCCCGAGCTGCCGTTGCAGCACCGTCACCTGATGGCGGAGCGACAGGAGGTCGGCCTCCTGCCGCGACCGGCCCAAAACCCGACGGAACAGGGCCCAAAAAATTGACCGTAGAGTATCCAACATCGCCGACCGATCGTTGCACGTTCCGTCGCTTCGTCAAGCCCAGATGTCCGGATGGGATTTTTGGTAGGGACACGGGGAATGAGGACACTACCCGAAGAAGTTACTCGCTTGACTAAGCCTGGGTGTAGTTGAGAGACTATTGAATTGTCTTCAATAGTTTTTGGCTGACAGGACAAAATAAGAAGTCATTGAACGTCATATTTTGGGAGGGATGAGATGACAGTCAAGACATGCATACTCGTTGCTAAATGGGGCATCGCCGCTGGGCTTGTAGCAGCTTTGGCGACATCAGCTAACAATTCGGCGGCACAAGATTTTTACAAGGGTAAGCGCGTTACCCTGCTCATAGGCTACGCGCCGGGAGGGGGTTACGACACCTATGCCCGGACCTTTGCGCGCCATTTTCCTAAACACATTCCTGGGGCCCCCAGCATCATCGTCAAGAACCAGCCCGGGGCAGGTAGCATGAAGGTCGCCAATTATCTGTTTAATTCGGCGCCGAAAGATGGTCGCGAAATCGCTGCGGTAGGTCGTGAGATTCCGACAGCGACACTGCTGAAGACCAAAAACGCCAACTTCAGATCGGATCGCTTCAACTGGATCGGTAGCCTTGCGAGCGGCGTTTCGTATTGTATTGCTTGGCATTCGGTCCCGATCACCAAGGCCACTGACCTGTTTGAAAAACAATTCATTGTCGGGGGAACGACCGGACGGTCGCCGACGGTGGTCGTCCCATTGATCCTGAACAATCTACTGAACGCCAAGGTCAAATTGATCTCCGGCTATCCCGGTGGTGCGGCGATGCACTTGGCCATGGAAAGAAACGAGATTCAAGGTCGCTGCGCGGTCACCACGTCTAGCCTCAACTCTTCCAGGCCGGACTGGATCCGCGACAAGAAGATCCGTTTCCTTTTGGAAGTATCTGTTGCCGATAAGCGAACAATGCCCAACGTGCCACGGGTGATCGAATTCGCTAAGACCGACGACGAAAAAAGGACGCTGGAAGTTCTTCTGGCCCACGACCAATGGCACCGCCCCCTTATCGCGCCTCCAGATGTCCCTGCGCAGCGCGTTGAGATCCTCCGGCGGGGCTTTGATGCGACTGTCCAGGACGCTGCATACGAGAAGGATATCGAACGGCAAAAGCTTGGTTTCGGTGCGATGAAAGGCGCCGAAATGGAACGCCGTATTCAGCGATTGCAGGCGACGCCCGAGAACATCGTGCAAGCGGCCATGGAGGTCCAGACGAGCACCGCCCGGACCGAGATGTCTAAGGCCGTTGTGCCCATCGAGAAAGCGACAGGTAAGATCACTAAGGTGGAAAAAGGTGGTCGTCGGGTTTCCTTTGCGGCGGGCTCGAAGAAGGGCAAGCTGCGCGTCAGTTCAAGCGGCACAAAGGTCACGATCGGTGGCAATGCGGCAAAAAGAAGTGCGCTGAAGGCTGGGATGAGCTGTCAGTTCGCTTTCCAAGGCTCCGCGGCCAAAACGATCGTCTGCAAATAGGTCATGCCGAAACCATTCGTTGGGGACTGTGGCCTCTAAGAGTCCGTTTGAGAATTGCCTCAATGACTGATCCTTCGCAGGAGCAGGCTTCCCATGGCGACGTGGATCATGGCCTCGGAGACGTCTATGCGCTGCTCGTAGTCGCGTACCAGGCGGCGCCA
>Ga0326597_10001998_pt1 | contig 31207 bp, 31 predicted proteins | sample RVTome_12_FD_203789 | JGI IMG/M metagenome (GOLD analysis project Ga0326597, IMG submission 203789) | Soil microbial communities from uranium-contaminated site in the Upper Colorado River Basin, Wyoming, United States - RVT100D185 | ecosystem: Environmental > Terrestrial > Soil > Contaminated >...
CGGTGCGGACCGAGCGCTGGGACGGGCTGGTGCGCGCCATGGCGCGGGACATGAAGATTTCCGTCGATGCGGCGGACCGGCTGGCCCCGCGCTCCATTCCGGTCGGCCGCATCGCGGAGCCCGAGGAAGTCGCTGACCTTGTCACGTTCCTTGCCTCGGACCGCGCCCACTATGTGAACGGCACCATGATCGAGATCGATGGCGGCCAGCAGAAGCCGATCATGGACGTCGCCCGCGACGGCTGACGATCGGGCGCACCCGGTCGGGCTTCTCGCCGCCCGGCGGGCGCGATTGTCCCCTGGCGTCACACCCGTTGGCACGATCCGCTCTCGACCATGCGGCGTCAGGCGGGCATTGTTGTTGTGTCCATTCGGTCCCCTGTCGAACACTGGAGCGTTGCGACCTCGGCCGGCCGCCCTTGGGCGTGACTCCAGCCGTTCGATCCGCCGCATCAGGCGCGTGACGATTTCCCTCGCCTGGATGTCGGTGTAACGCTGCGTGATCTGCTGACTGCAATTCCAGTCGAACGCGGCCACCGAAATGATGAAGCCACGCTCGGCCACACCACGGTAGCCCGGTACCAGGAGGCGCTCGGTGACGATCGCTTCGTCCGCTTCGGCAATGCGGACATGGCCCAGAATCTTGAGCCGCGCCCGGTTCGCGTGGTCCATCAGCAACAGCGCGACGCGGTCGATTGCCGCAAGATTGCCGACGCTGACATACTGGCGGTTGCCGCGAAAATCGGCAAAGCCGAGCGTCCTGTCATCCAGCACCCGGAGGAATCCCGGCGGCCCGCCGCGATGCTGGACATAGGGCCAGCCGGTCTCGCTGGCGCTCGCCATCTAAGCAGAGATTGTCTGTTTGACCAACGATCGATGTTTCGCTCGGTGTTCAAGGTGGTTACGGCGGTTTGGATGGCGCGATCAAGAGCCTCGGGGTCGATGAAGGTCTGGTGGGCGAGATGATGGGCCTTGAGATCGCGCCAGACAACCTCGATGTCATTGAGTTCGGGAGCGTATTTGGGCAACCATTCGACGGTGAGCCAATGGGCGCGGGTGGCGAGCGCCGCGGTCGTGGCTTTGCTCACATGGATCGGCCCGTTATCGAGCACGATGACGACAGGCTTCATCGCCACACCCGGGCGCGGGCCATACAGGCTGTCGAGCGTCTCCAGGAGCGCCATGAAATCGGCGCTGCGCTTGGTTCGGCTCGTGTGCACGACGAGCCTGCGGGCGGCGTGATCGAGCGCTCCCATCATCGCGACCTTGTTGGCCTGACCGGGCGCCGGCACCCGCAGGTCGGCGCCGCGCTTGGCCCAGGCTCGGGCCAAGCAAGGATGCGTCAGCGCCTCGCTCTCGTCGGCGAACAGCAGCACGATGTCGCCGGCCTCGGCTTGCGCCTTTCGCAGCGCCAGCCGCAGGCCCACGCGGTCAACGGCGTCGGGGTCCTGGCGGCCCTTCAAGGTGTGTCGCGGCCGGCGCCAGCGGAACCCCCTTTTTTTGCGCAGCACCCTGGACAGACGCGATTTGGAGATGGTGACGCCCTCGCGCGCCTCGATCTCGCCGACGAGGCGCGCGAGCGTCCAGTTGTATCGGTCGGCAACGGGTGCTTCCAGCAATGGCCTCGCCACTCTCAGCGCCGACTCCGCCTTGATGGGGGCCGGTCCCGGTGCCGGGCTCGTCTTGAGCGCCGCGACGCCGCCGCGGGCAAAATTGCTGCGCCACAGGCGCACCGTATCCTCGCGAACCCCAAAAGCCTCGGCAATGCGCGGGACTGGTCCACCCCGACAGCGTCAGCAATATCGCTCTCGCCCGATCCGCCTCGCCGCGATCGCGCGAACCCGCAAGCGTCCGCGACGCCGCCTTCTGCTCTTCACTCGCCGCCACCGCAGATTTGCCAGCCATGTCCCGTCCCCGCGAATCACTGCGAACACCGAATCACGGTCAGCATCCGTCGGCCAGCCAGATGAAATCTGCTGAGTCGACCAAAGTCAGCGTCGGTGGTTCCATAGGCAATTGCGAATGCGAATGAGTCGCATTATCATGCATGGCTCTTTCCTGTGGAGGTGCCCCCATGTCGCAATCTCGCCCGATTGGCACAGCGTTAGCTGCCCTTGTCCTGCTTACGGCATATGCCTCGCCGGCATTCGCGGCGGAACGGCGGTTTGTGATCGCCGCGGTCGAACCCAAGGGCGGCGTCACCGTCGACCTTGAACCGTTCCCCGCCACAACCCTGCCCGAGGGCGGCGGCTACGTGCTCAAGGTGCCCGACGACAATGGACGCTGGGAGGTATCAGCCTATGTCTGGATGCCGAGCCAGATCGTCGTCAACCAGGGCGACCAGGTGATCCTCGAGTTTGTCGGCATAAACGGTGCCGCGCATCCGACCACCATCGAGGGATATGAGCAAACCGTGACCGTGCATCGGGGCGAGGTCGCGACCGTGACTCTTACCGCCGACAGGCCGGGCGTGTTTGCCATCTCCTGTGCCACCCACCAGCCGTCGATGGTCGGTGAACTGGTGGTTCTCGCCCATCCATAACGCCGGTTCGCGTGTAACCGGGGCAGATTTGCGGGCGAATCGGGCTTTTCCTGGAATGGGGTTTGCGATTCACCCTGTCCATGTCGAGGCCGGATGTTGATTCGCTTGCGGATTTGTCGGTTGAGCAGCTTTGCGACGTTGTCGGGGAGCTGGTTTCGAAAGTCCGGCACCTGCGGGCCGCCAGCTTGATGCCGAAGCCCATCGCCCCGCCAGGGACCACCTCGTCGAGGTTTTCAAGGCACGGGTAGACTCCGGCGGCATGGTTCTGGTGGACAGCGACATCTATCCCGTGGATCCGCTGAACACCCAATTTGCCGACATCGTGCTTCCGGCCGCGTGCTGGGGCGAGGTGGACTTCGCTCGCTGCAACGCCGAACGCCGATTGCGGCTTTACGCGAAATTCAACGACGCACCCGGCCAGGCCAAGCCCGACTGGTGGGCGATCGGCCAGTTCGCGCAGAAGATGGGCTTCGAGGGTTTCGACTGGGAGGACAGCAACCAGATTTTCGAAGAGGCTGCGCGCCATTCCCGTGGCGGCGTACTCAATTACTACGCGCTCGCAGTGCACGCCAGGCGTGAGGGCAAGCGGGCCCATGAAAAGCTTCGTGAGTTCGGGACAACCGGAATCCAGACGCCGGTACGGGTTGTTGGCGGAGAGCTGGTCGGCACGCCGAAGCTGCATGATCCGTCAAACGACTGGGGCGAGCTGGAGGACGTGACCACCGACAAGAAGTGGCTTTATGCTTTCGGGACGCACACCGGCAAGGCCAACATGCTCAAGGCGCCTTGGGACAACGACTCTTGGTCCGACTTCTACGAGGCGGTCAAACCGCGCACCGAGAAAGGCGAGATATGGATCACCAACGGGCGCGTCAACGAGACTTGGCAATCAGGCTTCGACGACCTGCGCAAGCCCGAACTCGCCAAACGCTGGCCCTGGCCGCATATCGTCATCCATCCGCACGATGCTGCCCCGCACGGGATCGAGTCGGGTGATCTGGTCGAGGGGTTCAATGACACGGTTTACGTCCAGACGGGCGAGCCGATCGGCGTGCTCGAGCGGGACCTGAGCTTTACAGAGCTTCTCAAGAACGGCCACATCACCACCACGACCGGGCAGTTCGTCGCCGTGGCCATCGTTTCTGACGAGATCCGGCCCGGCGTCGCCAAGGCGGCATTTCACTATCCCGGCTCGATCGCGAACTCGGTGTGCCATGCAGTTCCCGATCCGGTCAGCGGCAACTACCGCTACAAGCTGGGCCGAGGCGTGCTGCGCCGCATTGGCGAGAGCGCCTACAAGCATAATTTCCTTGAGATGTCGCTGAAGCCGCGTCCGATCGCGTAGATTCGAACCGGCCCGCTGCCCGGCCCTGTCGCCGGCGGGTCCCATTGCGAGAAGGGATTGCCGATGCCAATTGGCTTCGTTTGCGCCGTCACCCACGATCGTATCGATACCGCCTTCCGCGATCTCGCCGAAACGCTCGCGGGCCGGCGCTGGCGGCTCGGTGGCGTACTGCCCGAGGCCGAGCGCGATCCGGCGCGGCACCCCTGCGACCGCGCGCTCGTCAGCCTGGCCACCGGGGCGCGGCTGCCGATCAGTCAGAACCTCGGTACGGGATCGACCGGCTGCCGGCTCGACGCCGCGGGGCTTGAGGCCGGCGTTGCGGACGTCGCCGCGGATCTCGACCGACATGGCGCGGACCTTCTGATCGTGAACAAGTTCGGCAAGCTCGAAGCGACGGGCCGCGGGTTCTGTAGCCTGATTGTCGCGGCGCTGTCAGCCGGCGTTCCCGTCCTCGTTGGCGTCAACGCTCTCAACCGTGCGCGTTTCGATGCCTTTGCGGACGGCATGGCCGATCAGTTGTCTTGCCAGGCGGCCGCCCTCGCCATCTGGGCTGAGGCGGCCCGGCGCCGCGCCGCGGCATGAGGGACTGCGCATGCCGGATGGCGATTCCGCCCGCGGCTGCGACCGGGAGCGGTGTGGATCGGCGATCCTTGTGCAGTGTCATCCGGGCGCAGCCCCGGGGGGCCGATCAACGCTCGATCCGCCGGCGCAGCAATTCGCATTGGTCCTCGCGTCGCGCCTGCGGCGTGAACCAGAAATAGTCGGCGGCTGGCTTGCCAGCGGGGTCGGCGACCAAGAGGCTGGAGAAGGTCGCGGCAATGTCCGGTATCTCGATCAGCATGACACTGGAAGCCGTGGCTTGCGGGGCGAGGTCGGCCAGGTACCACGGCACGCCGCGGTCCGATCGAACATGCCCGTTTCCCGCGATCAGGATGGCGCCGTCGTGATCGCCACCCGCGAGCGCGCTCGCCATGATGGCATCGCGGTAGCGCTGCACCTCTGCCATGGGGTCGGCCGCCTCTTCGGGCAGCGCATTGCAGTGAGACTCGATGATATCACGGAGAAGTGCCTCTTGAAGGTCGGCAGGCAGGCCCCTGTCGAGAGCAAGACGCTGGCGATCCTCCAATTCAAGGGTTTCCAGTCCGCCTTCGCCGACGGCACGGGTTCGGGCACGGCTCGGACTCCCGGCAGCGAGCCGAAGGCCAGCCCGCAGCGCGGCCTCCGCGATCGGTTGGTAAAGTGGCCAGTCGGGCCATCCACTGGTCTCCCAGTCAAGTGCAGGGCCGAGGCCTACGGCGCTTGCGTCAGGCTTTGCGAGATAGGCATCGAGCCCGGCTGACTGATCGCGACGAATCATTTCCAGGACCAGCGTGGGTTTGCGCCGCCGAACGATCTCTCCGATCAGCCAGGCCTGCAAACGATGATGATCAGCATTGTCGTGAACCTCTCCGATCAACACGAAATGAGAATCGGATAGATCATCGGCGAGCGCCCTCGGAGTCACGAATCTGTTGTCGCGCGCTGCCCAAATCTTGCCGACCAGCGGATGACCAACATTGAGCCCTGTTTGCCAGTGACGCCACGGCGCCTGCCCATCTACACTTGCCCGAGAGCCGAAAGCGGCGGCGAGTACGATGAGCGACGCCACCGCCAGTAGCATTCGCGATATATGCATTTCCCGCCTCTCGAGTGCGCCTGGTCCCGCCGGCGCACCCATTCGGCTTTGCCCGTCCCGACCTTTGTTGGGCCCGGTGGCGACGGGGATGAGCCGCAACGCCCCCACTGTTCGGTGTTGCCGGCCGCGCCGGTCGATCAGCTAACGCACTCCACCTGCGTGCCTGTCACGCATCTGTCACATCTCGGTGCGGTGTGATCCATATCACAATTGCCGCCTGACCCGGCCGTTAACTGATCGCCATGGATTGGCTGCCGGCAGACCGGCTGCTGCGCGGCCAGATCTGGGAAAGATATTGGAGTCGATCATGACCAGTTATTTCCTCGCTGCTCTCGCCGCGGTGATGCTGCTGGTGTCTGGCGCCGCCCACGCGGTCTCGTTCACCCCGATCGGTATCATCAAGTCCATCGACAGGTCTGCCCACGCCATCACTCTGGGATCTGGCCAGGTCCTCACCCTTAGGTTGTCGAAGAAGTAGTATGAATATTCTGAGAATATATTTGATTTGCTAGTTTGCCGTGTTGGATTACTCCAATATTGAGAAGGGAGAAATCAATGAAACATGCCTTAGAAATCCTCCCGCTTTCCAGTCTCATGTTCATCGTCAGCTTGGTTGGACCATTTGCGATCGCACCCTCAAGCGCCGAGTTCGGTGGCCGGGCGGCGGTGGCCGCCGCTGCGAGCCCTGAAGAGGATCCGTCGACGTCCATTGTCGCGGCTGCGGTTCGACGCCACGGGTTCTCCTGTGACGAGGCGATCGAAGCAGTGCGCGACGTTCATCATAGCGAACCGCACGAGTCCGTTTGGCTCCTTGCCTGCGCGAACCAGACCTACAAAGTCAAATTCGTCCTCGACAGGCGGGTCGATATCGAACTACTGCGGCACGACGAATCGACAGCCCGGTGAGTCGCGGCGGCTGATTGTCCGGCGGATGTCGGGCCGGGTCGCGCAAACAGGAACTGCAGGACCTGGTCGAATTCACACCTTAATGATGCGGCGGATGGCCCGCCGCGATCATGAGATGATGCGCCTGGTGGTGCATGCCGAGCGTCATGATGCCGAAGAAGCCGAGCCCCTTGAGTTTCGCCAGATCGGCCGGGTCAGCCACGGTGACGGTCATTACCGCTCCCTCGGGGTGATCTTCGGCCAGGATCGTCATGCCGTCGGTGCCGTTCATGGTCTCGGCATGGGCCGTGACCATGCGGCGGATCGACTCGCGGACCGGCCCGGCCCCGGTCACCGCAAAACGGACCCCGTTTTCGCTCGGGGTCGCGGCCATCTGGGCGTAAAGCGTCACATTGTTCATGTCGACGAGATGCCGCCGCAGGCCATCGATATCGACCTTCGACCAGTCGGTGTCCGGGTCGGCGTCGAGCATGGCGACAATTTCCTGGATCGCGGCGAAGGCGCTCTGACCCGGTTGTGTGGGAACGGCCGCCAGGGGCTTGCCGATCGGCGCGCCGTGAATCCCCTGGGTCATGACCGGCGTGTGGGTCTGCGCCCGGGCAACGAGCGGCACCGAGAGAATGGCGGCGGCAACGAGGTATCTGATCATCGGCAATCTCCAGGAACCATTTTTCGTTGAACCTTGTCAGATCGCCCCCCGGTGCTACATGATAGCTATCATGTCGACCGATATTGTCGATCTGCTCGCGGCATCAGCCAGCCGGGAACGCGTTCTCGGCGCGGGGGAGTTCCTGTTCCATCTTGGTGACCCCGTTCAATCGCTGTTTGTCGTGCTGGAGGGCGAGGCTCACCTGGTCCGGCACCACGAACATGGTGGCGCGATCATCCTGCAGCGGGCCGGACCCGGCGAGCTCCTGGCCGAGGCTTCGCTGTTTTCGCAACGCTATCACTGCGATGCGATTGCACGGACACGCGCCACCGTGCGGAGCAGCCCGAAGCGCGCGCTCCTCGACCGGCTCCGGAAAGAGCCGGATTTCGCAGAAGCGTGGGTGGCGCATCTCGCGCGCGAGATCCGGATGACGCGCTTCCGCAGTGAGGTTCTCTCACTGAAGACGGTCGCCTCGCGGCTGGATGGGTGGCTGGCATGGCACGGCGAAATGCCGCCCAAGGGCGAATGGAAGCGGCTCGCCGATCAGATCGGCGTCAGTCCCGAGGCTTTGTACCGGGAGATGGCAAGGCGCCGCACGCCGCGCCGTGCGCGGCGTGGCGACGATCGCTGACGGGAACCTGGCCAGCGGGAAAAGCGTCGCTCGAAACCCGGCCGGGCGGCGCCACCCCGGCCTGCGGCAGCACAACGCGACCGCCGCCGAACACCGGAATGAACAGGTGCCCGCTGCGGCGGGCCGGCGGCTGTAGCCGCTCACACGGTCTCGACCGCCAACCCCGCCGCACGCCACTCGGGAAATCCATCCTCGAGCCGGCGCACATTGAAGCCGCGGGCGCGCAAGGCGGCGACGGCCTCGAACGAGAGGACGCAATAGGCGCCGCGGCAATAGGCGACGATCTCCTGCGTGAGGTCGAGTTCGGCGAGCCGGCCTTCGAGTTCGCGCAGCGGAATGTTGACGGCGCCAGGCAGGTGACCCATGGCGAACTCATCGGCCGGTCGCACGTCGAGCACGGTCACCAGCCCGTCGCGCAAGCGCGCGAGCAACTCCTCGCGTGACACCGGCTCCATGCCGTCACGCTCGGCGAAATAGCCCCGCACGATTCGCTCCACCTCGGCGAGATTACGCTCGGCCACCCGCCGCAGTGATCCGAGCAGACCGAGCACGGTCTCGTCCGTGAGGCGGTAGAGCACGAACTTGCCCTCCCGCCGCGAGCGGGCGAGCCCCGCCCTTCTGAGCTGCTGCAGGTGTTGCGACGCATTGGCGATCGACAGGCCGGCGCGCTCGGCCAATGCCTCCACGCTTCTGTCGCCCTGCGCCAGATGTTCGAGAATTTCCAGCCGGTGAGGAGACCCGAGCGCCCGGGCAACGGATGCGAACTCCGCGAACAAGGCCTGCTTCGGAACATTTGACATCGGCGAGACACCGTTATTATATCATTCAAGAGATATTTAGAATGTATCGCCGCGCCTGGCGAGGCGCAAGGGCCGCTTCCCATGTCCGATCTGCTGCTTTCCAGCGAGCCACTGATCCGCGTGACCTTCTTTCTCGGCATCCTGGCGGCGATGGCGGCATGGGAGGCCGCCGCGCCCCGCAGGCGGCGGGACATCCCGCGCCTGCTGCGCTGGACCAACAATCTTGGCGTCGTCGTCATCGACACCACCCTTGTGCGCCTGACATTTCCGTTGCTCGCCGTCGGGCTGGCTCTGATGGCCGAGGAACGCGGCTGGGGCCTGTTCAACGTGGTGGGAGCACCCGTCTGGGCGGCTTTCATCGTCTCGGTTCTGGCACTCGATCTTGCCATCTATCTCCAGCACGTGATGTTCCATGCCGTACCGGCGCTGTGGCGGCTGCACCGCATGCACCACGCCGATCTCGAATTCGACGTCTCGACCGGCCTGCGCTTCCACCCGGTCGAGATCCTGCTCTCCATGGGGCTGAAATCCAGCCTGGCGCCAGCATGCCGTCCGACGATCGCCTGTCCGGTAAATTGCTGCCACCAGGTCTCCGTCTGCCGGTCGTACATGATCAGATCGGAATTCCGGAGCAGTCCGGTCGTGCCGAAGTCGAGTGTCCGCCCGTCGAACCTCCGGTCAAACACGATCGAGGCGTTGCACAGCGGGCAATATGTCACCGCGACCGGGCACACCGGCGAATGTGTCGTTGACGATCTCGTGCCAGGTCAGGACGCTCAGGGGATAGGCCCTGGCGACATCACCGAACACCAGCTGGATGACCGGCTCGCGATCCGCGTATGCCGCCACCTCGAGCGCCGGCTCGAACTTGGGCATATCGATCGGCGGTATACCGTCCCTGGGCAAGCCGCCCGAAACGATCTCAGAGAATGCCACGGTGGCTTTCGTGAAATCGGTTTCCCATCCCTGCAGCCGCCACACCTGCGGATCCGCAGAGGCGGGAAGGCCAGCGGCGACGATCGCAGCGAATATCAGAAGTCCGTATAGCTGTCGCACGGTACTGCTCCGCGCAGCGGGGATCGCTGCCGAACATAAACGTTGGGCAATCTCGCTTTCACTTGCCAATCAAGGATCGGCGGGTCGCACGTGATGACCGCGGCCGCAATTGGTGACCGGATTTGACGTGGTGCTCCGCAACCATTGCGCTTGTCTTATGACATTCGCTGCCGGACGGGCGACAAGGGAGCCGCTGGGAGAGGGTAGCCGCCCTCCCTCAGCGGCGAGGGTCGGATCGGGAAAACGCCGACCGTAGCAGAACGGTCGTTCATTACGATATCCGGTTCGAGCGAACTGCCTGCTCTTGCCGCCTCCAGTGGGTTCCGATCACTCGGGCAGGCCGGCTCGCCGAAGGGCATCGAGGACATGCTGGAGATCCGCGGAATCCCTGTAAAACTCCCCGGCTGCATATTGCCTCAGCGAATAAGAGGGCCGCGGCTCAAGAAACTTTGCAAGAGCTTCTTTCGCCTGCTCCTGCCGGCCCACCGCGCTCTCGGCCGCCGCCAGCAGCACGAGCGCTTCGCCGCTCTCCGGGTTCTGGCGCAGCCGCTCCCGCAATACTTCGATGGCATCTTCATAACGCTCAGTCTGAAAGTAGGCGCGTCCCAACTCGCCGAGGAACCAGTCAGGAAAGAGCGGACTGAGGCGGGTGGCCTCTTTGAGCGCGCTGATTGCCGTTTCCGGCTCCCCGGCATAGGTCAGGGCCATGCCCAGATTCGCCTTGGCAACCGAGTGGTTGGGGCTGAGATCGAGAGCCTTGCGAGCGGCGGCCAGCGCGGGCTCATGCTGACGGAGATAAAGATAGATTGCGCTCAGAAGAACATAGGTATCGGGATACTCTGGATCGAGCTGCAGAGCCGTCCGAGCAAGCTGTACGCTGCGCTTCAGGGACTCGTCGCGATGCGTGGCCCAGCCGGTCTGGAAATCCGTGAGATGAGTCCTAGCCAGCCGAACGTATGCTTCCGGGTAGTTCGGGTCCAGTGCGAGTGCTTCCTCTGCAAGAGTCCTCGCGCGCGCATTTCCCTCCCTGGTAAACTGCAGGAAGTGATCGAAGCTCTGATTGACCAGAAGCCAAGCCCTCAGATTGTCAGTCCCGCGTTGCCGCACGCGGGCGAGCTCGCCCTGTGTCAGTTCGATCTGCAGCGCCGTAACCACATCGAGGGTAATCTCATCCAGTAAGGCGAACAGATTATCCACCGCGCGATCGTAGGTTTCGGCCCACAGGTGTCGGCCGGTCGCGGCTTCGATCAGCTGGGCCGTGATCCGCACTCTCTCGCCTGAAGTCTGGACGCTGCCGTCCAGCAGGTACCTGACCCCCAGCTCCTGTCCCACGGTCTCTATGTCCACCGGCTCGCCCTTGTAGGCAAACGCCGAGTTGCGGGCGATGACGAAGATCCCGGAAATCTTCGAAAGCGAGGCGATGATATTCTCTGCGAGGCCATCGCCGATCCCGAGCTGGCGTGTATCTGCGCCAATCGTGTTGAACGGGAGCACGGCGATCGAGGGCTTCTGCGGCAGCGGCAGGCTTTCGCCGCCCGCGCGATCGGCGGTGGCGCTCTCGCGCGGCACAATCCACGTGAACCAAGCGCCTCCGGCAGCGATCAAAATGACCAGGCTAAGTGCCATCGCACCGAAGGTGAGTCGTCGAGCCCGCCCTGCGCGAGCGAGCGTGAAATGCGCAGGCCGCTTCTGGTCGCTCGGCGCGACCAAGAACGCCTGTATGGGACGGGCGATGTTTTTGACCTTCAGCTCGCCCAGGCTCTGGAACGAGATTTGGAATTTGTCACGCACCTGGTCGCGCGCCGCGCGGGACAGGCAGATGGTACCGGGCTCTGCCGCTCCTTCGAGCCGCGCCGCGACGTTCACGCCATCACCGTATATGTCGTCGCCCTCCACTATCACGTCGCCGAGATTGATCCCGATGCGAAACATCATGCGTTGGTCATCGGGCAGCATCGCGTTGCGCTGCTGCAATTCGCGCTGCCAAACGAGCGCACAGCGAAGCGCGTCGACCACGCTGGCGAACTCGACCAGCAGGCCGTCGCCGGTCGTTTTCACGAGGCGGCCGTGATGCGCGGATAAGGCGGGAACGATAACTTTGATTCGACAATCGCGCAGCCGCGCGAGCGTGCCCTCTTCGTCAGCACCCATGAGGCGGCTGTAGCCGACGACATCGGCCACCAGGATCGCCGCCAGTCGGCGCTCCGACCTCTCGTGATGCCCTGCTGTCGTCACGGGAGCGGGCGCGTTATCGCCGCGCGGGCAGGTGTCACCGCCCCCTCTGCTGGGAGGGCGCCCTCAGCTTCCAACTCTCAGGCCAAACAGCGAGTGCGAAGCACGGCCAGCACGCCGGTCAGCGCCTTGAACTACGGGGCGACAAAAGCCATGATCTCATCAAGGATCGCCAGCGATTGCTGCCGCAGCGCCATATCGTCGCTATCGTGACCTTGGTGGTGCAGCGCGGCGCCTTCCTCAAGTCTTTGCAGATAAGCTGCCTTCTGCGCTTCCGGCAAATTCGCCTCTGCCAGGACTGCCATGACCTCGGGATACTCAGCGGTGCCCCGGCACGCAAGAGAGGGGGTCGCGAGCAACGTGGCGCAGGTGGTAGCGAGGAGCAGTGTCTTCATCGCGTCCAATCCTCCCTGATCGAGCCCGTCTTCGACCCCCCACCATATCACGCATTCCGCGCCGTCGTGAAGGAGCGTTACAGTCGGGTAGTGTCTGAGACACTACCTTACAGTCTATTCCCGCACCTGTCGGTCGGCGGCAATCTCGCCTTGGACTGCCGCCCAATCTGCGGCGCGGAGCCGCGAGGCGTGAAGCAGTGGAAAGCGCCCTTTGCGAGGTAGGGCTTGCCGGCTTCGCAGTACGCGATCGGCAACCCATGACGAGGAGGATGCCCGCGCCGCCGCCGGCGAAATCATTCGGCTGTCGCCGTCCAGCCGCGACTCGGCATCGCACGCGAAGCGTAGGCTTTTGCGGCCAGTCAAACCCTCGATCAGAAGGGAGCCGACTGGCCTAATACCAGGTCTCGATGAGCGTGACTCGGTGGAGCTTGCCATGGGCGGCGTGAGTTGATTCAAGGTGTCAAACGAGCCGGAGTTTGCCATGCCGATCCCGCTACGCACGGATTTTGACGCCGCTTCGATGAGGGCGACGGCGCGAAGATCCAGGGATGGCCCGCAGGCGCGGCGGCTTCTCGCGCTGGCCGCCGCGCGCCGCCTGCGCGCCTGGGCGGGCTCGCGGCTGTGGCGCCGGGCCCGGTTCAGGACGGCCGGAGAGCTGCGCGCCCGCGCCGAAGAGGCCGGTCTGGCGGTCGAGAGCGTGCGCGGGGCGATCTTCTATCCGCGGTCGACGTTCGCCGCCAGGGTGCTCGGGTCGGCGGACCTGGAATTCGGCCGGTTCACCACCTTTGGCGCCGCCTTTTTGGCACTCGCCGCCATTAACAGTTTGCGCAGTCCCCCTCATCGCCAGCCGTGTTCCCACCCCGCCGGCTGCCGCCGGGCTCAAAATCACCCCGGCCCAATCGGGCGCGATCAGGCGCAATCGTCATCAATCTCGTCGGTCCACACCCGGAATCCTTCCAGCGTATTGGGGCCGAAGGTCGTCACCATCGCGACATCGGCGGCATCGCGGCCCCGCGCAATCAGCACCCGGCCGATCCGCGGGACATTGTTGCGCGGATCGAAAATGTGCCAGCGGTCGCCGAGAAATGCCTCGAACCAGGCGGCGAAATCGCCCGGCGGGTGTGGCGGTGGAACGCCGACATCGCCAAGATAGCCGGTACAGTATCGCGCCGGGATGTTGAGTGCCCGGCAGAACGCGACCGCCAGATGGGCATAGTCCCTGCAGACGCCGCAGCACTCCTGGTAGGCCTCCGACGCGGTCCTGGTGGAACGGGCATGCTCGTAGCCGAACGCGATGCGCTGATGCACGAAATCGCAGATCGCCTGGACGCGGCCCCAGCCAGGCGTCGCGTGGCCAAACAGCGTCCACGCCAGATCGAGCAGGCGGTCGCTGTCGCAGAAGCGGCTTGGCAGAAGGAAGACCAGAGCCTCCTCGGGCAGATTTTCGACCGGCACCTGCGCCGCGCGCGGCTCAACGGGATCGGGCAGGCCGGAATCGCTGACGACGGCATCGGTCGAGATTGTGACGCGTCCCGCCGGGGCGACAATCCTTCCGCACCAGTTGCCGAACCCGTCGCGATAGCTCGAGATCGGAACGGACGGGCTGATGATGATGTGGTCTGGCGATTTGAGGTCCGAGGCGCGCGAGTAGTGGACGTTGAGCGCCAGGATCGCCGGTGTCGGTTGAGGGAAGGCGTATTGCAGTTCACAGCCGACCCGAAGTTTCATGGTGCCAACTCGGCGCTGTAGCCCCAAGGGACGAGCCTGCCATGCGATTCGCCGAGCGTCGCCAGCAGAACCACTCCCAGCGGCCCGGCGGGGCACCTGGCCAATCGGGACGGAGTCAGCCTGCCATCTCCTTCATCTGCCTGAGATAGTGTTCCGCATGCTGGTAGTGGTTCTCAATTTCGACGGCATCGCCGGCCGACATCGCGGCCTGTGCGAGTGACAGGTATCGCTCGTAGCTTCGCCTTAGGTTCGCGATCCTGGACGAACCCGATTTCGGGTTCGTGGGTCCCGGTGCTAATCCGCCGGATCGACCAGAAGACACTCCGCCACTCTTGTTGGACCGGCGTGGTCTTCGCAATTTGGCGCCGTTCGCCATGGAACTTCCTTTTCCCTCCGTGAGCAGCCTGGGCGGCAATTGAGATGGCTTATGTGAGTGTCGTCGGTGCAGCCATTGGCGCACGACCGGCAGTCTGGTTGCCGGGCATTCCTGGACTGGACGCAGCTCCTTCACTCGCCCCGGCAATGAGAACCCCGCCTCGCGCACGGTGGGCGCGTGCTGGCAAAAGTGCATGACGCTCGTCACGTCGGGCGCAACACGGGCCTGTGACGTCCGAATACGCCTTGCGATGTTCGAAAGCCGGTGCCGATTACATGGGGACCTGGCGCGGACGGATCAATGAGTTGACGCCTCATCGGCGTGGCGACACTGACTCCCGACGACGTGTGGCGCCAGCGCCCGTGGCCGCCGATCGGCAGCTCACCGGGAGGATCAAAAACCGACCGAATGAACATCTCGTGTGCGGCGCGGTAGCGGCAGTGCTGCTCCGGTGCCCGCCTCCTCCACCGCCCGCCAGCACCGTCATGGGTCTCCACGGGGCTTGCCTCGGTGACGGCGCCAGCGGTCACCCAACCACCGGAAACGCGGAGCAACACGCGATGCCGAACATGACCAGGCGCGGCAGGATGATTGCTGCCCGCAAGCGCCAATCCAACCGGATCGGAGCCAATCGGCAGGCTACCGCGGCCGCGCCCGGCCGCGAGACCCGCGCAAGGCACCAAGCAGGCCTTCCTCGCCGATCTCCTGAAGCGCGAGACCGGCGCCACCATTGCCGAGATCGCCGAGGCGGCAGGATGGCGACCCCACTCCGTGCGCGGCGTGATCTCCGGCGCGGTGAAGAAGAAGCTCCGGCCCGCGGTCATCGGCCGGCGCAGACGGTGCACCTCGGACGATATGAGGCGTTCGGGTTCGCATGAAGGGCAGATCCTCGACATGGGGCCCGATGTCGCTTCGCGGTTGCTGTCTTCCATGGCGCAGACCCGGGTGCTGCACTGCGGGCTTGCCCTTATGTTTTGGTCGGGTTTCCCGCTTGCCCGCCAGAGGGTTCGCGGACGGCCGCGGCCGGTTGGCAGAGTGCCTGGACTGCTGCCGGCAGGCCTCGGTCCGACGTGCTTTCGCCAGTTTCGCCTCGGAATCGCGAGCGGCCGGCGTCGCGACCGGCACCTCGCCCGCGAGCCCCGGAATGCGCGTTCGCGTCAGCGCCTCGATCCCCTTGAGGAGCGGGCGCTCTTCGGGGGTGCAAAACGCGATCGCCTTGCCAGCGGCGCCGGCCCGGGCAGTACGGCCGATACGATGGACGTACGTCTCCGGCACATTCGGCAGATCATAGTTGACGACCAGTTCGATGCCGTCGACGTCGATACCACGCGCGGCGATGTCGGTCGCGACCAGCACTGGGGCGGAGCCGGCGCGGAACCCGGCAAGGGCGCGCTCACGCTGACCCTGGCTCTTGTTGCCATGAATCGCGACAGCTTCGATACCGGCCTGAGCGAGGCTCTTGGCCACCCGGTCGGCGCCGCGCTTGGTCCGCGTGAAGACAAGCGCCCGGCCATGTCCTGTCTCGCTCAGGAGACCCGCCAGGAAGCCGGCCTTGCGCGCGGTCTCCACGTGGACGACCCGCTGGTCGATCCGCTCGGCGAGCGTGGCTGGCGGCGCCGCGGACACCGTCTCCGGATCATCGAGAAAGTCATCGGCGAGGGCCCGGATCTCGCGCGGCATGGTGGCCGAGAAGAGCAGTGTCTGCCGGTCTCTCGGCATCTTGCCCACGATGCGTCGGACGGCCGGGATGAAGCCGAGATCGAGCATGTGATCGGCTTCATCGAGGACGAGAACCCGTGCGTCCGAGAGCCGGACGATGCCGGCGCCCATGTGATCGATGAGCCGACCGGGCGTCGCGACGAGGATGTCGACGCCCTTCGCGAGCGCTGCCTTCTGCGGACGCGCGGAGACACCGCCCACGACAACCGCGGTCGTGAGGTGGAGATTGCGCCCGTACGTCCTGAAACTCTCGGCGATCTGCGATGCGAGTTCGCGCGTCGGCGCGAGAACGAGCGCCCGACAGGTGCCGCGGGTCGCTCGCTCGCCGTCCGACATCCGTTGCAGGATCGGCAAAGCGAAAGCGGCGGTCTTGCCTGTGCCGGTCGCGGCAATGCCGAGGAGATCGCGTCCGCGGAGCACCGGAGGGATCGCCAACGTCTGGATTGGCGTCGGCCGCGTGTAGCCGGCGACGGTGAGCGCATCGAGCAGCGCAGGCCCGAGGCCGAGTTGTTTGAATTCGGTCAAGAAGGAAAGCCTTTCAAGTCGCCGGTAATGCCCACACCGCGTCAAGCGGTGCAGGCCGAAGGCGGGCACCTTGAGCCGGTCCCCGCGTGAAGGGACGGACTGAAGAGGGAGGAACCGTATCGAGGCGGAACGATCGGGGTTGTTGCCCGTGTTCACGCGGCCAGAATACCGGCAGCCGCTGGTGCGGCTTGCTCACAAGTGGGCACATTGCCCCGACATGTCAATCAAATTACACGCTCGGTCCGACCACCTTGGCGACCGGAAAGGCCCGGCCGATCGCTGAATTCGCCGAGCGCGAGGGAATGACCGGTCGCTATGTCGCCCGGCTGCTCGACCTCGCATTCCTGTCACCCGCTCTCGTCGAGGACATTGTCGCTGGACGCCAGCCGGTCGGAGCGGCCGTTGCTGTGGACCGGCACCAGTGCGTAAGCTGCTCGCAACATGGTGAGCGGGGTGGCAATGGCGTGCGATGGCCACTCCGGCGCATCGCCGTCCTCCTTGTCCTGTGTTCCCACATGGCCCGACGATTCGATTCCCGCCAGGCTGCACTCGCAACGACCTGCGGAATCCACGTCATCCAGGACGGCCTTTACGCGACCATCTATGTTCTGCTGCCGGTCATCACGCCGATCTTCGGCCTGACCTATGTGCAGGTCGGAGCCTTGAGGGCGGCGTTCAGCAGCGCGATGACACTGCTGCAGATCCCGTCGGGATTCCTGTCCGAACGCTTCGGCGAGCGCATTCTTCTCGTTGGCGGACTGGTTGTCGCCGGCCTCGGCTACCTCCTCCTCGCCTCGTCAGCCGGCATCGCGATGCTGGTACTGGGCCTGTTCATGGCTGGCGCCGGGGCCGCGTTCCAGCACGCACTATCGTCGTCCCTGATCACGGCACTGTTCCCGTCGGAGGGAAGACGGGCGGCCCTTGGCGCCTACAACGCCTCGGGCGACGTCGGCAAGCTGGCATTCGCAGCCTTGTTCTCCGCCACCATTAGTGCGGGGATGGTGTGGTACCACACCATTGCGGGCCTCGGGCTGCTCGCAGTGGTATCAGCCTTGGCCGTGGCATTTGCCCTTCGCCGCCTCGATGTCGGCGGCCCACCTGCTCCAAGCGGTGACTCTGGCAGGACGGAAGCAAAGCTCGGCTGGGGTATCCGCAGCCGCGGCGGATTTTCCGCGCTCACGTCAATCGTGTTTCTCGACTTGGCGGTGCAAAGTGGTTTCCTGACATTCGTCGCCTTTCTCATGAGCGAGAAGGCCGTGCCGACCGGGCTTGCCGCCTTTGCGGTAGTCCTCACCCTGGGAGGCGGCGTCCTCGGCAAGCTTGGATGCGGCTTTCTCGCCGAACGACTCGGCCCCATGCGGGCACTTCAGGTCGTTCAGGCTCTCACCGCTCTGGGGATTGTTGCGGTCCTGGTATCGCCGCCGCCCGTCACGTTCTTCATCCTGCCGCTGCTGGGCGTCGTCCTGCAGGGATCCTCGACGATCACCTATGGATCGGTCAGCGACCTCGTGCACCGCGAGCGCCAGTCTCGCGGGTTCGCCTTCATCTATTCGGTCTCGAGCGCAGCCGGAATCACGGGCCCGATCATCTTCGGTCTGGTCAGCGACACGCTCGGCCTGACGGCAGCGATGGCGGCAATGGCTGGAGCTGCGATCCTCTGCCTGCCCCTGAGCATGGTGCTGCGCGCTCACACCCGATAGCACCGGCGCCCAAGGGCTTGCGCCCGTGGACACAACTCCGACGCCGGATTGAGGAAGCTCAAGGTGTCCGCCTGGCGCAGCCATAGGGTTGCGGGGCCGGGCGCGTCGCGATCGAGGAGGCATGGATGGACGAATCGATCAGACGGAAGATTCTGAGCCTGCTCGACGAGCCCCGGATCAAGACCATCGCCATGCTGGGGCCGGACGGCTGGCCCCGGGCGACGACGGTCGGCTATGTGAGCGAGGGTTTCTCGCTCCATTTCCTGTGCGGCCTCGACAGCCAGAAGGCCGCCAACCTCGCGCGCGACGATCGCGCATCACTGACCATCGATCACGACCCGCCGGACATCATGGCGATCACCGGCCTTTCGCTGGCTGCCTGGCGACGGTTCAGCGAGGGAAACCGACGCCACACCTGGCCCAGATCGCCGCGCTTGGTGCAACGCCCGCAGAGACTGCCTGGACGCAGCCACTGGTTCGATCGTTCACAGATCATGGCGGCTCATTGCGAATGCGGGTTCTGACCGCTCGCGATGGCGAGGTGATGCGTCCGATGGTGCATGCCCACGGTCATCTGCCCGATGAACCCCAAGGCCCGGATGCGCAGCGGTCGGATTGGCACTCATCACACCGAGCAATCGAGACCTCTGGTTCCTGAGCGGCACTGGTTGGGGAGGTGGCAACGAAGGCCTATTCCGCGCGATGCGAGTGCAAAAACTCCACGCTTGGTTTGGCGTTGGGACATTGGTCGTTGGGCTCGCGCTACAGGCGATTGCTACCACAGGCAGCTCCACGCCATGGAATCGAGACTGCCTGCGGAGCCTGATCGCACTTGGTGGGCTGCCAATCGCTTGGGTCTTCGTGCGGAGGCGGTGTTCACGTCGGAGCGATGACTCGTGGGACGCGTTCCACGAGCAAGAGCGGAACCGAGATGAGGCCGACTGACGCCCCTCCGTGCTCCCAGGAATTCCGGTGCCTGTTGCGATCGGCGACGCGCCGAAATCCGCCCGATGCTCCCACCACCGCTCCCACGAGCAAAAAGAAACGGCGGCCCGATGGACCACCGTTCTCATTAAACGATTGATTTCAAAAGGATTTAATTGGTGGAGCCAATCGGAATCGAACCGACGACCTCTTGAATGCCATTCAAGCGCTCTCCCAACTGAGCTATGGCCCCACCGGGCGGCCGCGCGCGGCCGATCCGAAACTATGCGCGCGCTGGTGCGAGATCAAGTGGCGGGCGGGCGCCGGCGCCAGGCCGGCCGGTCAGCGCCGCACAGATGCCGCCGGCGATTCCGCGTGAACGCGAAATGCGCTAATGCTCGTCTTCGTCGTCGGCCGATGCGCCGCCGAGGATGTCGGTCACCGGGTCGGCGTCGTCTTCCTCCTCTTCGAGGAACACGTCCTCTTCCGCCTCGTCATCATCGTCCTCGATATCCGGAAGCTCGGAATCGCCCACTGCCACGACATCGTCGTCTTCCTCGCCGTCGTCGGCGACACCCGCCAGAGGCACGATGACGGCCGTCGCGGCCGCTTTCTGCTCCTCCTTCTCGACAATCGGGGCAGGAACCGCCGCAGCCCCGGTGTGCGCCGTGCCCCGCGCGGTGCGCGCTGGCGGACCTGCCATCTCCGGCGTGAACGTGTGGCCGCATTTCGGGCAGATCATCGGATCACGGTTGAGATCGTAGAATTTGCCGCCGCACTCGGGGCAGTCTCTCTTGGTTCCCAGTTCCGGTCGCGCCACTGTTCGATTCCCTCGCTCAATGGCGATTCCCATTGCCATGCCGGGCCGGCAACGTCAAAGAGAAATCTGATGCCTTTCCGCCCCGGGGCGGATACCGCGGTTCAAGGAGGACCCACAGCGTGCCACAGCCCCTGGTCGCACGGCGAAGCGGCGCCCTCAGGGGCCGCGCCCGGGTGCCCGGCGACAAGTCGATCTCGCATCGGGCATTGATCCTGGGCGCGCTTGCCGTCGGCGAGACCGAGGTCGAGGGCCTGCTCGAGGCCGAAGATATCGCCGCGACCGCGGCGGCGCTCGAAGCCATGGGCGCGCGGATCACCGCGGCGGGAAACCACCGGCGCCACATCCGCATCCGCGGCGTCGGCGTCGGCGGCCTGCTGCAACCGTCCGGGCCGCTCGATCTCGGCAACTCGGGAACCGGCACCCGCCTCATTCTCGGCCTCGTCGCCGGCCATGACATCGAGGTCCGATTCACCGGCGATGCCTCGCTCTCGCGCCGGCCCATGGGCCGTGTCCTTGCGCCGCTCACGGCCATGGGCGCGCGGGTGGCGGCGGGCAACGGCGAAACCCTGCCGCTGACGCTGGGCGGCGCGCGCGATCCGCTCCCCATCACCTACCGCCTGCCGGTTCCCTCGGCCCAGGTGAAATCCGCGATCCTGCTGGCCGGACTGAATACGCCGGGGCTCACGACCGTGATCGAGCCCGAGCCCACCCGCGACCATACCGAGCGCATGCTCGCCCGGTTCGGCGCCGATCTCGCCATCACCGTGGACGGCGATGGCGCCCGCCACATCGCGCTCACCGGCCAGCCGGAGCTCACCCCATGTTCGATCGAGGTGCCGGGCGATCCGAGCTCGGCCGCTTTCCTCATCGTCGCCGGGCTGATCGTCCCGGGCTCGGACATCGTGGTCGAGAACGTGATGATGAACCCGACCCGCGCCGGGCTCATCGCCGCCTTGCGCGAGATGGGCGCCGACATCACGACCCTGGCCGAGCGCGACGCTGCCGGCGAGCCGGTTGCGGACCTCAGGGTGCGCGCGGGGCCGCTGACCGGCATTGAGGTTGCGGGCGAACGCGCGCCCAGCATGATCGATGAATATCCGGTTCTGGCGGTCGCGGCGGCCTTTGCCCATGGCACCACCCGAATGCGCGGGCTCGCCGAACTGCGGGTCAAGGAGAGCGACCGCCTGGCCGCGATCGCCGAGATCCTGACCGGCGCCGGGATCGAGGCCCGGGCCGGCACCGACGATCTTCTCGTCGTCGGCGCGCCGGGCGCGGTGCGGGGCGGATGCAGCGTTGCGACCAGGCTCGACCATCGCCTGGCGATGTCGGCGCTGGTCATGGGACTCGCGGCAGGCAGCCCGGTCGCGATCGACGATGCGGCTCCGATCGCGACCAGCTTCACCGGCTTTGCCGGGATCATGCGCGGCCTGGGCGCGGTGATCGGGCCGCCCGGGTTGCCGCGGAGGACGGGTTGATCATCGCGGTGGATGGTCCGGCCGGCAGCGGCAAGGGAACGCTCGCCCGCAGGCTCGCCGATCATTTCGGCCTCGACCATCTCGATTCCGGCAGCCTTTACCGCGCTGTCGCCCGGGCAATGCTGGAGGCTGGCACCGATCCCGGCGACAGTGCCGCCGCCGCCGCCATCGCGCGCAATCTCGATCCGGCCACGGTCGATGCCGGCGGGCTGCGCTCGCCGCGCGTTGGCTCGGCCGCGTCGGTGGTGGCCGCCAACCCGCAAGTGCGCGCGGCGCTGCTCGACTTTCAGCGCGCGTTCGCCCGCCGCGGCGCGGTCATCGACGGGCGCGACATCGGCACCGTGGTCGCGCCGGACGCCGATGTGAAGATATTCGTCACCGCGAGTCTCGACGAACGGGCCCGGCGGCGCGCCGGCGAACTCGCCGCCATGGGCGTCGCGCACGATGAGGCCGAGATCCGCGCCGACCTCGCCGAGCGTGACCGTCGCGACTGCGAACGCGCGGCCTCGCCGCTGCGCCGCGCCGCCGACGCGCTCTTGCTCGACACCACCGATTTGGATATAGAAGCCGCGTTCCAGGCCGCTCTGTCGTTGATCGAAAGTCGCCTAGGCACAAGAGTGGACACCTCATCCTGAATCCACGGGGCGGGGTCGTTCCGCGTTTTCATGCCCGGATGCGTGTCGGCAGCGTGGCTGCGCTGGAACATTCGGCATGATTTGCGACGGAAATCGGGAGGTTGTGCGCCTCCGCCGCGAGCATGGAACCGAGGAACACGTTGCGCCCGCGGCGGCAGCAGTCAGGAGCAGGCATGGTAGAGCCGACCACCAGCGAGATGAATCCGAGCACCGACGATTTTGCGGCCATGCTCGAGGAGAGCATGCTGTCGACCAGCATCGAGGAAGGGCAGGTCATCAGAGGCAAGGTTGTCGCCATCGAGAACGATCTCGCGGTGGTTGATGTCGGGCTCAAGACCGAAGGTCGCATTCCGCTGAAGGAATTCCGCGCTCCCGGCCACGCCGACGAGATTTCGGTCGGAACCGAGGTCGAGGTTTATCTCGACCGCATCGAGAACGCGCTCGGCGAGGCGGTACTGTCGCGCGAGAAGGCGCGCCGCGAGGAGAGCTGGACCCGCCTCGAGCAGTCCTTCGCCGACGGCGAGAAGGTCGAGGGCGTGATCTTCGGCCGGGTCAAGGGCGGCTTCACCGTCGATCTCGATGGCGCGGTCGCCTTCCTGCCGGGCAGCCAGGTCGACATCCGCCCGGTTCGCGACATCGGACCGCTGCTCAACACGCCGCAGCCGTTCCAGGTGCTGAAGATGGACAAGCGGCGCGGCAACATCGTCGTCTCGCGCCGCGCGGTGCTGGAGGAGACCCGCGCCGAGCAGCGTCACGAGCTGGTCCAGAACCTCAAGGAGGGCCAGATCATCGACGGCGTGGTCAAGAACATCACCGACTACGGCGCGTTCGTCGACCTCGGCGGCATCGACGGCCTGCTGCACGTCACCGACATTGCCTGGAAGCGGGTGAACCACCCTTCTGACGTGCTCACCATCGGCCAGACCGCCAAGGTGCAGATCATCAAGATCAACCCGGAGACCCAGCGCATCAGCCTCGGCATGAAGCAGCTCGAGGCCGATCCGTGGGATGGCGTCGAGGCCAAGTACCCGCTCGAGGGCCGGTTCCGCGGAACCGTCACCAACATCACCGATTATGGCGCCTTCGTCGAACTGGAGCCGGGCGTCGAGGGTCTGGTGCACGTCTCCGAGATGAGCTGGACCAAGAAGAACATCCATCCCGGTAAGATCGTCTCGACCAGCCAGGAGGTCGAGGTCATGGTGCTCGAGGTCGATCCGGTCAAGCGCCGCATCTCGCTCGGCCTCAAGCAGTGCCTGGACAATCCCTGGACCGCGTTCGCCGCCACCCATCCGGTCGGTTCGACCGTCGAGGGGGAGGTCAAGAACACCACCGAGTTCGGGCTCTTCATCGGGCTCGACGGCGATGTCGATGGCATGGTTCACCTGTCCGACCTCGACTGGAACCGTCCGGGAGAGCAGGTCATCGGGGAGTATCACAAGGGCACCATGGTCAAGGCCAAGGTGCTCGACATCGACATCGACAAGGAGCGCATCAGCCTTGGCATCAAGCAGCTCGACGGTGATCCCTACGAGGCGCTTGACCGGCTGAAGCGCGGCGACATCGTCACCTGCACGGTCAAGGAGGTGCGTGATGGCGGCATCGAGGTCACCATCGGCGCGGAAGGCGTGACCTCGTTCATCCGCCGCTCCGATCTCTCCCGCGACCGCTCCGATCAGCGGCCCGAGCGTTTCGCGCCGGGCGATCTGGTGGATGCGCGCGTCACCCAGATCGACCGCTCCTCGCGCAAGGTCGGACTATCGATCAAGGCGCTCGAAATCGCCGAGGAGAAAGAGGCGGTCGCCCAGTATGGCTCGGCGGATTCGGGCGCCTCGCTGGGCGATATTCTGGGCGAGGTGCTGAACCGCGCCCAGTCGCAGGCCGACGAAACCGAGGCCAAAACCGACGCGGCCGACGATGGCGCGCAAGCCGCGGGCGATGACGCCGGCGATGATTCCGATGAAGCGTCGACGGCCGGCGAGAAAGACGGCGCGGGCGGCAAGAACTGATATCCCGCCCCGGCGACGCCTTGAGGCGGGGCGTCACCAGGTTGGCGCGGAAACGGAGGCCGGATCATGACGGCGCTCGATCCTGATGTGATCGTCGATCGCCGGCGCATCAAGCGCCGGCTTTCCATATGGCGGTTCCTGGCCCTGCTCGCCCTCGTCGTCGCGGCCGGGGCGGTGGTGCAGATGGCCACCGGTGGCGGCCTGCCCATCGTCGGCAAGAGCCATGTTGCCGCGGTCGACATCGACGGCCTGATCACCGGACGCAAGTCACGGGTCGAGCTCCTGCGCAAGATCAGGGACTCCGCAGCCGCCAAGGCGCTCATCGTTCGCATCGACAGCCCGGGCGGCACCACGGCGGGTGGCGAGGTCATCTACCAGGAACTGCTCGATGTCGCGGCCAAGAAGCCCGTCGTCGCGGTGATGGAGAGCGTGGCCGCGTCCGGCGGCTATCTCGTCGCGCTCGCGGCCGACCACGTGATCGCGCGCGGCAACACCATCACCGGGTCGATCGGCGTCTACATCCGCTGGGCGCGGATCGACGACGCGCTGGCCTCGCTCGGCGTCGAGGTGGACGAGATCAAGAGCGGGCCGCTCAAGGCCGAGCCCGATCTGTTCGGCCGGACCTCGCTCCTCGCCCGCACGGTCACCGAGAAGATGGTGAAGGACTCCCACGAGTGGTTCGTGCGCCTCGTCGCCGATCGCCGCCCATTCAATATCACCAAGGCCCATATCCTCGCCGACGGCCGCGTCTACACCGGCCGCCAGGCGCTCGAAGACCAGCTTGTCGACGAGCTCGGCGGCGAGCGCGAGGCGTTGAAATGGCTGGTCGAGCACAAGGGGATCGACGAAAAGCTCGAGATCGTCGACTGGGAAGCCGAGTCGACGACGACCATCCCCTTCGCCGCGCATCTCGCGTCCTGGGCGGGCGCGGCTCTTGGCATCAACATCGACCAGGCGCCTGGCCTTGGCGGACTGGTCGCGGCCGAACGCCTTGACGGTCTACTGTCGCTTTGGCACCCTGAATTGCATCGGTGAATCCGATGCTTGGGGGGGGCCATGATAAAGTCCGAACTGATTCACAATATCTCGCGTGACTATCCGCATCTGTTTCACCGTGACGTCGAGCGCATCGTCAACACCGTGTTCGAGGAAGTGGCCGAGGCCCTGGCGCGCGGTGACCGGGTCGAATTGCGCGGTTTCGGCGCGTTTTCGGTCAAGAACCGGCCGGCCCGGACGGGACGCAATCCGCGCACCGGAGATGCCGTTCATGTGCCGCAGAAGTACGTGCCGTTCTTCAAGACCGGCAAGGATTTGCGCGAGCGCCTCAACGGCGCCGGCTGAGTTCGGCCGGATCGCGCGGTGAAACGGCTGATCACCTGGCTGGTCGGCGCGCCGCTCGCTCTGGTGGTCATCCTGCTGTCGGTCGCCAATCGCGGTGCCGTCGTCTTCTCGCTCGACCCGTTTTCGCTCGACGACCCGACCCTGGCGCTCGAGGCGCCGCTGTTCGTGCTGCTGTTCGCGGCCGCGTTCGTCGGGCTGATGATCGGCTGGGGCGTGACCTGGGCATCCCGGCTGTCGCGCCGGCGCCGCGCGGACGACGCCGGACCACGGCCCGCCGCCACCGGTTCGGGCGGGCCGGTCCGGGCGCTGTTGCCACGACCGTGACTCCCGGCCGCAGGCGGCGGCCATGCCATTGCCGGCGCGACAGCCGGACAGGCGCGCGATAGGATGGTCGGCGGTGACTGGAGCCGGGCGTTCAGGCAGGATGGCCGGCTGAAACCAGGGACTCCGGGCATGACGGCACGATCGCTCCGGTTGAGAGCCGTTGTCGCGGCGGCCGCGGTGCTTGCGGCGTGGACGCCCATGGCCTTCGCCGCGGCGGTGAGCGAAACCGAAACCGGCCGGGACGAACCCGCCGCGTCCTCCTCCTCCTCCGCCGACCCGGCGCGGAGCGGTCCCATGAGCGTGGTCGTCGGCGTCGATCCCGACCGGCTCACCTGTTTCATGGGCGGTTCGGTTGGCGGCGTGGTTCTGACCGCCGAGGCCCTGGCCGCAAGGCTCCGCGATGGCCAGCCCTACCGCCTGTTCGACCTGTCCGGCGCGCACGGTGAGACCCTGTCGATCGGTCGGCCGCGGTCCGAAGGCGGCGAGGGCGAATGCGTCGACCTGTGGCGCCAGGACCTGGCGCTCGATCCGCGCGAATCCGGCTCCCGTCAGGCTGCGCTGCACCTGCCGCCGGGGGCGCCCGATCCACTGCCGGGCCAGCTGGAGGTGATGGATCGGCCGCTCGGGCAGCATGTCGAGCTGATGCGCGAGTTCCTCGCCCGCCGCGGCATTGCCGATCCCGAGCCGGGAATCGTTCAGTCGATCCGCACCGATCTCGAGGGTGACGGCGCCATCGACCATATTCTCAATCTGGTTCGCGTCGGTCCCGACCACGCCCGCGCCGGCGACCATTCGATCATCGTGATGGTGCGCGGCGAGGGCCCGGCCCAGCGCACCTTCATCATCCAGGAGGAGGTGGACGTCTCCGACAGCGCCTATTCGAGCACCCTGTGGGTGAACACCATCGTCGCGCTCGTCGACATCAATGGCGACGGCACGGCGGAGATCATCACCGAGGGCGGCTATCTGTATGGCGGCGGCTGGGAGGTGATCGGCTGGGACGGCAACGGTTTTGAGCATATATTGTTTTGCGGTTGCGATGGCTGAGATGCCCGTGTGGCGCGTGCCGGCCGCTGCGACCCGTGAGACCAGCCGGAGCAGTCGCTTGAACGTGCCTCCTGAAAACCCGGTGTTCTGCGCCCTCGACACCGCCGACCGCGCCCGCGCGCTGGAGCTCGCGCGCAAAGTGCGCGCCAGCGTCGGCGGCCTCAAGATTGGCATGGAGGCGTTCTACGCGCTGGGCCGCGACGGCTACGAGGCGATCGCGGCGGAAGGGCTTCCGATCTTCCTCGACCTCAAGCTGCACGACATTCCGAACACCGTCGCGCGGGCGGTGCGGGCGCTGAGGCCCCTGAAGCCGGCGATCCTCAATGTCCATGCGTCCGGTGGCCGGGCGATGATGGAAGCGGCCCTCGAGGCCGCGGCCGGCGAGATCGCCATCATCGCCGTCACCGTTCTGACCAGCCTCGATGACGCCGACCTCGCCGCCCAGGGAATTGCCGGCAGCGCCGAGGAGCAGGCGCTGCGGCTCGCGGGCGCGGCGCGCGCGGCCGGCCTTGCCGGCATCGTCTGCTCGCCCCGCGAGGCCGGCGCCGTCAAGCGCGAGTGCGGCCACGACTTCCTCACCGTGGTCCCCGGAATCCGCCCCGGCGGCAGCGCCGGAGACGATCAGAAGCGCGTGCTGACGCCGGCGGCGGCGCGCGCCGGCGGCGCCGACATCCTGGTGATCGGCCGGCCGATCACCGCCGCCGCCGACCCGACGGGCGCCGCCCGCGACATTGCCGCGAGCCTTGCCGCCTGACGCCATGGCGACCCTGATCAAGATCTGCGGGCTCACGACCCGCGAGGCCGTCGACACGGCGGTCGCGGCCGGGGCCGACATGGTGGGCTTCGTGTTCTTTGCGCCAAGCCCGCGCCATATCGAGCTTGCCGCCGCCGCGGCCCTCATCGCTGCTCTGCCGGACAACGTTCTTGCGGTCGCGCTCACGGTCGACGCCGACGACCGGCTGATCGACGACATCGCGGCGGCCGGCGCGGGCCTGATCCAGGCCCATGGCCGCGAGAGCCCGGCCCGCGTTGCCGAAATTGCCGGGCGCTCCGGCCTGCCGGTGATGAAGGTGGTGGCGGTCTCGGGGCAAGGCGATGTCGCCGCCGCCATGGAATACTCCGCTGTCGCCGGCCGGCTCCTGTTCGATGCCCGCCCGCCCGCGCGCGCGACCCGGCCAGGCGGTCACGGCGCCGCCTTCGACTGGCACCTGGTTCGCGCCTATTCGGGCCCCCTGCCATGGATGCTGTCCGGAGGGCTCACGGCGGAAAATGTCGCAGCCGCGATTGCCGCCTCCGGCGCGCCCGGCGTCGATGTCTCGTCTGGAGTCGAGTGCGAACCTGGCGTAAAGGACCCGCGCCTCATCCGCCGCTTCATTGCCGCGGCGCGCGAGGCCGAGCTGGCGGCGGGAGCGCGGGCATGACGACCAAGGCCGATCTCAACACCTACCGCGCGGGCCCCGACGAGCGTGGCCGGTTCGGCATCTTCGGCGGCCGGTTCGTCGCCGAGACCCTGATGCCGCTGATCCTCGACCTCGAGCGCGCCTATGGCGAGGCCAGGGCCGATCCGGAATTTCAGAGCGAGATCGCCTACCTCAACCGCCACTATGCCGGCCGGCCGAGCCCGCTCTATCTCGCCGAGCGGCTGACCGACCATCTCCGCGACATATCTGCGGCCTCCGGCCGCCGGGGCGGCGCCAAGGTCTATTTCAAGCGCGACGAGCTCAATCACACCGGCAGCCACAAGATCAACAACTGCCTCGGCCAGATCCTGCTGGCGAGGCGCATGGCCAAGACAAGGATCATCGCCGAGACCGGCGCCGGCCAGCACGGCGTCGCGGTGGCGACGGTGGCGGCACGGTTCGGGCTGCCCTGCGTCGTCTACATGGGCGCGACCGACATCGAGCGGCAGAAACCGAACGTGTTCCGGATGCGGCTTCTCGGCGCCGAGGTCGTTCCCGTCACCTCCGGCACCGGCACCTTGAAGGATGCCATGAACGAGGCGCTGCGCGACTGGGTCGCCAATGTCGAGACCACCTTCTACATCATCGGCACCGTCGCCGGCCCGCATCCCTATCCGGCCATGGTGCGCGATTTCCAGTCGGTGATCGGAACCGAGGCGCGCGAGCAGATGCTGGAGGCCGAGGGCCGACTGCCGGACCAGCTCGTTGCCTGCATCGGCGGCGGCTCGAACGCCATGGGCCTGTTCCACCCGTTCCTCGACGATGCCGGGGTCGCGATCACCGGCGTCGAGGCCGGCGGCCACGGCCTCGAGACCGGCGAGCACTGCGCGAGCCTCAATGGCGGCCGGCCCGGCGTTCTTCACGGCAACCGCACCTATCTCCTGCAGAACGACGACGGCCAGATCCTCGAGGGCCACTCGATCTCGGCCGGCCTCGACTATCCCGGCATCGGGCCCGAGCACGCCTGGCTCAAGGAAACCGGCCGGGCCCGATATGTCGCGGTCACCGATTCCGAGGCGCTGGACGCCTTCCAGCTCTGCACCCGGATCGAGGGCATCATTCCGGCGCTCGAGCCCGCCCACGCCCTCGCCCATGTGATGAAGATCGCGCCGGACATGGACCCGGACCGGATCATCCTGATGAACATGTGCGGCCGCGGCGACAAGGACATCTTCGCCGTCGCCGGCTATCTGGGAATGGAGATATGAACTTACATGGCCACAAACGAGCAAATTGAGTTTCTGGGTAGGCATCTGCCATATGAACGTTGGATGCTGGATCATACTTACAGTCGTCTATTCCAAGTAAACGATCAAGCAGATTGGAACGCGTTTCTAGAGTCATTCGCTGTTCATTCTCGAAACTTGATTGCTTTCCTGTTGAACGACGATGACAATCGGAACTTCAAATCGGAAAACTTCGCGGACAATTTTGTTGCGTCGAATGTCCGCCAGATTCGAAGCACCCGCACCAAGTTCGAAGAGCAGGTATTGCACCTTTCGAAACACCGGACAAGTGATACGAGCAATAAAGTCACCATTGATCGCACAATAAAGATATATAAATGGATTGATCAAGAGTTCCAATGCTTTATGGCAAAATTAAAAGAGGAATATAAAAATTATTATGAAAGCAGATCTATTAAAGTAGAAGGTTCGGTGCCTGCTGCCACCAATGAGACTCAGGCGACCTCGTCGATCATTGACGCGACAACCACGTCGCTTTCGACGAGTATTGTTTCTCGCGCTCCATGACCGCATCCCGCATCGAGGCCCGCTTCGCCGCGCTTGGCAAGGCACGCCGCAAGGGTCTCGTCGCCTTCGTCACCGCCGGCGATCCCGACCTGCGGACCTCGATGGCGATCCTCAAGGGACTGCCCGCCGCCGGCGCCGACGTGATCGAGCTCGGCATGCCGTTCACCGACCCGATGGCCGACGGCCCGTCGATCCAGGCGTCCTCCCTGCGCGCGCTCAAGGCCGGCCAGACCATGGTGAAGACTCTCGCCATGGTGCGCGAATTCCGCTCCGGCGACGAGGCGACCCCGATCGTTCTCATGGGCTATTACAACCCGGTCTATTCCTACGGCAACGAGCGCTTCCTCGCCGACGCGAAGGAGGCGGGCGTGGATGGTCTCATCATCGTCGACCTGCCGCCGGAGGAGGACGACGAGCTGTGCCTGCCGGCGCTCGCGGTCGGGCTTTCCTTCATCCGCCTCGCGACCCCCACCACCGACGCGCGGCGCCTGCCGGCGGTGCTCGCCAACACTTCGGGCTTCGTCTATTACGTCTCGATCGCAGGCATCACCGGGACCCGGGCGCCGGATGTCGCCCGTGTCGGCGAAGCTGTTGCGCGCATCAAGCTCAAGACCCCGCTTCCGGTCGCGGTCGGGTTCGGCGTGCGCACCGCCGATCAGGCCGAGGCGATCGCCGGGGCCGCGGATGCGGTCGTGGTCGGCTCGGCCCTGGTCGATGCGATCGCCGGCGCCGCGTCGGAAGATCGCGATCCGGTCGCGGCCGCGCTCGACCTCGTCGGCGAGCTTGCGGCAGGGGTGCGCCGCGCGCGATGTTAGGGTGCTTTGGGCGATTCGTGAAAGAGCGCTGAGGTGAACTGGATCAACAACGTCGTCCGGCCGAAGATTCAGGGAATCTGGCGCAAGCGCGACATTCCCGAAAATCTCTGGGTCAAATGCCCGGAGACCGGGCAGATGGTGTTCCATCGCGACCTGGCGGCCAACCAGTGGGTCGTGCCCGGCTCCGGCTACCATATGAAAATCGCGGCGGCCAAGCGCCTCGAGCTGCTGTTCGACGACGGCGCGTTTCAGCGCGTCGCCGTCCCCGAGGTCCCGGTCGATCCGCTGAGGTTCCGCGACGAGCGCCGCTATGTCGATCGTCTGAAGG